>Ga0210403_10000076_pt1 | contig 107968 bp, 90 predicted proteins | sample IncBWC19MmetaG_FD_150863 | JGI IMG/M metagenome (GOLD analysis project Ga0210403, IMG submission 150863) | Forest soil microbial communities from Barre Woods Harvard Forest LTER site, Petersham, Massachusetts, United States - Inc-BW-C-19-M | ecosystem: Environmental > Terrestrial > Soil >... | reverse complement strand
CGCGCTTGCCCTCTCGTCCCGCTTGCCGCTCTCGCCATCGCTTGCCCCCATCACCGTCAATCGGTGTGGGCGCCACACTATCAACCCGACCCGACGTCAGTCATGCACGCTCACCGAAAGGACACAAGAAAATGCAGAATGCCGGTTCCCCAACAAAAGGAGCCGACCATGGAAATCGTTGCATTGACAGCCAGTACTCGCAAACCTTGGAATAAGCGCAAGCTGGTAGGCCAGAAAACCGCATTCAAGCTCAAGAGATCTGGGCGATCCGTGTGCGCTTGCAGATTGCGAGCCGGTGCCGAGATCTTGCTCTTTTCAATTTGGCGATCGACAGCAAGCTTCGAGCATGTGATCTCATCCAGCTGAAGGTACGCGACGTCTGCCACGGTCAGACCATGGCGTCTCGGGCGCTCGTTCTGCAACAAAAGACTCAGCGACCCGGTCAATTCGAAATCACAGAGCCAACGCGAGATGCAGTTCTGGCTTGGATAATATTTTCCCAGTTGAAGCCCGAGGGTTTTCTGTTTCCAAGCCGAATACACTCGTCACCGCACTTATCCACGCGGCAGTATGCCCGTATCGTCGATTCTTGGGTCCGAGAACTGGAATTGGATACCACAAGTTACGGTACTCACACCCTCAGACGGACAAAGGCGACGCTGATTTATCGGCGAACGAAGAATCTGCGGGCAGTACAGCTGTTGCTCGGGCACACAAAACTTGAAAGCACTGTGCGTTATCTCGGCATTGAGGTTGACGACGCCCTTGAAATGGCGGAACAGACCGAAGTGTAGCCAAACGACTCCGGTCGGCGGCTAAAGCCGCTGACAGGCCAATGGGGCCACTGGGGATACCGAATTGACGAGCCGATATCCTGTCATTCGATAAGGCGATGGGTGATGTGTATAATACACACGATGCAGAGTCGCGAGCTAATCAAGCTCTTACAGGCGGATGGCTGGCAACTTCAGCGAACTCGCGGCAGCCACCACCAGTTCGTGCATCCAACGAAGTCGGGCACCGTAACGGTGCCGCACCCAAAGAAGGATCTAGGGAAAGGGCTAGTTCGGGCGATCCGAAAGCAGGCCGGTTTGAAATGAGGTTCTAATTTAATGCGATATCCTATTGCCATCGAGACGGGCGATTTCAAACACGCGTACGGTGTCGTGGTGCCTGATTTGCCAGGCTGCTTTTCGGCAGGGGATACCCTGGATGAGGCGCTATCGAACGCGCGGGAGGCGATCCTGCTTCATCTAGAAGGTCTACTTGACGACGGCCAATCCTTTCCAAAGCCGTCCACTATCGAACAGTTGCGCGGCAAGCGCAGCTATCGTGGCTGGACTTGGGCAATCGTAGACGTCGACATCAGTGAGCTCGGAGATAAGGCCGCCAGGGTCAACATTACTTTGCCGCAGCGGATTCTTCGCGCAGTGGATGCTCATGCGCGTAAGCAGGGCGAGACGCGGTCGGGGTTTCTTGCCCGAGCGGCACTGGACGCGATGCGAAAACCGGCCTGAGCGAAACCGATTTATCGGTCGCGACGTAAGTCTCACTGTTCCAGTCTACGATGCTTGTGCGGGCAAGGGTTGTGTATTCCCATTCAAGATCGGAGATGCAACCCTGCGAGGAGTCGGGTAATAACCGACCCACTTAATAACAAGTGGTGCTATTATTACCCATCATGAAGACCCGAGATCTCAATGCCGCACTCAAGGCTTTCCGCGATAAGGGCGGTACGCTGCGCACTCGCGATCTGATCGCGCTCGGGGTGCATACCGACGCACTCTACGCTCTGCGTGAGAGCGGCCGAGTCATCGAACTTGGCCGCGGCCTCTACCGTCTGGCCGAGGTCGGCGAAGCCGAGCATCCCGACCTCGCCGTCGTCGCGGCGCGCGCGCCAAACGCCGCCGTCTGTCTGATCAGCGCGCTCTCGTATCGCGACATCACGACGCAGATCCCATCCTCCGTCCATCTGGCCGTGCCGCGGGGCAGCTATCACTACATCAAGCTGTCGATGCCGGTCACGCTGTATCGCTTCAATCCGAAGACCTTCAACGAAGGGCTCGAGACGCATCACATAGGTGGAATGCCGCTGAAGATCTACAGTGCCGCACGCACTGTAGTGGATTGCTTCAAGTTCAGGAACAAACTAGGGCTCGACATCCCGCTCGAGGCCCTGCGCCTCGCGCGACTACGAAAGCGCGTGCAAAACCGTGAGCTACTGCACTACGCCAGGCTGCTGCGTGTCGAAAATCCTATGTCACCGTACCTGCAAGCGATCGAATGAGCGGGAAAAAGTGAACGTTGTCGCCTCCGTGGGTTCGAGGGTTGGCTACCATATAGCCGCCGTTCGCCATCGTCTCCTGGGGTTAAGGGTTGTCCGATGCCTGCCGGTGTGCGCTGAGGCGTCCAAGCTCGTGAGGCTCGGGGGCAGGCGTTGGACAAGCCTCCAGGGAGGAAACCGCGGGGACGTGCTGATGAGGATCAGCGGCGGCGCGACGCTATGGGGATTTGACCGTCGGCAGAAGCCGGTGGGCGAAGATATTCGCGACGGCGTGAACGCAGTGTGTCGGTGGCGTGTCAAGCACGCAGCAGCGCCGTGCGTTCAAGGGGCGATTGTGGTGGCAATACTGGAGCGTTTTGCGGAACGAGGCCACGGGCGTTCGCGACGGCATGATTTTGGCAAATGCCGCCGGGGAAGTTTTGTTGATTGAGGCGATGTCGATCATGGTGCGGCCGATGAACCCGGCGGGCCGCGGATGTGCTGAGCGCGCGCGAAGGTCTCGATGACGAGCATCGGGGCGCCGCAGTGTCGGCACAGGAAGGTGGGCTTGGGGCAACCGTGATCGGCGCTGCCATCGCCGGTGTCAGCGGGAGGTGTTGGCGCGGGTTGATGCAGAAGATCGCGAACGGTGGCGATATCGTGCTGGCGGTTGGCGTTAGCGAGCAAGCCGTAGTGAGGGATGCGATGAAAGCCCGAGGGCAGCACGTGCAGCAGGAAGCGGCGCATGAACTCCTCGGTGTGCAGCGTCATCGTCTTGTGCCGAGTGTGCCCGTGTTCGCGGTAGTCCTTCCAGCGGAAGGTGACGCCGCGCTCGTCACAAGCGATGAGCCGTGAGTTGGAGATCGCCACTCGATGGGTGTAGCGGGACAGATAGGCGAGAACCTGCTCAGGTCCTGCGAACGGGCGCTTGGCGTAGACCACCCACTCACATTGACGCAGTGGCATGAGCCAGTCGGCGAAGGCATCGGCGTCGGCCAAATCGATGTGCTCGCCGAAGAACTTGAGCTGACCGTCTCGATGGAGGTTCTGGAGTTCTTCGAGGAAGCGACGCCGGAACAGCCGCGACAGGACCCGCACCGAGAGGAAGAACCCCGGCTTGCAGGGCACCCACCGCTCGGCATCGGGAGAAAGGCCGCCGCCGGGCACGATGCCGTGCACATGCGGATGGTGAGTCAGGGCTGAGCCCCACGTGTGCAGCACCAGGGTGGTTCCGATCCGGGCACCCAGGTGTTGGGGATCGGCGGCGATCGTGCGCAGCGTCTCGGCGGCGACGTCGAACAACAAACCATAAATAATCTCCTTGTTGGTGTAGGCGATGGCGCTGATCGGCGCGGGCAAGGTGAACACCACGTGGTAGTACGCCACGGGCAAGAGGTCCGCTTGGCGTGCTTCGAGCCAGCGCTGCGCGGCGCTGCTCTGGCACTTCGGGCAGTGGCGGTTGCGGCACGAGTTGTAGGCGATCTGCGGTTCGGCACACGCCGAACAGCGCAGCGCATGGCCGCCGAGCGCGAGGCTGCGGCACTGCTCGATGGCCGACATGACCTTCAACTGGCCGAGGCTCAGGTGCCCCCGCTGTTGCTGGCGCAAAGTCGGCCCGTGGGCGCGGAAGATATCCGCGACCTCCAGGGCACCCCGTTGCACGAGCGTCCCCTACGTCGGTCGGGTAGGCTCCAAGGGACTTAAGACTTTGCGCAAAGTCTCGGTGGCAACATGAGTATAGAGGGCGGTGGTCTCCAATTTTTTATGTCCAAGCAGTACTTGGATGGTGCGGATATTTTCTCCCTGTTCGAGCAGGTGAGTGGCGAACGCGTGCCGCAGCGAATGCATCGAGACGCGCTTGTCGATGCGCGCCGCGACGGCGGCTTCATGCACGGCGCGGTTCAGCTGCCGTGTACTCATGGAGTCCACTGGGTCAAGGCCCGGAAACAAATAGCCGCCCGGTAGCACCTTGCCCTGGGCCCGGGCGAAGCGCCACCAGGTGCGCAGCCGCTCGAGCAGGATCGGCGGCAGCAACGCATACCGATCCTTCGCCCCCTTACCCTGCTCGACGCGCAGGAGCATCCGCTGGCTATCAATATCACCGACCTTCAAGGCCGTGACTTCGCTGACGCGAAGTCCTGCCCCATACGCGACCGACAGCGCGGTTTGGTGCTTGAGGTTCTTCGCTGCATCGAGCAGGCGACTCACTTCCTCGCGACTTAAGATGATCGGCAGTGTGCGGGACACGCGCACGGGGTGCATCTTGGCCATCACCTCGGGTTGACCGAGGGTTGCATCGAAGAAGAACTTCAGTCCCGTGATCGTGGCGTTCAGCGAGATCGCAGAGATCCCCTGATCGACGCAGTGCAGTTGGTAACGGCGCAGGTCTTCGGCCGTGGCCGTATCAGGTGAGCGGCCCAGAAATCGGGTGAAGTGAAGGACCGCGCGAATGTAGGCGTCCCGGGTCTTGGGCGCGAGCTGGCGCATACGCATCTCCTCGATCATGCGTTGACGCAGCGGTGAAACCTTGCGGGGTGAATCGTTCATGGCTCTGCTCCGGTTGCAAAACGAGGCGGATTGCCTCACTTCGCAACTTACGAAACAGAGCCTCAAACATCAGCAATCCTCCGACCCCCAATCGGAGCTACCCCTACCGCGCGAGCGGTTTAGTCCTCGGTCGAAAGGATGAGTTCGCCAGTGATGCGGGCTGCAGGCGGCCAATGCCAACCTAGCAGCGATGTAAAATCACGCTGATAACCGGTCAGTCGAAAGCGCTCCAACAACATGACTTCCCCAAGCGACTCAACGGCCCCTGACAAGCGCGATTTCGTGACCCGCTATTTCCTTCGGCGCTTGGCGATTGCGCGTCACAGAGTGCCGACGCGAAAGCTGGGAAGGCAATACACCGATGCATTGCTGGAGACGATTCTAATATTTGTCGGTCTGCCAATGCTCGGTGTTGGGTCGCTCATTTTGATTCCGAGCCTGCGTTGGGCTCCAAACACGATTGCCCAGTGGATTGCGTATTCACCATGGGGTGTCGCGATAGTCATAGGGATATTGTCAGTGGCGGTTGGCCGTCTTTGGATTGGAAGGCGGTTGGATAAATATCGCGAGGATCGTTCCATCTACACGCAATTTGCCAGTGAGAAGGACTCCCGGATTGTTGCTTGGCAGAGATTTATCGTCTTCGTTGTTTGCGCGATTGTCTTGCCGCTTCTGGCGATGTACGTAACGTTCGGCAACCAGGTAATCAAGAGAGCATTTGACTAGACGAACAGCGATTCGGATAGCTGCCGTCCGTGACCGGCAGCCTGGGGGTCGGCAGCCGACTTTCGCAACATCTTTGAGCTTCATGAGGTGCACAATGCTGCAAAGAGGGACAACGATCGTCATCCAATACGTTCACACCCATGGAGCGTGGCGATCAATCCGACGCCGCGACGACGACGGTCTATATCAGATCTGGGAAGACAACGTACTTGAGGGTCTGGGCGAGTAGCGGACACTGACAAACTGCAGCTGCCGGGACACTTATCGTTTCGGTCGCCGTCCCGTTCAATTGCGGGATCCATCACACCGACGCTTCTCCAGCGTTCTAGAAGCCGGTCATCTCTCGATCCCATGTAATACGCGCCCATCCAATAGAGTTTGGCGCTTGCGTCATTGTGTTTCTCTTTCGCGAGATCACCCAATAGGCTGCAGGCGGCCCAAGAGCGGTCATTGGGCGGGATCGAGAAACGGTGAGTCTGTATCGCTCACATAGAAAATCCCTTGTTGCGATGATATTCGTCGGTTGACTCACGGCCGTTCGCCTACAAGAAGGTCCAGGTAACCCCGAGCGATACCAGGCTTGGATTTCCGCCGGCCGCGTTGAAGCGTTCGTACTCGGCGCGCACGGCCCAAGCGCCGAGTTTGAACTGGGTTCCGGCGCCGGCAGCGAAGCTCGTGTCGGTGCGGTCGAATCGAAAAAGTGCACAGTTGGGAAAGCTGATCGGGCAAGCCCCAACTCCGGCTCTAACCCCATTCGCGGTACTCTGTAGCCGAGCGAGGCCTGCTTTCACGAATACATCGACTACCGGCACGGGCAGGTAAAGCACCGCGAAGGCGTCGGCGCCCTTCTCGGCGACATCGGATGGGGAGCTATTAATATTTCCGCTGGGATGCCCGAAATGAACGTATGAGAGTTCGGCACCGATCAGCGGGATCGGCCGTATTCCTGCAATCACTTTGAAGGCGGAATGGTTTTCTTTAAATTCGCCGACGGAAGGCACGTTGGCCTCAACCTGCGATTGTCCGACGGCGCCGCCGACATACAGACCGAGAAGGTCGCTCGCAAGAGCGTGGTGTGTTGGCAGGACGGCCGTCATGAGGACAACCATCGTTGCGGCGAAAAATGCAGCGCAGCGCGTGAGAATGATGCGCATAGGGCACGTCCTGTATGACGAGGGCACTGACTCCCCGGGTAGTAGCGAGCTCGTCCAAATCGTACCATTTAGCGCGGCGTCCGCCGATTTGTCGTTGTTTTGAGACGCACTTCATGCTTCGGTGGAATCGAATAGGTCCCCACCGCATGCGCGACCATCTCGGCGTTGCGTTCCGAAAATAAAGCCACTTCGCCTACCACCAAGATTCGCCCGACCTTGATCAGCTTGCAGACGCCCACGATGGGATTGTGCGGCGACGGCTTGCGCAGAAAATTGATATTCAAGTTGGTCGTCACGGCCAAGGGCACGATGCCGATGGTGGCGAGCGTGGCCACGTACAGCGCCACATCGGCGACCGCCATGAGCAGGGGACCGGACACGGTGCCTCCCGGACGCAATTGCGCGGGTCCCACGGGATGGGAAACCGTGGCCGAGCGGTCTCCGACCTCCTCGACCACGCATTGACTGTGCGGAAATTCCCGCGCCAGAAATTCAACAATGTCTGCCTTGGTCGGCATGCAGGTCCTCGCAAATAAATGTACCGGACGACACAAAGTAGCTCATCTCGGCAGTGCCGTGTAGCCTCGCGGCTTTTTCGGTGCAAACGCCCGCAGCGTGCAGCGCTTCTTGCCGCATTTTGAGCAACACATGCGCTTGGCGACATCCGCGAGGCGCGCGTCCCAGCCGCACAGACGACCGAGCGTCAGCGGTTCCGCTTTGCGTTCATGGCCGCACTCCGCACATGTCAGGACCAAAGTGTATTGGCCGAACTCGTCGCTCAATTTGTCGACATGAAAGCCGGTGGACATGCGGCAATTGTTGCGCCCCGCCGCGAGAATTGCGGCAGCGATCGCACCTGCGGGTGAAAAACCACTTGCGGCGGTCCCGCCGTTGCGGTTACTTTGTGCTGCAAAGTATGACCTCCCACTCTTGCCTCCGCTCGATTGGCCGCGCGCCGTGGTGCCGCGGATTGCTGCCGCCTCTAATTCTCGGCGCATCGCAGATCGCGCATGCGGGCGGCGGCTTCTTAGGAATCGATCGCGAGATCGATTTGGATCAACACGGCATCTGGGCGCGTAAATACCAAACGGGCCTCGAGTTCACCGTGATCGCCGCTGAAATTGGCGGCAGCCTTTGGCTGGGGAATGACGATGAATTGGGCCACACCCTGTGGCAGACAGTGGATTCGACCGCCATTTCATCCATAGCGGCCGAGGCACTCAAGTTCACCTTCAGCCGCACGCGCCCCAATCAGGGCAATAATCCGAATCAATGGTTCAAAGGCCGCTGCTGCGACAGCTTTCCCAGCGGCGAGGTGACGCTGCAAGCGAGTTTCGTCACGCCTTTCATTGCAAATTATGCGCGCGACTATCCGTGGATATGGGCCTTGGAATTGCTGCCCGCCTACGACGCGCTCGCACGATTGAAGAGTCAGGAGCACTGGCAAACCGACGTCATTGCCGGATGGGCATTGGGATCCGCGGTCGGCTACTGGGCCACCACGCGCAACACACCGCTGTCGGTGCAGATTCTGCCGCGCGGCTTGTCGGTCGGCTTTTATAAGAAATTTTGAGACGGGCGGCGGCTGGCCCCGGACAATGGTCGCCGGCGGCCGGCGCTAGAGCTTGAATTGAGCGTGGGTCAGCAGCGCTTCGCGCCACGAGCCATCGTCCATGACGCCGCCGACGGGAACCTGTGCGCCGCTGCGCTGCCACTTCGCCAGCCAGTCCTGACCGAGCAATTCGCGGCCATGCGCCGTGGCCGCTGCGCGCGCCGACAGTCCGATGGTGGTCTCCGCCTTGGATCCTGTGCCGCGGCCCTTGGCCACGTAAAAGCCGGCCGCCAACATCGCGGCGCGAACACGAGTGGAATAGGTGTAAGTAAACAGCTCCGTGGATTTCTCTGAACAAGCCTGCGCCAGTTCGCGAAATGCGTTCAGGGTCCACATGGCGCCGTCGGTTTTGAACGAGAACGGGTCGAAGAAAATCACGTCGGGCGGCGGCGCCTCGAATTTGGTGATGGCGAAGTCGCCGCGCAGAAGCAGCCACTCAATCGCGGCGGTGCGGCTGTTCCAGCGATCATCGGTCAACAGCGCTCGCGGAGCCGCGTGCCGCAGATGCTTGAAGTGACCCGGATGATCCAGCGCGAGCCGCAGGGAATCCAAGTCGTTCTCGAAACTCACCAGCGTCAGTGGCCGCACCGTGGCCGGTGCCGCGTTTTCGACCGCCAGGATGGCGGCCATGGCGTTGGCCGCGGCGCCGAGTCCCACATCCCATACCACCAGCGGTCCATCTTTGCGATCCTGCAAGCGCTCCAGCAGCCGCGACTGCTCCACGTACAGCGAGCGCGCCTCTTGCGATGGATCGCTGCCCGGGTGCATTACTTCGCCGGAAACGGTATCGCGAATGTATCCCACGCCTTCCTGCAAAATCACTTCGTATCGGCCGCGCTTGCGCTTGCGTTCGCGCAGCAGCGCCTTGGTCACGCGGCTCGCCGGCTTGCCGTAGCTGTCGCGCGCATCGAGCACATCGCGCTGCGCGCGGTAGAACGGCAGCCACGTGCCGGCGAGGATGTGCTCGCGCATCGTGCGCATCAATTGCATGTAGAAATGGATGTTGTGCAGACCGAGCAGCTGCCAGCCGGTGGTCTCGTGCACGCGTTGCAGATGAAACAGGTACGCAATCGAGTAGGTTTTGCAGGTGTAGCAACGACAGGCGGGATCGATCGGCCCCTCCATGCCGCGATAGGCGGCACGGCGCAGATCGCGGCGGCCGAGGCTGGTGAATGCCACGCCCTGCTTGGCGAGGGAGGTCGGCAGAATGCAGTCGAACATGTCGACGCCGCGATGCACTGCCTCGAGCAAATCGCGCGTAGTACCCACGCCCATCAAGTACCGCGGCGCATCCTGCGGCAGTAGTTCGGTGACCATGGCCGTGCAGTCCTCGCGCTGCGCATTGCTCTCGCCCACGGCGAGGCCGCCGATGGCATATCCGTCGAACGGCATTTGGACAGTGGTTTTCGCGCTTTCGATGCGCAGGTCCGCGTAACGTGCTCCCTGCACGATGCCGAACAAGGCCTGTGCGGACTCGCCGCGCGCCGCCAGACTGCGCTGCGCCCAGCGATGCGTGACCTGCATGGCGCCGCGCGCGATTGCGTGCTCTACCGTCGAGGGCACGCATTGATCGAGGGCCATCATGATATCCGCGCCGATGGCCTTCTGCGCCGCGATGCTGCGCTCCGGGCTCAAGCGAATCAGCGTCTTATCGACGTAGCTGGTGAACTCCGCGTACTCCTCGCACAGCGTGCGGCTTCCGGGCAGCGAGAAGATTTGGTAGCCGCCCGAATCGGTCAACACCGATCGCGGCCAGTTCATGAATGCATGGATGCCGCCGAATTTTTCAAACATGTCGACGCCGGGTCTGAGCAGCAGGTGATAGGTGTTGGCGAGCAGTATCTGCGCACCGCTTTCGAGGAGATCTTCGCGGCGTTGCGACCGGACCGCCGCATGCGTTCCCACAGGCATGAAGGTGGGCGTCAACACCTCGTTGTGCCGGGTCGAAAAGCGCGCGGCGCGGGCGCTCGAGCCTGGGGCGGTGGCCTCGAGCGTGAAATGCAGCCGCCCTGTGGCGGCACCCGTCACTTTACGGCGAGCTTCGCGGATGACACCACGCTTCTGGCGTGATCGAACTCGGGTCTCGAGGACTGTGAGCCGTTGTCGGTGATCTTGAGCAGGCTCGCGTAATAAACTTGCGCCTGGGAATTGTCTCCCGCGGCTTCGGCGGCCCTGCCCGCATTGAACAGCCCGTTGAAGCGGTTCGGGCTCAACGTGAGGGCCCGCTGGTACTCGAGCAGCGCCTCTTGGGGGCGCCCGAGCTCCAGCAGGATGTCCGCCAGCATTTCGCGCGCCGGTATGTCGACTTCGCCTTGTCCGACTTTATCCTGAAGGTCCGCTGCCTCTTGCATCCGCTTGAGTGCATCGGCCGAATTGTCGGCCGCAAAGGCGATCCACGCCAGCATCTCGCCGCGCTCGATGCGTGCCCCGGTCGAATCCGCGAAGTAGGCATGCCTACCCTGCTTGATCTTCGCCATCAGCGCGTCGTAGTCGGCCAGATTGGCCCGCGCCTGCTGCGCCTGCTGCAGATGTCCGGCAGCCACGGTGCGCGCCCAGTAGGTCAGCGTCTGCGATTCCGGGGGCGCGCCCGCCACGGACTCGAGCGCTGCGGCGGTTTTCCAATTCCGCAATTCCAAGTGGTAGATGATCGGCAGCTTGGTGCGATAGTAGGGAAACATGCCGGTCATGTAGTGCTCGCCCATGTCCGACATCGTCTCGAAGTGCGCAATCGCCGCGGCGGATTCGTCGAGCACTGCTTTGGCCCGAGCTTCTTGACCGCTCTGCAGGTAGGCGTACACCAGGAAATCATCCGAATGGAATTGATCCATGGCGCCGCTTTGTTTTCCGGCCTCCGCCGCATGCGACGCGGCCACCGAGCCTACATTGGCATCGATGTCGGCCTGCCACATTCCCAGTCGCGCGAAAATATGGCCCGGCATGTGCACCGCGTGCGGCGCGGACGGGGCGATCTCTCCGTAGTGCTTCGCGGCCGCAAGTCCGTCTTGCGCCAGCGACGGCGTATCGCAGGCGTGGATGATGTAATGCACCACGCCCGGATGATCGGGGTAAGCCGCAAACAACGGCGTGAGCACTTCCATGGCCCTGCGGTTCAGCGCCAGCGTGTCATCATTGGGCGCCTGCGATGCCAACAGCGACAACGCGTAGAACGCGGCCGCATCGGTGTCTGCCGGGTAATCCCGGTGGAGTTTGTCCATCGCAGCACTGTACGCAGTGACGCGCGCCCGGTAGTCGCGCCGGCCGGGGCGATAAAAATCGCTCAAGGCCGCGATGTAGCCGCGCTCGCGTGCGCCCGCCGCGGGATGCGCTCGCGCCGCCTGCATTTCTCGCCAGCCCTTTGCGACCGTTGCATCGTCGGGCCGATCCCAGATCTGGTGATAGAAGCTCATCGCGGCGCCCCAGTGCGCCATCGCGCATTTCGGATCGGCCTTCGCGATCAGTGCGAATTGCCGCTGCGCTTCCTGGTACCAAAAATCGTGCAGCAGGGCGACGCCGCGGTCGAAGGAGGTTTGAACCGCCGGCGCGCACGAGACGGCGAACGAGACGGTTCCCAAACGCTCGGCGGCGGCGTGGGCCGCGGGCAGCGCCAGGAGAGCAAGCAGCGATGCAGCAAGTGTTTTCATGCGGCGGATTGTAAGACATGGCGCGGCGCCGCGCATGGCTTCACGCACCCCGCCCAGGCTCCAAACCGAACGGCTCATCCTGCGGGAATCGATACCGCTGCGGCGATGCCGCGACGAAGCTTCCCAAGCCTTAAGGTGTCATGTCCGGCGAGTAATAGTCCAGAAAGACGATGAAGTCGATCACTTCGCCCATGTCGCGGCCCACGAAGCGAATCGAATGAGCATCCGTGCGCTCTATCCCGCGCAGGTAGCTCACGATTTCCGCGGTAGTGTAGCTCTTGAACGAAATATCCAAGGTGATGGGGGCCGCAACGACGTAGGGCTTGCGCTGATCGCGGTGAGCAACGGCCGACAATGCGCCCTCGTATATCAGATCGCACGCGGCGGCCGGCGTGAGCGACTCGGCCGAGTGAAATCCCAGGGACTTTTTGGTGATCACCGACTGCATGTGACCTAAACGCGCCGTGACCTCAGTGATCGCGGCATCATCCCCGGAGATGAATACGACAGGCACCCCGAGCGCGCCGGCATAAGCCGCGTTCAACTCCGCCTCGGTCACGGCGGTTCCATTCAGCGCAACGCGTGTGAAATGGGCGCTTGAAATGGTATGGGCCCGCACGCCCTGCGGATTGGTCGTTGAGGCGTGATACCCGACAAAAAGCGCGGCGGCGAAGCTGGGATCGAGTCCCGCCATCATTTCGCCGTGCCGCGGCCACGACCGCACAATGCGCACGTTCTTCGGGAATAGCTCGATCAAAAGGCTCTCGCCGTTGCCATGCGAATCGCTGACGACGACCTCCGTGGCCCCGGCCGCTTGCGCGCCTCGAACCGCCGCGACCGCCTCATCGGTCATGAAGCGGCGAAAGCGTTCGTACTCAAAGCCGCCGGGAAGCAGCTGGTCGGCGGTAACGACGCCCGCCACACCCTCCATGTCCACCGAAATATAAACCCTGAGCGGTGTGGCTGAGGCCTTCGAGACTGCACCCATGGCCGCTGCCGACATCGCAATCCCCGATATTCCGACGAGCGCGCACGCGAGCGCGCCGAGCCGGCGGCGCGGTCTCACGACCCCAACGTCTGATTTCGGTCGAAGTAAGGACATTCCGGCAGCTCCTTGCGCATTGCTTACGCGGTTGAATGACCAATGCTACACCACGCATGCCGTTACGACGTTGGGAGCCGCACTCATATCCACTACCGCGGGACCGCCGCGATGAACCCGCCCGACAGGATGTCTTCCGTATCCTGCGCATCCCCAAATTCGCCGCGCAGATCAAGGTGCGTTTCCACAGGCGACAGCGTCACCTGCGCCTGCTCATCCGCGGCGGCATCGGCCCAAAAAGTGCGCCCGACCGCAGTCAACCCGTCGGCCGAGGCATGCAGCAAGATACCCACCTTTCGCCCGGTCGCCGCCGAATCGAATTCGGCGGCCGAGTGCGTTTCATGGATCACCCGCTTGTGCACTTCGTCATGCCACTCGATCCAGAGATGCGGCGCGGGCATCCGCAATAGATCCAAACATCCCACCAGACGGGCGCCGTCGGCAAATGCCAGCTCGGCACTGGCCTGGGTCAAATCATCGCCGAGCACATATCGCAAGGGACAGGCCGAGATTTGCGCGGCAAACCGGCCGGGGCCCGGCACTTCGATTTGCGCAATCTTGCCGCGGGAAGGCAAAATCAGCGGCGCGTAACAGCGGGCAACGTGATCGAGTAGTCGCCCCATCATCAATGGACGCCCCGGCGCCGGCGGCGGCTACGCTGCGTCGATGGGTAGGCGGATGAAGAACGTGGTGCCCTGACCGCACTGGGTGTCGAAGCGCAGCGTTCCGCCGTGCTTTTTCACGATGACGCTGCGTGCGATGGCGAGGCCTTGCCCGGTCCCCTTGCCGACTTCCTTGGTCGTGAAGAAGGGGTCGAAAAGCCGGGCGCGCGCCGATTCGGGAATACCGGTCCCGGTATCGCCGATCGAGACCTCGACGGCCTCGCCGTCGCGCCGCGTACGGACCGTGATCATCCCTAGGTTGCCGGTGTCCTTGACGACGTCCGCAATTGCATGCGAGGCATTCACCAAGAGGTTCAAGATCACTTGGTTGAACTCCCCCAAATAGCAGGACACGGCCGGCAACTCGCCGAATTGTGCGTCGATCTCGGCGACGTACTTGTATTCGTTGCGGGCAACGATGAGGGTGCTGCGAATCGCCTGATTCAAATCAACGAATTTCTTCTCGCCTTGGTCCGGATGCGCGAACTCCTTCATCGAGCGCACGATTGTGGCGATGCGTCCCAAACCTTCGATGGCACTCTCGATCGCCGGCGGCGCGTTTTCCAAGATGTAGTCAAGATCGGCCGTCCCCTCGCTCGCGGCCGCGAGGCTTGCCGCCGCGGCCACATCGCTCCCTGATTGCACCGCGTGCTGCAGGTTCCGGTATGCGCGGATCACGCCGGCGAGGTCGGGAAGCGATGTGCGCACGAACTCCACATTGTCGGAGACGAACTGCACCGGGGTGTTGATCTCGTGGGCGACTCCCGCGGCGAGACGCCCCACGGACTCGAGCCTCTGGGCCGCGGCGAGCTCATGGTTGGCTTTCTCCAACGCCTGCTCCATCAGCTTGGCGGCCGTGACGTCTTTCTCCGTGCCGAAGATTCCGACGATTTCACCGGCGTCGTTGCGCAGCGGCATGATACTGAGCAGACCCCAGCGTACGCGTCCGTCCGGCCAGCGGTCTGTGATCAAATGATCGATGAGGGCCTCGCCCGTATTCAGCGTTTGTAATTGCAGCTCGTGAATGGTGCGCGCCTGTGCATCATCAAAATAGTCGAAGACGGATTTGCCCAGCATGTCCTCGACGCTGGAATTAAACCGCTGTGCGACCGAGGCGCTCACCGATACGTAGCGGAGCTGCCGGTCCTTGAAGAAGACGAGGTCCGGGACGGTCGCCAGGAAGGCGGACAGCAGGTCTTGGCCCGGGATTGCGCTAGGTACCATGCCAAAACGATACGCTTTCGCATCGGCTTCGAGCGGCATGCAGAGCACACCGGCAACACTTAGTGGATCTCATTACATCGTTGGCGGGGTCTCGTGCCCGAAGCATTCGCCGGAAAAGTCGGCTGGCGCACAGACGGCGGAACCAAAATGTGCCTGGCTCCATGCAGGGCGATGGCCCCGACAACCCATTCGGTCCTATATGATGCTCTAATTCTGGCCGGCGCTCCGGTCTTGGGCAGATGAGGGAGGGGGATAATGCACACTCGAGCACGATCGTTACTCTGGGCGGCCGCCGCATGCGTTTTTTGCGCAGGCCCCGGCCTCGCACAGGAAGCACTCGTTGAAATCGTCGTTACGGCACAGAAACGCGAGCAGAATTTGCAGGACGTCCCCGTGGCCATTGACGCCTTTAGCGGCGCGGCGCTACAGGCCGCCGGCGCCGTCCAGCCGGTCGATCTCGGGGCGATGACCCCGAATCTATCGACCAAGAATGCCGTCGGCAACACCATGCCGATTTTTACCTTGCGCGGCATCGGCCTGAACGATTTCGCGACGAACGGCACGCAGCCGGTGGGCGTGTATCTGGACGAGGTCTACCTCGCCAACAACTCCGAACTGAGCTTCCAGTTGATGGATATGCAGCAGGTTGAAGTACTGAAAGGCCCGCAGGGCACGCTCTACGGGCGCAACACCACGGCCGGTGCGGTCAGCTTCATCACCAACAAGCCGACCCGACAGTTCGACGCCGGAGTCGACGTCACGGGCGGCCAATGGGGTCTGTTCGGTGTGAACGCCTATGTGAATGGGCCGCTGACGGACCATTTATCCGCCCGGTTGTCCGTCTCGGGAGAGCGCCAGTTCGAGGGCTACTTCGTCAACGATGCAACCGGACAACACTGGGGCCAGACGCGGCGCGGCAGCTGGCGCGCTCAGCTGCTGTGGGATTTCGACGGCACTCACGTGCTGGTGAACTATCACGGGGGCGTCGACAAGTCCGATAACTGGTATTACAAGTGGGTCGCCGAGGCCGTGCCGGGGCAGACGGCCGTGAGCCTGCAGCTCGCCGCACTCGCCGCTCAAGCGAACCCCAACATCTATCACGGCAACCACGCCGATGAGCCGCAACCCTATATCGACAATCTGTCGAACGGGCTGACGACGACCGTTGATCACGATTACGGTTTCGCGACGCTCAAGTCCATAACGTCGATCGAGAACCTCGACGATGTCCGCACCGAGGACTATGGGAGCGTGCCGGTGCCTGACGGCTGGAATCGGTACGCGGGCCACCTGTTGCAATACTCGGAGGAGGCGCGCCTCACGTCAAACGGTGTGCATACATGGAACTGGATCGTGGGCGCCTTCATCGGGCGCGATCGGCTCCGCGAGGGAGACCTCTATAACGAGCTGCAAAATCCTGTGTTCTCCACTTATATCTACGACGTCTCGTACCTGCAAACGACGACCTCGGCTGCGCTGTTCAGCCACAATGACATCGCGCTCGGCGACGCGTTGCACCTCACCGTCGGGCTGCGTTACACGGAAGAGGAAAAACACTACACCGGCGGCACCGCCGCGCTGCCCGGTGTACACGCCAGCAACCCGTTCTATCCGGACGGCACGGTCTGTACGCCGACCTGCCTGGTCGACACCGTGCTCAAGTATCACGAGCCGACGGGCAAGCTCGGGCTCGACTACCGCTTCGAGAACGCGCTCGCGTACGCGAGCTACTCGCGCGGCTATAAGTCCGGCGGCGTGACAGGCTTCTATGTCACCGACCTGGGCGCCATGGCGCCGTACAAGCCGGAGTTCATCAACGCTTACGAAATGGGCTTCAAGTCGAGCTGGGCGAACAATACCCTGCGATTCAATGGCGCACTGTTTCACTACGACTACCGCGATCTGCAGGCCTTCGGCGTGGAGGCGAACGCTCAGAGCGTTGAGTTTCGCATTTTCAATATCGACAAGAGCCGCGTCGATGGACTGGAACTCGAAACGAGTTGGCTGCCCTTCGCCGGCTTCAAGTGGGATCTCGGTCTTGGTCTGCTCAGAAGTAAAGTTCTCGAGTCGACCATCCAGACGACCGCGGCCTCCGGCGCATTCGTCGGCATCGTCGGCAACCGGCTCGGCAATGCCCCCAATGCAGAGCTCGATACCGCGATCAGCTACCGCTGGACTCTTGCCGGGGCCCGGAGCGCGACCGTGGAGATCGACGCCAATTATCGCGGTGGCACGTTCTACTACGTGCAAGGCGACCCACGGCAGTTCGAGCCCGCCTATGTACTGGTAAATCCGCGCCTAACCCTCGGCGGGCCTGGGGACGTGTGGAAGATGTCGCTATGGGCGAAAAACGCGACGAACAAGCAGCATTTCAGTGAGATTTTCAACGACGGCGGCTCGGTAATCGGATTTCCGGCGGCACCACGCCAAGTCGGCGCGACCTTCAGCTACCGCTGGCGATGACGCGATGCAGATCGACGAGCGCACAGGGACCTCAATCATGACGCCGGCGCCGCAGTCCGCGAGGGCAATCGACCGGCCGGCCGCGCTCGCTGCGCTTTTGCTGGTCGCGACGGTCACCGAGGCGATGTTCCTTCTGCTGCCTTCATTCGTCGGCGCGCTTGGCGATGATCTGCATCTGTCGACGACCCGCACCGGCCTGCTGGCCTCCGCCGATCTGACCGGCATCGCCCTGATGACGGCCACGGCGCCGTGGTGGCTGAGGCGGGTGTCCTGGCGGCGGACCGTACTCGCGTCGCTCACCGCGTTTCTTCTGACCAATTTGGTGTGCGTCGGCGTCCGTTCATTCTGGCCGCTCATCGCGCTGCGGGTCTTTGCCGGATTGAGCGCCGGCGTCGCTTTTCCGATTGCACTGGCCGGGATCGTCGATACGACACGCGCCGATCGAAATACCGGGCTCATGGTCTCCATGCAGGTCGTCTTCGGCTCCGTCGGCGTGTATGTCATCGATGAAGTGCGGGTGCCTTGGCGGCTCGATGCGCTCTATGCCTTCTTGACGGTTTGGCTCGTGGTGACGCTGCTGGTGAGCGCCCGATGGTACCCCGGGAATCCCGGCGATCGCCCGAGCAGCGGCCCGATGCGGTGGCGCTCGCTTGCCGGTCGCGGCAGCCTGGTTGCCGCCGGCGCCGGACTTTATTTCCTCATGATCGGTGCGGTGTGGGGCTACCTCGAAGGCATCGCACGCGAGGCGGGCTTGTCACTCGAGCAAACAGGCACGGCATTGGGCGCAGGGTACGCCGTCAGCCTGCTGGGCTCCGGCGCGGCCGCATGGTTTGGGCTGCGGTTCGGGCGCGCACGGCCGCTGATCGCGAGTGCGCTCGTACAAGTGACTTCGCTCGCGCTGCTGACCCGGCTCGGGCACTATGCCAACCCGGTCGTCGCGTTCTACGTGATCAACGCAGTGTTCCAGGTCGTGTGGAGCTTCGTCATTGCCTATTTTATCATCATCTTCAATGACGTCGATGCGTCGGGCCGCTTCGTCGCCGTGTATGGGACGGCCACGCATCTGACGCTTGCCGTCGGACCCTACATCGGCGCGTTGTTGATCGTCGGTGGCCACTACACCCCGCTGTTATGGTTCGGCATAAGCGCGGTCAGCGCCTGCTATGCCTGCTTCCTGGCGGCAATCTGGCTTGGTCGAGGTGCGCGCGAGCCGCCCCTCGCAGCCCCGGCAACGACGAGGAGTCCGCATGGACAAAACCAAGCTTGAGTCCCTGCGGGCGCGCTACGCGACTGGCAACGTCTTCGACGCCACGGACCCTGTGCTGCGACGCGCAGCCGCAGCGGTCGGGACGCGCGACGGGCAACGCGGCGCCCCCTATTCGGGCATTCCGACGTTTCTCGATCTGCCCGCCGCTGACAGCGCCATCGGCTTGGACGTCGCCGCCATCGGCGTGCCGATGGACCTCGGCGTATCGAACCGCCCGGGTGCGCGATTCGGGCCGCGCGCCGTGCGCGCCATTGAGCGCATCGGTCCCTACCATCCGACCTTCAAGACCGTGCCAAAGTCGACGGCGCGCGCCGCCGACGTGGGTGATGTGCCGTTTCGCAGCCGCTTCAGTCTCGAACAGTCACTGGAGGACATCGAACACTTTTACTCTGCGCTCCATGCGCAGGGCGTGCGTCCCTTGTCGGTGGGCGGTGATCACTCGATCACCTATCCGATCCTCAAGGCTCTCGGACGGGATACGCCGGTCGGCCTCGTGCACATCGATGCGCACTGCGACACCATGGGCGCGTTCGATGGGTCGAAGTTTCACCACGGTGGGCCGTTCCGGCTCGCCGTACTCGACGGGGTGCTCGACCCGGAGCGCACGATTCAGATCGGCATCCGCGGTTCCTCGAACATGTTTTGGGAGTTTTCGCATGTGTCCGGAATGAGCGTCGTGTACATGGAAGAGTTCACGCAGGCGGGCGCCGCCAGCATCGCTGCGCGCGCGCGTGCGGTGGTCGGCACGGGTCCGGTCTATGTTTCAGTGGATGTCGACGGCTTTGACCCGGCCTTCGCCCCCGGAACCGGCACACCGGAAGTGGGTGGGCTGACGCCGCGCGAAGGCCTTGCCCTCCTGCGTGCGCTGCGCGGGATCAACATCGTTGGGGCCGACGTCGTCGAGGTCGCACCACAATACGATCCAACCACGAACACCGTGCTCCTGGCGGCGCAGCTGCTCTTCGAGGAATTCGCGCTCATGACCAGCACTGATCGCGCCAACGAGGGGTTGAGTGGGCAGTGACGTGACCCCGTCTGTGCCCGCAGCCGGCTGGTTTGAGCGCCGACGCATCGGGGAGCTGACCCTCCTGTGGGAGCCGCACGTCCATCCGCTGCTTCGCTGCAACATCTGGCACGTCCCCGGCCGCGACGCCGATCTTTTGCTCGACACCGGACTCGGCGTGGCGAGCCTGCGCACGGCGGCGGCGGATCTATTTGGGAACCACCTCATAGCGGTGGCCACCCACACCCATGCCGATCACGGCGGAGGCATGCACGAGTTCAGCGAGCGCTGGGTCCACACGGCGGAAGCCGACATGGCTCGCTCGGGGCATTACCACGTTCCGCTCGAACCCGACGCTTGGCCGCCCGAGCGCCGAGCGGCCATCGCGAGTTCCGGATACCGCCTCGCGGGCGGACTGCTGACGGCCGTGCCGATACCGGGTTTCCGTGTCGCCGACTATCGGCTTCGCGGCTTTGAGCCCACCCGGCTGCTCGAGGAGGGGGACGTGGTCGATCTCGGTGATCGCGCTTTCGAAGTGCTGCACCTTCCCGGTCATTCCCCCGGTAGCATCGGTCTCTACGAACAGGCTACGCAGACGCTTTTCTCGGGAGACGCGATCTACGATGGGCCGCTGCTCGATAACCTCCCGGACTCGGATGTCATCGCCTATCGGCGCACGATGGAGCGCTTGCTCATGCTGCCCGTATCGATCGTGCACGCAGGACACGATCCAAGTTTCGGCCGCGAGCGGCTGCATGCGCTCGCGCGCGCCTACCTCGATGCGACGCCGGTGGTATCAAGTGCACCATGCGCGAACCTGTAGTCGGCCTGAAGACAACACTTGAAGACGTCCTGAAGCCCGAGGCAGGGTTGTGACCGAAGCGCTCGTCGCCCTCTCGGCGGTCGATGCCGTGGCGGCCATGGGGCGCGGCGATGTGACGGCGGAAGCATACGCAACCGCACTTCTGCAGCGCTGCGAAGCCGGCAGGGCACTGAACGCGTTCATCACCCTCGATCCACACCGGGTACTCGATGCGGCTCGGCAGCGCGACCTGCAGCGCCGGACCGGCGGAGAACTCGGACCGCTGCACGGACTGCCGATTCCCGTCAAAGACAGCATCAACACGCAGGACCTGTTCACCACCGCCGGTACGCCGGCGTTGCGCCATTTCAAACCGCGCGAGGATGCCCCGATCGTGCGCTCGCTGATCGATGCAGGCGCACTCGTCCTGGGCAAGACCAACCTCCATGAACTGTCATTCGGTTGGACCAGCAATAATCTCGCTTTCGGCGCCGTTCACAATCCGTATGATCCCACGCGGATTCCGGGCGGCAGCAGCGGCGGTACCGCCGCGGCGGTAGCCAGCGGCATGGCGCCGTTGGGCCTCGCCGAGGACACGCAAGGGTCCATCCGTGTTCCGGCCGCCCTGTGCGGCATCGCGGGCTTCCGCCCGACGACAGCGCGGTATCCAACGGCCGGGGCGGTGCCGATCACGGCGCTCTTCGATCAGATTGGACCCTTGGCCCGTTCGGTTTGCGACCTGGCGTTGTTCGACTCCGTCGTCACCGGTGACTTCTCGCCGCCGGGCGACTGCCGACTCGAGGGCGTCAGGCTCGGCATCGACCGGGACTATTGGTTCAGCGGGCTCGATCCGGAGGTCGAACGTATCAGCGGCGAGGCACTGCGCCAGCTTGAGGACGCCGGCGTCACCTTGATCGAGGTGGAAATTCCCGACCTTGCCCGTTTGGTGAGCTTAACGACCATTCCCATTCAGAATCATGACGTGCGCCAGGCCCTTTCAGACTACCTCGCGCACCATCATGCAGGCGTGACGTTCGAGCAAGTCGTTGCGGGTGCGAGTGCGGACATCAGGCGCGACTTTGCCATTGGCGTGATGCCCGGCGGGCGTGATTTCGTCACACCGGAGAAGTACCGCCAGGCGCGCGAAGTGCACCTGCCGGCACTGCGCCGGCGTTATCGGGAATGCTTCGCGAGCACCGGCGTCACGGCCATCGTGTTCCCGACCACGCTGGTTCCGGCGCCGCGTATCGGGGATGACGCGGATCTGGAGGTGCGCGGCCAGACGATATCGTTTGAAACCGCGATCGCGCGAAACATCGCGCCCGGCAGCACCGCCGGTGTGCCGGGGCTGGTGTTACCGGCCGGACTGACCTCGGGCGGTCTGCCGGTGGGTATCGAATTCGACGGCCCGGCCGGGACGGACCGCACCGTGCTCGCCCTGGGAGTTGCCGTCGAGCGCGTGCTTGGACCGTTGCCGGGTCCACGCCGATGAGCGCGCGATGCATGTCCTATCAACCTGGTTCGACCTTGACGCGCGGATCGCCGAGCCTTGGCACTGTCGGGCCGCCCCACAGCTGCCGCTCCCGGATCCAGGGCAGAGGGTACGCAGGGTGCGGGCTGTCGAATTCGCGCGCCAGCCGATGTGCATCCCATAGCGCCTGGTTGAGCTGGGCGGGCGCCTTGCAGTCGCCGGTTCGAAAGATGTCTTGGATTTCGTTCGGCGGCCATTCGCTCTTGCGGGCTTTCAATTCACGCCAGAGCCGGTCATCCGAGCGGCGTGAGGTCACGAGGATGACGGCATCGATATCCAGATCGAACTCGCCGCCATTGTCCTGGCGAGGTATCCCCCCGGAACGCGGTCCTTTGAGATCCGGACCGTATTTATAGAGATAGCTCAAGGAAGCGTTGCCGGGCGCGATTTTATCGACCCAATGATTGCAATAGACCTTGACGCCCTTCTCGAACAGCATGCGCTTGTTATTGAAGGACTCCATGGTAAAGACGCCGTACTCGGCGACATCGGCGGCATCGCAAACATAGGTGACTTCCTTGCCTTGATCGGCCATGTGCTCGGCGAGCGTGATTCCCATGAAGTGCCCGTCGCCGTCGAGGATGAGCACACGCCTGCCCGGCACCGGCTTGCCCGCGATGACTTGGAAGGGTGTCAGCACATGCGGGAGGGAATCGTCGGCGCCGGGAATCGGTCCAAAATTCGCGCCCCGGCCATCGCCGCTCCAGTGCGAACCGGTGGCGATGACGACGCGGTCGGCGCCGTACCGAAGAACATCATCCGCCGTCATTTTGCCGACGCCAAGATGAACTTGGACGGTTTTCTTCAGCTTGGCGAGCTGGATCTGCCGGTAGGTGATCACCCTGCCCCATTCGTGCAATCGAGGCAGCGTCGCCACGGCATTCCAATGGCCTCCCAATTCGCTCCGCGCTTCACGCAGGTGAACCGCGTAGCCGCGTTCGCCCAAAATGCGCGCGCATTCCATGCCCGCGGGGCCGCCGCCGACCACCAGCACGGAGCAGGGTTGAGCCGTTTTGGTGAATTTCTCCGGATGCCAGCCGCGGCGATATTCCTCGCCGATGGTGACGTTCTGAGTGCACATGATTTGGCCGCCCTGCTGGAACTTGGAGACGCAAATGTTGCAGCCGATGCACTCGCGGATGTCCTCTACCCGGCCTTCCGAGATCTTCGTCGGTAGGAACGGATCCGCGATCGAGGGGCGTGCGGCGCCGATGATGTCCAACACGCCGGCCCGTATCAAACCGACCATGTCGTCGGGACTGGTGAGCCGTCCATTGCCGACCACCGGGATGTCCGGTCCCAATATCGACTTGCCTTGCTTGATGAACGGCGTCATCCAGCCGGATTGACGAAAGCGCGACGCACCCGCGTCCTCGCCCCATTCCGCGTAGTCGCCGATCTTCAACGCCACCGCATCAATCACCCCTTCCTTGCGCAACAACGCGAGCATACGCACGCCATCCTCCAGGGCTTCGACGCCATCGGGCCCGTGCAGAGTGTCGATCTCGAAGCGGGTCGTAATGCCGCAGCGATCGCCGAGTGCCCGTTTCAGCGACTGCAGCAGTTCGATGAAAAACCGCGATCGGTTGTCAAAACCGCCGCCGTAACCATCGGTGCGCCGGTTGAAGCGGGGCTGGAGAAATTGACTCGGCAAGGTGTCATCGCCCGCGGAAATCTCCAGCAGATCGAACCCGGCTTGCTCTGCGCGCTTTCCGGCCTCGACATACATGTTGATCACGGCCCGGATGTCGAGCTCATCCATTTCGCAGCCGTACACCGAACGCGTGGCAAATATCGGCGACAGCCATTGGCTCGGGGCACGGCCGAATTCGCGCGACTCGAGCGACGGCGCGTTGCCGCCGCTGTACCAGAGTTGAATGCCGGCCAGGCTCCCATACTTGTGCGCCACCTCGCACATGTAGCCCAAGTTGATGACGTCCCCCTGATCCCAGATGCGCGCGGAGACAAAGGGGTACTCGTCCGATTCCGGGTGGATCGAACAAAATTCCGTAAAGACCGCTCCCCAACCGCCCTCGGCCTTCATACCGCGCAGGTGCGCCTGCGCTCCGGGTCTCTCGGCGCCGGGTCCGGCACAGTGCGAAGTCTGCCAGAATCGATTGCGGATCTGCTTGGGGCCGATCTTGACCGGCTCGAACAACACGTCGTGTTTGGGATCTCGGGACATCTCGTTGCTCGCCTCTGTTTATACTGGGGATCGGGGAATCCGGCCCGGCCGTTGGAGTACGTCACGATGATCTTTACGGGGAAAGTCGTTTTGGTCACGGGCTCGACCACCGGGATCGGCGCGGCTTGTGCCCGCATATTCGCCGAGTCGGGAGCCAAGGTCATGGTGTCGGGCCGCCAGGAGCAGCGCGGTGGCGCCGTGGTCGATGCCATCCGAGCGGCGGGCGGCAGCGCGCATTTCGCCGCGGTGGATTTGCGCGCCGCGGGCGCCTGTGAACGCATAATCGGCGACACCATCGAACGCTTCGGCGGCCTGGATATTCTGGTCAACAACGCCGGTATTCTCTACACGGCCAACGCGCTCGACACCAGCGACGAGCAATGGCTCGATACCATGGCTGTGAACGTCAACGCGCTGTTCTATCTGAGTCGCGCCGCGGTCAGGCACATGAAGGCGGCAGGCGGTGGAGCGATCGTGAACGTCGCTTCGGAATGGGGCCTCAACGGCGAAGCCAATCACGTGGCCTACTGCGCGAGCAAGGGCGCGGTGGTGCAGATCACCCGTTGCATGGCCTTGGATCATGCGCGCGACAATATCCGGGTCAACTCGGTCTGTCCCGGCGAGATCCACACCCGGATGGTGGATGACATTCTCGCCAAACGCGGCGGCGACCTCGCGGATAATCTTCGCGAACTTGCGGCCGGAATTCCAATGCGCCGATTGGCACATCCCGCTGAAGTCGCGCGTTGCGTGCATTTCCTGGCATCCGATCTCGCGAGCTACGTGACGGGTACGAACCTGAGCGTCGACGGCGGCAATGCCGCCACGGCGGGTCCCTACCCTTAAGACCGCCTCACCGCCGCTGCCAAACGATAGGCATCGCCCGCGGGCGCGTTGCCGCGCTCGTAAGGTTTCGCGGCCAGCATGTAGAACGCGCCGAGCACCACGACGCCGACGGTGGTCACCAGCATGGAATAATTGCTGTACCAGGGGTCGCCCGGATTACGCGGCCACAGGATGTTGACGATGGCGCTGACGCCGTAGGCCAGGGCGATCACGTTGACGCACCAACCCCACGCGCCCAAGGTGAACGGGCCCAGCGGCCGCCAGCCCTTGCCGCGCGCGATCAATGCGGCCAGTACGATCATTTGGAAGGAAATATAAATTCCGACCGCGGCGAAGCTGATGATGATGGTGATGGCGTCTTGCAGCCACAAGGCCGAGAGGGCGATCACCCCAGGTACGGCGCCCATCACGATGAGCGCCGTGGCGGGAACGTGGCGCCTAAGCGACATGCGGCTCAAGTACTTGCTGCCGAAGATCATCTGATCGCGGGCGTACGCGAAAATCAATCGGCTGGCAGCGGCCTGCAAACTCAGGAGGCAGGAAATGAAGGACACCAGCACGACCACGATGACCGCCCGAAAGCCGGCTTCACCCATGGCCGCGCGCAATAGCGTGACGATCGGGTCCTTGTCGGCGCCGGACATCACCGCACCCATGTCCGGAATCGACAGGACGAACGCCAGGCAGATCCAGGTGGCTGCAGCGCCGCCGATGTAAATCGTCATGCGCATGGCCTTGGGGATCATGCTGCTGGCGTTCGGCGTCTCCTCGGCGACATCGCCGCAGGCTTCAAAACCGTAGTAGCAAAACATGGCGGCCAGCGAAGAGGCGAAGAATGCGGGCCAATAGCTGCCGTTGGTATGGACGAGGGTCGTGTCGATCAATACCTTGAGCGGTTGGTGGCGGGCAAACAGCAGCAGATAACCGCCGACCGCGATGGCACCCACCAGTTCGCAGATGAAGCCGAACATGGCGACCCGCGCCAGCAGGCGCGTACCGCTCAAATTCAGCAGCGTGGTCATGGCGATGAGCACCAGCGCGATGACAGTCGTTGCGACCGGAGTGCTGTCGAGGCCGAACAGTTGCGCAAGAAACGGCGCCACACCGGTCGCCACGCCGGCCATGGTGCAGCACAGGGCCCAGGCATACACCCATCCGGCCATCCAGGCCCAGCGTTTCCCCATCAGTCGTCGCGCCCAGGGGTACAGGCCGCCGGAGATCGGAAATTGCGAGACGATCTCGCCAAACACCATGCACACCATCAGTTGACCGAGGCCGACCAGAATGTAGGTCCACCACATCGGCGGCCCGCCGGCGATAAACGCGCCCGCGAAAATGGTGTAAACGCCGACCACAGGCGACAGGTACGTGAACCCGAGGGAGAAGTTCTCCCACTTCGACATCGTCCGGTCGAAATGCGACACATAACCCAGCGCTTGCAACTGCTCGGCGTCGCGATCCACGCCCAAGGCGGAATTGTCGGTCACCTTTACCTCAGAACTTGTACTGGAAATCCACACCGATGGTGCGCGGCTGATTGGTCGACACCCGCGTGATGGCGTAGGTCTGCCAGGCAAACACGGTGTTGTTGATCGTCAGCTCCGCAATCCTGTTGGTGAGGTTGGTGCCGAACAGGGATGCAGACCATGGGCCTCTGCTGAGGCCTGCACGCGCATCCACCAGATTGTACCGCGGCAAAATTTGTGGATACGCTGCCTGGTCCCTGACCGGACCGACCAAGGAGCTCGAGACGCTCAGCAGGCCGTTCAACGTATCACTGATCGCCGCCTGGTAGTTCACGCCCGCCACCGCCGTGTACAAGGGCACGCTGAGGACGCGGGTTCCGGGCGTAATTCCCGAGGCGATGGCGTTGCCCGACGGGTGGTTGATTTCCGCGGTGTTGTACGTGCCGGAAAAATCCAGCGTGAGTCCCGGCGTGACCAGAGCCGACACCTCGAGTTCGGGTCCGAAGGATCTGGCGTTGCCGGCGTTGGTGTTGTACGGATACCCACAGGTGAGCGAGAGCACCTGTTGGATATCGGTCCACTTGATGTAGTAAACGTCTGCATTGACGGTAAAGCGCCGATCCGCAAATTTCGCCTTTTCGCCCACTTCGAAGCTCAATACCGAGTCTGGCGTGTAATTCGGTTGCGAAGACACCGTTACCGCCTGGCCCGGAGCATTGCAGTTGTAGGCAGACGGATTTGCCACGAGCACCGCGGCGGTCGGCAGGGGTATGGGCAGATTGAAGCCACCGGGCCGTGACCCCTTGGCGATCGTGCCGTACACCGTCAGATCTCTCGTCGGCTCATAGGCGAGGTTCAGCTTCGGCAGAACCGCATTGCCGCTGGCGCTCTGCGACAAAATGGTGTGGTCCTGGTTCACGGACGCCGTTCCGAGGCCGGCCTGATCGGCATGATTGTCGATTGCGAAGTGGAAAAAGCGTATCCCGGCCGTCAGTTTCAGTGCATCCGTGAACTTGTACGTACCCTCGCCGAAAATGGCGCTCTGCTTGAGGACGTTCGGATTGTTGTCGTTGAATACCACGCCGTTCGGATTGGCTGCCTGCGCGCTGGGATACGGGGGCTGCGTGGGATCGGGAAATCTCAGGGTGCTATTGGCGGGAAACGCGCTGCCCGGGGCGCAGTAGCCGGCGACGGGATTGGCGGCGGATGCGTAGCCGCACGTCAGCGCGGTTGCGAAGCCCGGTGCCTGGTTCAGCGTGATGTAGCCAGAGTCGAGCTTGGCGTAATACAGTCCGGCGACCCATTCGAGTTTTCCGGAACTCTTCGAGGTCAACCGGACTTCCTCGGCGAACTGCGAGGTTGGGTCTTCTTCCACATAGAGATTCTGGATGAAATTTGGCACATAGGCGCCATTGACCAACTGCGTCAGGTTGTTGATATTTTGCAAGGCCTCGGTCGAATCGGTCGACTGATAGACATAGCGCTTCCAGTAGCTGGTGGCGGACGTCAGGGTTGCCGGGCCGAAGTTGTATTCGGCCTTGAGGCTCGCCATTTTGAAGGAGTCATAGTACGGCTCAGGTTGGTCGTAGGGCTGATAGAGCACGAGGCCGCCGGGCGGCTGCTGAAAATTGTTATAGCCACCCGCATCGATGCGCTGATACATCAAGGTCCCCGCGATCGATAGCTCCTCCGAGGGCTTCAGCAGCAGAATCGACCGCGCCGACGCGAATCGCTCGAGATTGGCTCCCTTGACCACCTTTTGCACCGGGGCGTTGACGACATCGCCGCGCTGGCAGTAATAGGCGCACAAGCCCGGCGCCGCGGGCGTGCCGGCCGGAAGGGTCGGCGTTGGAAACTGCCCGGGTGGAGCGATGATGCGGTCGATGAAACCGCTGACGTATTTTGCCGTGACGACCGTGCGCAACGCCGCGATTTCGCCAAGCGGCACGTTCAGCATCAGGCTGGCACCGCCGTTCGTACTGCCATGGGAAGTCTGGGACACGGTGGTGTCCGTCGCCGCCTCGAACACGCCGAGTTTGGGTTGATTGGTGACGAGCTTGATGGTACCGCCCATCGAGCCTGATCCGTATAGCGTGCCCTGGGGACCACGCAGCGTTTCCACGTGGTTCAAATCAAACAGGTCGGGATCGATGACGGTACGCCCGTTGAGTGCAACCGCCGAGGCCGACAGCGGCGTCTCGTCGATGTAAAAACCGACGGTTGCCGCGGTACCGCCGCCCGAGGAGAGGCCGCGCATCTCATACTCGGTCTGACCGGGACCCGCCGTGCGGAGCGAGATGCCAGGCACCTTGAGGACTAAATCCTCCACCGAGGTGATGTTCTCTTGAGCGAGATCGCCGGCGCTCAACGCCGTCAGGCTGATCGCCGTTGCCTGCACGGTCGATTCACGCTTCTCGGCGGTGACCACGATCTCTACCAGTTCACCGCCGGCTTTGGCCGCCGCGGGCGGGGTGGGCGGGGTGGCTACGTCAGCCGCGCCGGCCATGGCCGGTGCACTGAAGGCAACGGCGCACAGAAGCGCCGAGACGACCATCGACGCGCGGAATCCCTCAACTGTGTCTGCTGCACATTTTTTCATGTTCGAATCTCCCTATTAAGCAAAAACGGCTGCTCGATGCCGGATGCCATGGAACCTGACGCATGATTTATTCATCCCGTTGCGCTTAGTGGTGATCCCGCGGCACTTGGCACCGTCAACTCGTAACATAGCGTTTCCTGGCATGCAAGTTTCTTGCACAACAGGCACGAGAAAATCAGCCTTCGCTGTTGCTCAAACGTTGCAACTCGCCCGGATGACGATGGTGTCTGATGCATGCTCTGTGCCGATACCCACGCAGCGTACGGCGGCGCCGATGATTCGTGCGTCCGGTTGACCGCAGGGTGGCGGGAGGCTCGCCTTATAACTTGACCATCACATGCCGCGGCACGGTGTAGTCCTCGAGCGCGTAGGCCGATAGATCCTTGCCGTATCCGGAACGCTTGAAGCCGCCGTGCGGCATTTCACTGACCAGCATGAAGTGCGTGTTGATCCAGGTACAGCCATACTGCAGCCGGGCGGCCACGCTCATGGCTTTGCCCACATCCTGGGTCCAGACCGATGAGGCAAGACCATATTCGGAATCGTTGGCCCAGGCGACCGCGTCGTCGGCATCCGTGAAGCGGGTGATCGAGACCACGGGCCCGAACACCTCACGCTGCACAATTTCATCCGCTTGCCGGGTGCCGGCCACCACGGTGGGTTCGAAGAAAAAGCCGCCGCCCGCGCGCACTTTGCCGCCGGTGGTGATTTCTATGTGCCGGGTTGCCGCCGCACGCTCGACAAATCCCGCAACACGCGCGCGTTGTTCAGCGGAAATCAGCGGACCCATTTCCACACCAGCCTCGGTTTGCATGCCCACTTTGAGCGAGCGCGCCGCATCGCTCAAATTCGCGACCAGACGATCGTAAATTTTGGCGCCGGCATACAGCCGGCAGGCCGCCGTACAGTCCTGGCCGGCGTTGTAGAAGCCGAAGGTCCGCACGCCGGCGACCACGGCATCGAGATCGGCATCATCGAATACGATGACCGGGGCCTTGCCGCCGAGTTCCAGGTGAGTACGTTTGAGATTATCGGCCGCTTGCCTGAGAATCTTCTGTCCGGTCGACACATCACCGGTGATGGACACCATGCGTACGCGCGGATGCGACACCAACGGCGCGCCCACGCTCTCGCCGCGGCCGCAGACGACGTTGACGACCCCCTTGGGAAATATCGCCATGAGCTGTTCCGCCAATTTCAGTACCGTCAGCGGCGTCTGCTCGGAAGGTTTCAACACCACGGTGTTGCCGGCAGCGAGCGCCGGCCCCAGCTTCCATGCGGCCATCATCAACGGATAATTCCAAGGTGCGATCGAGGCAATGACGCCGATCGGATCGCGTCGAATCATGCTGGTGTAACCCGGCAGGTATTCACCCGCCAGGGCGCCGTGCTGGACGCGCGCCGCGCCGGCAAAGAAGCGCAGCACATCGGCAATCGCCGGGATCTCGTCGTTGAGCGCCGCGGCGAGCGGCTTGCCCGTATTGTCCGATTCCAGCTTGGCGAAGGCGGCGCCATCCGCTTCGATGCGATCGGCGAGCCGCAACAGCAAGGTGGCGCGGTCCTTGGGCACGGTTTGCGCCCAGGCGCCCGCCGCCCTGTCGGCCGCGGCGACCGCCGCATTCACTTGGGCGGGACTGGCCTCGGGGACTTCGGCGATGCATTTGCCGGTCGCGGGGTCCAATATCCGTTCCACCACGCCCTCACCGGCGACCAGAACTCCGTCGATCAAAAGCTTGGTCTGCATGTCAGCCTACCGCCGTGCGCTTTTTCTTGTCGGCATCGTCGAAGGGCAGAGTATGCGCCGTCGCGGGGCCTTTGAGGTTTTTGCCGCGTATCTCCAGCCGTGTCCCATGCGCCGCGACGGGGACATCGAGGCGCGCGATGGCCATCGACTTTTGGGTCAGGGTCGACACCATGGCACAGGTGACGACGCCGACTTTTTTGTCGCCGCGATACACCCGATCGCCCATGTCCGCCGGCACCTTGCCGTCCACCAGCAGACCGAAGATCTTGAAGCGCTCCTTGCCCTGCAAGCGGGCGTGAGCCTCCGCGCCGTTGAAGTCAGTCTTTCCCGGACTGACGGTGAAATCGAGGCCGAGTTCCCAGAGGCTGTCGCCGGGCGGATCCTCATCGAAGGGGTACATCTGGGACATGTCGTAGGGATAAAACAGCAGAGAACTTTCAACCCTCAAGTAATCCAGCGTGGTGAAGCAGGCGGGAACGATGCCGAGCGCCTTGCCCTCGCCCAGGATGGTGTCCCAGATCAGGCCGGCGTCCTCACCCTTGCAAAAGATCTCGTAGCCCCGCTCACCGGTATAGCCCGTTCGAGAGATCGTGACCGGCCGGCCGAACAAGGTCGCCGGGATGTGATGGAAATATTTGAGATCGCGGATGCCGGGAACATGCTTCGCGAGAAAATCAACCGCCACCGGGCCCTGCAGCGACAGATCGTGCAGATCATCGTCGACGATCATCGTTACATTGCGGCCGACCACATATTTCGCCAGGGTTTCATGACCCGCGCCGCTGCCGTGCACCACCATCCAGGAATTGGGGCCCATCCGATACAGGATGCAGTCTTCGATGAAATGGCCGGCCTCGTTCAACATGCAGGCGTAGGCCGATTTACCCGGATAAATCTTGGCCGTGGCGCGCGATGTCGCATAATTCAACACGGCGGAGGCATGCGGCCCCACCAGATACAGCTTTTTCAAACCCGACACGTCCATCAGTCCGGCCTTGGTACGAATCGCCACGTGATCCTCGGCCACGTCCTTCGCGTAGGTCCACGCGGTACCCATGCCATTCCAATCCTCTAGCTTCGATCCGAGCGCCCGATGCCGATCGGCCAAAACCGAGGTGCGCCAGCTAAGTGCCATAAAAAGCCTCCAGAGTGTGTCAATGTCAGCGCCGTCGGCGCGTTGTCTATTCCGGTGCGGCGCCCGGGGTGGTGGGCGAGCCGTCATCGAACGGCGCCAGCCATTCCACCGCTGCGTCCCGATAACGCGTCAAACCCTTGTAGTCGATCAGCGCAGGGTGCAAGTCCTTCAATACCCGGTGCACGCGGCGCGCCCATTTCGGCACGGTCGCCAATTCACGCAGGCTTATAAGATAACAACGGATGCCGAAGAGGATGGCATTGCTGCGCGGCAACCGCCACAGCCCCTGCAACTCCACGCGCAAATGCACCAGATCGCCGGCATTGCGCGCCGTCACCATGGCGCGGTCCGTCCCCCACTTCGGATAGTTCTCGGGCGACGTGTCGAGACGAGGATGGATGGTCATGGTCCAATTCAGGCGCCGCACCGGCTGGCCCAAGCGAAGATTGAGGAGGAATTTCAGCGCCCGATCGAAGACCTGGAGCTCATGCGCGAGCGGCACGGGTCCGTGCCATTCCTTGAACGTCATTCCCATGTCGAAGTCCAGGGACCAGTCGGCCGGAGTCGTCACCATCCCCGCCTCGGTCCACAGATCTCCCTCGCGCTGATCCATGACCACGAAATCGCCCTGCGCCTGGCGCGCGATGTAGTCGAGGGGCTGGCGCGGCAGGGTGGCGGCATCGCCGAAGGTGAAATGCTGATCGATTTCCAATGGCCGATTGACCCAGTGCCGGCGAGTTCCTTGCTTGGACAGCGAGAAGTGCGCGGGATAGTCCCTGGCCAGCGATTCCATGATCAGTTCCAGGCAATCCCACTGCGAACTCATCATGTGCGGCAGGGCCTGGTATCGCAGGGGTTCCGCGGCCAGTACGATGGCCCGCTCGCGGCATTCCGCGACGTAGTGCTCGTCAACGTCGAAGGCGAATTCCATGACCGATTCTGCGGGTCCCGGCCGATGCGGTTCGATGTTCACCGAGTACATGTAGCTGTCTTCGGAAAAGGGCAGCGGAAAGCGGCGGATGGCCCGCGGACTGTTGCGAAAGCTGAAATCGTCGCGGAAGGTCTCGTGCAGGTTGAATACGGCGCTCACGGTCAAGGCTCCTAGAGGTCAAGCACCAGGCGCTTGCAATGCGCCCGCGATACGCAGGGCATGATGCTGTTGCCCCTGGCCTGTTCCGCTGCCGAGAGAAAATGGTCGTTATGCAGCAAATCGCCGTCGAGTTCCAGCACGCGCGTATGGCAAAAGCCGCAAACACCGCCGCGGCAAAGATAGGGCACCTCGACGCCGGCCGCCTCGATGCTCTCCAGCAGGCTTCGGTCCGGGGGGACATGCACGCTGATCCTCGCGCGGGCGAGAAACACCTCGAAGGCGTCGCCGACCGGCGGCGCGCTGAATTGCTCCCAGTGAACGTGGCTGCCGGGCCAGCCGCAGGAGCGCGCGGTGGCGATCACATGATCGATCATGCCGGTCGGACCGCAGACGTATACATGAGTGCCCAACGGCTGGGTCGCCAGCAGCGACTCGAAGCCTATCGTTTGTCCTTCACTGTCGTAGTACATGTGTAGTCTTGCGCCCTCGCGCCGGCGCAGGCGCTGCAGAAACGCGGCGTGTTCGGCCGAGCGAACCGAGTAATGCAGCTCATAGGGTACGCCGCCGCCGTGCAAGTCCTCGAGCTGCGCAAGCATGGGCGTGATGCCGATGCCGCCGGCGATCAACACATGCTTGCGGGCGATCTTGTCGAGGCCGAACAGATTCACAGGATGCGCAATTTCCAAACGGCTGCCGATCGCGACCCTGTCATGCATGTAGTGTGAACCGCCGCGGCTTTCTTCCATCCGCCGGACACCGATCTCGTACGTGTCGAGCTGCTGCGGCGAACCGAGCAATGAATAGGGATTCTTGTGGACACGATCGGCGCCCGGCATCACGACGATGATGTGGGAGCCGCCGGAAAATACCGGCAGGTCCCCGCCCGCGAGCGGCGCGAGCTTGAAATGCTTGATCAGCGGCGTCACCTGCTCGATGCCGACGACTTCGACGGCGATGGTCTGCGCGTCGCTCACAGGAACACCTGCTTGAGCGGCGGCAACTCGCCCGGCGCTTCGGCATCCACCATGACGCCCATATAAGCAGCCAGACGACGCGAATAGTGATCGCGCACCAACAGCCATCGCGCGCACCCGACGCAGCTCACGATATTGGTTCGCACCTGCTCCGTGGTGGCCCGGCAATGAATGCAGTAGACGCGCCGCGCCAGCGTGCCGCATTCCTCAGCCCGGATCTCATCCTTGTTGAGGTTGAATTCGAGCGCGATCTTCATGGCGAGACCGATGAAGCTTTCGGGTCCCGCGACATAGAGGCGGGTACCCATGAGGGAGCGCTCGAGCGTGGATCTGAATTCCCCGAGCAGCGCCGGCGTGCCGCGGAATGTCCGCACGCCGCCGAGCGCCGCGGCCCTGAATCCTGCGACTGCCGCTGTCGCGCCGCTTTGATCGTCCGCCGCCTCGGCGGCGCCGCCATCGGGCGCGTACAACACTTGCGTGTACTGCAATGACGGCACGGCGGCCGAGCGCATCTCCGCGATCACCCGCAGCAGCGGGGCAGCGCCGACGCCGCTCCCGAGCATCAAATGATAGCGGCCGCCCGTGTCCGCTTGCAGCGGTGCGTAGACGGGCTTGCTCTTGATCCCGGTGACCAGCATGGCTAGTGCACCGCGAGCCGGTGCGTTATCGCAACGACGGCGATTCCCAGCGCCAGCACGACATAGGGCCAGAGACCGGCCCGCTTGACGATGCGCTCACCGTCCACGCTATCCAAGTCGTCGGCCATCTCGCGCGGAAAGGAGCCCTTGTCCTGGACATAGTGGCGGTACACGAACACCGGTACGATCAGCACGGCAAAGATCAGACCGGTCTTGAGCGTTCCGGCGCCGTAAACGTCCGCTCCGAAGCCCATGAAGGCCAGATTCGCGAAGGACAATATCGCGCCGGCGGCGAGAATCCAGGTCGGCGCACGCCAGGGTCTTTCCTGCCGCGGGCGGTCCAGCCGGTGAATCCAGCCTGCGTTCAAATTCAGAAAATTGAAGATCAGATAGCCGACGTTGGCGGCGCCGATGACGAATACTGAATCGGACAGCAGCAGCAGCACGAGATTGAATCCGAGATTGGTGAGCATGGCATGCGTCGGTGCGCCATGGGCGTTCACCTTGGCCAGGTATTTCGGCAGCCAGCCGTCGAGCGATGCTTGGTAGAGCGTGCGCGAGGAGCCTGCCATGGAAGTCATGAGCGAGAGCACGAGCGCCAGAATCAACATGATGACGACGACCACGCCAACCAGCCGGCCGGCATGCACCATTTTCGCCATGATGGCCGCGACACCCATGCCGCTGTAGATATCCGGCGCCAGCATGCCGCCATACTCCGCCGCGGTGGTGACACTGCCGGCGGCATCGAGAACCGCGGGGTGCAACTGCGTGCCGAGCCCCAGAAAGCCCTGAAAGGCAAACGGCACCAAGCTGTACACGACCACGCACAACAATCCGGAATAGAAAATCGCCTTGAACGTGTCGGTCTTGGGGTTCTTGAATTCTCCGGTGTAGCACACTGCGGTTTCGAAGCCATAGGTGGACCATGCGGCGAGGAACATGCCCGCGGCAAATACGGTGATACCCGCCATGTTCCAGCTGCCGTCGGCGAGCTTTCCCAAGGCATCGTGCGCCAACGGCACGAGCGGAAAGAAGTTGTCCTTGACGATGTCGCCCGTCAACAGCGGCACGATGCCGATCAGCAGCAGCGGGATCATCGCCGCGATCCCTAAGATCTTGGTGGTATTCGCCGACCGCAGTATGCCGCCGTCCTGAATGAACTTGACCGCCAGCAAGATGACCGCGCCCAGCACGAAGACGGCGTTGATGCGCAAGCTCAAGCCTGTCTTGAGATAGCCGAGATCGAGCAGCGTCAGTTGCCAGGTGTTGATATTCGCATCGGGTGCGAACAAGCCGGTCAAAATATAGCCGGCCGCGAGCGCCGAGCCGGTCGCCTGCACGGGCGACCAGGCGAACCAATTGCACCACACCGAAATGGGCGCGACGAGTTTGCCGTAGCGCACCCAGGCGATCGCCCCGTAAATCGACGTGCCGCCCGCCTTGTTGGGAAACAACCCTGCGATTTCGGCGTACGTGAAGGATTGAATGAAGCCCATCGCGATCGATGCGATCCAGATGACCCAGGACAGCTTGCCCACGGTCGCCGCCACGGCGCCTATGGAGAACAGCACCAATGGCGGCACGCCGCTCGCCACCCAGAAGGCCCCGGTCCAGTCGATGCCGCGCTCCAGGCCCTTGGCGCCGCCATCCTCCACGACAACTTCGGCCGTCAGGCTCATCTCACTCGCTCCTCGCGGGGTTCAAACCGGTCGCGGCGCCCATCAGGAGGCTGCGCGCAGAATTTAAAAGTGGCGGCGTAATTCATCGGCAATCTCGATGATATCTCCAACAATGCCATATTTTGCCACTCCAAAAATCGACGCCTTCGCGTCGCTGTTGACGGCCACGATGGTGCTGACGTGTTTCATGCCTGCAAGGTGTTGGATGGCGCCGGAGACACCCATGGCGATGTAGAGTTTACAGGCGCTCGCCGTCTTGCCAGACTGACCGATCTGGCGGCTCTTCGGCAGCCAGCCCGCGTCCGCGATGGGCCGCGAACAACCCAGCGTCGCGCCCATGGCATCCGCCAACTCGCGAAATTGCGGCACCTTGGCTTGCTCGCCGATGCCGCGGCCGATGGTCAGAATGAATTCCGCGGCCGCCATGTCTAAATCATCGCCGGCGCTCAATTCAATGAACTCGCGGGCCGCGGCGCGGCTCTGCAACGGCGGCGCGTCGAAGGCCGTTACCCGCGGAGCGGCCGCTCGTTCCGGCGGCTTGAACGCATTGCCGCGAATCGCCAGCAGCACCATGCTGCGGCCGGGGAAGTCCACCTCGACATTGACCTTCTGACCGTAGCCGCCGCGCGTCGCAACGATCCCGCCGTCGATGCGCTCTGCGCTGAACACATCCGTGGCGAACCCCAGCCCAAGGCGGGTCGCGAGCGCCGCTGCAAACCCAAACGAATCGACGCTGTGCGCGACCAATATCACCTCCGGAGTTCGCGCGGCGATCAACGCGCCCAGGGCGGATTCGAACGTGTCCGGGTCGAACTCCGCTTGCGCGACCTGCACGGTCACGATCTCGTCGACTCCCGCCACGCTCAGCCGTTCGACGAAGGCTTGCGGCGCATGCCCCAGGATGGCGACGGCGACCTGCTCTCCGGGGCGGCGCAAGCCTTGCGCCGCGCTCGCGAGCTCCAGCGATACGGGACGCAGCTCCCCGCGCCGCTGCTCGGCGACGACGAGGATGCCGCTCATGCTGCGGTTCCCTTGAATTCGCGAATGATTTCGGCGAGGCGGCGCGCTTGTTGCGCGACGTCTCCGTCGATGAGCTGCGCGCGGCCCTTGTCCGGAATGTACATGCGGCGCACGCGCGACAAGGATCCTGCCTCGCCGACATCGGCGGCGCGCAGCTCGGCATCGGCCAAGGACCATACCTCGATCGGCTTGGCAGCGGCCTGTTTGATGCTGCGCAAGCTTGCGTAGCGCGGTGTGTTGATGCCCAGCTGGATGGTCAACACCGCGGGACATTGAATGTCGACTTCCTGCAGCAGGCCGCCCTCCAACTCACGGCGGAAAACGGCCGATTCGGCTCCCGGCGAGCAGGTCAGGCTGCTGACGACCGCCGCGTGGGGCCAGCCAAGAAACGCCGCGGCGGCGATGCCCGTCGATGCAAATGACTGGTCGGAGGATTGCACGCCGGCAAACAGCAGCTGCGGCGCCTCGCGCTGCGCCACCGCCGCCAGCACCCGCGCAATGGCGATGGAATCGGAGCCTTCGATGGCCGCATCCCAGACACGTATGGCACGATCCGCGCCCTTCGCCAGGCACTTGCGCAGGGACTCATCGGCATCGGCCGGCCCCACCGAGACGGCGACCACTTCCACGGGCGTCGCGGCGGCCTCCTTGATCTTGACGGCTTCTTCCAAGGAGAAGTCATCCCATTCGTTCAGATCGCGGATGAAAAAATCCGCGTCGATGTCGCGCCCGTCGCCGCGGATCTTGAAATCCTCATCGAGCGCCACGACTTGCTTGACGGCAACCAGAATCTTCATGCCGGCAGCTCTGCGGCGCGCCGCTCGGGAATGGCTTCGCGAACCAGTTCTATGAGCTCCTTGACCACGAAATTGCCCTCGTTGCCGGTGGTTTTGAGCGCGTCCTCGAACATGGTGAGATCCTTCGGACAGCTGACCACGTAGACTTCGAGTCCTGGAATCGCCGCCGCTTCCTTGATGCGATTCTGCGCCGGTTTTTCCGTACCCGCCGGATCCGGGATCCAGATCCTGCCGCCGCCGGCGCCGCAGCAGAACGAGTTCGCCTTGCAGCGTCCCATTTCGACCAGATCGCAGCCGAGCAACGCCAGCAGCTCTCGCGGCGCGTCGTAGCCTTTGTTGAAGCGGCCCAAGTGACATGGGTCGTGAAAGGTCACGCGGTATTTCAGCGGGCGAGTGACCTGCAAACGCCCTTCCGCGAACAATTGCTTCAGCAGCGTGGTGTAGTGCTGGATCGAGTATTTGCCGCCGAAGTCGGGATACTCGTTGCGAATGGTATTGAAGGAATGCGGGTCGGTCGTCACGACGGTTTTGAACGAGGCGCTCGCGAGCGCATTGACGTTCGCGGCGGCCAGCACTTCGTACAGGCCTTCTTCCCCGACCCGTCGCACGTCGTTACCGGCATTCGACTCGCCGTCATACAGAATGCCGAAATCGACGCCCGCTTCGTGCAGCAGCGCGGCGAAAAGCTGCGAGACTTGCTGATTGCGCGGATCGAAGGACGCATAGTCGCCGACGAACCACAGCACGTCGACCGGCTCCCGGCGCGCGTCCTTGACCGGGAAGGGCAGCGCCTTGCTCCAGGCGCCGCGCTTGCGCCTCGATTCGCCGAATGAATTGCCGGTTTTGTGAATCGTCTGCAGCGTCTTGGTCAGCAACGGATCCATGGCGCCGTCCTCGACCAGCTTGCGGCGCATCTGCACGATGATGGGTACGTGCTCCACGGCGACCGGACAAATCTCGACGCAGGCCATGCAGGTGCGGCACGACCACAAGGTTTCCATGGCCACCTGCCCGGGCGCCTTGCCGTGTATGTCGAGTTCGGCGGCGGCGGGCACGGCGCCGGCTTCGAGCGTAGCCTGCGCAAATTCGCGCAGGCTCAATATCACGTCGCGCGGCGACAGCGGCGCACCGACGGCGCGGGCGGGGCAGGCTTCGTGGCAGCGGCCGCACTTGGTGCAGGCATCGAGATTCAGCAGCTGCTTCCAATTGAGATCGGTGATCTTGGCGGCGCCCGCCTCAACCTGCGACTCGGGAACCCGGGGCAACCGCTGCGCCGCCTGCGGGTCGCGGACCAGCAACGAAGCCGCTGCCGTGAAGATATGTTTGACCTTGGTGTAAGGGATCAGGGCGATGAGCAGCAGCGCGATCAGACCGTGAAACCACCACAGACCGTGCCGGAGCAATGCGCCTCCCCGCTCGCCCATGCCCAGTGCGCGCATGCCCTCTGCCACCAGCGCGCCGACCGGAGACCACCAACGGGTGTCCCAGACATCACCGCGGCCCTGCAGCCAAACGAGCCTGGCCGCTTCCAGCACATAGCCCGTGCAGGCGATGATCAGCAAAATCCACAGGAACGCCCAATCCTCGCGCCGGTACTGCGGGCGGTTGAAATCCGGATCGCCCGGCACCCGGTCCGGCCTTGCATAGTCAAGTTTCGGCAGGCGCATCCAGCCGCGCCGATACATCATGAACACGAGACCCGCAATCAGAGCGACGCCGGCCAGATCCAATATCAGCGAGAACACCAGGTAGAACCGGCCGTGCCAGAAACGCCATCCGAACAGCGGCTCGAGAATGTCGTATTCCAGCGTGATCGTCGCGGTGCCGGCGAACAACAGCATGAATCCGTAGAAAATCAGGCGGTGCGCGTTTCCCGCTCCCCGGTCGCGGCGCGAGACGGTGCGGCCATCCAGCACGGAACCCAGCATGGCGCCGAACCTTGCCCACAGCCCCCCTTCAAGCCGCAGCGGCGTGCCACGCCGATACTTGCGGATCTGCACATAGACGCCGTAGCCGAATATCGCCATCGCGGCGTAGCCCAGCACGTAGAAGAGCCGCACCTCGGCCGCGGCGAACGCCTCGAAGAGGATCCGAGTGACAGGGTCAGTGCGGCTCACGTGCAATCCTCAGACAGGCGCCTAGGTCTTGTACTCGAGCTCGAACTTTCCGCCGGGCATGTGCGCCGCGCCCCAGACGGCGACTTCACGCTTGTAGGGCAGCGGCAGCTGCGCGCGAGCCTCCTCGATTTCGCGGGCAAGCCGGTGCCCGGAGAAAGTGGCATCGGCCATCAGGCGCGGTGCCTCGGCATCTCCGATCAAGTACACGTCCTTGACGCCGTTCTTCTGCCATTCACCGCGGCGAGCCTTGAGTTCGGTATACAGGCTGTCGTTGGAATGGCGGCCGGTGACCAGCACCAGGGAGTCGAATTCCACCCAGCGCTGGCTCTTGTTCGCCTCGCGCGGCGACTGACCGCGGCCGCGATAGGTGCGCTTCGAGCCGTCGCCGAAAATGTCATACACCTCCAGACGCCCTTTTTCGATGCGCGCACTGAAGGCGTTGTGAATTTCCTTGATGTGCAGCTCATGCATGCGCCGCATCATGTTCGGATACTCGAGCGTGAAATGCATGTAGTTGGCCAGATGCACGCCGGTAACAATGGTGACCTCATGCCCTGCCACGGCGAGTTTTTCAGCCAGGCTCGGCGCCATGTAATAAGTATCCGCGTTCAGAATCACCACGCGCTTGCCGATGGATTTCTGGCCCGCCAGTACCTGTTCCGGGGTGAGTTGGTCGGCTTTGGAGGCGTCCGCCCCCGCAATCGGGTCATGGCTCAGGCAATTGTTGCCATCCGTATTCCAGGAAGAACCCGTGGCGATGACGATTTTTTCGGCGCCGTAGCCAAGGGCAGCCTCGGCCGTCATCGGCTTCTGGCCGAGTGCCACCTGGCTGTGCTTGTTCTTCTTCAGGAGCTTGTTGATCTGTAGTTCGCGGTAGTCGCGGTGGTAACCCCATTCGCCGAGGCCGGGCAGCGTCACGACGGCGTTCAAATGGCCGCCAATCTTTGCCGCGGTGTCGTACAAGTGCACGGTATAGCCTCGCTCCAGCAGTACACGCGCGCATTCGGAACCGGAAGGACCGGCGCCGACCACCAATATCGAGTCATCCGAGCCGCGCTTCGGAAACTTCTCCGGATGCCAGCCGCGCCGATATTCCTCTCCCGCGGTGGCGTTCTGCGTGCAGATCATCGGCGGGCCGCCGATTTCCCAGCGCGAAATACACACATTGCAGCCGATGCAGACGCGGATATCGTCGTAGCGGCCTTCTTCTATCTTCTTCGGCAGCCAGGGATCGGAGATGGATGGCCGTGCCGCGCCGATGATGTCGGCGATGCCCTTGGTCACGATCTCGGTCATTTTTTCCGGGTCGGTGAAGCGGCCCACGCCGAGGACCGGCTTCTTGGCGACCTGCTTGACGAAACGCGTCCACGGCACTTGGTGGCCCTGCTGGTAGAACCTGGACGGACCCGCGTCCTCGCCCCACTCCGCGATGTCGCCGACATCGACGTCCCACAAATCGACCAGGGGGTCGGCCAGGGCGATGAATTTCATGCCGTCATTTTCGACTTCGACTCCCGATTCACCGTACAGGGTATCGACGGCGAAGCGCGTCGCGATCGCGCAATCGTGGCCGACGGCGCGCCGGACCTGTTCCAAAGTTTCGAGCCAGAACCGCGCGCGATTTTCCAGCGAGCCGCCGTATTTGTCCCTGCGCTTGTTGTAGTAGGGCGAGAGAAACTGCAATGGCAGGTAGGAGTGCGCGCCGTAAACATAGACGATATCGAAACCGGCATCACGGGAGCGCAATGCGGCATCGACGTAGTACTGTTGGACGGCGGCGATGTCGTCCAGGTCCATTTCCTTGCAGTAAGTGAGCGTTTCGAATTCCGAGGCGTATTGACTCGGGCCTCGCGGCGTCGCGCGCGATTCCATGCATGGCGCATGGGACGCACCGTACCAAAGCTCAACCCCCGCAAGGGAGCCGAAGCGATGGATGTGATCGGTCATGGCGCGCAGATTGCGCACATCGCCCTCATCCCAGATGCGCGCCGACAATCGATGCGTGTCGTCCGATTCAGGGTGGATCGAGCAGTACTCGGTGTTGATTCCCGCCCAGCCGCCTTCGGCCTTCAATGAACGATGCGCCGCCTGGAAGCCCGGCTTGTCGGAACCCGCACCGATGCAATGCGGCACCTGATAGAAACGGTTGCGCAGCGTCTTGGGGCCGATTTTGATCGGCTGAAACAGAATGTCGTGTTTGGGGTCGCGAGCCATGTATTTTCACCCTTTGATGTCAAGCGGCTGATTATTCGGGAGGGACCCGCCCCGTTAGCGGCGGGGATCCCGTATCATATTCTCGATCGAACGACGCAGCCCAGGTGACCGTTGCGCCGCGCACGGCATCCGAAATAAATAGCATGCCAGTTACTGCAGTGCAAATTTATTGCGTGCAGTGTAAATTGCCTCAAGGCGGCGGCACGCTTTGAGCGCAGGGAAACACACAAGGCCTCACGTGGCTTCACACAAAAAACCGCTTGTCGTCGCCGTTTCGGCCGCCGCGGGCAACGTGGGCCGGCAGCTGGGCGCCGTCGCGCGCAGAGTCCGCGAGAGCCAGGATTTGACGCTGACGGATGTGGCGAGCTGCGCCGGGATCAGCGCCGGGATGCTGAGCCGATTGGAAACGGGCCGCGTTACCCCCAGTCTGGAAACCTTGGTTGCGCTCGCGGGCGCGCTCGGCGTGCGACCGGCGCTGCTGCTGCAGCAACTCGGCGGGGACGAGGAAGGAGCGCAGCGGGTGCCCGCGGGGCAAGGACTCGAGGTGGTCCGGCGCGGTACGCGACGCGGCCATACCTATCATTTGTTGGCCGCTCAGCGCGGCCCGCGAAAATCATTCGAGCCCTTCCTGGTGACCTTGACCGACAAGAGCGAGGTGTTTCCGGGCTTTCAGCACCCCGGCACCGAATTCATTTATATCCTCGCCGGTTCGCTGACCTATCGGCACGGCAGCCACAGCTATCCGCTTGCGACCGGCGATTCGTTGAGTTTCCGCGGCAATGTAGCGCACGGTCCGGAGACCTTGGATAAGGTGCCGATTCGGATGTTGTCGATCATCATCTACGACGAGGAGAATTGAGCCGCATCCAAGCGCTGAGGCCGCCCGCGCGGCATGCCGAGGATACGATCGCACAGCGCCTCGGAGGCATTGCACAATACGCAAATGATTTGCTCCACAGTTAAATATTCGTTTATATTTGCGCAAGCCGACCCCCCTGCCGAACGAGTGCCGCGCCAGTTTCGCTAAGTCCGCATGCCCTATCGCCTACTTCGTTTCGGCCTGTCGCGCAAGCACCCTGAACCTCGTATGTTTACGCGCCACGACTCGTTGCGGGCCGGTTACGATGTGGTCATCATCGGGGCGGGGGGCCACGGCTTGGCGGCCGCGTACTACCTGGCGCGCGATCACGGCATCTGCAATGTGGCGGTGCTCGAAAAGGGCTATCTCGGCGGCGGCAATACGGGCCGCAACACCACCATCATCCGCTCGAACTATCTGACTCCCGAAGGGGTGCAATTCTACGATGCGAGCGTGCGCCTCTGGCGGGATCTGGCCAGCGATTTCGATTTGAATTTATTCTATTCCACGCGCGGTCATTACACCCTCGCGCACACCGACGCGGCGATGCGCACCATGCGCTGGCGGGCGGAGGTCAACAAGCACTACGGCGTGCGCTCCGAGGCTGTCGATGCAGCCTGCGTCAAGCGCGCCATACCGTCGATCGATATGACCTGCGGCGGCCATGCGCCGATCCTCGGCGCTCTGTTTCATGAGCCGGGCGCGATTGCGCGCCATGACGCGGTGGCGTGGGGCTACGGACGCGGCGCCGACCGGCGCGGTGTGGAGATTCATCAACAAACGGAAGTCACCGGGATTCGATTGCAAGGCGGCCGCGTGACGGGGGTCGACACGACCCGCGGGCCCATCGCCACCTCGAAGGTGCTGTGTGCCGTTGCCGGATTCACGCCGCGCATTCTCAACATGGTGGACCTGCAGACGCCGATCTACGTGCATCCGCTGCAGGCCATGGTATCCGAGCCGGTGAAACCCTGGCTCGATCCGATCATCGTATCGGGCTCGCTGCATGTCTACGTATCGCAGAGCGCGCGCGGGGAACTGGTGATGGGCGCGTCGCTCGATCCTTACGAACTGCATGCCACGCGGCCAACGCTGGATTTCGTCGAAGGGTTGGCCGTGCACATGCTGGATATGTTTCCGTTCCTGAGCGAGGTCAAGGTGAATCGCCAATGGGCGGGGCTCGCCGACATGACGCCGGATTTCGCGCCCATCATGGGTGTGACGCCCATCGAGGGCTTTTTTCTGGATGCAGGATGGGGCACCTGGGGTTTCAAGGCGACCCCCGTGTGCGGCAAGACCATGAGCCACACCGTGGCGACGGGACGCAATCATCCCTTGATCGAGGGCTTTACCTTCGATCGCTTCGCGCGCTACCGGCTCACCGGTGAGAAGGGCGCGGCATCGGTGGGCCACTGATGAAGATCTTGGTGTGCCCGTTGAATGGTGCGCGTCCCGTCGCGGAATTCGCGTACGGCGGGGAGATCCGCCGCAGCCCCGACCCGGACACGTGCAGCGATGCCGAGTGGAGCAGCTACGTATTCAACCGCTCCGGTGTGCCCCAGATCAAGTATGAGTGGTGGTGCCACATCGCTTCGGGTTTCTGGTTCGTCGTGTTGCGCGACACCGCGCGCGACGCGGTCATCGCCACCTTTCCGGCCGAGGCGGTGCGCCGCGGGTTGCCGCCGCCGTGATGCATCGTCTCGACGCCCCCGCAGGAGAGTGGCTGGATCGCACGGCCCGGCTGCAGTTCAGCTTCGAGGGCCGCGCATATCAGGGCTATGCGGGCGACACCATCTGCTCGGCGCTCGCTGCGGCCGGCGTGCCGTATCTGGCGCGCAGCTTCAAGTACCATCGTCCGCGCAGCATCCTGTCGTTTGCCAATCACGACAGCAATACCTTGTTCCAGGTCGACGGCGTGCCGAATGTGCGCGGCGATGTAACTTGGCTGCGCAATGGCATGCAGGTTGCGGCGGTCAATACCTTCGGCGGCCTGACGCACGACAAGGCGCGAGTGCTCGATCGCTTCGCGCGACTGTTGCCGGTGGGATTTTATTACAAGGCGTTTCACGGCAAACGGCTGTTCCCACGCTGGGAGCGTATGTTCCGCGCGCTCAGCGGCTTAGGGGAGGTCGATCTCGGCGCGGCGCGTGAGACGACACCCAAGCGCTACGGGTTTTGCGATGTGCTGGTGATCGGTGCAGGCCCGAGCGGCCTGGCGGCGGCGCTGGCGGCCGCGCAGGGCGGCGCGCAGGTGGCCTTGGTGGATGAATCATTACGGTTGACGGGCAACGGTGCGCCGCAGGCACTGCTCCGCGCGGTGCACGATTCGGCCTCTATTACACTGTTTCCGGCGACCGTTGCGGCCGGCTACTACGCCGATCACTGGGTCGCACTCGCGTCGCCGACCCGCGTGACGAAGATGCGCGCCGGGGCGCTGGTGTTTGCCACGGGGGTGATCGAACAGCCGGCCGTGTTCCGCAACAACGACTTGCCCGGCGTGATGTTGGCGTCCGGCGCGGCACGGCTGCTCGCGCGCCATGGCGTCGCGCCCGGTCGCCGGGTGGTCATCGTCGCCGGCAATCTGGACGCCTATGTGACCTGCCTCGAGCTGAGCGCCCGAGGCGTGACGGTCGACGCCATCGTCGAGTTGCGGGCAGCCCCGGAGAACGATGCGGCCGTGGCCGCGTGCGCCGCGCTGGGCACAACCCTGCTGACGGCGCACGCGCCGTATGAGGCCATTCCCGGCCCGGACGGCCGTGTTGCAGGATTGCGGATCGCGCCGGTAAATGCGGCCGGCGATCTGGATGCAACCGCAGCGCGGCGCATCGATTGCGACGCGATATTGATGAGTGTCGGTTGGGCGGCGGCCGCGCAGTTATTTCTCCAAGCCGGCGGCGGCACGCGATTCTGCGCGGAACTGCAGCAATTCGTACCCCAGGATTTACCGCCGGGGATTTTTGCGGCCGGGCGCATGAACGGCATCTACGATGCCGAATCGCGGCTCGCCGATGGCCGGCGCGCAGGTTCGCAGGCTGCCGCGCATGCGGGCTTCGGTGTGCCGGGCAGCGCCATCGCCATGCCCGCCAGCCGCTGTCCCTCGCATCCCTACCCCATCATCGATCACCCGCGCGCCAAGAACTTCGTCGACTTCGACGAGGACCTGCAAGTGCGCGATCTGCAAAACGCGGCGCAGGAAGGATTCGATTCCAGCGAATTGCTCAAGCGCTACAGCACGGTGGGCATGGGGCCCTCGCAGGGCAAGCATTCCAACATGAACGCACTGCGCATTCTCGCGCGCTGGCGCGGCGTCGGCGTGGAGCGGCTCGGCCTGACCACGGCTCGGCCCATGTATCACCCGGTACCGCTGAAGTTGCTGGCGGGCCGCAGTTTCCATCCGCTGCGGCGCACGCCCATCGACGCGCAACACGCTTCGCTGGACGCGGTGTGGACGCCGGCGGGCAACTGGCGAAGACCCGAATACTATGCGGTGTCGGGTGAGTCGCGCACCCAGAGCATTGACGCGGAAGTGCACGCCGTGCGCAACCGTGTCGGGCTCATCGATGTGGGGACGCTCGGTAAAATAGAGATCTACGGACCGGACGCGGCTGAACTTCTGGATCGCGTGTACTGCGGACGGTATTCCGATTTGAAAGTCGGCATGACCCGTTATGGGCTCATGTTGGACGAATCGGGCGTCATCATCGACGACGGCGTCGTTGCGCGCTTGAGCGAGGAGCTGTTCTATTTCACGACCACGACCGGCGGTTCCGCGACCGTGTTTCGCGAATTGCTGCGGTGGAACGCCCTGTGGGGCCTCGATTGCGCATTGGTGAATGTCACCGGCCATCGCGCGGCATTCAATTTTGCAGGTCCTCTGAGCCGCGACATTCTCGGCGCATTGACGGATGTCGACCTGCGAGATGAGGCGTTTCCCTACTTGGCGGCGCGAACCGGAAAGGTCGCCGGCGCCCCGGCCCGCCTGATGCGCGTCGGATTCGTCGGGGAGCTGGGATACGAAATTCATGTTGCCGCCGGCCGCGGCCCCGAGGTATGGCGGGCGTTGCTCACCGCGGGAGTGCCGCGGGGCTTGAGACCCTTCGGTGTGGAAGCGCAACGCGTGTTGCGCCTGGAGAAAGGTCACTTCATCGTGGGTCAAGACACGGACGGCTTGACCGACCCGTATGAGGCGGGCGCCATGTGGGCGGTAGCCACGAAAAAGCGCTTCTTCGTCGGACAGCGCAGCCTGCGCATCCTGCAGGCACGCGGGCCCCGGCAAAAGCTGGTCGGAATCGCGCTTGCGGCAACGACGCCCTTGCCCAAGGAGGGCCATTTGATCATCGACAAGGGCGCGATCGCCGGCCGCATCACCAGCGTGACCCACTCGCGAGCGCTGAACCAAGCCATCGGACTGGCTATGCTCTCCCCGCCTCTGGCGCAGGTCGGGCGCGACCTGCAGATACGCATCGACAATGGCGACCTGCTGGCGGCACGAGTGGCGCCGACGCCGTTTTATGATCCGGGCAATCTGCGCCAGAAAGCGGCTTCCGGCGCATGAGTGCTCTGGCTCTGACATTGCACGAACACCGCGATCGGCTCGGCCTCAAGGGCCCGCGGGCTGCGCAATGGTTGGCCGCGCACGGAATTGAGCCGCCCGCCGCCCCCAATACTTGGACGCAGCCGGCAGCAACCATTGCGGCCGACGCACTCCTCGTGGCGCGTCTCGGCCACCTCGAGTTTTTTCTCGAGGACGGTGCGGCCGGAATCACGCTCAAGCGGCTTGCGCAGTCCTTGGATGAGCATCCGCCGGGCGGCCATCCGCCGGGCGTGTACCCGGTGATGCGCGAGGACTGGGCGTTTCACCTCGGCGGCGAGCGGGTCCACGACGCGCTCGCGCAGGTTTGCAATGTGAATTTCGCGGCGCTGCCGCTGGACTCCCATCCTGTGATCATGACGCTCATGATAGGGGTGGCGGTGCTGGTCGTGGCGCAGAGCGCGGCGGGCGGCGGGCAAGGCGCGCAGGCCGAGCATCACTACCGGATCTGGTGCGATCCCACTTTCGGTCCTTACCTTGGCGAGTCCTTGGCCGCGGTGGTCACTGAATGCGGCGGCAGTTACACGGGGGTTTTTAGATGAATCGTCAAACGGCAAGGAAATTTTTCGAGGAGCACGCGATCCGCTACGTTCTGGCGCAGTTCGTGGACATCCATGGCGCCGCGAAGGCCAAGGCCGTGCCGGTCGAACATCTGGAGATGGTGCTCACCGACGGAGCGGGGTTCGCCGGCTTTGCCCTGTGGGGTCTGGGAATGGGTCCGGAAGGTCCCGACTTCATGGCGGTCGGCGACCTGTCGACGCTGCAGAACATTCCATGGATGCCCGGCTATGCGCGCATCGTTTGCAATGGCGTGGTCGACAAGAAGCCGTACCCCTACTGTTCCCGGGTTGCGCTGCAAACGCAAATTGCGCGCCTCGCCGAACGCGGGTTCACCCTGTACACCGGCATCGAACCGGAGTTCATGTTGTTGACGCGGCGCGCGGACGGCAGCCTGGGACCCGCCGATCCCACCGACGATCTCGACAAGCCCTGCTATGACTACAAGGGCCTGTATCGCAGCCACGCGGTGCTGGATGAAATGGTGGCGGGGCTTCGCGCCGTGGGCATCGATGTGTATCAAATCGATCACGAGGACGGCAACGGCCAGTTTGAAGTCAATTTCACGTATGCCGACGTGCTGAAATCCGCGGATAATTTTACCTTCGTCAAGATGGCGGCGAGCGAGATCGCGCACAAGCACGGCATGACCGCGACATTCATGCCGAAACCGTTCGCCAACCGCGCCGGCAGCGGCGCGCACTTTCATGTTTCGCTGGGCACGGCGCGGCAAAAAAATGCCTTCTATGACAAGCATGACAAGTCGGGAATGGGCTTATCGGCCACGGCCTACCACTTCTTGGGGGGCGTGCTGCAGCATGCGCGCGCGCTTTGCGCCGTTGCGGCGCCGACCGTGAATTCCTACAAGCGCCTCGTCGTCGGCCGTGCTCTGTCGGGCGCCACCTGGGCTCCCGCGTACATCACCTATGGCGACAACAATCGCACCGCCTGCGTTCGCGTGCCGCATGGACGTCTTGAAGTCAGGCTGCCGGATGCCGGCTGCAATCCCTATCTCGTGTCCGCCGCCCTGATTGCCGCGGGGCTCGACGGCATCGATCGAAAACTCGATCCGGGCCCGGCGCAGAACATCAACCTGTACCAGCTGTCCCCGCAAGAATTGGCGGCCAAGGGGATCAAGCTGTTGCCGCAGTCGCTGCACGAGGCCATCGATGCACTCGAATCGGACAAGGTGATCTGTGCTGGCTTGGGCGTGGATCTCGCGCGTGAATTCATCAGCCTGAAGCGCATGGAATGGACCGAGTATTCGCGCCATGTGTCGGATTGGGAATCGCGCCGTTACCTCGAATTCTTCTAGCCGTTTGCTCAAGAGCCCTCCTATGTGCGGAATTGTCGGTCTCCTGGTCAAGAATCCTGCGCTGCGCGATCAGCTCGGCGCGCTCATGGTGCCCATGTTGGTGGGCATGACCGAGCGCGGTCCCGATTCCGCAGGGCTCGCCGTCTACACCGCAGCGGTGCCGGATCGGTACCATAAGCTCAGTTTGTACAGCGGCGGGAACGCGATCGATTGGTCGGAATTGCTCAAAGGGATCGCCGCCGACCTTGCGCATGCGCACGAGATCTCGACGCACGGCAATCACGCGGTGCTGACCAGCCCGGCTGATCCGGATCTGCTCGTCGACTGGCTCGCGCACAACGCGCCCATGATTGCGGTGCTCTCGGTCGGCCGCTCGATCGATCTATACAAGGACGTGGGCGCGCCGGCGGATATCGCCGAGCGCTACAACTTCAGGTCGCTGCACGGCTCGCACCTGGTGGGACACACCCGCATGGCAACCGAATCGGCCGTGACGCCGGCGCATGCGCATCCATTCACCGCCGGCCGCGACTTCTGTCTGGTGCACAACGGCGCACTGTCCAATCCACACCTGGTGCGCAAGCATCTGGAGCCCCTCGGCATCGAATTCGAGACCGACAACGACACCGAGGCCGCGTGCCGTTTCTTCGAATGGCGGCTGCGCGAAGGCGACGATCTGAAAACGGCGGTGCAGCGCGGCTTCGCCGAATTGGACGGCTTTTTCACGTTTTTGATGGGCACCGACCGGGAGCTTCTCATCGTCCGCGACGCCTTCGGCTGCAAACCGGCGGTGGTGGCCGAAACCGACGACTATGTCGCCATCGCTTCCGAGTTCCGCTCTTTGGCGCATCTGCCGCACATTTCCCGGGCAACGCTGTTCGAGCCGAAGCCGGAGGAGATTTATTCATGGCAAATTTGAGGCCGCAGCCCAGGTTGCGCGAATTCGATCTTGCCCGCTGCAGCCTGCGGGACTTGAATTCATTTCTGCACAAGCAAGCGGCTGCTGAAGGCGTGTCGCAAGTTCATGTGAGAAACCCCGACGGCGCGCATTCGATCGCGTGCGGTCTCGATACGGACCTCGATGTGCAGATTCGCGGCCATGTCGGCTATTACGTGGCGGGCATGAATAAACACGCTTCGGTCACCGTACATGGCAATGCCGGTCCGGGCGCCGCCGAGAACATGATGTCCGGCCGGGTGCACATCAGGGGCTGCGCGTCGACCGCGGCGGGCGCCTCCGCGCACGGCGGCCTGCTGACCATCGACGGCGATGCGTCCTTGCGTTGCGGAATCTCGCTCAAAGGCGCCGACATCGTGGTGGGCGGCAGTGTCGGCAGTTTTTCCGCGTTCATGGCCCAGGCGGGCCGGATCGTGATCTGCGGCGATGCCGAGGAGGCGCTCGGCGATTCATTGTACGAGGCGGTCATCTATGTGCGCGGCAAGGTGCGCTCGCTCGGCGCCGATGCGCGCTTCGAGCCGATGACCAATGCCGATCGCACCGCCCTCGAGAGTTTACTCGCCCGAGCCGGCCTGGCTCACGAGCCGGCGCAATTCAAGCGCGTGGCATCGGCGAAGAGTCTGTATCACTGGCACGCGGATGCCAATCAGGAGTATTGACAATGACGGGTCCACAGCTGGAGGAATCGGCTGGTTTCGATCGTTCGACCATTGAGTACATCCAGCGCGCCGCGGCGAGCGGTCTGTATGAGATCCGCGGACTGGGCGCCAAGCGCCGCGTCCCGAATTTCGACGATTTGTTGTTTCTTGCCGCCTCGCTGTCGCGCTACCCCCTCGAAGGATATCGAGAACGCTGTGCGACCAGGACGGTGCTCGGCACGCGCTTCGCCGCGCGTCCGATCGAACTCGCGATCCCGATCACCGTCGCCGGCATGAGCTTCGGCGCACTGTCGGCGCGGGTGAAGGACGCGTTGGGGCGTGCCGCAACCGAAGTAGGCACATCGACGACGACCGGCGACGGCGGCATGACCGCCGAGGAGCGAGCCGCATCGAAGACCCTGATTTACCAATGTCTGCCGTCGCGCTATGGCTTCAATCCGGACGATGTGCGGCGCGCGGATGCCATCGAGATCGTCATCGGTCAAGGCGCCAAGCCCGGCGGCGGCGGCATGCTTCTCGGGCAGAAGGTCAATCCGCGGGTCGCGCGCATGCGCACGCTGCCGGAGGGCATCGATCAGCGCTCGGCATCACGCCATCCTGACTGGACCGGACCGGATGACCTGGTGATCAAGATCAAGGAGCTGCGAGAGATCACCGATTGGGAAAAGCCGATCTACGTCAAAATCGGCGCCACCCGCGTGTTCAACGATGTCAAACTCGCCGTGCACGCCGGCGCCGACGTCATCGTGGTCGACGGCATGCAAGGCGGCACGGCGGCAACGCAAACCGTGTTCATCGAGCATGTCGGAATACCCACGCTTGCCGCTCTGCGTCAGGCCGTTGATGCACTGGACGATCTGAACATGCGTGGCACGGTGCAATTGGTGATATCCGGAGGAATCCGCAGCGGCGCTGATGTGGCCAAGGCGCTTGCCATGGGCGCGGATGCGGTGGCGATCGGACAAGGCGTGCTGGTGGCATTGGGCTGCAACAGCGATTCGTACCTTGCCGGCGGCCGGCAGGTTTCCGCGCTCGAGGACTATGCGCGGCTCGGCACCGCTCCCGGGTTCTGCCATCACTGCCATACGGGGAAGTGTCCGGTGGGCGTGACGACGCAGGACGCGGCGCTCGAATTGCGCTTGGATCCCGCGGTGGGCGCCAAGCGGCTCAAGAATTATTTGAAGACCGTGAACATGGAATTGACCACCATCGCGCGCGCCTGCGGCAAGCAGGACGTGCATCATCTGGAAAAAGAGGATCTGGTCGCGCTGACTGTGGAAGCGGCCGCCATGGCGGCCATTCCCTTGGCGGGCACATCGTGGATACCGGGCCGACCGGCGTAGCCCGCCAACCAACGGCGCCGAATTATTTCTTGGCAGGCGCCTGCGATGGCGGCGCCGGCGGGCCATTGGAATTCCAAGCGTCGCGTACGTACAGCCACTTGCCGGCGACTTTTCGCGATACGGAAAAGTACCATCCACGTTCAACCACGTGACCGGATTTGTCTTTGACCGTGTACGTGCCCGACGACCAGCCCGTATTTCCTGCGACACCGCCGGCGGGTTTGGCGTCAAGGCTGAAAATCGACCCGCCCCGCAGAAACTCCGCATTGTCTTTGACGAAGAAGGCGCGAATCGCAGCCCCGCCGTGCACGGGGGGCTCTCCGGGGGGATAAATCACGGCGTGCTCATCATAGAGGCTGACCACCGTGTCCAGATCGCCGGCGTTATACGCTGTGACCCAACTGTCATCCGCTGCATGAACCGCTGCGACAGCGGATGGCGCATCCGCGGTGAACGAACGCAGCGAAAACCCCAGCAGCGCGATGGTGAGGCCGCAAAGAAACACAACCCTGCGAAACGCGATCATAGCTACTTCCCCCTTTCGGTACCCGGCGCGAAGACGTCCGCAGTAGTGTACTGCTGCGAGCCGCATGCTGTCGAAGTCGGCGGACCCGTGGGTTCTAGGGGAAAATGCCTGCCGCAAAGTCGCTTTGGATCTCTTGGGCGGCGCGGGTACCTTCCTGGGCCGCGCCTTCCATGAAGCCCTGGAAGTTGAGCGAGCAGTGTTCGCCGGCGAAGTGGCAGTTGTTCGAGCGCAATTTTTCCGAACCGGCGATGCTGGTGACCTGGCCCACTCGCCAGCAGGCGTAGGAGCCCAGGAGGTTCGGGTTGCGCCAGGGCGTGTCCAGCGTCGCGATCCCATTGTAGGTAGCCGTGATGCCGGGGAAGACAGGTTCAAGCTGCTTCAGGAAGGTGCTCGCGTAGCCCGCCAATGCGGGGTCGCTGTCACTGGTAAAGGAGGTACCGACGCTGCCTCCGGTGTAGTTGACCAAGATGCCCTGCGGCAGCGCCTGTCCGCGCGAAACATCCCAGGTCTGCTGATAGCCGGTGTCGGCGATGGTGTAACCGGTACTGCCGTTGGCGCCCCACGGTCCCGGCTGGTTCCATAGCCGGCTGTTGAACTGCAGGTGCAGCTTGGTGTTGGTGCCATAGCCGAGATTGTTGATGGCAAAGGTTTTTTGCGTGTCATAGCCCGCGCCCGCGAAATTCAGACCGCGCAGCACGCTGAAGGGGATCGTCATGATGACGCGGTCCGCGATGGTCGTGAAGGTGCTGCTACCTTGAGCGAAGGTCAGGGTGTAGGTGCCGTCGGCGTTCCTGGCGATCGCCTTGAGTGCAGTGCTGAGTTTGATCGTACACTGCGGTGACCTGGTGGTCAGCAGGTTGGCCATGGCGAGGGGCAGCTTCTGATTCCCTCCCGTGATGTGGAAGCGCTCATCGGAAGTGCCATAGATGTCGAATGTAACGGGCTTGGGCTGGAAACCGAGAAATGTAACGATGTTGAGCGAGCTTTGATCGGTGGAGTCGCGGCCGAACTCGGTGAGGTAGCCCAGATCGATCAGCTTGCCCATCGGTGAGGAGTGCCCACCCGGCACCCGGCTCTCGATCCACTCGAAGTTGCTCATCTGGTCCAGCGCCATGGCGGCGGCGTTGAAGTTGTCGAAGGTGACGGTGCCGTGGTTACTCGCGCCAATGGCCTTGAGGTCGGCTTGGAGCGCGGTGTAGACCGGGCCGAAGTCGATGACGGCCTGACTTTGCGGGTAGTAGGCGCCATTCAAGAAATAAGTCTTGAGCGGTGCTCCGGCGGGCTGGGAGGCAACCAGATCGGTGAGCGGCAGACCGAAGCGTGTGGCCAAGCCCATGATGGTCGTGTGATTGGTGTCGATCAGCTCGCCGCAGTGCTCGCTGACCTGACCATTGAGCCAGGGTAGCTGACGGGAATGCATCCGTCCGCCCACGAAATCAGCGGCCTCATAGATGGTGGAGGCGAAGGCCCCGACCTTGGAGGTGCCGTCTTGCAGCTGCAGGGCCGCGTTGAGCCCGGCGACGCCGGCCCCGATGATGGCGATGCGCGGCGTGACCGCGGCAGACGCCGACAGCGGCCGCCCCGCGAGCGCGACCCCAACGGCGGCGGCTCCTCCCACCTTCAACAGCTCGCGGCGGGTCATGGCAGCCCCGCTCCGCTCCTCCCGCACCTTCAGGACGCTCTTGCCGGTGCGTTCTGCTTGCGCGTAATCGCGATACAGCTCTTGCAAGAAATTCACAATCGGTGTGCGTGCCATGTTCCCTCCGCTGTGGCGTGGTCATCCTTCGCGGCCGATCCTTGACGATCAACTCCACGTTGTCAATAGGGGAATGGCGGCCTAGATGCCGATCAGCTTGACCAAAACTCCGGCCATGCCCGCCCCGACCAGGGGCCCGATCACGGGCACATAGGCGTAGCCGAAATCCGATGTTCCCTTGCCGGGGATGGGGAGAATCGCGTGCATGACGCGCGGACCGAAATCGCGTGCCGGATTGATGGCGTAGCCTGTGGGACCGCCCAGAGACAGGCCAATTCCCCACACCAGAAATCCGACCAGAAAAGGTCCGAGCCCGGGGCTCAAGCCCACCCCGGTGCCGTATTTCGAGGAGATCGCGGCGGCCACCAGCACCAGCACGAATGTTCCGATCACCTCGGTGAGCAGGTTGGCGAGCGGCGCACGGATCGCGGGTTGCGTCGCAAAGCACGCCAACTTATCGAGCGGCTCGGGCGTCTTCTCCCAGTGAGACAGGTAAGTGAGCCAGACCAGCGCGGCACCGCTCATCGCGCCCAAGATCTGCGCGGGAACATAAGCGCTGAGCCGGCTCCAATCCCCGGTCGCGACGGCAACGCCCACGGTCACGGCGGGATTCAGATGGCCGTCGCTGCCGACTGCCAGCGCGGTAAACACCCCGGCCATGACCGCAAAACACCAGCCGGCGGTAATGACCATCCAGCCCGATTTCTCACCCTTTGTCTGCCGCAGCACCACATTGGCCACCACGCCGTTGCCGAGCAATATCATGATCATGGTGCCCAGGAATTCTCCGAGAAATGCCGAATGCATGTGGTCCCCTTTTGCCTAGATCCAATCGAGAGAGCGGCCCACGGCCTTCTGCCATGAGCCGAAGAGCGCAGCGCGGCGAGCTTCCGCCAATTGCGGCGTCCAGCGCTTGTCGACCGCCCAATTGCCGACAAGATCCTCGCGATTGCGCCAATAACCGACCGCGAGGCCCGCAGCATAGGCCGCACCCAAGGCGGTGGTCTCGGTGATTTTCGGCCGCACCACCGGCATGTCGAGGATGTCGGCCTGAAACTGCATGAGCAGTTCGTTGCCGACCATGCCGCCATCGACACGCAATTCGGGGATTTGGATCGAGGAGTCCTTGGCCATCGCGCCGAGCACTTCGCGCGTTTGATACGCGGTGGCCTCGAGCACCGCGCGCGCAATGTGGGCGCGGGTGACGTATCGGGTCAGTCCGATGATGGTTCCGCGCGCGCGCTCATTCCAATGCGGTGCATAAAGTCCGGAAAACGCCGGCACAAAATACACTCCGCCATTGTCCTCGACTTCCAGGGCGAGCTTCTCCACGTCACTGCTGCTGTGGATCATCCCTAAGTTATCGCGCAGCCACTGCACCAAGGCGCCGGTGACCGCGATCGATCCCTCCAGGGCGTAACAGGCCTTCTCCTGCGCGAATTTGTAGGCGACGGTGCTGATCAGCCCCGCGTTCGAGGCAATGGGTTTCTCGCCGGTGTTCATGAGCAGAAAACACCCCGTGCCGTAGGTGTTCTTCGCCTCGCCGGGGCGCAGGCACGCTTGACCCACCAGCGCCGCTTGTTGATCGCCGAGAATTCCCGCGACGGCCGTACCCTTGAGCGCCGGCGCACTGATTGCGCCGTAGACCTCGCTCGACGCCACGATGCGCGGCAACACCGCGCGGGGAATCAGAAACTCCCCGAGCAAGGCATCATCCCAATCGAGCGTGGCGAGATTCATCAATTGGGTGCGGCTCGCATTCGTGACGTCCGTCAGGTGCAGGCCGCCATGGCTGCCCCCGGTGAGATTCCACAGCAACCACGTGTCGATATTGCCGAAAAGAAGCTCGCCTGATTGGGCCTTGCCGCGCGCACCCGGCACGTTATCCAACAGCCACTGCAGCTTGAGGCCGCTGAAATAGCTGGCCAACGGCAAGCCGGTTTTGGCGCGAAAGCGATTCGCGCCGCCGTTTCGGGCGTATTGCGCGACGAGTTGATCCACCCGGGTGTCTTGCCAGACCAACGCGTTGTGCAGCGGTTGGCCGCTGCGCCTATCCCAAAGAATCGTCGTCTCACGCTGATTCGTGATGCCGACGGCGGCCAGGTCGCCCGGTCCCAGACCGGCGCGCGCCAAGGCGGCGCCCGCGACCTCTTGGGTGTTGTGCCAGATTTCAAGCGGATCGTGTTCCACCCAGCCGGGCTTGGGAAATATCTGTTTATGTTCCTTTTGCGCGGAGCTGATCAAGTTGCCGCCGCGGTCGAACACGATGAATCGCGTGCTGGTCGTGCCCTGATCGATCGCCCCTACGTATCGCGCCATGGGTTCACCCTTGGTTGTTTAGCCGTCTGAAGTCGCACAGCAATATGGCCTGCCAGCGGCGCCGCTAGCCCGCATCGCCGCTAGCCCGCATCGCCGCTAGCCCGCGTCGGCATAGGCCTTCACCAGATCGGTGAGAAAGTCCCTGCCGATGTACACGGACCGCAGGCTGCGCCGCTCGTTCAGTCCGTGCGCACCATTGCCGTCGGGGTCGCCCCACCCGCCCGGTACACCATAGACCGGAATGCCGATGGCCTCCAAAAAAATGCCGTCGGTGGCGCCGGTCGACATGGAAGGAATCAAGGGCACGCCCGGAAAATATTTCGCGACCAGCTTCTCGGCGGGGCCGATGATATTGGGATCGAGCGGCGGCGGAACCGCAATGGGGCGCACGGGCGGCACCGGCGTCACGTTGACACCCGCATCGGCGATGGCCGCGACCAGCGCCGCCTGGGTGCTCTCCACGCTCTCACCCGGGAAAATGCGGCAGTTGACGTTCGCCGCGGCACGCTGGGGCAAGGCATTGTTGGCGTGGCCCCCTTCCAGCAATGTCGCGACACAGGTGGTGCGCAGCATGCTGTGATAGCTGCGATCCTTGGAGACGGCTGCCTCGGCCGCCTTGTCGCCGGGGCTCTGTGACAGCGTCACCATCGCCTGTCCCAGCGCATCGGCTCGCGCCGCACCCGCCTTGGCGAAGAACGCCCGCGTCGTATCCGTCATTTTCAGGGGAAATTCGTGATCCCGGACCTTGGCGAGTGCATCGGCGAGTTCATAGATCGCGTTGTCGCGGACGGGGATGGAGCTGTGGCCCCCGGCATTGACCGTCTCCAGACGATAGTTTTGCGCCGCCTTCTCGCCGACTTGGATCGACTCCACCACCAGCTTGCCGTGTCCGTCGGTGCGGCCGCCGCCGCCCTCATTCAGCGCAAATGCGGCGGCGATGAGCTCCGGTCTGTTCTTCGCCAGCCACTGCGCCCCGTTAAAGGCAAAGGTCGTCTCCTCGCCGCAGGTCAACGCCAGCTTGATCGCGCGCTTGGGCCGATAGCCGCCGGTCTTGAAGCGCATGAGCATATCGATCCAAGTCGCGTCCATGGCCTTCATGTCGGCGGCGCCGCGCCCATAAAAATAGCCATTCTCCTCGATCAGTGTGAACGGATCGCGCGTCCAGTCCTCGCGCTTAGCCTCCACCACATCCAGGTGGCCCAGCAATAACATCGGCTTCGCCGTGCTCGAGCTGCCCGCCAGGACAGCAACGACACCGCCTTCCTTGGGATGATCGGGCACGGAAAAGAGCGTGAGGTCCTGGTCGGCAAAACCGGCCGCCTTGAGGTGCGCCGCGATGCGTTGCGCCAGCAGCGTGCAACTGCCCGCCGACAACGTCGTGTTGGTCTCCACCAGCTCCTTGTACAGTGCGCGAAACGTGACCTGATCGGGGCGTAGCGGCGGCATCGGCGCTTCCTCCGCGAAGGCGGTGCACTGCATCGCAACCGCAAGACCCAATGCGCCGAATAGTTGCCCGTACGTCATACATTCTCCATTTCTAATCCCAGGGGAAAGTCGTCTCATGCTCAGCCGTCGATGCCCGCGAGTTTCGCGGATTCGGCCCACAGGCGAGCGGCTGCCGCATCGTCCCGACCGCCCGCCGTGGGGGTCGTCGTGCGGCATTGGTAGAAATATTCGCCGCTGACGGCGGCCACATCCGGAGAGGAAGCGAGGTGAACGATGGTTGCAGCGCCCTTTTCCGGGGTAATCGCAAAGACTTTGGCGACGCGCACCACGCCCGAGAGCAATCCGCCGCTGTTGTCGCCGAATCGCGTGGCCACGAATCCGGGGTGCAGGCAGTTCGCGGTGACGCCTTGTCCGCTCCAGCGGCGCGCCAGCTCTCGCGTAAAGAGAATGTTGCACAGCTTGGATCGTCCATACGCTCGCATCGCGGAGTAGCCGTTGGTGGCTTGCAGGTCGGCGAAAGCGAGCGAGTACCCTTTGTGTGCGTCCGAAGCCGTACTCACGACCCGAGCCGGCGCAGCGGCGAGCAAATTCGCCTTCAGCCCCAGCGTGAGCACGAAGTAGGCCATGTGATTGGTCGCAAAGGTCTTCTCCAGATTGTCCGTGGTGACCTGCCGCGTACCAAACAACGCCCCGGCATTGTTGATCAGTACATCGATGCGCGGTTCGGCCGCGCCGATCTGCGCCGCGACACGCCTGCATTCGGCGATGCGCGACAAATCGCCATAATGGATGGAATGGGGAGCGCCGGCAGTCGGCAAGCGGGTCAGGGCATGTTGACCTCGCGCCGTATCGCGCGCGACCAACACGATGCGCGCGCCCATGGCGGCGAGCCGTTGCGCGGCGACCGCGCCGATGCCCGACGTCGCACCGGTAATGACAACGACCTTACCCTTCATCTGGCTCCCTACGCGCAACGCATGCGGCACCGTGATGGTGCGTGGCGCATTGGCGGATCCTACACGCTGCTGCAGTCTTTCGACATCGAAAATTCAAAGGGATGCGTGCTCGCCAACGTTGCTGCGCCGGCAATCGCGCATCTGCTATCCTGATTCGACCTGCCTCCCGGGAGTCCCGCTATGAAAAAAACGAATCTGGTTGGCGCGACCGTGTTTTTCCTCTTCGTAGCCGCGTGGCCGGCGCTTGCCAAGGTTCCGACCCCGAAGGACCTGTGGGACCGGGTCGAGCATCATGACGCCGATTCGAACGGCGTCAAAATTCACTATGTCGCCGCCGGCAAGGGACCGCTGGTTGTGATGATCCACGGCTTTCCGGACTTTTGGTACACCTGGCGCAAGCAGATGGACGCGCTCAGTGGACACTACCGCGTCGTGGCGGTCGATCAGCGGGGCTACGACCTGTCGGGCCGTCCCGGCGGCATTGAACAATACGCGATACCCTTGTTGGTGAACGACATCGGCGCGGTGATCAGGGCCGAGGGCCGCCGCAGCGCGGTGATCGTCGGTCACGATTGGGGCGGCGCGGTCGCGTGGACCTTGGCCATGACGCATCCGGACTGGATCCAGGCGCTGGTTATTTTGAATCTTCCGCATCCGAGCGGCATTCAGCGTGAAATAAAGAATAACCCGGAGCAGCGCAAGAACAGCCAGTATGCATTTGATTTTCAAAAGCCCGGCGCGGAAAAGAATCTGACCTCTGAAAAGCTGGCCGGCTGGGTCAAGGACGACGCCGCTCGCGCGCATTACATCGAGGCCTTCAATCGCTCGGATTTCGAGGCCATGCTGAACTACTATCGTGCGAACTACCCGCGCCCTGATCAGGACCCTGGCGCTGCGCCGGCGAGGCCACCCATGCCGCCGCCGAAGGTTGCCGTGCCGGTGCTCGAGTTTCACGGCCTCGACGATCAGGCATTGTTGCCGGGCGCGCTCAGCGGCACCTGGGATCTGGTCGCGAAGGACTTCACGCTGGTGACCATTCCCGGCGCCGGTCATTTCGTGCAGCAGGATGCGTCCGATCTCGTTTCAACCACCATGAGCGACTGGCTCGCGCGTCGCATTCACTAGCGTTCCTTGAGGAACAATTCTGCGCGGATATCGTTGGCCGGGGCGTTGCTGTTTTGCGGCGGCGTCGCGCAGGCGGTCGAGTGCGGGTCAAGGACCGTGGACGGTGCGACGTTCACCACATGTTGGGTGAATCTTAACGCTGAGCGGCTCGAGTTGTTCTGGCGGGATGAGTCGGGGCGGCCTTACCGTCAATTCACTGCGCTGCGGGAAGCGCTGCAATCCAAAGGCCAGACCTTGCTGTTTGCCGTGAACGCAGGGATGTACCGGCCGGATTTCTCGCCCGTGGGTCTCTTTGTTGCGCAGGGACAGGAGCTTGTGCCGTTAAACCGTCATGTGGGGTCCGGAAATTTCTCGCAGCAACCCAATGGCGTTTTTCTCATTGAGGGCCATGCGGCGCGGGTAATGACGACGAGCGACTATGGACAAGAGCAGCCGAAGCCGTTGCTCGCGACGCAATCAGGACCGATGTTGGTCCATGAGGGGGCGATTACGACATCGGCGGTCATGAGCCCCCATTCGACGTGGCGCAAGATCCGCAATGGGGTTTGCGCACCCTCCCCCGACTCAGTCGCTTTCGTCATCAGCGAGTCGGTGGTGACGTTCTATGAGTTTGCGGGTTTCTTTCGAGATTCCTTGCAGTGTCGGGAAGCATTGTACCTGGACGGGACCATATCGAGCCTGTACGCATCGAGCCTCCATCGCGAGGATCGGGGTTCCGATATCGGACCGATTCTGGGTGTGGTTGCTTCCCGCGCAGATTCGCAGCGTCGATGAGACGTGCCGATTCGTATCAGGACCGCGGGTGAAAATAAGGCTTTTGCATTCAATGCGTTCCCTCAGTGAGCTGGGATCGTTACAGTGAGGCTAGGCCGAACACTCCGAAGGATTGACGCGAATCGGTCCACATCTCTTCGATATACCATCCTGCGCTCTCGACCAGCGCCGAGAATGCCCGCACATCGTACTTGCGGGACGTTTCGGTATGAATCGACTCGCCGGGCTCGAAATCGAAACACTGGCCATCCACGATTGCAGTCTGCGCCACAAGGCTCACCAAGTGCATCTCGACCGCCGAATTCTTGCTGTTCCAGCGCGCTTCGTGGGCAAAGCGCTCCAGTCTGAAGTCGCCGTCGAGTTCGCGATTGATGCGCGCGAGAAGATTCGCGTTGAATGCCGCCGTCACGCCGCGCCGGTCGTTGTAGGCCGCGCGCAGGATTCGAGGATCCTTGGTCAGATCGGCACCAATCACGGCGGTCCCCTTCGAGCCCACGTGGCGATGCATGCGCCGCAGGAAGGAGATCGTCTCACCGTGGTCCAGATTGCCGATGGTCGATCCCGGAAAAAACGCCGACCGCCCCTTGGACGGGATGCCGGTGGGAATGTCGAAGTCCTCGGTGAAATCCGCGACGATGGGCCAGATCTCGATCGCGGGGAAGCGGTGCCGCAGCGATATGACCGCTTGATCGAGAAAGTCACCGGAGATGTCCACCGGCACATACACACGCGGTGCTTGCAGCGCGGCGATCAGAATTTCGATCTTGATTCCCGCACCCGCGCCATATTCGATCAAGGTTGCACCCTTGCCGACGAAATCGGCAATTTCGGACGCGTTCGAGCGCAAAATTCCCGTCTCCACCCGCGTCGGATAGTATTCCAGTAATCGCGTGATCCGCTCAAACAGTTCCGATCCCCGCTCATCGTATAGCCAGCGGGAGGGCAAACTCTTGCGCTGCTTCGAGAGTCCCGCGATGACGTCTTGACGAAATAATTCCGGCTGCGAGAGCCGATAATCCGGCGTAGCCAGCATTACGCGTCCTGCGCCAATCGCAATCCGGAGAATTGCCAGCGGGCATGCGGTGCAAAGAAATTTCGATACGTCGCCCGCACGTGATCTTCCGGAGTGACACAGGAACCGCCGCGCAACACGAACTGACCGGACATGAACTTGCCGTTGTATTCCCCCAGTGCTCCTTCCATCGGGCGAAACCGCGGATAGGGCAAGAAGGCGCTGCGTGTCCATTCCCAAACATCCCCAAACATCTGCCGCATTTCGCCCGTGGCGGCCGGCGCAGATCTCGGCCGCAGGCCGCCGGAATTGGCAAAATTACCGGCAACCGGCAACGATTGTGCGGCAACCTCCCATTCAGCTTCGGTCGGCAGCCGCCGATTTGCCCAGGTCGCAAATGCATCCGCTTCGAAATAGCTGACATGCGTGACCGGCGCATCAAGATCGATGGGCTGAGCACCGCGCAAGGTCATGGTCCAAAATTCGCCGTCGCGCCGTTCCCAGTAAAGCGGTGCAGACCAGGCTTCGTTGCGCACCAGGGCCCAACCATCCGAGAGCCACAGCAGCGGATTATCGTATCCGCCGTCCGAGATAAATTGCGCCCACTCACGGTTCGTTACCAATCGGTCGGACAGTCGATAGGGTTGCAGGCTGACCGAGTGGCGCGGGCCTTCGCTGTCGAATGCAAAACCTTGGCCCGCATCCCCGATCTCGAACAGGCCGCCCGGAAAACTCCGATAACTTTGTGACCGGTCAAGGGGCTCGACGGACAGCGGAACCGAATCTCTATAGGCGGGGCGCAGAGGATTCTGCGCGAATAGATGCAGGATGTCGGTCAAGAGGAGCTCTTGATGCTGCTGCTCGTGATGACAGCCGAGTTCGATGACTTTGAGCGTGGTCGCCGCCGGCGCCCTCTGCAACAGTTGCACAATCGCCGCGTCGACGTGTTCGCGATAAGCCAGCACTTCCCCAAGCGTCGGCCTCGTGAGCAGCCCACGGCGCGGCCGCGGATGGCGCACACCCAGCGACTCATAATAGGAGTTGAACAGAACATTGAATCGCTCGTCGAAAGCTTTGTAGCCGGCTGAATCGGGGACGAGTACCATCGCCTCGAAGAACCAGGTGCTATGCGCCAGATGCCATTTTGCCGGACTGGCGTCGGGCATCGACTGGACAGTCGCGTCGGCATCCGACAAGGGAGCCGCCAGCGCCACACTTGCCGCGCGCACATCGCGGTATTGGCGCTCGAGATCCGATTGGTCATGACGGGCTGGCGCGGGAGGAACGGAATTCGTGCTTAACATGGGTTTCATGCCTGGGGCGCAATAACCGCACAATGGACGCCCATGGTAATGCGCGGAAATGGATAGTTGGGGGACAGCGCAACAATATCATCTTTCAAGTAACACCCATTTGGGTGTAGGCAATCTCCGCCGGGATTGCCCCATTGATAGTGGCTAAGGAAAATATTTCAAGGAGGTGTCGATGCGTTTGTCAGGCAGCCCGTTCGGCACGCCGACCGACGCGCACAACCTACTTCGACTTCTGCGCCACCGGCGCGAATGACAGATCCTGATAGTCGTAACTGAAATCGGCGAGCGGCGATACCGCCTTCATCGTGATGCGCTCGACCTTGCCATCCGCGTTCAGTCCGAAGGTGACATAGGCCGGCTCAATCGTTTTATCGTCGAAGCGGGTCACGAAGCTGTCGTATTGCCAATGCTCCAGCCTGCCGCCCATGCGCGGCGTCGATTTGAAATCGATCGTCAGCGCGCCGCCGGCTTGCCCGACTTCAATGTTGCCGTACCAAGGGTCGGAGTAAGTACCGGCGTAGTGATCGAGCGGCAGCGAGGGCCCGATATGCGCCGGCTGCGCCGTGCCCGACCGGTACGCCTGCAATGCTTCCTGTACGCGCTGATGCCGCTCCGCCGCGATTTTCTCCGGCCAGCTGTCCTTCGGCAGACCGAGATAGTGATCGAGCAGCTCATACATGAGTCCGATGATGATCGCGCCGTCCTCGCTGTTGATCTCGATCGAAAACCCCACATGTTTTTCCGGAATCAGCACGACCGCGGTCAGAAAGCCGAATACCGCGCCGCCGTGCCAGACGATCTTGCTGCCGCGATAGTCTCTGACATCCCAGCCGAGTGCGTAGGTGTTGAACATCGGCTGAGTCGGCGCCATCACGCCCGATCGCGGCGCCACCGGCTGCAGGACCAGGGGCGTCCACATCTGATCGTGCGCCGCCTGGCTGAACAATCTGCCGCGGTTGTCGGGAAGCGCGCCGCCGTCGAGTTGGATCATCAGCCAACGCGCCATGTCGTTGGCGCTGACCGCCAATCCGCCGGCAGGCGATGCGTTGCTGCCGAGGTTGTCGCGCTCATCGAGGACCGCTTGATCGCCGACACCGCGCAAGCCCCCGTTCATGCGAGCATGCGGCTGCGCGCGATCCGGACTCGCGAAGTGGCCTTCGTTATCGGTGGTCGAATGCAACATTCCCGCTGGCTTGAGCACGCGGTCAAGCGTGAATTTTTCCCAGGTTTCGCCCGTGACGTCCTCGATCAGCTGGCCTGCGACCATGTACAAAATATTGTCGTAGGCATAAGCGCTGCGAAAGCTGGTCGCGGGCTTGATGTAGCGCAGCCGCCGCACCGATTCGGCGCGGCTCAGGTTGGTGCGGGGCACGAACAATAGATCGCCCGCTCCAAGCCCCAAGCCGCTGCGATGTACCAGCAGGTCGCGGATCGTCATCTCGCGCGTCACCCACGGGTCATACATCTGAAACCCCGGCAAGCGATCGATCACCTTGTCGTCCCAACCGATTTTGCCCGCATCGACCAAGATGCCGAGCGCCGCCACGGTGAAGGCCTTGCCGGTTGAACCGGTCGGGAAAATCGTGTCCGCATCGACGCGCTCCGGTGAACCCAAACGTTTGACGCCGAAGCCTCGCGCCAAGGTGACTTTGTCGTTCTCGACGATCGCCAGGCCTAAGCCGGGAACGCCAATCTCTTTGCGCAGGCTTTCCACCCGGGTTTCGAATCCCGAGGGCGGCGCCGCGACGGCGGTGCCGGCGCAAAGAATCATCAATGATGCAGATGCAAAATGTTTCATCAAGCCGGCTCCGGTTGGGTGGCGTTCAAAGCAATGGTTTCGGCGGCGTTCGCCGCCTCGATTCGTCGTGCCGCGCGGTCGAGCGAGAGCAGCATGGCCGCGGCGATCACAGAGATGACCGCCAAAATGGCAAAGAATCCGGCGTGGCTGATACGGCCCCACAACGCGCCGACGATGCCCGCCGACAGCGAACCGCTGGATACCACGAGGAACCATGCGGCCACGGTGGTTGCGCCGTAGCCAATCGGCGCCAGGCGCGCGAACAGGCCCAGCCCGGTCGGTAAAATGTAGAGTTCACCTAAGGTGAATACCGCGAAGAACAGCGCCAGCCACAACCAACTCGCCCGCCCCGGTCCGGCCGTAAATGCCACCGTCGCGAGCAACAGATACGCCGCCCCGACGATCAGCGCGCCAAGCGCCATTTTCTTCATGGCGGACCCGGTGAACCCTGCCTGCGCCCGACGGCGCCAGTGCGCCAGCAATACCGGCGTCATCATGATGACCAGCAAAGGATTCAAACTCGGGAACCAGGTCATGGGAATGGTCCACAGACCGACCGCGCGATCGACGCCGACATCAGCCCACAGCGCCAGGGTATTGCCGAACTGTTCATAGGCGCCGCGAAACACGGTGACGGCAAGGCCGACGGCAAACAACAGAATGAACGTGGCACGATACCCGTGCGGCGGAGCCGCCGCCGCGCTGGGCGCGCGAGTCTTCTTCACCAAGCGGACCTGCTCCGGCAAATACTTGCCACCGAGAATATAAATGATCAGACCCAAGAGCATGCCGACACCCGCGGCGCCGAAACCCCAATGCCAGCCGTAGAATTCCCCCAGCGCGCCGCAAAGCAGCGGCGCCAAGAAGCCGCCGATGTTGATGCCGACGTAGTAAACGTTGTAGGCCCGGCCCCGACGCGGATCGTGGGGCCCGTACAGGCCATGGATTTGGCTCGGCAGGCTCGGCAGGAATAGTCCGTTGCCGAGCGCTATCGTCGCCAGCGCGACGTAAAACAGCGGTTCGAAGCTCATCATGAAATGACCCGCGGCCATGATGCTGCCGCCGATAATGACGGCGCGCCGCTTGCCGAGCCAGCGATCCGCGACGATGCCGCCGAACATCGGCGTGAAGTACGCCATGGCGGTGTACGCACCGTAAATAAGCGAGGCCTTCTCCTGCCCGATCAGCAATTGCTTGGTCATGTAATAGACCAGCAAGGCGCGCATGCCGTAGTAGGAAAATATCTCCCACATCTCGGTCAAGAAAAGAATGGTGAGGCCCCGCGGCTGACCGAACCAAGTCTGTGGGCTCGCGCTCATGCCTCAGGCGTGCGTGCCGCCCCACACGTCCTCGCCGCTCCACGCGCTGCCGTCCGTGTACGTCATGCCGGGCGTGCAATCCTTCGCCAAAAATATCGGACCATCCAGATCGACGACGTCGCACAGCTGTCCGAGCACGAAAGCCGGGGCCATGGCGAGACTGGTGCCCACCATGTTGCCGACCATCACGCCCAATCCTATGCGGCGCGCCTCGTGGGCCATCGCCAGGCCTTCGGTCAATCCGCCGCATTTGTCCAGCTTGATGTTGACGACGCTGAAGCGCCCGACGAGGCCGGCAATATCCGGCAAACTGAGCACGCTTTCGTCGGCGGCGATTGGAATCGTCGATTTGAAACCGGCGAGATCGGCCTCGCGCCCGCGCTTCAGAGGCTGTTCGAGCAAGGCTACATCCGCCGACTCGAGAACGCCGATCAGCGCATCCAGCGCCTCGATGCCGTAACCTTGATTGGCATCGACGCCCATCCAGACGTCCGGTCGTGCGGCGCGCACCGCCCGGATCCGCTCGATGTCATCCGGCAGATCGCCGGTCAATTTCAATTTCAACGCGCGCGCCTGAGTGAATTTGCGCGCGCCGGCGGCCATCGCCGCGGGATCGTCGGCCCCCAGCGTGAAGGTGGTGACCAGAGGCTGCGGCGCCTTGAGGCCGGCCAGTTGCCAAACCGCCACGCCCGCGCGCTGCGCCTCGAGTTCCCACAGCGCGCAGTCGACGGCGTTGCGCGCGCCGCCGGGAGGCAGCAAGCGTTGCAGTGTGCTCCGCTCGATGCCGCGTTCGATCGTGTCGCGCGCCGCTTCGATCTCGACGACCATGGTTTGCGCCGTATCGCCCAAGTAGTACACGCCCGCGGCCTCGCCGCGGCCGCGATGACTGCCATCGTCGAGCGTCACGACCACGACGTCCAGTTCTTCGAATACAAATCCGGAGATGCGAAACGGCGCCGACAGGCGCAGCTTCTGAACCTCGACGCGCAGCCTCAGGGCGGACACTAGAAATATATTCCGAAGCCGATCAGGTTGAACGTGAACGCGACCCACAGCACGATGAGCGCCGACAGCGCGAGCACGATGCTCCACACCTTGGCCGGCCAGCGGCGCGTACCCTGCCACACCGTCCACAGATTCCAGGCGATGAATGCCGATCCCAATATGAAAGCGAGAATGCCGAATACCTGGGCGAAGCGGATGTTCCCATCGAACGCGTTGCTCAGGTGGTTGAAGTCATTGAACATGCGGATGATCGTATGGCCCCAGAGCCCCAGCCCCGCCAGGAGCAGGAGCGAGCCGATCTTGCTCAATCGATACGCGCGCAGCGCGTCGGACCCAAGTGCCAGGCCCGCGCCAAAGCGGCGGCGCACGACGGCCGTGACCGGCCAGAATACGGCGGTCAAGAGCAACGCGCCCAGGGCGAAATAGACGGCCGGCAGCAGCCATGCACTGTCCTCGTTCCCCGGCACGCGATCGAACACCATGAACGGGGAGATGCCATCGATGCTGAAGCGCACCGCCTTGCCGTCGACCACCTTGGCCGCCAAGCGTTCGTGGCTATCCGGATCGTGCCATACGTAGGGTGCGATCTCGACCCAGTGCCGCGGCGCGCCGCTCAGTCCCTTCAGCGGCGTGACGAGTTCGCCCTTGGCGTTGACGCCGACCTTGGTCTGGCCGAACAGGCCGACCGCTGCCAAAAAGCTCGACTGCGAGCCGCGCGAATTGACCCAGCGGCCTTTGAGCATGGCCGCGTGGGCCGCGGCAGTTTTCTCGTCCACTTTCGTGCCGCTGGTCGCCGCGGCCGGAAAATACCGATCCGCGAAGTCATCGAACAATGCGCCGCGCAAGCCGCCGGCTGCGCCCGCCTTGCCGGGGCTGTTGAAGGAGACATAGAAACCGACTCCTTCCTTGAGGAACAAGTGCAGCGAGGTGTGGAAACACTGCGTATCGCCCAAGTGCGCTATCACTTCGCGGCCGTTGATGTTGGTTTCAAAAAAGCCCAGCTCCATGCGGTTCAGCGGCGGCAGGATGGTGAGCGGGTTGTTGTGCATCATTTCCGCGGTTTCGGCTTTCAGAATGCGGTTGCCGTGATATTCGCCGTTTTGCAGGTGCGCAATCATGAAGTGCGCCATCTCCTCGGCGGGAGAAGCCAACGATCCCGCGGGTGCCGGCCCGACAATCTCAAACTTTTTCGGCGGCTCGGATGCCTGTAAATAGCAGGTCGACATGAGCGGCTCGAGGTTCGCCGGCAGGGGCTGGCGGAAGGTCGAATGCGTCATGTCCAGCGGCGCGAAGATATGCTTGTCGAGGTAGTCGTCGAACGCTTCGCCCGAGACACGCTGCACGATGTAGCCGGCCAGTGAGGCACCGTAATTCGAGTACGCCGGCGTGCTGCCGGGCGCGAACACTCGCTCCGGCACCCATTGCTTGAGCAACGCCTCGAAGCCCAGCGCTTTTGGATTGTCCGACATGATGCCCTTGGCCTGCTCTTCGAAGCCGGCGACGTGCTGCATGAGCTCGCGCATCGTGACCGGTTTGCCGTCGCGGGCCGGGATTTTGAAATCGAGGTACTGATTGACATCGGCGTCGAGATCGATCTTGCCCTGCTCGACCTGCTGCATCACCGCGGTCCAGGTAAAGAGTTTCGAAACCGATCCCGGCCGGAACAGCGTCAGCTTCGGATCCACGGGCGCTCGTCTGGCCAGATCCGAATAGCCGAAACCCCGTTCCGTGACGACTTGCCCATCCTTGACGACGGCCACGACGGCACCGGCGATATCTCCGGTGTGCAGGGCATAGGGCATGTATCCATCGAGCCAGGCATTGAGGTCTTCGGCGGTCAGCGGCACGGCGGCGGCCGGCGGCACGGCGGCGGTCGACGGCAGGGCGGTGGGCGGCGCAGCCTGCGCTGCCGGAGCACTGTTCTGTGCGGTGGCGCTCAAGCCCGACCCGAGGAGTGCCGCAGCCAAGATGATGAATGTACGCATGGGTTTTCGCATGGGTTCTCTTCTGGCGACCGGGTCGCTGTTATCTACGAATTTCCGCTCGCTTGGGCAATCAAGCGAGACACTTGTCGACGAGTCTGTCGAAGGCGGCGCCGGGGCGCATCGGATCCGCGACCGGGACGCCGAGGCGCGCGCTCTCTGCGGCCAGCAATTGGGTCGCGTCGCCCTCGCTAAGCGCAGAGGTATTCAAACTCACGCCGGCGCAGCGGATCGCTGCGTTGGTGCGCCGGCCAAGACGCAAATTCAAATCGATCGAGTCGAAGACATCCGGCAGCGCATAGCCGGGATGTCCCAGCATTTCCTTGCGATCGGTGTCGTGGCACACCACGATGACATCCGGCTGGCTGCCATGCAGCAGGCCGAGCGACACGCCGGCGTAGGCCGGGTGGAATAAAGAGCCCTGACCCTCGATCACGTCCCAATGTTGCGCGGGGGCATCGGGGCTCAAGACCTCGGCCGCACCGGCTTCAAAGTCCGCGACGACCGCATCCATCGGCATGCCGGCGCCTGCGATCAAGATTCCCGTCTGTCCCGTGGCGCGAAAGTCCGTGTCGAGCCCGCGCTGCGTGAACGCGCGTGCCAGGGCAAGCGCGGTGTATTTCTTGCCGACGGCACAATCCGTGCCGACGGTGAGCAGGCGCTTGCCGGAGCGCTTGGCGCCGGTTGCAATCGGAATATTCTTGGGCGGCGTGCGCACATCGATCAGGCGGCGGCCGCCGCGCTCCGCAGCCGCCTGCAGCTGCGGAACATGGCCGAGTTTGGCGTGCATGCCGCTGATCAGATCGAGGCCCGATTCCAGCGCTTCGATCAGCGACGGGATCCAACTGTCGCTGATCACGCCGCCCGTATTGGCCACGCCGATGACCAAAGCGCGCGCGCCGCGGGCGCGCGCTTCCTTCGGCGACAACACCGGCAGGCCGGTCGTGACGGTCGCGCCAATGCAGGACCACTCGCCGATGCAGCGATCAGGCGCCCAGTCGCGCAGCCCGAAGGCCGTCTTGGCGTAACTCTTCTCCGTGGTGTCGCCCAGAAACAAAAGATACGGCTGCGGTAGATCCAGCACCTGCGATATTCGCGCTTCCCGCAGCTGCAGTTCGCGTTTCGTGTTCATTCCACCGCCATCAGAATTTTGCCGACAACGTTACACCAACCGTGCGCGGTTGAGTGACGCCGATTGAGCCGTTCAAACCCGGAGCCCCGCTGGCGCTATAGCTGGTAATGCCGCGCGAATCGCTCAGGTTCTTCGCATACAGCGTCACCCGATAGCGATCGTTGTCGAGCCCGGCACGCGCACCGTACGTATTGTAGCTGGGCAAGCTCACTTGGGTCTTCATGGTTGGGTCGCTGCCAAAGTCAGTGCTGCGGTTGCCGACCAAGCTCCATGTGGCACCGACAAAATATTTCCATTGAGCGAATGCGGGCGCGTCGTATTCGCCATCCACCGAGGTACTCCACTTCGGGGCGTAGGGCAGCCGGTCGCCCGTGAGGCCTTTGACCCCGGGCGCATCCGTGGTCAGCTTGGCGTCCGTGTAAGCTGCCGTCCATTGCAACGTCAGTCCGTGAATCGGAACATAGCCGAGAGCCCATTCGAGGCCCTGGCTTCTTGCCTTGCCGCCGTTGCCGTTGACCCCATTGGCATTGACGATCTCGAGCAGCTGAATGTTGGTCCAATCGACATGGAAGAGCGCAGCATCGATGGACAGCCGCCCCTCGAGCAGGGTGGATTTGATTCCGAGCTCGAAGTTGCTGGTCCTATCGGCGCCGAACTGGCGCGGCACATCCGGTGGAGCCCCCGGCGGCAATGCATTGGGTCCGCCCGGCCGGAAGCCCGTCGCCCAGCGGAAATAGACCATATTGTCCGAGTCGATATGCCAGCGCGGCGCCGCGGAATACGTCCAGACATGCCCCGATGAGGGTGTGCTGAAGGAAATCGGCGCGGGCACCAGCAGCCCGGAAAGACTTTCGGTGGCGACTTGCTCGTTCTTGGAATAGCGGCCGCCGGCCTGGATGTCGAACTGCGGGATGATGTGGACTGTCACATTGCCGAATCCCGAGGACTCTTTGTAAACAGAATCCAGGCTCGCAAATTCCAGAACCGGAAGGCCCACGACGGGCGTACCGGCCGGCACGTCTATCGCGACCAAGTGCTGAAACAAATGGCCCTGCTCGCGCGTGAAGTAGCCGCCCACCTGCCATTCTATGAAATTGCTCGCCGCCGACGACACTCGAACTTCCTGCGTGAACTTCTTGAGGTCCACCAGATTGTCGAGCGTGGCTCCCAGCCCGCCCAGCGCGGCTTGGAAGGTGACGCCGGGCGCAATCTGCACGTTGGTGTCGTCGGAGAACAAGTCCGAGTTCAGAACGCCGTAGGTCGTCGTCGACAAGATGCTGAACGGCCCGGCATCCCAGTTGATGGTCGCGTTGTAGTTCTTGTATTGAAAAGAACTCGGTTGATTGGCGAAGCGCTCCTGCTGCAGGTCGCCCGTCGCCGGCCTGAAAGTGACCGGATTCACCCCGACATCCGGGGTCCCGTTGTAATTCGACTGTTGCGACGTACCGGTCAGACGAATGGTCAGGCTGTCGATGGGCTGGAACAGCAAGGAAGCCCGGCCGCCGTATTTGTGGCCGCCATTGAAAGCCGTCATTTTGCGCGAAGGATCGTCCACATATCCGGCAACGTCCTGGTCGAATCCGCCGATGCGCAGCGCGATCTTGTCGCCGATCGGCAGGTTCACGACGCCGCGCACATCGGCGCCATCGGCGCCGTGCGCGACACTCTCGCCCGTCACTTCGGCTTGACCGGAAAAGCTGCCGAGCACCGGCGGCGCGGTGACGAATTTCAACAGGCCGCCTTCGCTGTTGGCCCCGTACAACGTGCCCTGAGGACCGCGCAATACTTCGACGCGCTGGAGATCCCAGGTATCGAAGTCGCCGCTGAGAATCGAACCATTGAGCAAGGCGCTGCTGGAACCGAAGGGCGACTCGTCGATGTAGACCGCCACGGTGGAACCGACGCCGCCGGCATTCTGGCCGCGCAGGGACAGGGTCGTGAGGCCCGGCTGACCGCTCACCAGCGACAGGCCCGGCACCATGGCCGCATAGTCGCTGAAATCCCGGTACTGCAAATTATTGAGCGAATTGCCGCTCAAAGCGGTGATGCTCATGGGCACGTCCTTGAGCTTCTCTTCCTTCTTTTCCGCGGTGACGATGATAGTCGTCAGCGCATCGTTGTCCGACGGCTGAGCAGCTGCGGCCGCCGCTGACCTGCTCTGTTGCGAGAGGAAGGGCAAGATTGCCCCAAGCGAGGCGAGCACGGCGAGTTTGCAGATCGAATTCATGATTTTTCCCCTGTTTTTTTCTGGCTGTCGGTCCAGGTGCTGCCGAGCAGACGGCGGAAATTTCCGCCGAGCACGGCTTGAATATTGGAATCGCTGTAGCCGCGTCGCAGCAGCGCGGCGGTAAGCTCGAACATCTTGCGCGGATGATTGAAGCCATCCGTGTCGATTTTGTCGCGGAAGGCATAGGAGGATTTGTATCCGGCCTTCAGCTGCTGGTACTGATCCGGCGGCATGTGATCGTAGCCCATCAAGTCCGAATCGGTGCCGATGCCGACATGTTCGATACCGACGAGCTTCACGACATGGTCGATGTGATCGACGATGTCCTCCACCGTCGTGGGCTCTTTGTCCTTGACGAAATTGCGCACCCCGGTGATGCCCATCACGCCGCCCTTCGCCGCCAGCTTGCGGATCGCCTCGTCGGTTTTCAGACGCGGGTGATTGTTGAGCGCGCGGCAATTGGAATGCGTGAAGGCGATCGGCTTGGGCGACAGTTCGATGGCTTCCAGTGTCGTGCGATCGCCGCTGTGCGAGACGTCGATCAGCATGCCGACCTCGTTCATCGCCTCGATGATCAGGGCGCCGTAGTCGCTGATGCCGCCGTCGACGCGATCGGTCGAGCCGCCGCCGATGAGATTTTGGCTGTTGTAGGTCAGCTGCGCGCAGCGCAAGCCCAGTTCGAAGAACGCCTTGACGTCCTTCGGATCGCGGAATTCATCGGCGTTCTGCAAACCGATGATGACCGCGATTTTTTGTTTCGCCCTGGCATGGTCGATGTCCTGCGCGCGTCCCACCAGCGAAAAGACTTCTGAATTGCGTCCGACAAAACCGCTCCACGCTGCAATGAACTGCAACGCGTCGTCATAGGCGCTCGCGCCGCCCACGCCCACGGAATTGTGAAATGCGGTAATGCCGCTCGATCGGAACATCGCCGCTTCGGCGTCGGTCAAGGGCGCGGCGTAGGCCTCCGGGCGGAAATCGAGCTTGAGCGGCCCGAGCATATCGATGATGAGCGAGCGCTGCACCAGGTCGAGCACCTTGGCCGAATACTGATTCCTCGGATCCGCGGCTGCCGGCGTGCCAAAGACGTTGGGCGGCAGCGCGAGCGCGGCAAGGGTACCCGCCAGGGTCTTGAGCGATCGACGTCTGCTGAGAAATGCGGAATTCGACGACATAATTCTCCCCGCCCCCGATGTCGCAATCGAGACAGAGTAATCCTGATTAGAGAATTGTCAACGGTATTCTCCGTATGGATAATTTGGTATATCAAGAACATCGAGCGGGCCTGCACGGTCGCCCGAGGGCGGCGTTGCGGGACGCCGGTTGACCTGACACGTGTCGCAGGTATGCTGCGTGCGGCTACAACACGGGACTCAAGGCTGTTTTCTATGGACGTCAAGACGCGACACCCTACGCTGGGCAGCCTGCTGCGATCGCTGCGCTCACGTAACGGTTGGACGCTGAAAGAAATGAGTCAGCGCACCAGCATTCCGGTTTCGACTCTCTCGAAAGTGGAACACGATCGCCTGACCCTGACGTATGACAAGCTGGTGCAGTTGAGCCAGCGCCTCAACATCCGCATTTCCGAACTCTTTGCCGATCCGGCCGCCGCCGCCGAGCCGGCCGTGACCGCGCGTCGCAGCATCGGCATCACCGAGGATGCGGTACGCGTCAACACCAAGAATTACGACTACTACTACCTGTGCCCCGAATTGCGCCGCAAGCGCATGATCCCGATCCTCACGCGCATCCGTGCGAAAAGCGCGCAGGAGTTCGGCGATCTCGTGCGTCACTCGGGCGAGGAATATATTTACGTCCTCGAGGGCGGCATCAAGGTGCTCACCGAGTTCTACGATCCGGTCGCGCTCGGCGTCGGCGAATCGATCTACATCGACAGCAACATGGGTCACGCCTATGTCACCGCCGATGGCTGCGATGAGGCGACCGTGCTCGGCGTTTGCTCGAGCACGGAAGAGAGCCTCATGGACTCGCTGCTGTCGCTGCATGGCGATGTCAGTCCTTCCGTGCCGCCGAATCTGGCAGAGCCGGTGCGGCCGCCCACAAAACTGAGCAAACCCCGCCGACGCTAGCGCGGCGGGGTTTGCGCAGGGCTCTGCGCAGGGCTTTGCGGCGGGTGCCGCGCAGGGTGTCTGCGCGAGCAGAGTTGCCGCAAGCCTAAGGTCATGACGGGCAACACGAACACGGCCAGAAACAAATACGCCAGGCCCCGGTAGCCGCGCGCGATCAAGGTGACCAGGCCGAATCGGGCCGCCAAGAATATCGAGCCCAACAACAGCGCGCCGGTGATGCAGAGGCGCGCGGACTTCGACAAGCTGCCGCCGGTGCGAGTCGCATAGGCTTCCGCGACGCGTTCGTTGAACGCATGCACACAGCCGGTGCCGCTTTCCAGCAAGGCCAGAAAAATCATGAGCTGGAAGAGGTAATGGAACGCGGGGAAATTCAGGCGCTGCAGCAGAAAATCCGACGGCAGCGGCTCGCCGCCGATCTGCGGATAGTAGGCGATCATGCAAATGAAAAAAAGCAGGGCCGGGAGCATGGCGAGCGGGCCCGCGAGCGCGCCGGCGATCAGGGCGTTCGGCTTGCTTCTCAAGTGCCGCAGTACCGGCAGAATGATCACGGCGCCGACCACGTTATAGCCGGCATAGGTGAATCCGCCGAGTACCCATCCCGCGTGCGGCGCCGCCACGCCCAAGTTCGCGATGATGCGATCGCCGAATGCAAAGAACGAGAGCGCGACGAATATCGCGTACACGGCGTAGAGAAAAATGGACACCCACTTGAACAGGCGCTCGACCGAGCTGGTGCCATAGGCCGTGACGCAGCTGATGCAGGCGATCAAGCAGCAAGTCCCGATGATCGCGGACCACCCCAGCAACGCCGTGCCGATCGCGCCGGCCGCGGCGCCGAATACCGCGAGAATCAAAATGATGAAAAGCAGGTAGGCAATCTCGAAAACCACCCAGAACGGGCCCAGCAAATTCTTGAAGAACGCCCGATAGTTCCAGCTCGCGGTGGCATACGCCAGGCAAAACGTCACCGCGCAGACCACGCTCCAGATCGCCATCGCCAACAGCATGGCCAACAGTCCGCCGCGCGGTCCGCTGGGAAGAAAAAACTCGGCCAGTTCACGTCCGGTTGCATAGCCGCCGCCGATGACGACCGCCTTGAAAGCAAAACCCGGCAAGAGGTAGCGCTGAAACCAGGACGACTCCCCGATGCCGGCCGCGGACATCGCGCTCACGGCTGTCGCCTTCCTGAGGCCGGACCGAAGCGGCGCGCACGCGCGGCCGCGCTCGCGGCGAAACACCCGAGCACTGATACAGCGGCCATTGGCAACTTCATGTTCAACCTCGGCGAGACGTCGTGGACGCAGAGGTCACCCCTCGCGCACGCAAAACTAGCACAACCGAGGATCGCCGTTCTCTGTTTAGGCTGGTACACGCCTAGCGTAGAATTATTTATTCAATCAGACTGTTATGGCAGGGCGGGTGCCCGAAGCACGGGTACGGTAGGATTGGGCTGGATTTCCAAGGCTGCGTCCTATCATCATACTTGGCTGCACTTAAATTGACGCGCTCAAGGGCGCGCCTATGCCGGAACATACGACGCGCTGAGGAGTACCCGTAAACTCAAGAAGAAGTCACTGGCGGTCTTGCGCCGGCCAGCTGGGAATCTGCGCCGCGATGCTGTTGGGCATGCTGAGCCCACGCATTGCATGCGCGCAAACGCCCTCGCCGCTGCAGGAATGGCAGTATTCGGGCGGCATCATCCTTGCCAGGTTGTTCGAGCCGAATCTGCCTGACTGGCAGGTGGTACTGGGGGCGGCCGCCGAGGTGCAACCGGTCTATGCCGGCGCCGCCGCCAATGAAGTGCAGGGCGGCCCCGTAATCAATATTCAATATCGCGACATCGCGTTCTTGAGTACCGGAGATGGACTCGGCGTCAACTTCTTGCGCGGCGATCACTACCGCGTGGGTGCGTCCCTCGCTTTTGACCTCGGCCGCCGCGAGCGGGAGGACTACACCAATTTGCGCGGCCTGGGAGACATTTCACCGGCGCCGGTGGCCAAAGTCTTCGCCTCCTATGTGCTGTCGAAGCAGTTTCCTTTGGTGCTGCGCGTGGATGCACGGCAACTGCTGGGGGGCGCCGATGGCACGGTCGGCGACGTGGGCATCTACATGCCCCTCCCGGGCAGCTCGAGAAAATTCGTGATGTTTGCCGGTCCGTCGATCACCTTGGCCACGCATCACTACTTACAAAGCGAATTCGGCGTCACTCCTGCCCAGTCGCTGGCCTCGGGTCACCCGGTCTTTAATCCTCATGCCGGCATGGTCGCAGCCGGCGTGGGCTTCAGCGCAACACGTTTCATCACGGACCACTGGCTCGTCAATCTGGACGCGGCGGTCAGCAAGTTCAAAGGCAGCCCCGATGTGAGTCCGCTGACGGAACGCAGCACGCAACGCGCACTCGCGCTGTCGATCAACCACCTGTGCCGGTGCTCCGGCCCCGAATTTTAGCGCGCTGGGCTACCGGTCCGTGGCGTGCGGAAGATGAACATAACGCTCCTGTTAAGCCCAGGGTGCAAAGCAGGCCCATAGTCCAAGCAGGCCCATAGTCCAAGCAGGCCCGTTGTCCAAGCAGGCCGGTGTCCGGGAGGGACCGCCGTTCGCGACGCCGACGCACCGCCTGCGCCGCCGAACCGCCAATTTGGCGCACTCTCCCAAGCCGCGGCCGATCCCCCTCTACAGTGTCTGCGCGGTCCACGGTCCAACACCAGGAGATACCGATGAAAACCCTCAATCGCTTCGCGGCCCTGTCGCTCTCGCTCATCTTAGGATTGGCCCCCTTTGCGCTCATCGCGGTGAACGATCTTGCCGTCGCCTCGCCCAAGATTTCGACCGCGCCCGCCGCCAATTCGGTACATGCGCTGGGGATGTAAGGGCGATAGACTCGGTTCCTGGCTCGCGGGCCTTAGGGGCCTGTGTTTCTCGCGGAGAAGTGGCATGAAGACCCATCTGCAGGCTGAAGTCGAACGCTTCGCGCCGTTCGACGGCACCGAAGATACGGTAGTTGATTTCTTGCGGCGGCGCCTGCCGATGACGCTGGCCATCAATACCGTCATCGCGCTGCTCATCGCCCTGCTGCTCCATTCCTGGGACGAGGTCATCCCGAATCTGGTCATCGCATATTGCATCGGCCTCAGCATTCTCGCGTTGGTGGCGACCGTCCGCTGCACCGTCATGCAGCGTTTCCGCGGCCGCATCCACCTGCGCTTCGCCATCTACTTCGTCTTGATCGTGTCCGGCGCCATCGGCGGCGAGTTGCTCTCGAAGCTGTTTCTGCCCCGCCAATCGCCCACCTACACCCTGCACGAAGGCTACATGTGGCTGGTCGCGATTGCTTTCTCGCTGGTGGCCGGCAGCATCGCGCTGTTCATCAACTTCAGCTGGGTAAGACTCGCGCAAAGCAAGCGCGACGTGGAACGGGCCGAGCGCGCCGCCATCGAAGCGCAGCTTCGGGCGCTGCAGGCGCAGATCGAGCCGCATTTCCTCTTCAATACCCTGGCGAATCTCGATGCCTTGATCGCCACCGATGCGGGCAACGCGCGTTGCCTGCTCGGGAATCTGATCCGCTATTTGCGGGCCGCGCTCACGCACGCACGCAGCGAAGCCGCGACGCTGCACACCGAAGTCGAGCTGTTGAAGGCCTATCTTGCGATCATGGCACTGCGCCTGCCGAACCGCCTGACGACCGAATTCGATTGCGATCCGGACTGCCTGCGCCTGAAATTCCCGGCGATGCTGCTGCAGCCGCTGGTGGAAAACGCCATCACGCACGGCATCGAGCCCGCGGGCGACGGCGGCACCATCCGTGTCAGCGTGCGCCGCGAGGGCGATAAGCTCATGGTGTCGGTCGATGACAGCGGCGTGGGCCTCGGCAACGCGCACACCGCCGGCACCGGTGCCGGCATCCAGAACATCCGCGCGCGGCTGCAGTCGCTGTTCGGCAGCGCCGCGCGCCTGGTCCTGGAGCCGCGCACGCCGCGCGGCACGCATGCCGCCATCGAGGTGCCGCTGAATTTGTTGTCCAGACCGGCTGCATGAGCCCGCCGTACAGCTACATCATCGCCGAGGACGAACCACTGCTCGCGCGGCTGCTCGCGCAGCAATTGGGCGAACACTGGCCCACCGCGCGCTGCTTAGGGCTGGCGTCCAACGGCGCCGACGCACTGAAACTGGCCGATGCCTACTCCCCCGACGTGGCGTTCCTCGATGTGCGCATGCCGCAACTCGATGGACTCGAGGCCGCGCGGCAACTGTGCTTGAAGCAACACCCGCCGCTCATCGTCTTTGTCACGGCGTACGATGCCTACGCGCTCGACGCCTTTGAGACGGCCGCGATCGACTACCTTCTGAAGCCGGTCGAGATCGCCCGGTTGGCCAAGTGCATCGAACGCTTGTCGGGCCAGTTGAACCGGGGAGGCAGCGATGCCACGGCGGGCGACATGGCGGCGCGCATCGCGGCGCTCCTGGGCACCGGCCCGGCGCGCAAGGACACATTGCGCTTCGTGCGGGCTGGCGCAGGCACGACGGTCAAGCTGATACCCGTCAACGAAGTTTTGTGGTTCGAGGCGGAGGACAAGTACATCACGGTGGCGACACGCGACGGCGACAGCATCATTCGCATGCCGCTGCGCGAACTCCTCGAACAACTGGATGGGGAGATTTTCTGGCAGATTCATCGCGGCACGGTGGTCAATTCGCAGCATGTCACTCACGCGCGGCGCGATGAATTGGGGCATCTGACGTTGACGCTCAAGGGGCGCAACGAAGCGATACCGGTCAGCCGCCAATTTGCGCACCTGTTCAAACAGATGTAACGCGGGAGCGCATCATGCCGATCCGATCGATTGCCCTCTGCGCCGCTGTTGCCTGTGTCGGGCTGCCGTGCGTCGCTGCAGTCCCCGCCGCCGGCGACCCGGTCAAGTTGAATCAGATCCAGGTGATCGGCACGCACAACAGCTATCACGCAGGGCTTGCGCCGAGCGAAGCAAAGCTCCTGGAGCAGAAGAACTTGAAGCTCTATCAGGCCCTGGAGTATCGGCATCGACCGCTCGATGCGCAGCTGAGCTCTGGCGTGAGCCAGATCGAGCTCGACATCTACGCCGACAGCGAGGGTGGCCGTTATGCGCACCCGATGGGCGCGGAGACGATCGTGGCGGCGGGGTTGCCCAAGGACCCGGAATTTGACCCCGAGGGTCTGATGAGCAGGCCCGGATTCAAGGTGCTGCATGTCCAAGACCTGGACTATCGCAGCACCTGTCAGCAGCTCATCGCCTGCCTTAAGATCGTGCGCGCCTGGTCGCAGGCGCATCCGCACCATGTGCCCGTCTTTATCTTGTTGGAGACCAAGCAGGCCGACCTGCCGCCCCAATACCATGCGCGCAGCCCGGAAAAATTCACCTCCAGCACCTTCGATGCGCTCGATGCCGAAATCCGCGCGGTGTTCAAGCCCGCGGAGATGATCACGCCGGACCAAGTACGCGGCAAACACGCGACTCTCGAGGAAGCGGTGCTGCACTATGGGTGGCCGACGCTGGCGGCGGCGCGCGGCAAGGTAATATTCCTGATGGATCAGCGTCCGGTGGGACCGGTGTATCTGGAAGGACACCCATCGCTGCGCGGCCGGCTCATATTCACCAACGCAGAACCGGGCCAGCCCGACTGTGCCTTCACGGAAGAGAACGACGGCACACAGGCTGCGATCGCCGCGCTGGTTCGCAAGGGTTACCTGGTCCGCACGCGAACCGACGCCGACACGCAGCAGGCGCGAACCAACGACGTCACGCGCCGGGAACTCGCACTTGCAAGCGGCGCGCAGCTGTTGAGCACGGACTATCCGCAGTCCGAACCCTCGCCGTGGACGGCGTATTCCGTGGGCCTTCCGGGCGGCGCCGTTGCGCGCTGCAACCCGGTCAACGGTCCGTCGCCATGTCGGCTAGTCCGCCAAGCCCATGACGAACGCTAACGCGATATTGAGGCGCTCGATGTCCTTGTCATCGAGGTGACCAACGTGCCGTCCGATTCGTTCGCGCCGGATCGTGACAGGCTTGTCGGCCATCACCTGCGATTTCACCCCTAAGCCATTTCTTTCGCTCGGATCAACGGTCACTCGAAAGTCGGGTGCGTCGCTGCAGTCGGAAGTCATCTGGCAGACCACCACCGATGCATGTGCCGTGGGCAGCGCATCCGTCTGGACGATCACTGCGGGACGCGGCTTGCCGTAGTCGCCGGTTGCCGCAACAACTCGCGTAGGCCGCGCTTCCGACGCCGCGCACGCATGGCCTTCATTCGATCGGCCGCCAATGCCGTTATATAATGCGAGCCATGACCGCGCCGCGGAACGAGCATCGCGCGGGTGCGTTGCGCCAAACCTGTAGGAGTAAAGAACATGACTGCACCAACCGAACGCGCAATTCTTGCCGGTGGCTGTTTCTGGGGCGTTCAGGACTTATTGCGCCGCTATCCGGGCGTCGTCTCGACGCGGGTGGGCTATTCGGGCGGCGATGTGCGCAATGCCACCTATCGCAACCACGGCACGCACGCCGAAGCGATTGAAATCATCTTCAATCCCAATCTGATCAGCTACCGCCGGCTGCTGGAATTCTTCTTCCAGATTCACGATCCGACCACGAAAAACCGGCAAGGCAACGATCGCGGCTCAAGCTACCGATCCGCCATCTTCTATATCGGCGCTGACCAAAAGCACCTCGCCGAGGACACCATCGCCGACGTGGAGGCATCCGGTCTGTGGCCGGGAAAGGTCGTCACGGAAGTCGCGCCGGCGGGCGATTTCTGGGAGGCCGAGCCTGAACATCAGGACTACCTCGAACGCCATCCCGACGGCTACACCTGCCATTTCATCCGGCCGGAATGGACGCTCCCCGTTCGGCCCGCGGCAAAACAGGCCTAAAAACCGGGCGGGTCAACATGGCGCGGTTAGTGCGTATCTAGCTGTATTTAAATATATTTTTTGCCGGCCTTTATAGCGCTCCGCCGCTGAGGCGGCGAGCCGGCGCGGTGTTCCGTTCAAGGGATGCCTACCCGCTTGGAGCAAATTCACTTGATGCGGCGCTTTTTTGTACCTAGGCTAGGTAAAATCGTAGGCAATCGAAGGTCTTGCGCGCGTTTTTTCAATAGAATCAAAGAAAATCGCACGCTCGCGGCTTCAAGGGATCAGAAACCATGGCTACCCCGGCTCGATCAATCGCTTCGCTGACGATCTCCTTCGGGCTCGTCGCCATTCCAGTGAAGCTGTATTCCGCGACGGTTGCCTCCGAACGCATTTCCTTCAATCTGCTGCGTCAAAAGGACGGCTCGCGCGTCAAGCAGCAATACGTCGCGGTGAACGACGGCAAGCTCGTCGAGCGCTCCGAGATGGCCAAGGGTTATGAGTTCGCCAAGGACCAGTACGTCATGTTCAACCCCGAGGAGCTGAAGGCGCTCGAGGATACGACCAGCCACTCCATCGACATCGGCCAGTTCGTGCCGCTCGAATCGGTCGATCCGCTGTACTTCGACGGAACCTACTACCTCTCGCCCGACAAGGGTGGCGCGAAGCCCTACACCTTGCTTGCCATGGCGCTGCGAAAGTCCGGGCAATGCGCGGTGGGGCGCTGGATCTCGCGCGGCAAGGAACATGTCGTGGTGATCAGACCGATCGACGATGGCCTGGCGCTGCATCAACTGCATTTCAAAGCCGAAGTTCGCGAGCTGAAGGATCTGGGCATCGAGGCGGCAGCGGTGTCGGAACCGGAATTGAAGCTGGCGCAGCAACTCATCGAGCACTTGGCGGCGAAGCGATTCGACCCGAACGAATATGCCGATGAGCATCGTGCGCGCGTGCAGGCGGCGATTCAGAAAAAGGTCGAGGGCAAGGAAGTATCTCTGGCGGAGGGTCCGGCGCCGGCCGCAGCCGGCAATGTCATCGACTTGATGGAGGCCTTGCGGGCGAGCATCGATGCGCGCGGCTCGAAGGCGGATCTGAAGGAACGCAAGGCGCCGATGCGCGCGGCTGCCTCCGGGACCTCGCGCAAATCCGCCCGAAGATGAAATGCATGCCTACGACACCAAAGACCTGGAGCGGCTGTTCGGCTTACCGGCCTCGGCGGTGCGCGCGTTAGCGCGCGCAGGGAACATTCAACCGGTCAGGCGCTCGGGCAGACTGCACTACTCGTTCCACGATCTGGTGGTCCTGCGTACCGCGAGCGCGCTGCGCGCCGCGAAGATTTCCTCGCAGCGTATCAACAAGACGCTGCAAGAGCTGCGTTCGGCGTTGCCGGAAGGCTCTGCCCTGAACAAGATTTCGCTCACCGCGCTCGGCAATCGCATCGCCATCCGCGAAGGACAGAGCTTGCGCGAGTCCGATTCGGGTCAATATGAAATGGCCTTGGAAATCGTCGAAGAGCAGGGCCGGCTTCACGTCATAACCAAGCAGGACGCCGCACCGGCCTTCGACCGCAGCGGCGGCCACGGCCGTGACGGCGACGGCGACGGCGACCGTGATGGCGAGAGCGGCAGCGCATTCTCCACCGGCGTTTCCATCCGGCGCGGCGCCGATGAGCATTACGCCCGGGCGCTCAAGCTCGAGGACAGCAATCCGCAGGCGGCCCGCAAAGCCTACGAATTGTGTCTGCGGACGGACCCCGATTATCTGGAGGCGCGCATCAACCTGGGCAGGCTGCTGCATATGGCCGGGCGGTTGGCCGAGGCGGAACGGGTCTATCGGGTCGGCGCCAAAACCGATCCTTTCATTGCGTTCAATCTCGCCGTGGTGCTCGAGGACTTGCACCGCGAGCCCGATGCCATTGCCGCCTACCGTGAAGCACTGGCGCTGGACCCTCAATTTGCCGACGCGCATTTCAATCTCGCGCGCTTGTATGAGCGGGCCAAAAATCCCAAGGCGTCGCTGCGGCACCTGCTCGCCTATCGGCGCATGCTGGATCAGGGCGCATGAGATGGCGAAGCCGGCGCTCACCGATTATCGCAGCAAGCGCGACTTCACGAAAACCGAGGAGCCCTCGGGCGAACAGCGCGTAGCGCCTTCCTCGCGCCTGCGCTTCGTCGTGCAGAAGCACGCCGCGCGGCAGCTGCACTACGATGTGCGCCTGGAATGGGAAGGCGTCTTCAAGTCCTGGGCGGTCGCGCGCGGACCTTCGCTCAATCCTGCCGACAAACGTCTGGCCGTGGAAGTCGAGGATCATCCGCTCGACTACGGTGATTTCGAGGGCACGATCCCGAAGGGCGAGTACGGCGGCGGCACCGTCATGCTATGGGACCGTGGCTTCTGGGCGCCCGAGGGCGCCAAGACTACGCAAGAAGCCTTGCGGGCGGGCGACCTTAAATTCACGCTGGAAGGCACGAAACTCAAAGGCAGCTGGGTGTTGGTGCGCATGCACGGCGATAAGTTCGGCGGCAAGCGAACCAACTGGCTGCTGATCAAGCATCGCGATGCGAACTCCACCACCGGCGACGGTGCGGCCGTGCTCGGCGAGGATCATTCGGTCGCCTCCGGACGAGAGATGCCGCAAATCGCAGCGGGCACCGGACGGCGTCCGAAGCCCTTCATGCTCGCCGGGGCGGCACCCGGCAAGGCCGATGCGGTGTGGCACGGCAAGGGCGGCAAAGAGAAGGCAGCGAAAACCGCACGCGCCAAACCCGTCATGCTGAAAGCCGCGCCCAAATTCGTCGAACCGCAACTCGCCAAATTGGTTGAGCGGCCGCCGGATCTGGCGGGCTGGGGACACGAGGTCAAATTCGACGGCTACCGCGCGCAGCTGCGGGTTGAAGGCGGCAAAGCCGTCATCCGCACGCGAACGGGACTGGACTGGACCGAGCGCTTCAGTGCCATTGCTAGGGACGCGCTGGCATTTGCCGACTGCATCATCGACGGGGAAATTGTGGCGCTCGATGAGCGTCGGCTGCCGAATTTCGGCGCATTGCAGGCGGCGTTGTCCGCCGCAAATTCCGGCGAGCTGGTGCTGTACGCGTTTGACTTGTTGTTCGAGGGCCGCGAGGATTTACGCGCCCTGCCGCTCGCCCAGCGCAAGTCGCGCCTCGAGCAATTCCTCGCCGGGCAAACCCCAAGCAGCCGAATCCGCTACGTCGCGCATCTGCAGTCGAACGCCGAGGCCGTGCTGGCTTCGGCCTGCAAGATCGGCCTCGAGGGCATCGTCTCGAAAAAACTCGATGCGCCCTATAGCTCGGGCCGCAGCGATCGCTGGCTCAAAGCCAAGTGCCGCTCGGGACAGGAGGTGATTCTGGGCGGCTGGACGACGGAGGGTGGGACGGTGCGATCGCTGCTCGCGGGTGTCAACCGCGATGGGCGCTTGGCCTACGCCGGCCGCATCGGCACCGGCTACGGACGCGACGTGGTGAAGGTGCTCTTGCCGAGGCTTTTGAAGCTCACGCGCGAAACAAGTCCGTTCGAGGGCCCCAGTGCGCCGGCGAAGGAGAGCAACGTGCGCTGGCTGAAACCGGAGCTGGTCGCGGAGATCGAGTTCGAGGGTTGGACCGATTCGGGCATGATTCGCCAGGCCGCGTTCAAGGGCCTGCGCGAGGATAGGGATCCCAACGACGTGGTGGCGGAGTCGGCAACGGTGCAACAAACAACGGTGCCACAAGCAACGGTGATGGGAGTGACGCTGTCAAAGCCGGACAAGGCGCTCTGGCCGAATGCGGGCGACGGCAAGCCGGTTACCAAGCTCGATCTCGCCCGCTACTACGAGCAAGTGGGCGAATGGATGCTGCCGCACCTTGCCGGCCGCCCCTGCTCGCTGGTACGGGCGCCCGACGGCATCGAGGGCCAGCAATTTTTCCAGCGTCACGCGATGGCGGGCATGTCCGATTTTTTCGACTTCGTCAAGGTCCGCGGCGACAAGGCGCCCTATGTGCAGATTGATCGCGTCGAGGCGCTGGCCGTCGTGGCGCAGGTCGGCGCGCTCGAACTGCATCCTTGGAATTGCGCGCGCCATGATCCTGACTCCGCGGGCCGACTGGTATTCGATTTGGACCCGGCGCCGGATGTGAATTTCGACGCGGTCGTTGCCGCCGCGCATGACATTCGCGAACGGCTGGAGAAGGTCGGTTTGGTGTGTTTCTGCAAGAGCACCGGCGGCAAGGGCCTGCACGTCGTCACACCGTTGAGCGAGGGCAAGCAGGCGATCGCCTGGCCCATCGCCAAGAATTTCGCGCACTTGGTTTGCGCACAGATGGCGCAGGACAGCCCGACGCGCTATCTCGACAACATGTCCAAAGCCAAGCGCTCGGGGCGCATCTTTTTGGACTATTTGCGCAACGACCGCACTGCAACCGCCGTGGCCGTGCTGTCGCCTCGGGCCCGTGAAGGCGCGCCGGTTTCCATGCCCCTCGTGTGGCGGGACGTGAAGAAGGGCTTGGATCCCAAGGTGTTTACGGTGCGCACCGCCCCGGCGCTGCTCGCTAAAATCAAACCCTGGAAAGAATATGCAGCCGGCGGACGCCCCCTGGCCGATGCCATCAAGCATATAACGCGAGGCTGAGCGGTGAGCGTGAAGCACGCCGATTCCACACCGGTTGCAATTGAGGTCAACGCCGCCACGCGCGTTTCCGGACTCTTGAGCTCGGCGGCCGATTCGAAGGCCTGCTTAGTGCTAGCGCATGGCGCCGGCGCGGGCATGTCGCATCCGTTCATGGCGAAATTGGCGATGGATTTGGGCGGGCGCGGCATCGCCACCCTGCGCTATCAGTTTCCCTACATGGAAAAGCATGGCCGGCGGCCGGATCCGCCGGCGCTGTGCCACGCCACCGTGCGCGCCGCTGTCGCTGCCGCGCACGCATGGCTGCCCACGCTGCCGCTGTTTGCCGGCGGCAAATCCTTCGGCGGGCGCATGACCTCTCAGGCGCAGGCCGCAGAGCCGCTGCCGCAGGTGCTCGGCCTGGCCTTCCTCGGCTTTCCGCTGCACCCTCCCCAGCAGCCCTCCGATACGCGCGCCGCGCATCTATTTAAGGTTCAGGTGCCCATGCTGTTCCTGCAGGGCGCGCGCGACGCCTTTGCCGAGCCTGACTTGCTGAACCCGCTCATCACGCTGCTCGGCGGCCGGGCCACGCTGAAGTTGCTGCCGGACGCCGATCACTCGTTCCAGGTGCCCGTGCGCAGCGCTTTCACCCACAGTCAGATCAACGACGACATGATCAACGCGCTGGCCGGCTGGATCAACGGCGCGGGCGGCCGATGAAGTCTATATGGCCGATGATAATAGTCGATTAATCGATCATTATTGGCTTAAGGAGCGATTTTAGAGACTGCCGTGGCTTGCTCTTTGATCGCCGATGGCCTTATCATTCGCTCGATTAATCGAGTATTAAGTCATCAACGCTTGTTTAAACGAGTATGAAAGTCACCCAATCCGCGCTTCTGAACTCTGCCCAAATGGAGGAAGCGAAAAAGCTGGGCGCGACCCTCGCGCGCTTACGGATCGCGCGCGCCATGAAGCAGGACCAAGCGGCCCTCCGGGCAGGCCTGTCACGAAATACGGCGTATCGGCTGGAAAAAGGCGACCCCGGAATCGCGATGGGTCAAGTCCTGCGCTATCTGGAGGCCATTGTGCCGGGTAAAACCCTGTTGGAACTCTTGTCTGAGACGGATCCTGCTCTAGCCGCTCTCGGTGCGAAAGAACAGCGGCACCGGGTCCGGGCGCTGTCAAAGCACGAACTCCAAGAGATCGACTTCTGATCCATGAGCGCAACGGAACAGAAGCTGTTTGTCTTCATCTATCTGGACACGGAGTGGGTACCTTGCGGCCAGCTCACCTTGTCCGAAGACGGAGCGAAACTGTCGGCCTCGACTTTCGCGTACGGGCTGCGATACCTGCAACGTCCCGGCGCCCTCGAAGTGGATCCCGTGGCCTTGAGCCTTCGGGACTTAGGATCGGTACACGGTACGGCTCTATTCCCGCCGAACAATCTCTCCCTGTTCGGCGGAATTCGCGATGCAGCGCCCGATGCCTGGGGCCGGCGGGTCATTGAGTCCCGCCTGAAAGTACCCGCCAACAGCCTGCCGGAGTCAAGTTATCTGCTTCATGCGGGCAGCCAGCGTGTGGGAGCGATCGACATCCGGTCATCCCGAGATTCGGCGGCCACGCCGGGCTTTGGATCCTGGGACAATCTTGAGTACTTGATGGACGCTGCCCAACGCATCGACGAGGGCTTGCCGGTTCCTGCCCAGCTCGAGGAAATCTTTGCGGAGGGCAGCGCGCTCGGCGGCGCCAGGCCGAAAGCGACGGTTCGCGATGAGGAACGGGTGTTGTGGCTCGCTAAATTTCCGAGTCGGAAGGATGCGCTGCTGGTTCCGATTCTCGAGGCGGCAACGCTGCGGCTGGCGGCCGCCTCGGGTCTCACCGTTCCCCCGGTCAGGCTGGTTCATTTTGGATCCCGGGCCGTCATGCTCATCCGCCGCTTCGATCGCTATTGGGCCAAGGCCGGTCAAGTGGCCCCGCTGCCGGAAGATCTTTTCAGTACGGTTCCGGCGTACGGATTGGCAGAGAAGCGTCTGGGGTTCGTCAGCGGTCTTACACTTCTGGCGTGCGACGAGATGGAATCTCCGAACAAGTCCTATGCAGACCTGGCACAAGCGGTTCGCCGCTACTGCCACCCGGACGCGATACGCGAGAACAATCGCGAGCTGTTTGAGCGCATGGTGTTCAACATCTTCGTCAATAACGACGATGATCACCTGCGCAACCACGGCTTCGTCTGGGACCCGCGCCTTCCCGGATGGCGCTTGAGCCCGCTGTACGATGTCATGCCGCGAGCGAGTTTGGCGACCGAGCGGCGCCTGCACCTGGGCGTCGGGCCGCTGGGACGGATTGCAACCCTCGACAACGCTTTTGACGGCCGCGAGATGTTCACCTTGTCCGCGCAAGCCGCCGCCGAGAGCATCGCCAAAATTTGGAGGATCCTGCGTGAATGGAAGGTGTACTTCGAGGAGTACCAAGTACCTTCCCATCAGATCGAGAGGATCGCACCGGCATTTCGGCACATCGACGAGCTCGCGACGCAGTCACTGCGCAAGCTGCTACCGTGACCCCGGTGCGGCCGTCGCCCGGCGCCGGTTGTCATTTTTTTTCGCCGCGATCAAGTCGCCTGAGGCCGTCGGCACGCAAGCCTTCCGGCATGACCGGCGTGATCGGCGCTATTTTTCGGGGCCGGCCGGCGAAGTCGAACAGCTGGTCGATGCCCTGCATGGCCGCGATGTCTTGCAAGATCGCGCGTGTCGGATACATCAGCAGCAGGTTCTTGCTCTCGTGCGCCGACAAAGCCTCGGCGGCCGTGCACCAAATCAGCTCCGACATCTCGCTGCCGGCGAGGCTCGCGCTCTGATTGAACGGCGCCGGGCAGAGGAAAAACCGCGTATCGAATCGCAGGTTGCCGGGCGGGGTGATCCAATGACTGAAAAATAGCAGCTTATCCACGGCGAGGCACCAACCGTGCCTCCGGCACAGCTCGGCAAGGCTCAGCTGGCCGGCGGATAATTTCAGCCGCGTCTCACGCAGCCGCGATTCATCCCACGAGGCAAGGTCTACGATCTCGCCGCGAGCGTCGTAGGCCAGCAGCAGGCCGCATTCCTCGAATGCCTCGCGCACGGCGGCCACGAAGAATCGCAAGCCGTTCGACGGCAAGTCCAGTTGCGCGCTCGCTTGCCGGTCGTCCAGCCCCTTGCACAGATCGTAGGTCTCGGCGCCGGCATCGTTGAGATCGAGCGCGCCGCCGGCGAACACAAAGGCATTGGGCATGAAGCGCGCGTGCGCACCGCGCTTCAACAGGAGGATTTCAGGTTGAGTTCCGCGCGGACGCACCAGAATGGTGGTGGCGGCAAGTCTCGGCGTCACGTCGCGCTCAACGGTCATCGAAACAGCTTAGTGCAGGCACGCCATGCTGGTAAGGGGTGTTGCATCAATGGGTACAGGATTCGGCCTCAACGCGGCTGCCTAGGCCGCAATGATGGAGTAAGCTGCAATCCCGGATACCGGGGGCGGACATATCAAATGCAACACACGGCGCTGTTGTTATTGGGACTAGCCATGCTCCCGCATGCCGTTCAGGCCGATCAGACACCTGTCTCGGTATGCGTGCAGGCGCTTGAACAGCTAAAAACGCTCCGCATGGCCGCTCCGGTGTACAAGCTTACGGGCGGTCAGGAACGTCAATATTTGGCTAACGCGGACCGTCCGGCGGAAGTAGATCGTCTCAAGACCATCGTCGCCGAATCATGCAGTGCGGAACCCGAAGCCCGGCGGGGCGAGGAGTCTGAAGCGGAGCATCTACACGTCGCGCGCTCGCCGGGGTGCATGGGAGAACGCGACACACTGGCAACCATGGAAAAGCCGGAGTCACGCACGCCGGCAGACGACATCGCCCGGCACCGCAAGCGAGTTGCAGCGCGGTGTCCAGACGTCGACCTTTCAACTGGATGGCTGCTACTCGGGGTCCCCGTCACCTAACACGCGGCGATACCCGGAGCAGCGCTGGGCGGTTCCTCTGCCCTAAACTCACGCAGTCATTTCAGCGCCGCACTCCTATTCCTGCGCGCCGGCGCCCACCGCGACCCACGCCAGATCGGCGCTCGACACCGATTCCACTTTGAAATTCCTGGCCGCCGCCGCCATGCGCGTCAAGGCTTGCGCAAGCGGCATCGGCGGTTTGGTATCGCCCTTTTTGGCCTTGTGAAAGCGCACCGGATTGATGCGCGCCACCACGTAATTGCGCAGGTAGGGAGATTTGAATCCCCGCGCCTGCAGGGTCTCGATGAGCTTCTTCGCGCGCGCATCGATTTCCAGCAGCCGCGATGCGTGGCCCTCGCGTTCGCGCAGACTTGCCGCGAGCGTGCGCTCACTGAAGCGGTCTACCTTCTTCAGAAACGAACTGTAGGCGCCGCCGGCAAATCGCGGGGATTTCTCGTAGACGATGCCCAGCGTCAAGAGCTCGGGCGCTTCGAACTCCGCGGTGTACTGCGATTCCTTCGATGTGCTGTGGCGCTTCGCGAGACTGCGCGCCATGCGAATGACTTCGAGGCTGCGGTCGCGCAGGTTGTGGGCTTTTTCGGTGTTGAGGGCGAGTATTCGGTAGGCCAATGTCTCGTCCGGGGAAATCAACGCCGTAATCTGTTTCAAGCCGAGCACTTTGCCCGCCGCCAGCCGATGGCGTCCGTTGGGCGTCCAGAACCGACCGTCCTCGCCCCGCACCACGATCAGCGGGTCCAGAAAGGCGGCGGTCTCGTCAATTTTCGCGGCCAGGCGCTTGGCGTGCGTGGGCGACAGGTCGCGTTGAAACGGCGTCGGTTGCAGCGCGCCGAGCGGCAGCGATGCGAGCACCAAGGCGCGTCCACCGAGCGGGTCGCGATAGGCACCGATCGCTGCCCCGCCGGCATCGCGCACCTGCGCGACCAGCGCCGCGATTTCGGCGCTATCCAAGGCGATGGCCACCTCGGCGGCATCCAGGCCTCGCGCCTTGCTGCCCGGCGCCAACTTTCCGCGGCTTCGCTTGGTTGCACGCGTGTTATTTTTGCGCGCGGTCTTGGTCTTCGCTTTTGTGGTTGCCATGGGGCGCCTTCAGGGCGAATTTGGATCGTGATCGACTCGTGTAATGAGACAGGCGCTGCGATTCCCCGTCAAGTAGATCCATAGCCAGCTCAACGCCACGGCGAGCCGGTTGCGCAGCCCGATCAAGAAATAAATGTGCGCCAGTCCCCAGACCCACCACGCAATCCAGCCCTTGAGCTTGCACCAGCCGAAATCGACGACGGCAGAACGTTTGCCGATGGTAGCCAGGTCTCCGGCATGTCGATAGCGAAATGCACGCGGTCGAGAATCACCGCCCAAGCGTCGCTTGATGGCGCGCGCGACGCAAATTCCTTGCTGCTTCGCGGCGGGCGCGATGCCGGGCACCGAAGTCGCGAGCGCGGCGGTGCCGACCTGGTAGAGCAGCGGCTGGAATAAGTGATGATTGCGCCGATCGATGATGGTGATGCGCGCCGCGGCGCCCGCAAGTTCCTGCGCGGCTGAGAGTCCGCCGAATCCCGCGCCGACGATGACTACATGGTGCAAACTTGGCATCATTGCTCCCTGCAGCTTTTTGCTGTCGCGAGCTTAGCGCATGCCATGACCCGGCGGTGGTGCCGCCCTTCAAACTTAGCTGTGGTAGCCCATGCCAGTGTCCGTAACGACGATTGTCGGCATTCCGCTGGTGGATTTGGGCACCATTCGCCTGCCGCGGATCATCGGTCATGGCCGGGCGATGGATTTGATCTTGAGCGGCCGCTCCGTCGACGCAGTCGAAGCGCTGGCCATGGGCTTGATCAATCGGTGCGTGCCGGATGGCGCGGCGCTGCCGGCGGCCATCGAACAGTGGGGCTTCAGCGAAGACGACGCGATCGCCAATGAGATCTCGCACGGCAGGGTCACCGTCGCGTCGGGCGAGACCGCCGAGGGAGCCAAACATTTCGGCGGCGGCGCCGGCAGACACGGCAAGTCTGTTTGAGCGGCGCGCATGCCAGGTTCGACATGGCGCTTGCCGGCCGCGCGGCTTCGCGAGGATTCACGCGTCTCTCCGTCGTCATCTAGATTCGGGACATGAAGAAATATCTGCGGCCGACCCACATCGTTCTCGCCGTGCTTGCGCTCATGTACTTCATCACCTATTTGGATCGCGTCAATGTCAGCACCGCCGCCGACGACTTCGGCAAGGACTTCCACCTCAGCAAAACGCAAATCGGGCTGGTGTTCTCCTTCTTTGCCTACCCCTACCTGGTCTTTCAAATAATCGGCGGCTGGGTCAGCGATCGATTCGGTGCGCGCCGCACGCTCATCGTCTGCGGGATGGTTTGGGCGGCTGCCACGGCCATTACCGGCATGGCGGTCGGATTGATTTCGCTGCTGGCGGCGCGCCTGCTGCTCGGTTTCGGCGAAGGCGCAACCTTTCCGGCGGCAACGAGCGCGATGTCGCGCTGGGTGATCAAGGAACAGCGTGGCTTCGCTCAAGGGGTGACGCACGCAGCGGCCCGGATCGGCAATGCCGTCGCGCCGCCGGTCGTCGCGTTTCTGATGGCCACGCGCGGATGGCGCGCTTCCTTCTATGTCTGCGCGCTCATCAGTTTTGCCTGGGTCGCGCTCTGGGCCCTGACCTTTACCGAGTACCCGAAAGATCATCCTCGGGTGACCACGGCCGAGCTTGCTGAGTTGCCTCCACCGCGCCCCAAGTTCTCGGTGCCGGTGCCCTGGTCGCGCTTGATTGCACGCATGCTGCCGGTCACGATCGTTTATTTCTGCTACGGCTGGACGCTCTGGTTGTACCTGAGCTGGATTCCGCAATATTTCCTGCACAGCCAAGGTCTTGACCTGAAGAAGTCGGGGCTGTTTTCCGCGGGCGTCTTCTTCGCCGGTGTGCTCGGCGACACGCTGGGCGGAATCGTCACCGACCGCCTGCTCAAGAGAACCCGGCGGCTGGAGATCGCGCGCAGCTACATGGTCTGCGTCTGCATGTTGTTGACCTTGGTGTCGCTGGTCCCGCTGATGTTCACGCACGATTTGCGCGTTTCGCTGGTCTGTCTGTCGGCCGGATTTTTCTTCGCGGAAATGACCATTGGTCCCATGTGGGCCATTCCGATGGACATCTCGGTTGATCACTCGGGCACGGCAAGCGGCATCATGAACATCGGTTCCGCCGCGGCGGCGATCATCAGCCCCGTGGTCGCCGGCTACTTGATCGACGTCAGCGGCAACTGGCAGCTGCCGTTCGTCGGCAGCATGCTGCTGATGGGGCTGGGGTTGATGCTCGCCCTGCGCATGCACCCGGAGCGAAAGTTCACCAGCGCGCTGTCGCCTGAGGTCCCATGACGCCCCAGAGCGCGCGTGCGGCCGCGGGCATTTTCGGCGTGCCGCCGATGCGCCTTCGGCGCTTGCCGAGGCAGAGGGCGACGGTGGAGCTTTTTTCGCCCGTCCGGCCGCTCGGTATAGACCCCGGCACGGCGCTACGTGCGCGTTGCTCCCATATGGAGGACAATGCGCCACACAAAAGAGGGGGGTTGTTTATTGAGCCACGCTGCCATCGTCGGCTGGGGCAAGTGCCTGCCGCCGTTAATCCTGACCAATCAAGACCTGGCGACCTTCCTGCCCACGGACGATGAGTGGATCACCACGCGCACCGGCATGAAAGAGCGGCGCATCTCACACGTTCCCGGGATCGAGCTGGCCATCACGGCGGCGCGCCGTGCCGTGGCCTGCGCCGGCATGTCGGGCAAGGATATCGAGCTGGTGATCTACGGCAGCTGCAGCAACGACGAGCTGGTACCCAACAGCGCCTCCGGCGTGCAGCAGCGCATCGGCGCCACGCGGGCGGCGTCATTCGACGTCAATACGGCCTGCACCAGCTTCATGTATGGGCTGTCGATCGGTTCATCGATGATCAAGAGCGGCATCGTCAAGAATGCGCTGGTGATCGGGGTCGAGCTGATCTCCCAATACATGGACTGGGACAATCGCAATGTCGCGGTGCTGTTCGGCGACGGTGCGGCGGCCATGGTGCTCAAGGAGTCGCAGACCGAGTCCGGGGTCATTGCCGAGAAGCTGCAATGCTACGCCGATTCGCGGCAGATTCTGCGGGTGCGCGGCATGGGCACGATGTACGCCAATCTCGGCGCGCAGTATGGGCAGACCAGCTGGGATTTCGACGGGCAGGAAATTTTTCGCAAGGCCGTGCAAGGCATGAGCGAAGCCAGTCTTGACGTGATGCGGCGGGCCGGCGTGACGATCGATGACATCGGGCTGGTCGTTCCACATCAAGCGAACCTGCGCATCATCGACGCCGTCGCCAAGCGCGCCGGTGCGAGCGCCGACAAGGTGTTTCTGACCGTGCAGAAGTACGGCAACATGAGCTCGGCCACGGCGCCCGTCGCCCTGGTCGAAGCCGTGGAAGAGGGCCGCGTCGCGCCCAATAGCCTGGTGCTCATGCCGGCGTTCGGCGGCGGTCTCACCGTATCGGCGCATCTCATTCGCTGGGGCGAGCGTCTGACGCCGCTCGAGTCAAGCGATGCTGAGCTGGCGCCGACCACAAGAACGGCGCTCGACATCGTGAATGAGATCCGCGCGCAAAAGAAACTGGGCGAGGCCGGAGCCGCACGCTTCCGGAGCTTGAGCTTTGCGGAGAGCCGCGCTGAATAAGCTGCGTGGGCGAGGCTCAAAAAATACCGGATTTGCCGAACAAAGAGGATATCTGCAATGACTGATTCGAGCGAGGCCTTCAGCCGGCGCGATTTCGTGCAGGGCGCGCTGTCGGGCGCCGTTTTGATCACTGCCCCGGCCGCCGCGCTGGCGGCTGGCGGCGACGATCCCGACAAGGCGGCGGTGCTGGCGCAGATTCCAAAGATGCACGCCGATAACGTGAAGCGCTTGCAGGATTGGATTGCCCTGCCCTCCATTGCGGCGGAGAACCGCAACTATCCCAAGGGCGCGGAGTACATGGCGAAGCTCGCCGAGCAAGCAGGATTCACGGGCGTGAAAATCATCCCGACCGCCGGCAAGCCGGGTGTTTTCGGCCGCCTGGATGCGGGTGCCAAGACAACGGTCGCGGTCTATTTCATGTACGACGTCAAACAGTTCGTGCCCGAAGAATGGAGCTCGCCGCCGCTCGAAGGCCGCCTGGTTGAGAAGGCCGGTTTGGGCACCGTGTGCATGGGGCGCGGCGCGGTGAATCAAAAGGGCCCGCAGAATTCCTTCTTGAGCGCGCTGATGGCATTCAAGGCAACGGGCAAAAAATTGCCGGTCAATCTCGTGCTGGTATGTGAAGGCGAGGAAGAAATCGCCTCGCCGCACTTCGGCCAGATCGTCAACAGCCCGGACGTGTTCCCGCACATGCAGCGCTGCATCGGCGTCATGCTGCCCGACGCGAGCCAGGACACCGACGGCAGCGTGCAAGCGACCGCCGGCGCCAAGGGTGTGATCGAGATGGAATTGGTGTCGGATGGTGCCACGTGGGGAAGAGGTCCGAAAAAGGACATCCATTCGAGCCTGGAGGCGCAGGTGGACTCGCCGTCATGGCACCTGGTGCAGGCGCTCAACACGTTGGTGGAGAAGGACGGGCATACGCCCGCCGTCGAAGGCTTCTTCGAGAAAGTCAAACCCTTGTCCGAAACACAAATGAAAATGGTTTTGGCCTACGCCAAGACCGTGCCGGAGGCCACGATCAAGGCCGAATTCGGCGTCGATCATTGGGTGCACGATTTGAATTGGCAGGACTCCTTGCTGCGCCTGTTCTCGCAACCCACGATCAACATCGAAGGCCTGGTCGGCGGCTACACCGGTCCGGGCGGCAAGACGGTGCTGCCGCACAGGGCGGTGGCCAAAATCGACATGCGCCTGGTACCCGACATGACGGCCGCCGACACGCTGGCCAAGGTGAAGGCGCATCTGGCCAAGCACGGCTTTGGAGACATTCAAGTCAACATGAGCGGCGGCTACGATCCCACGCAGACCGACCCGGATAGCAAGTTCTTCAAGGCCGTTCTGGCGACGTTCAGCAAGCTGGGCGCTACGCCGCTCGTGATGCCGCGCAGCCCCGGATCCTGGCCCGGCTATCGATTCACCGCCCCGCCCTTGAGCCTGCCGGCCGGTGGCTTCGGCCTGGGCCACGGCACCGGCGCGCACGCGCCGGATGAGTACTACCTGATCGACTCGAAAAATCCCAAGATCAAGGGATTGGACGGTGCCGCGGCATCCTTCGTGGAGTTCTTGTACGCCATAGCTTGATCGGCCCCAACATACAATGGCGCCATGAATCAGACCAACGCCGCCCCCGACGCGACTCTCTCCGATGAGGATGTGCGCACGTGCATGCGCGTGCTGCGCTTGATCGAGGCCGATCGATCGCATCTCACGCTTTTGAGCCAGGAGCAGCGGCGCGAACTGCTGATGCTCGCCGGGCTCGTCACCAAGCCCGAGCGGCACGATGTGTCGAGAATGCTCAAGGGATTTCGGCGCGCCAAGCGCCAGGTGGCGCAAGAGCACGACCGCAATCTCGTGGAGCGGGCGGGTCTGCGCGTGCAGCGGCGCTCCAAGGTCCATGCACCGCTTTGGCTCGAGCGGCCGAAACCCGCTTCGCCCGGCGCCGGCGCGGAATTCCGACAGGAGCGTAACTGCTACGTCTGCAAGCAGTCCTTCTCGAGAATGCATCGGTACTATGACTCGATGTGCGAAACCTGCGGCGAATTCAACTACGCCAAGCGCGAGCAGGCTGCGGACTTGAGCGGGCATTACGCGCTCATCACCGGCGCGCGCGTCAAAATCGGCTTGCAGGCAGCGCTCAAACTGCTGCGCGCGGGCGCGCATGTCATCGTCACCACCCGCTTTCCGGTCGATGCAATCGATCGATACTCGAAGGAGGCGGATTTTACCGCTTTCCGCACGCGCCTGCAGATTCATGGACTTGACTTGCGGCACACGCCGAGCGTGGAACTGTTCACGCAGTTCCTGCACGAGCGGCTGCCGCGGCTGGACTACATTTTGAACAATGCCTGCCAGACGGTGCGCCGCCCGGCGGGGTTTTTTCAGCACTTGCTGGCTCGCGAGAGCCGGCCGCCGGACGCCCTGCCCGCTCTCTGGCGGGAGCCGCTCGCCGGCCACGATGAATTGCGCCGGCGTATCGAGGGCGAGCACGAGCGCCATCACCGCTCACTGGCGGCAGTCGCCCGCCAGCACGGCGAGGGACTGCTGCACAGCGCGGCGCTGTCGCAGCGGCGCTACCTCGACGAGGATTTCCAAGGCGGCGAAGCATTGTTTCCATCCGATCGGTACGACGAGGATCTGCAGCAAGTCGACTTGCGTGAGGTCAACAGCTGGCGATTGCGCATGCATGAGGTCAAGACGCCGGAACTCCTCGAGGTGCAGCTGGTGAACGCGATCGCACCCTACGTGCTCAATGCGCGCCTGAAGCCGCTGATGCTGCGCACGCCCGGCCGCCACAAGCATGTGGTCAATGTCAGCGCCGTGGAGGGTCAGTTCTATCGCACCACCAAGACCGACAGGCACCCCCACACCAACATGGCGAAGGCGGCGCTCAATATGATGACGCGAACCAGCGCGCCGGATTTCGTCAAAGACGGCATCCACATGAACGCGGTCGATACCGGATGGGTGACCGACGAGGATCCCGCGGCGCATGCCGCGCGCAAGGCGGACTTGGGATTCGCGCCACCGCTCGACATCATCGACGGCGCGGCGCGAATCGTCGATCCGATATTCAGCGGCCGCCTCACGGGCGAACAGGTGTGGGGACAGTTTCTGAAGGACTACAAGCCGGCCCCGTGGTGATCGCCATCTGCTGTAAGCTGACATCTGGATCGCGGAGTGAAATGAATGGCTCGAATTGCTCTTTTGGCAGTCGCGATTGCCGCATCGCTGGTGCTGTCCGACTGTGCTGCGCCGCGACGCTCCCCGGAAGCCGAACTGCGGCCCGCCGCGCCGCCTTCTGCGACAGTCACCGCTGAGCCCGCTCCGCCCCCCGCCCCGGCTCCACCACAATCATCGCCGGCGCCGGTGTTGGAGCCCCCGCACGCTGCCGTGACGCCCGCCTCGCCTCCGGCGAGCAACGCTTCGGCCGCGACTCCATCCAGCCGGCCGCAGCCGAGGCCTGCGCCAGCCTCCGGCTCGACCCCGACCAAACTGTCGGCACCTGTCCCCACGCCGGCGGCACCGGAATCCGCCAAGGCGGCGACGCTCGATTTAGGCTCACTGGAGCAGCGTTTGAAGGACACCAGGGCGATTGGCGTCTTTACAAAGCTCTCGTTGAAAAACCAGGTGGATGACCTGCTCGGCGAGTTGCGCGCATTTCACAATGGATCGGCCAAGACACCGACCGCGGAGCTGCGGCAGAAGTATGATACGTTGATCATCAAGGTACTGACGCTGCTTCAGAACGGTGATCCGCAGCTCGCCTCGGCGATCGCCTCCTCGCGGGAAGCGCTGTGGGGAATACTGATGGACCCGAAGAAATTTGCACAAATCTAGGAATCGTAAGGAGTCACCGTGAGCGCACGACCAGCCAAATTCATTGTTGTGATGGCGATCTTGAGCACCACGCGCTGGGCGATGGCCGAAGGCCTGTCGTCCGGGCAGGATTTGCAGGCGACCATCGTGCTCAACGGCCAGCCCTGCGACCAGGTTGTCGGCGTGAAACGCAATGCGGACAGCGACTATGTCGCGAGCTGCAAGGATGGCAATCGCTATCATGTATTCGTCAACCCGCAGGGACGGGTAGTCGTCCAGAAGCTATAGCGATGTAGTAATAGAAGCCGGGGATCGCTGTTCGAATCGACGCCGCTTAGCTTGCCGAACGCAAGCCGAACGACTGCTCGCTCCACGATGATTCATAATTAGCGAATACGGGCGCGATCATCTCGAGGGTATCTTCGGACTCAAGCGTGTCTTCGGATTCAAGCGTGTGTTCGGACGCTGGCGTATCTTCGGACTTTAGTATCTCGTCAACGCTCTGCGCGCGCGCAAGATAATTTCGATACGCACCGCAACTAATTCGTTCGAGCACTTCTCGTAACGCGGGCTCGCGAATATCCAAGGGCAGTTGCAAGAACTTGATCAACTTGAAGCGAAATTGACTGAACTTCAAAGCTTCCAGAATCTGACTTGTAGTAGGCTTCGGCACAAGATTCTTCCATCCAACCAGCAACAAATTGGTAAAAATCCCCTCGAGGGCGCTTCGCAGACGGCCTCGAGAGGAGCGACACGCCGATCGGTGATCGAGCAGCGTTGGGGTCAGTATGACCCGATGGTCGCCACCCGTCTGTGCGGCGGGATACGTACCGGCCAGCCTTGGCGATAAGCTCACCGCCAAGCTTGTTCAAAGAGACTCGAAGCGATTCAGGGCGGCGTTTTTGCGCACCGACCGGGCGGGAAACACTTGCCCGTTGGCGGTGATATAGACGCCGGGGGGCAATGCTTGCACGGCACCGACCGCCAGTCCCAAATTGAAGGCGGCATCGCTGTCGGCAAAGCGCGCGGGCTGAAGCGCGCCGGTCAATACGATGGTTTTACCGGCAATACCCTGCAGCTCGCGCGCCGTTTCGACCATGGTATCCGTGCCGTGCGTCACGATGACGCGCATCGCGCCGCAGGCGGCTACCGCATCACGAACGGCGATCCGATCAGCCGAAGTCATCTCCAAACTATCCTTGCGCAGCAACTCGACGATCGGGATGTGCGCCGTCACGCGGCCCTGCTCCAAGATCTGACGCACCATGGGCGCGCCGACTTCATAGCCGCCCTTGGCATCGAAGTACACCTTGTCGATCGTGCCGCCGGTGGTGAAGATTGCGATTTCCATGGCGCATTATAGGTCGCGCCGCTCCAATAGTTCGAGCAGGTCCGCTGCAGTATTCGAGCCAAAACCGGGCGGGACGCTACAATCAGCGGATGCCAGACCAGACGCTGCTGACCATCGCCGAACTGTCGGACTACCGCGAGACCGGACGCTTGGAGGAAGTCGAGCGATTGTGCGCGGCATTCGCGCGTAAGTGGCCCGAGGCCGTGCGCTCCCTGGACTTCGGACGTTCCGCGGAAGGGCGCATCATGCGCGCGTTGCTGATTTCCCGATCCGGCGCATTGACGCCGGCGGCACTTCGCGCCGGGGCGATCCCGCTGCTCATGATTCAAGGCGGTATCCACCCGGGAGAGAGCGACGGCAAGGATGCGGGGTTCATCGCGCTGCGCGATTTGTTAGAAAACTCCACCGCAGGTCGATTGCTCGCGCGGCTTGCGGTGATGTTCGTGCCTGCCTTCAATGCGGACGGCCACGAACGGTGCGGGCGCTGGAACCGGCCGAATCAGAACGGGCCGATCGAGACCGGCTGGCGCACGACGGCGCAAAATATCAATCTCAATCGCGACTACACGAAAGCGGACACGCCGGAGATGCGCGCCATGTTGCGCCTCATCGATACCTGGGATCCGCTGGTGTGCGCGGACCTGCACGTCACCGATGGAGCGGACTTCGAGCCGGATATTTCCCTGCAGGTGGAACCGCTCAATCAGGGCGACGCGAACTTGAGAGCGAGTGGACGGCAGATGCGCGATGCGCTGATCGCACGGCTCACCGCGCTGGGCTCCATGGCCCTGGATTTCTACCCTGATTTGGCGAGCACCGATGATCCGGCCTCCGGGTTTGCCTTGACGGTGTACTCGCCGCGCTTTTCGACAGGGTATTTTCCGCAGCGAAATCGCTTCACCGTATTGGTCGAGACTCATTCCTGGAAGGGCTATGCGCATCGTGTCCGGGTGATGCGCAACACGGTGGCCAGCCTGGCCGAATTGGTCGCCGCTCACGGCCGCGACTGGCGCCAGCTCGCGCTGCAAGCCGATCAGGCGGCCATGAAGCTGGGGGGAGCGACGATAGCGCTTGATTTCTCCTCGAGCTGGCGCGAACCGGCACGGGCCGGCGGTGCCACGGTGGGGCGGGACGCCGCCGCGGAAGCGCGCATGATCGAGTTTCGGGGCTACGCCTATACGCGAATACCGTCGAAGATTTCCGGAGGGCTCGTCACCACGTATGATCCGAAAACTCCGCAAATCTGGCGCGTGCCGCTGCGCGATCAGGTCCGCGCGTCAGTCACGGTGACGGTGCCGCTCGGCGGGTACGTGGTCCCCACGGCCTTCGCGGCGGATATTGCGCCGCGGCTGGAGGCCCATGGCATCGTATTTTCACGCCTGCGCCACGCCCCCAAGAACATCGCGGCCGAGGCGTTTCGCGCCGTTGAGGTGCAGTTCTCCCCAGCGCCATTCGAGGGCCGCATGCGCGCGCAGCTTACCGGAGCGTGGCACGCGGCAACCTACCAGCCTCAGGAAGGCGCGCTGTGGGTGCCCATCGCGCAGCCCTTGGCCCGGTTGGCGGTGGCGCTGTTCGAGCCGCACGCTCCGGACTCCTTCGTCTCGTGGGGGTTGTTCAATGCGTGCTTCGAGCAAAAGGAGCATATGGAGCCGTACGTGGCCGAGCGGATTGCACGGGAGATGCTCGAGCAGGATCCGCGCCTGGCGGCGGAATTCTCGAGCCAATGCGCGCAAGACGCTGAGTTTGCCGCCAGCCCCGTTGCCAGATTGGAATTCTTTTTACGCCGCCACGCATCATGGGACGCGCGCTACAACCTCTACCCGGTGCTGCGGATCCAGGAGAGCGCCTAGGCTTGGATGTTACGAGATTTTTTCAGTGCGCTGCAGAATTTTTCTGGCGAGCTGCTGCTTGCCGGCGTGATCGATACGGGGCGCCTTCGGGATCACATGCGGCACGATCTCGCTGAGCCGCTGTGCGCCGAGCCGCCCGACCTCCCGCTCCAGCGTGCGGTACTGCCTGATCAGGGTTGCTCCGAAGCCTGTGACGCGTGCGCCGCCGCCGCCCGCACCGCCGGTGGAGGACACGGTAACCGCCTCGGAAAAGCTTTGCTTCAGGCTGTTGATGAGCACCCACGCGCGCCGGTAGCTCATCCCGAGCGAGCGTGCGGCATCGGCAATGGATCCTGTGGACTTGATCGCCTCGAGCAGCGCGATCTTACCCGGCCCCAAGTTGACGTTTTCGGCGAAATCGATGCGGATACGAATCACGGGCGTCATCGCACGCTTCTCCCTCGAAACCTCGATGGACGCCAATCATACGAGATTCGCTCCAGGCTTGAATACGGGCGGCGACAGGAGGATTCTTGGGGGATCGGATCATCGCGGAGCCCCCATGACGACGACCTTTTTGTTGAACGGCAAGAGCACCACGCTGGATGCGGATCCCAACATGCCGTTGTTGTGGGCCATCCGCGAGTTCGCCGGACTGCACGGCACCAAGTTCGGGTGCGGCATGGCGATGTGCGGTGCCTGCACGGTTCACCTCGACGGACAGGCCGTGCGGTCCTGCGTCATACCCCTCTCGGCCGTATCAGGCCGGCAAGTCCTGACCATCGAGGGCTTGCAGAGCAAGCAAGCCAAGGCAGTGCAGGCCGCCTGGATCGGCCTGCAGGTTCCCCAATGCGGATATTGCCAGTCCGGGCAGATCATGTCCGCGACCGCGCTGCTCGAGAAAAATGCCGCGCCCAGCGATGCCGATATTGACGGCGCCATGAGCGGCAACATCTGCCGATGCGCCACCTACCCTCGCATTCGCGCCGCGATTCATGCCGCCGCGCAATCCGCCAAGGTCTGACCATGAGCAGCCACCTACCCAAAGTCGAACGGCGCGCATTCTTAAAGGGCGCCGGCGCGGCCGTGACGGCGTTCACCATCGGCTTCGAGTGGCTGGGCACGGCGCGCCGCGCGACTGCGTCGGCCGGCGCTGCCAATGAGGCGGCGCGGTTCGCGCCCAATGCCTTCGTCAGAATCGGCGCCGACAACAGCATCACCATTATTTCCAAGCACCTCGAAATGGGCCAAGGCTCGTATACGGGACTGGCCACGGTGCTTGCGGAAGAGCTGGACGCCGATTGGTCGCAGGTCCGCGTCGAAAGCGCACCGGCCGATGCCACGCGCTACGCCAATCTGGCTTTCGGCAAGATTCAAGGAACCGGCGGCAGCTCGGCAATCGCCAATTCCTGGCCGCAGCTGCGCGATGCGGGAGCGAAAGCGCGGGCGATGTTGCTGACGGCCGCGTCCAACGAATGGCACGTACCGGTCGGGGAACTCAAGGTCGATAAAAGCGTGATTTCCCACGCCGCGAGCAAGCGCCGGGCCACGTTCGGCTCGCTGGTGAAGAAGGCCGCGGGCCTGCCCGTGCCCGAAACGGTGCGGCTCAAGGATCCGCAGGATTTCAAGCTCGTCGGCCGCCAGTCGGCGCGGGTCGATGTCGCCGCCAAATGCGACGGCACGGCGCAATTCACCATCGACATCGCGATGCCCGGTCTGCTGGTCGCACTGCTGAAGCGCTCGCCGCGATTTGGCGGCGTGGTCCAAACCTTCGACGCCGCCGCGGCGTTGCAGGTGCCCGGCGTGGTCAAGGTGGTACAAGTGCCGCGCGGCGTAGCCGTGATCGCGAAGAATTTCTGGGCCGCCAAGTTGGGGCGCGATGCGCTCAAGGTCGAGTGGGACGATGCGAACGCGGAGAAACGCAGCTCCACGGCGATGATGGACGAGTATCGGCGCCTTGCCGATCAGCCGGCAATGCCGGCACGCAAGGAGGGCGATGCCAAAAAGGCCATCGGCGAGGCAACTCGCAAGATTTCCGCAAGCTACGAATTCCCGTATCTGGCCCATGCGCCGCTGGAGCCGCTCGACGCCGTGGTCAAGCTGGATGCCAAGAGCTGCGAGATCTGGGCCGGCGATCAATTCCAGACCATCGATCAGCTGAACGCCGCACACGCGGCCGGTTTGGATCCCGGTCAGGTGAGCATTCATACCCTGTATGCCGGCGGCAGTTTCGGTCGGCGCGCCAACACGATTTCCGACTACATCGTGGAGGCGGTCTCGATTGCCAAGGCGCATGGCGCCGACGGCACGCCGATCAAATTGCAGTGGACGCGCGAGGACGACATCCACGGCGGCTTGTATCGACCGATGTATTTCCACAAGCTCGAGGCGGGGCTGAGTGCGCAAAATGAACTCACCGGCTGGCACCATGTCATCGTCGGCCAGTCCATCATGGCCGGCACGATTTTCGCCGCGGGCATGAAGGACGGCATCGACCCCACCTCGGTGGAAGGCGCGGCGAACATCGCCTACCGCATCCCCAACATTGCGGTCGACCTGTCGACCGCCAAATCCGCCGTGCCCGTACTCTGGTGGCGCGTCGTGGGCAGCTCGCACACGACCTTTGCCGTCGAGGCGTTCATCGATGAAGTCGCGCACGCAGCGGGCACGGATCCTTTCACCTTCCGCCGCAAGCTGCTCGAACACGAGCCGCGCATGCGCGGGGTGCTGGAACTCGCCGCCGACAAGGCAGGATGGAGCTCGGGACCCATGCCGAAGGGCAAAGGCCGCGGCATTGCGGTGTGCGAGGCGTTCAAGTCCTATGTCGCGCAAGTCGCCGAGGTCAGCGTCGATGCTGCGGGACGGATCAAGGTGGACCGGGTGGTTTGCGCCGTCGACTGCGGCACCGCCGTCAATCCGGACATCATCAAGGCACAGATGGAAGGCGGCATCGGCTTCGGTTTGGGCGCGGCCCTGTACGGTGCGGTCACCTTGAAAGACGGCCGCGTGCAGCAAAGCAACTTCAACGACTATCGGGTGCTGCGCATCAATGAGGCGCCGACGGTGGAAGTGTATATCGTGCCCTCGAATGAAAAGCCGACCGGCGTGGGCGAACCGGGTGTCGCGCCCATCGGGCCCGCCGTTGCCAATGCCATTTTTGCCGCCACGGGCAAGCGCATGCATGTGTTTCCCCTCTCAGCGACCTCATCAGGAGCCAGCTCGTCATGAATGCCATGCCGCCGAAAAATACGCGCCGATCGGTGCTTGTCACGCTCGCAGCCCTTGTCGCCGTGCTCATCATCGTGGCCGCCTATGTGGTCTTTGGCCCTTTCCCCACCGATTTTGCCGGCGGCAAACGCGTTGCGCTCGCGGCCTACACGGCGGGGGATCCCACCGGCGTGCCGGCGGAGCTCAAGTCCGCAAGCCAAATCGAACGCGGCGAGTATTTGACGCGGGCGGCGGATTGCGAGGTCTGCCACACGGCCAAGGATGGCGCACCGTTCGCCGGCGGGCGTGCTTTCGTGCTGCCGTTCGGCACGCTCTATTCGACCAACATCACGCCCGATGCGCAGACCGGCATCGGCGGTTACAGCGATGCGAATTTCCTCGATGCCGTGCACGAGGGCCTCGGCCGCAACCACACCAAGCTGTATCCGGCGATGCCCTATGCCAGCTACACCTACATGTCCGATGCCGACGCGCTCGCCATCAAGGCCTATCTGTTTACGCTCAAGCCCCTGCACGCACCGGCGCGGCAAAACGCGCTGAGCTTTCCCTTCAACCAGCGCGGCCTGATGCGCCTGTGGTCGGCCTTCTTCAACCCCGACCGGCGCTATGAGCCGAACGTGGATCGCAGCCTGGAGTGGAATCGCGGCGCCTACCTGGCTGAAGCCCTGGCCCATTGCGGCGATTGCCACACGCCGCGCAATCCGGCGTTCGCCCTCAACAATCGGCAGAAATTTGCCGGCGCCGTGCAGGCCGGCTGGAGGGCCTACAACATCACACCCGATCACGCGAGCGGCTTAGGCTCGTGGAGCGATGCGGACCTGGCCCACTATTTATCCGTCGGTCACGCCGACGGCCGCGGCACCGCCGCCGGCCCGATGGGTGAGGCCGTCGATGCGAGCTTGAGTTACCTCAAGGCGGGCGACATAGCCGCGATTGTGACGTATCTTCGCTCCGTACCGGATGTGGCCAGCGCCGATCTGCCGGATCCAAAACAAACGCCGGCACCGGCGCTGGCCGCCGACAACACACCCGCCGCAGAGTCATCCGGCAAGGCGGTCTATGAGGGCGCCTGCGCCGGCTGCCATGGCTGGACGGGCGTGAGCTTAGGTCTTCCCGTCGCAACGTTGACCGGCACGCGCGGCGTCAATGATGCGACCGCCATCAATGTCGCGCAGGCGATCATCGGCGGCGGCCAACGGCATGTCGCGGTCGATTCGAACAACATGCCGGCCTTCGGCAGCACCTACTCGGATGCGGAAATTGCCAGCGTCGCGAACTATGTGACGGCCCGCTTCGGCGTCAAAGGATCCGACTTGACTGCGGCCAAAGTGGCGAAGCTGCGCGCCGGAGAGTAAGCCTAGCCGGTGCCAGGTCCGGCTTCAGCCGGCGTGAGCGTTTCCGGACCCATGCCCACGATTTCCAGGATCACATCGGCGTCCTTGGCGCCGTCGTAGTGCACTTGCTTGGCGTAGTGGGTCACGAAGCTGCCGGCGGGAACCGGCTGCATGTGCTGCGGGTCGTAGTTGCGTCCGGTATTCACCCACCAGGTTCCGGAGAGCACGGTGATGAAGCGATCGTTGGGATGAAAATGCGGACGGCTGTTGTGGTGCGCGCTCCATTTCACCAGGATCACATACAGGCCCGGCTTCGATGCATCGCCGGCCAAGGGGATGACTTCGATCCCGTTCTCACCGCCCTGCCACTGCAAATCGGCCGGCAAGCGGATCGAGATGGCTTTCGGGTCGAGGCTCGCAAACGGTCCGTCCGCGGAGGATAGCGCGACGGGCGCGAGCGTACTGAGGGCCAAAAGACACAACGCGTACCTGAGCTTGAAGAAATGAAGCATCGCGATCTCCCCAAATAATAATTGGGTCATCGTGGAAACGAGTGGGTGAAAGGTGGTCATTTTTCGCTCAAATCTGAGGCAGCATAGAGGTCAGTACCTTCAGTCGGAGGTATTCCTCATCCCGCAATCCATAGGCACGACGTTG
>Ga0210403_10000074_pt1 | contig 108767 bp, 98 predicted proteins | sample IncBWC19MmetaG_FD_150863 | JGI IMG/M metagenome (GOLD analysis project Ga0210403, IMG submission 150863) | Forest soil microbial communities from Barre Woods Harvard Forest LTER site, Petersham, Massachusetts, United States - Inc-BW-C-19-M | ecosystem: Environmental > Terrestrial > Soil >... | reverse complement strand
ATAAGGGTATCCTGTGGCTCCAGCCCGGGGAGCCAGTTGGCTCCGGCACTGGCGGACATTTCCCGAACGCGCTCGTTCAGACGTCAGCCGGCGCGGCCTGGTCGCGGAGCGGCAATGGCGCAATCGTTTCGAATACGCCGTCTCGCCGCACCAGCGCGTGGAACAGCGCTGCGGCCACGTGCAGCAGCACCAGCGCAAGGAAGGCGAAGGCCAGATAATAATGCGCGTTCCAGAGCAGCGTATGCACACTGTCGCTTTGCGGCAGGATCGCCGGAGAAACTTCCTTCCGTACAGCACGACCGGATATTCGGCGGCCGACAGCATCGCCCACCCGAGTAACGGCATGGCAATCATGAGCCCGTACAGCGCGTAGTGCGACAGATGCGCGGCAAGCTTCATGGGCGCGGGCAGATCAGCCGGCAATGATGGTGCTCCAACGCGGAGGCGCAGCGCCAGACGAAGCAGCGCAAGAATAAGAATGGCGATTCCGAGTGTTTTGTGGATCGTGATCAGCGGCAGATATTTGGGCATGAGCGTGGACACCATGCCCACACCGATGAAGAGCATCGCGATCACGCAAATGGCCATCAGCCAATGCAGGAGACGCTGGAGCGGGCTGAAACGGGGATGCGGAGGGTTCATGGCTTGGCTCCGGCTACGGTGCGCGCCACGGTGCGCGGATAATCCTTGGCCTCCGCTGTGCGGAGATCGTAAGACACGCGGTAAGCCGATGACCGTGCGGCGGGAAACGGATCATCCGAGGTTGCGATGCCTGACGGTAGGACCGTCGGATCGAAGTTGACGTCCCGGCAGGGGCCGTCCCGCTCCGCCTCGATCTGCCCCACGACCAGTGTCCCGACCTCGACGGTCCGACGGTCTTCGGGCCACGCCTTGCTCGGATCCGAGGTCGGATCACCTGGATTGGCTATCGTCACGGTCAGGGTCCAGCGCTGCGGGCCGCCGCGGACTCGCTCCACGATCTCCCGCTCGAGAAAATCGGGACCGCGTTTTGCGAGATCTGCCTGGGTGATCGCGACGGACTGTGCCGCAGGCAACAGCGACCATCGCGCCGCACGCTTGATGCCAAAATCATCGGTGAAGATGAAGCTGTCGAGACTGTTATAGCGATCCTCCGCAAAGGAAGCAGTCCAGGGCGCGCTATCGGCCCAGGCCGTGAAGTTCGCAAATTCGGGATTGACCGCGGTGAACGCCTTCATGGCGTTCGGATCCTTGCTGGCCGATGCCAGCAGCAATGCGTGAAAGGCTTGCGGCGTCGACACCGGAAAGAACGGCGGATCGATCATGGCCGTGCGCCATTCCTGACCGTCGGGTGTCGCGATCCGCAGTCCCATGCCGCGCACTCGCACGGTCGCATCCGCGGCGTCAGGATTTGGGGTGCCGAGATTGAAGCGGCCGAGGGCGGGATACTGCCCTTTGGTGAAGACATAGGCGCTCGAAAGCGCGGCGCCGTTGCCGTTTGCTTCAAACACGCCGGTGAAACAGATGCCTTTGGCATGATTGCGGCGATGGCCGAGCGCAGGTCCGCCGGGAGGCGCCAGCGCTTCCAGCATCTTTCCCGGGGTAAGACGATCGGGCGAGAGCCATCCCGCGGTGTAGGCAAATGCCGTGGCGACGCCGCCAATGACGCCCGCGATCAAGACCAACGATCCGAGCGTGTAACGTGATGAAGATGGCGTGAGCCGGGGCATTCGAGCCTCACTTCTCCGGTGGTGCAGACAGTCCGTGATCTGGCACCCAGTGTCTCACGTCCACCGTGCCGGTCTTTCGAACAAGACGAAGCGGTTTCACAATTGCACGTTGGCGATCGAGGCTCGTACAGAAGCGGCGGGCCACCGCCGCTTCTGTGTCAAGTACATCAATGCGTTGCCGGCCCGAGATACTGGCGCAGACCATCATTGATCTGTTCGATGGCGGCTACCGTTGAGGGCACCTGGCGCAGCGCATTCAGCGCCACGAAATCATGAATGGTGCCGTTGTAGCGGACCGCATCGACCCTCACGCCCGCTTCCTTCAGTTTGCGGGCGTAGGCCTCGCCCTCGTCACGCAGCGGATCGTTCTCCGCGGTGATGACGAGCGCCGGCGGCAGGCCCCTGAGCTCGCTCATACCGGCGCGAAGGGGCGACACATAGGGATTGTCGCGGGTCTTCGCGTCGGGAGCGTAGAGATCCCAGCCGTACTTCATGAACGCACGCGTCAGGAAGCGGCCGGTCCCGTATGCTTGGTAGGACCCTGTATCGACACTGGCGTCGGTCGCCGGAATGAGCAGCACCTGGTAGCTGATCTTCGGACCGCTGCGGTCCTTGCTCATCAGCGAGAGGGCGGCGGCCATGTTGCCGCCAACCGAATTGCCGGCAATGGCGATCCGGCTGCCGTCCGCGCCAAGCTCCTGGGCATGCTCGCCGACCCACTTCAAGGCCGCATAGCATTCTTCCAGCTGCGTCGGGAATTTTGCCTGCGGCAGCGGCGTATATTCGACGAACACACCGAGCTGACCGGAGCCGAGGACGAGATCGCGCAGCAGGCGCTGATGGTTTGCGAAATTGCCGACGATCCAGACGCCACCATGGATGAAGAACAGCACGCCGGGATTGCTGCTCATTTGCGCGGGCTTCATGACGTACAGCTTCACCTTGCGGCCGTCCTGGTCAATCACCCGTTCGCTGGTCGTGACGCCGGTCATGTCGACATCCGTCTGCGACTGCAACGCGGTGAGGATCTCCTGCGGCTTCGGTTGCGGAAGCTCCCAGAACGGGCTGGAGTCATTGTTGATCTTGGCAAGGAAGGCGCGGACCTGCGGATCGATCCGCGGGTCGGTAGCGGCGTCGGGGGCCGCGGCCAGGGCTGCTTGTGTCATCATGCTTGCTCCGAATGTGAGGGCTGCGAGTTTTCGAATGCGGTTCATGCGAACGGGTCCTTGTCTTCCGAATGGCCACTTGCCCGCGATGTTTGAGGCCGTCGACGCGCCCGGTTGCCCGGCGCCGCGACGCCCTTCTCACCGTCGGGACCAGCGTTTAAGCTGGTTTCGCGCGTCAATTCCCTGAGCCAGTGCTGAGAAATTCTGAGGATTGTTCGACCGACTGGAGCCGCGATGGCTGAGCAAAGCCTACGAGCCGTCTATGCGTCGAAAGCGTGGGAAATCGATCTTCACCGGCGCGAGTTGCGGTTCCGGGGCGTCTCCGTTCCGATCGGGAGCCGCGCCTTCGAGATCCTGGAGGTTCTGGTCCAGTCGGGCGGCGAGCTCGTCAACAAGTACCACCTGATCGATCGCGTCTGGCCGGGCGCGGTCGTCGAGGAAAACACGCTGCATTTTCATGTGTCCGCCATTCGCAAGGCGTTGGGCGCTGACCGGGCGCTGCTCAACACGGTCTCCGGCCGCGGCTATCGCCTGCTCGGCAACTGGACCATCCAGGAGGCGAGCGGGCCGGAGCATCGCCCCGATTATCCCGAACGCAAGCCGAGGCAGTCTTCTCGAACAAATATACCCATTGCGGGATCGGCCCTGATCGGCCGCAGCGCAGCCGGGCAGCATCTCATCAATGTCTTGTCGGCCTATCGCGTCGTCACGCTGACCGGGCCACCCGGGATTGGAAAGAGCGCGCTGGCGCTCGAGGTCGCGCGCAGTCTGTTTCCGACATTCGAGGGCGATTGCTGGCTGGTCGAACTGGCTTCACTGTCCGCCCCCGCGCTCGTGCCGTCCGCGGTCGTGCCCGTCCTGGGGCTGAAGATCGGCGGCGCCGTGATTTCCGCCGAATCTGTCGCCCGGGCCATCGGGAGCGAGAAACTCCTGCTTGTGCTCGACAATTGCGAGCACCTCGCTGACGCGGCGGCGCGACTTGCGGAAGCTTTGGTCCGCATGTGCCCGAACGCGTCCGTGCTGGCGACGAGTCGCGAGATCCTGCGGATCGAGGGTGAGTATGTCTATCGCGTTCCGCCGCTGGATGTACCGCCGCCGCATCGGGAGAGCGCAGTCGGCGTCAACGAATACAGCTCCGTTCAGCTCTTCACCACCAGATTGATGGCGCTCGACTCCGGTCTTTCGGCGAACCCGGAAAACCTGCCGATGATTGCCTCGGTCTGCCGGCAGCTCGACGGCATCCCGCTTGCCATCGAGTTTGCGGCGGCGCGTGTCGCCATGCTCGGACTTCAGCAGGTCGCCGAGCGCCTGAACGATCGCTTCAGCCTATTGACGGCCGGCCGCCGTACGGCCCTGCCGCGGCACCAGACCCTGCGCGCGACACTCGATTGGAGCTATGAACTGTTGCCGGACGCGGAGCGGAGATTGCTGCAGCGGCTCGCGATTTTCGTCGCCGGATTCACGCTCGAGGCGGCCACCGCGGTGATGGGCGCCACTGACGCGACAAGCTCCGCGGTTGCCGAAGGCATCGCAAGCCTGGCGGCCAAGTCGCTGGTTTCTCTAGACGCATCAGTTCCGTCAGGCCGCTGGCGATTGCTCGAGACCATCCGCGTCTATGCGCTCGAGAAATTGGCCGAGAATGGTGACGCCGAGCTGATTGCCCGCCGGCACGCGGAGTTCTTCCGCGACGTATTCGCGCCGGCTGCCGAAAGCCCACGCGTAGCCCTTGACGACCTGCCCCATTACATCAGGGACATCGACAATCTGCGCGCCGCGCTCGACTGGGCGTTCTCCCGCGATCGCGACGATGTCGGCCTCCGCATCGGGCTTACCGTCGCCGCCACGCCTGTTCTGCTGGCAACGTCGATGCTGCCTGAATGTCATCGCTGGTCGGAGCGGGCAATTCTCGCTCTTGACGATAACCGGCGCGGAACGTCCGAAGAAATGCGGCTTCAGGCGGCACTGGGCTTTTCGCTGATGTTCACCCAGGGCGGCAGCGACGCGACACGTGCCGCGCTGGACCGAAGCCTCGCCATCGCCGAGGAACGCGACGACGTCGTCTACCAGATGTGGCAACTGGTTTCGCTCAACATCTTCCACTCGCGCAACGGCAATTTCACGATGGCGCTGCAATACGCCAGGCGCGGCTCGGCGACGGCCAGCGTCATGGGCGATGCGGCAGCGATCGCGCTGGCCCATTTCCTCCTCGGGAATTCGCTCCACTTCATCGGCGACCTCGGAGGCGCCCACGCCGAGCTGGAAGCGGCGCTCGCTCATCGTCCGCGCTCGCAGCAGAGCGGCAGGACCTATCTCGGCTACGACTACGACATTCTGGCTGCCATCGCCTTGGCAAATACGCTGTGCCTGCAGGGCTATCCGCACCAGGCCGCCAAGCGCGCACGCCGGACCATCGAGCAGGCCGAGCGCATCGAAAATCCCATCGTGCTGACCATCGTGTTGCGGCACGCCGTGCTGCTCTTCCTCTTGATCGGCGACCTGCCCTACGCCGAGGAACTCATCGACTGGTACATCTCGAGTGCCCGCTCTCATTCCCTGGCACCACAGATCGCTGCCGGGCGCGGCCTCAAGGGAGAGCTGGCCATCCGCCGCGGCGACGCCCAGGGCGGAGTCGATATCCTGCAGGGCTGCCTGGAGGAGCTTCGCACCGCGCATTACGGGCTGATGATCTCGGCCTTCCACATCTCGCTCGCGGAAGGACTGGCTGCGAGCGGACGATTTGCCGAGAGCCTGCGGCTGGTCGACGACGGCATCGGTCTGGTCGAGACCAACGGGGATATGATCAACATGCCCGAGTTGCTGCGTGTGAAGGGCGCGGTTCTCTCCTCGAAGCCGGAGCCCCGCGTCGACGAGGCGGAAACCAACCTCATCCATTCGCTCGAGCTGAGTCGCCGGCAAGGCGCGCGTGCCTCCGGGCTGCGCACCGCCATCGATCTGGCAAAGCTGATGGCTGCTCAAGGGCGGCGCGAAGACGCCCGTGCGCTGCTGGAGCCGGTGCTCGCATGGTTCGTCGAGGGCCGGGACACAGTAGACCTGAAGGCGGCTGAGCGGCTGTTAGCGACTTTACGATCGAACGATTGACGCTGCCCTGCCTGATTCAATCGCGCTTCAGTCCTATTGCCTTGACGATCGGAGCGAAACGAGCCAGTTCGTCCGCGACAAGCTGTCCGAACTTGTCCGGGCTCGAATTGGTGTCCGGTTCCATGCCCTGGGATTGATAGATTTCCTGCAGCACTGGATCGGCCATTGCCCTGCGGGTCACCTGCGCAATCCGATCAACGATCCCATCTTCGGTCGCCTTTGGGGCGAAGAGGCCAAACCAGCCCTCATATCTGAGGTCCGGCATTTCCGATTCGATCACCGTCGGAAGTTCGGGTGCACTACTCAGACGCCGTTCACTCGTCACCGCGAGTATTCGCAGATTGCCGGCCCGATCAAGTTGCAGCAACTGGCTCGACACGACAGCGATCACCAGGAGGATCTGGCCCCCGACCAGGTCATTGATTGCGAGCGAAGCGCCCCGATACGGAATGTGGACGATGTCCGCGATGCCCGACTGCTGTTTGAACATCTCGCCCACAAGATGATTACCCGTGCCCACGCCCGGTGATCCATAGGAGAGCTGACCTGGATTGGCCCTGGCATAGGCGACCAGTTCCTGCAAATTGTGCACCGGCAGCGAAGGATGAACCGCGAATGCAAGTGCGCTGGTGATCAGGCGATAGATGGCCCGAAAATCGCGAACAGCATCGTAGGCGGGATGCGCCGAGGCGAGCGGGATGATGACATGCGTGCTGCCATTGCCGAGAAGGAGCGAGTATCCATCCGGCGCATCGTGCGCGACGACGGTGCAACCGAGCGCTCCGCCGGCGCCGCCAATATTCTCGACATAGGCCGGCCCCAGCAGCGATCCCATCCTCTCCGCCCAGGGCCGCCCAATCTGGTCGCCTGATCCGCCGCTCGCGTATGGAATCACCAGCCGGATCGGGCGGGAGGGATAGTTGTCGGCTCTCGCTTCGCGCGGTATTGCCGCCAGCGCGGCTGCACTCGCGGCGGTCTGCAGGATTTGTCGGCGAGAAAACACGGGCACCTTCCAGCCCGAAAGGATAGCCAGACAATCACCCATTACCAAACCGTCATCAGCACCAATAGTGGGAAAGACCGGAGCGACTTCGCGTGGTGCTGCTCCTTTCTAAGGCAGTGCTTCGGGCCTCAAGGCGGACTTCCGCAATGACCGACATCTTGTCGCGCAGTGCATGATCCGGAAAAGTGTGTAGCGGCTTTCCGAAAGATCCTACGCACACAAAAAGCTAAAGCGGGATGATTCGTCCTGAAATCATCGCGCTTTAGCCGGAATCAAGTGACTCGAGCATCATCCGCGCGGCACGAAAATCCGCGATCTCAAAACCTTCGGAAAATTCCGCACAAATGGCCGTGAGCAACCGGCGCGCATCGTCGCTTCGACCCTGCTGGATCCTGGTACGCGCAAGGCTTGATGTGGCTCTGAGCTGCCAAAACAGGGCACCCTGCTCTCGCGCCACCTCGATCGCCTCTTCGAAGCACTGCTCGGCCAACGAAAAGGACTGCTGTCTGGACACCTTGAGCAGCAGCTCCCCCTTGATCCGCAAGAGTTCGGCGAAATACCAGCGCTCATCCCTAGTCTGTCCGCGCTCGATCATATCGTCAACGGTCGCAAGCCCCTCCGTAATCTCACCCATCTCGCCAAGGCAAACCGCCAGCTCCCCCAGCGGAAGCATGAAGCGAGGCAGGAATCTGGCCTGATCGGCCTGATCCAGCGCCTTGCTGAGAACACCCGCGCCGGCGGCGATGTTGCCGCGCTTGGCAATCAGCATTCCCCGCAAGCATTGCGCCCACAGATGCCAGAGGCGCATCGGGTGACGTTCGGTATGGTCGAGCAGTGACGCGCAGTGACGCTCGGCGGCGTCGAGGTCGCCCGCCAGGAAAGTGAGCGGACACGCTGCCTGCCCCAGCACGCTGCAATAGGTCAAGGCGTGACCGATGGCGATCCCCTCCTCGATATTGCGCTCGACCAGCCGCAACGCCCGGTTCGCAAATCCCTGCAACCACAGGATCCGCGCTTGAAAGTAGTGCGTCGACACCCGCAAATCGAAGCGGAATCGAACGATCTGAGGCTTTGCCCTCAGCTCTTCCAGACGCACGAGTACCCGGTCGATGTGGTGGCGAGCACGCTTCTGGTCGCCGAGCAAGTGCAGTGAGGTCGCGAGCAGGCGATCGGCCGTCATGGCGTCGACCGCGTTGCTGGATTGCGCGGCCAACTCGGCGAAACGAGACGCGAACTCGAGCGCCTTGCGAAACTCGCCGTTGTTGAACTGGTCGATACAAAGGCCCCAGAGAGCACGCAGCCGGTACTCCCGATCGTCGAGCAGATTTGCGAGCTCCAGCGTGACTGCCCAGGCAGGCCCGGCTTCGCGGGCGCGCCCAACGCCGTACATCAACGACCACCCGAGCGCGGCGGAAAGCTGCATGCGCAGCCGACGGGCCCGAGCATCCTCACCGACAAGCCGCGACAACGCCCGCTCGACCCGCTCATGACATTCACCAAGCAGTGAGAGCTGGACCCACAGCGGCACGGCGGCGGCTGTCAGCGCGACCCCGGTCTGCTCATCGCCTTCAGGCGAGAAGGCCCAATCGAGGCTCGCCCGCACGTCGCCAATATGCCGGCCGTAGATGTCCAGCCATTCACCTTGCGGCCTTGTCTCGCTCTCCGCTTCCGCCCGGGCAAAAAGGTCGAGATAAAATTCAGCGTGACGGCGCGCGGCGTCGTTGTAGCCGCCGCTGTCTCGCAGCTTCTCCAGAGCGTAGGCGCGGGTCGTTTCAGACAGACGATAATAGGACAGGTCGCTGCGGACGTCGGCGACGATGAGCGACTTCGCCACCAGATTGGCAAAGCAGTCGAGAACGATGGCCGGGTCCATGTCACCCACCACGGCCGGCACCGCATCGAGCAGGAAATTCCCGGCAAAAACCGCCAGGCAGCGCAGCACCCGCGCCTCGTTCTCCGGCAGCAGATCGTAGCTCCAGTCGAGCGTCGCGCGCAGCGTTCGCTGCCGCGGCAATGCCGTCCGCCGGCCGGTCGTGAGAAACTTGAAGCGCTCGTCCAGCAAGGCCGCCACTTCCGACGGCCCCATGGTGATGGCCCGCGCGGCGGCGAACTCGATGGCAAGCGGAATGCCATCCAGCCGCCGGCAGATCGATACGATGGCCTTGAGATTTTCCCTGCTCGGCCTTAACTCCGAGCCCAACTCTCGAGCCTTGGCGATGAAGAGCTGAACCGCGGCATGCCCGAGGGCTTCGTTCATCTCGATGTCATCCGCGGCAGGCACTTCGAGAGGCAGCACGCGATAGACGTATTCGCCGTCGACACGAAGCACTTCCCGGCTTGTCGCGAATACGGTCGCATGCGGGCAACGGTTCACGATCATCTCGGTGAAGCTCGCCACGGCATCGATGACGTGCTCGCAATTGTCGATGATGAGCAGCAATTCTCTCGGTCCGATGGCCCGCGCAACGGACTCGGCCGAAATCACCTCGCCTTCCAACTTGATCCCGAGAACACCGGCAACCGCAGAAGGCACCAGGTCCGGATCGGAAAGCGCAGCGAGTTCGACCACAAGGCTGTCGCCCTGGAAAGTCGGCGACATCGCACGTGCCGTCTCAAGAGCGAGCGCCGTCTTCCCGATGCCGCCCGGCCCGGTGAGCGTGACGACACGATATGCCGACAACAGATCGCGCAGCTGCGTGACGGCCGAGCTTCGGCCGATCAAATTGAACCGGGCGGCAGGAATATTCGACGCCGCGGCTCCCGTCGGCGGCCGTGCCGTTTTCGCGGGCGCCACCAGGTTCGCCCGCCGGACATCCCAGTCTCCCAGAAGACGATAGCCGCGACCAACCGCCGTCTCCAGCATGCTGCGGTCGGGACCGAGCGCTTTGCGAATGGCGGCAACGTGGACTCTCAGCGCGATCTCTTCGACGGATACGCCGGGCCAGACCTTCTGGAGCAGGTCGTTTTTGGTGACCAGCTCACCGGCCGACTGGACCAGTTCGGCAACGATCTCAAACGCCCGCCCCCCCAGCGGCACGGGCATGCCCTTTGACCGCAATTCACGCCGGGCCAGATCAATCTCCCACCGACCAGCGGCGTAAACAGGCCGCTGGCTTACCTCGGGCACCATAACGCTCCGCTCCTGCGAAGTAGAACGGTTCCAATTAGCACTTCCCCGGTGAATCCACGAGCCCCGGACCGGTAGACCATCCCATGCGGGAAACGATGATATCGCGGACAATGTTTTGGCCCGCAATCGGAGGTCTTAAGAAACCGCGGGGTTCCTTGGCGGCAGCATGCAATGTCCGAGTGCGTGGCAGCCATGAACAATCAAGGCGTGTTACCGTCGGCACGCCCGCGGCGGCGACCGCATCCAACATTCGCGCAATAATCGCTCGACAGAAGCCAACTGCGAATCGACCATAGACAACGCCGGAGCTGGCTCCCGTCGTGGAGGCCAACCGATACGAGTTGCCAAGCAGCTGGAGCACATTGAACGGCTCCGCGAAACACGTATGTGCGAACATACTCCGAACACCGTTCAGGAGTTGGACCCACGCCTGAATGCCGAGACTGGTCATGCCACCCTCGCTCGCGCGGGCGCCACCGGAATGCATTGCGCGAGATAAGCGTTTCTCCACTGATACGGCGTATCTCCTGCAAAGCGCTTGAACACCGTGGTGAAATGAGCCTGAGTCTGGAAGCCGACGGCCAAGGCCACCTCGACAAGCGAAACTTCGCCCTGCTGGAGCAGTTCTTCGGCACGCTCGATTCGCCGTTTCAGCAGATATTGGTGCGGCCGCATACCCATCGCCGCGCGAAACTGCGCAGCAAAGTGCATCCGGCTCAGCCCGGCCACCCTGGCCAGATCCTGCAGCGGGATCTTTGCGGCCAGATGATCGTCCACATATTGCAGCACTCGTTTGAGCCGCCATTTTTGCAGCGACCTCACGTTTCGACCGGCGGGCTGCTCGGCAAGGGATTGATGGGGTCCGGCTTGCCCGCTGAATTGCCGCGTCAGGATGGCCAGGCGAAGCGCATCCGCATAGACTCCGGAGTAACGATCATGCGCGGCTTTCGCCGCCGCCAGAGCCTCGAAAAGGTGCTGGATGACCGGGTCGTTGCGATTCACCGCCGCGGTAGCATGCCCGGCATCCTCTGAATGACTGTCAAGACGCCTGGCGGAAACCCTGAAACAGGAAACGCCTTCAGGCGATCCGTCGGCATCCTGATCCTGGGCCGTGACGGCAAGGGCAACATCGAGATGCTTGAGAGACAGCGTGGTGATGTCTTCAGCAAGGCGGTCCGATTGCGATCTTTCGAGCCCGCCGTCATCGCGCCTTGGCAGGTCGATCGACCTCAGGTCAACGACATGATCTCGGGTGCTCAGCTCGTACGACATCCGCAGCGACATGGCCGACCTCCTTGTCCAATGGCATTTTCCGAAACAAGCTGGCCGAGCCATTCCGCGAGAGAGGAGCCTTCATCAGGCAAGCTCCTCGGTCTTCTCAGTCTCACTTGCCGTACGAGCAGGGTATTCCGGCGGCACAAACGCTCCATTCTACGCGCGGTTAGGCACCTAGATTATGGGTTTGGTTGCACCATACCTTGGTATGATAGCGCGCCATGTTGCGCAGGCGTCCAAGCGCCTTTCTGCTGGCGCTTCGCAATCCCTGTCGTTCGCGCAGGTGGCGCGCCGCGCTGGCGGATTGCTGCGGTAAGGTGACGCGCTGTCACCGGCGAGCAGATCAAGTATTGCCGGAGCGCGCATATCCGGCATCAACGCGCACAGGGTGACGACGATGTTCGATCGCGGTAGTCAAGCATAATTGGGTCCAAGAGTCCGCCGATGAGAAATACGGCCCTGCGGCTTTCCTCAGCCGTGCTCGCGCTTGCAGTTTTCCTCGTTGACGTCCTCACGCCATTGGAGGGGGCGATCGCCGTCCTGTATGTCGTTGCGATCCTGCTGGCCGCGGAGACATTCCGGCGTACTGATATCATCGTGGCTGCGGCGAGCTGCGTGGCGCTCACGATATCCGCCTATCTCCTCTCGCACGACTTGCATTCGCTTGCTTCGCCTGCCCTGCGCGCGCTCGTGAGCCTGGCGGCCATCGCCATCACGACGCTGCTTGCGCTTCAAAACCAGGCTGCGACGAACCATCTCGCGGAGAGCGAACGGCGGTATCGCCGGATGTTCGACGCCACCCGAATTGGCGTCGTCGAGGAAGACTGGACCGAGATCCGGACCGGGCTGAAGTCGCTCAACGTGAGCATGGCAGACCTGGGCGATCACCTCGCGCGGAATCCTGATTTCGTCCGCCAGGCGAGAACGCTCGCGAGAATCACCAACGTCAACCCTGCCCTGCGAAAGATGGTGGGCGCGGCCAGTTCTTCCGACTTCATCGAGAGCGTCGACAGGCTTCTGGGTGAGAGCGATCGGACTTTCCTCGGCGCATTGGTCGCCTTCGCACAGGGAAAGCCGTTCTATGAAGGGGAGACGGAGCTCGTCGGTCTCGACGGGCGCAGGGTCCCGGTGCTGTTCACCATCACGTTTCCGGCCAAGGACGATCGCAATGTGCTCGCCTTTGTCGTCGACATTAACGAACGCAAGCAGGCACAGGACGCGCTGCTTGTCGCTCAGGCAGAGCTCGCTCATGCCACGCGCGTCGCCACCCTTGGCGAACTGACGGCCTCGATCGCCCACGAGGTGAACCAGCCGCTGATGGCCGTCGTGACAAGCGGTGAAGCGGGCATGCGTTGGCTGCGCCGCGATGTCCCCAACCTGGAGGAAGTCGCGGCAGCGATCAGCCGGGTAGTGGCTGAAGGCCGTCGCGCCAGCGAGATCGTGACGCGCATCAGGGCTTTTCTCAAGAAGAAGCCGGCCCAGCAGGACATGCTGGAGATCGCGGAGGTCATCGAGGAAGCGGCGTTGCTCGTCGATCACGAACTGTCGAAGGACAATATCACCCTTGCAATCGAGACCGAGCCGGAACTGCCTCCGGTTCGAGGCGATCGAATCCAGATTCAGCAGGTCCTCGTCAATCTCATTGTCAACGCCGGCCAGGCGATGTCGAAACAAAACGGGCCTCGCATCGTTACGGTGCACGCCGGCCTCGCCGCGAACGGAAGCCTCGCCATAACGGTGAAGGACACCGGTCCCGGGATCGCGCCGCAGGACCTGCCGCGCCTGTTCGAACCATTTTTTTCGACAAAACACGGCGGAATGGGCATGGGACTTGCGATCTGCCGAACGACGGTGGAAGCTCACGGCGGCCAATTGTCGGCAGACAGCACGCCCGGTTCCGGCGCGACATTCCGCCTGACGCTGCCCACGCTCCAAGAGCACGCCTCGCAATGACACGACCTGTCGGCAATAGGCATCCTCCGGCCAATCCTCCCTCGAGGTCCATAGTCATCATCGTGGACGACGATGCGGCCGTTCGCAGCTCGCTCGACAGCCTGTTTCGCTCCGTCGGCCTCGAAACCCGGCTGTTTGGCTCGCCGGCGGAACTGCTCGCCGGAGCGCTGCCGGGCGGTCCCGGCTGCATCGTGTTGGACGTTCGGCTTCCCGGCGTGAGTGGCCTCGATCTGCAGGGCCAGTTGAGCCGGCAGGGCATCGACTTTCCGATCATATTCATGACCGGTCACGGGGACATTCCCATGTCGGTGCGGGCCATGAAAGCGGGCGCGGTGGATTTTCTCTCGAAGCCCTTTCGCGATCAGGACATGCTGGATGCCGTGACGGCGGCGCTCGATCGTGATGCGCAGCGCCTGGTCCAGGCCGCCGCGAAAGAAGGCCTTCGCGCCCAGTACGAGACGCTTTCGCCGCGCGAACGAGAGGTGATGGGGTATGTCACCGCCGGCTTGATGAACAAGCAGGTAGCCGGCCTCATCGGCCTCAGCGAGATTACCGTCAAGATCCATCGTGGAAATGTGATGCGCAAGATGGGCGCGAAGTCGCTCGCCGACCTCGTTCGCAAGGCGGAAGCCCTCGGGATTTCCCAAACCAGCGGCAAGACGGACCAAACCTGAGTATAGTTTCGGCGGGGCATCCAGGCGTTCATAACTGTCGGCGCATCAGGGGAATTTCCGGCCCCTCATGGAGCGCGGTGGGGAGGATGTTTGCTGATGGCCGATGCGCCCGTAGTTGCGATCGTCGACGACGACGAGGCGGTTCGCGCGTCTCTGTCGAGCCTCGTGCGGTCGCTTGGCTATGAGGCACGCACCTACGAGTCCGCCGGTGACTTTCTGCGGGAGCCAGGTGATGATCCGGCGTGCATGATCGCCGATATTCAGATGCCGCTCATGACCGGCGACGAATTGCAGGCAAGGCTGGTCGCAGCCGGCCGCAGCTTTCCCATCATTTTCATGACGGCCTTTCCAACGGAGCTTGTCCGCCAGCGTGTGATGACGGCCGGCGCGCATTGCTGTCTCGATAAGCCCTCCGGCCAGGATGAGATCATCCGTTGCCTGGAACAGGCGTTGGCAGGACACGCGTCAAAATAATCCGAGCCGCGCGGATAGACTTCCAGAATCGAAATCCAACCGGCGCATCCACGCACCCAACGTGCGTTCTCGCAAGGTGGTTGGTGGACCGGAAAGACCGGCCACCACACGCGTCTCATAGTCGACGATGAAAGATTGGCGCGGCTGGTGCATCGATGAACTATCTCAGCGACTTCAGTAAGGGCAGGACCGCAGCCCGGCGCTGCCGCGGGTGATGCGCCATGAACGCGAGCGCCCCGAGTGCTGCTAGCGAGCCTCACCCGATGGTGTTCGCGGGATTTCCAGTTGGTTCCTGGACATTCGCCGTACGGATCTGGCTGGCTGTCATGCTGGCGCTTTACGCGAGCTTCTGGCTCGAGCTCGACGCCCCCTCTTCGGCCGCAATCACGGTCGCGATTCTGGCCCTCCCCACCCGCGGTCAGGGTTTGGAAAAAGCCGCTTTCCGGGTGTTCGGGACAGTCATAGGCGTCGCTGCATCGATCGCCATCGCCGGCCTTTTTTCCCAGACCGGCAGCCTCATCCTGGCCGTCTTCAGCGCCTGGGTGGGGCTCTGCGTCTACGCGGCAGGAATGCTCGACGGCAACCGGGCCTACGCCGCGGCGCTTTGCTGCATTACCGTCGGCCTGATCGCCGTGCAGCAGATCGACAGTCCCCTGCAAGTGTTCACAACGGGCGTGGCACGTGGGGCCGCGATTGCCATCGGCGTTTTCGCGACCGGGCTGGTCAACGACGTTCTGGCCGTGCCGGACTACCATCCGGTTCTTTTCAACCGTCTTGAAGCGCTGCGTGAGCAGGTCGTGAACTATGCCGAGAACGTTGTTCGCGGCGAAACGACGTCCCCCGCCGTGGCAGGAGGCCTGATACGCGACATCGCGGCGCTGCGTCCGGAGGTCGCCAGCCTTGCCACGGAATCGAGCAGCGGAAACGCCAGAAGCGCCGCGGCACGTGCCGCGATGGTCGACCTCGTCAGCGAGTTGTTTTTGGCGCGGGCGCTGGGAGCGCTGCCGATCGTCACCTCTTTGGCCATGCGCGCGCAGATCACATCGGAACTCCGCGGGAAACCGCGCACGGTGCCGTTTGCTTCGGACTCCAGCACTCAGGATGACGGTTCATCTGGCCTGTTGGCGGTATGCCTCGCCTGGCTCCGGGAAGAGCTCTTGCGAAAGAATAGCGACGTACGCGGACACCTCGAAGCCATGCGGGCCGGAATGCATCCTGCCCGCGAATGGCGCGCGCCCCTGTATCGTTCGCATCGGATCGCGGCCGCGACCGGCCTGAGAACGGCGATTCATTTTGCGCTGGCATCGATCTTCTTCGTCGTAACGGGATGGCCGGCAACAGAAGTCTGCCTGACGCTTGTTTCGGTCCTGATCGGGCTTAGCTCCATAGCACCCAACGCACGCCTGACCATGACGCTTGCGGTCCTTGCCACGCCCATGGCATGCCTGCTGGCGGGTATTCTCAAATATTTCGTTCTCGACACGGTATCCGCATTTCAGTTGCTGGCGATTGGCCTGGCGCCGTTCGTCATCGCCTTGGCACTCCTGATTACACTGCCGAACCCGATCTATTCATCGCTTGGCCGGCTCACCCTCGTGTTCATGCTTGCCGTCCTCGCCCCGACCAACCCGCAGACCTACGACCCAACGACTTTTTTGGTAACGTGCCTTTTTGTCTGCCTTGCGGCCATCCTCACCTTCGCGGCGCAGCTCCTGTTCCCTCCCCTTTCGAACGATCGTCGTCTTCGCCAACTGCTGAGGGAGACCCGGCACGACCTGAGCCATCCCAACGTTCAACGACATCGGAGTCTTGCGCCCGAAGAAGCCACGTTTCGCGATGCGGCCCGGGTTGAGCTGATCGTAGCGGCAAGCAGCGCCGTTCCCTCCAACGCTCTTGCCGTTGACGAAGCCATGCGCTGCTTCGACCAGGCCGCGACGCTTCGACTGTGCGGCGCAGTGCTGGACAGCCTGGTGAGCGGCCGGCTGGCGGACGCTGCGCTTGCCGCACGAACATCCCTCGCCCAACGGGACACAACAGCCATGCTGGCTGCTGCCAAAGCATTGCGCGAGACCGCTTTACCACGCGACGAGCATCCAGCCTCGGCTTGCGCAGCCCTCGTTCTGGCGAGTGTCATGTTCGGTCCGGCACGGTCCGCGGCCGCATCAGTCGGACAAGGTCGCCCATGACCCATACATATCGAGAACTCGTCCTTGGCGGGGTTCTGGTTGCACCCATCGTTTCGTATGCGGCGGTCGCGCTTCTCCTGTTCCTGTTGCTGCGCCCCGTTCTGAACGCCGTGGGATTTTCGCGATTTTTCAGCAGTCCGCAGCTCGCAGAGCTCAGCCTTTTCGTGACGATCTTCGGGCTGCTCACGCTGCTTTCCTAGGGACCAATCATGGAAGCTTCGCTGCCTCGGGATCAAATCATCGGACCTCGTCTTCGCGCGATCGGCAAACACCTGTCGACGCTCGCATTGGCGCTCGTCGCCGTCCTGATCTCGCTTGTCACGTGGCAGCATTATGTGACCGCGCCCTGGACGCGGAACGGCACCGTCCGCGTCCAGGTCGCAAATGTCGCGCCCCAGATATCGGGAAAGATCGTCGAACTGCGCGTGGCCGACAATCAATTCGTCCACAAGGGCGATGTGCTCTATGTCATCGATCCCTTTGACTTTGAAATCGCCGTCCGCATCGGCAAGACGACGGTCGACCAGCGCGCCGCAGATTTGGAGGTCAAGCAGGCCGAGAACACACGACGTCAGCATTTGTCCAACCTCGCCACGACCCCTGAGGAGCAGCAGATCTTTGCCGGCAACGCGGTGCAGGCCAAAGCCGCTTACGAGGCGGCGGGTCACCAGCTCGCGCAGGCGGAGTTGAACCTGAAGCGGACCAGTGTGGTCAGCCCGGTCAACGGCTATGTCACCAACCTGCTGCTGCGAGTTGGTGATTATGCGGTCACCGGCGTCAGCAATATCTCCGTGATTGATTCAGACAGTTTCTGGATCGACGGCTATTTCGAGGAGACGAAGATGGCAGGCGTGTGTGTTGACGATCGCGCCGAGGCGCAGCTGATGGGCTACTCCCGGCCCATTCTTGGGCATGTAAGAACAGTTACCCGCGGCGTGAGCGTATCGAACGCAGCTGCGGGCACCCAAGGATTGCCGAATGTCGACCCCATTTATACCTGGGTACGGCTCGCACAGCGCGTGCCAGTCCGCATTGCCATCGACGAGGTACCCGCAGGCGTGCCGCTCGTTTCCGGCATGACGGCGACGGTCACGATTCGGCCGCCTGCCGCAAGCCTTCAGCAAAGCTGGTTCGGTCGCGCACGCGCCAGTGTCGTGAATCCGATATCCGATCTGTTCGGCGATGGGCCCTCGCCACGGCCGGATTGCTTGCAAGCGAATTTACGGCCGCCCAAAACAGAGACGCTTCCTGTGTCAAAGGAGCCCGCACTCCCCTCGCCGGAGAAAGTCGAGCCCGGCCTCGCGCCCGGGCTGGACGCGTCTCCGCGCAATCGGTGATCCAAGCGGGTGGCACGCCGTCCCACAGCAAGTCAGCGCGCCCCTTTTCCAATGCCGTATTCCCCGAGGTCATTTTTTGTCCGGGGAAATACGGGCTTTTCGGGAAAATTCGTGCATTTTGGAAATCTGCCCAAAGGGGCGGAAATACCGCTCCACGAGGCAAGCGCAATCTCTGCCCGGTTCTTCGATCCATGGCGATCAAGACGATATTCCGGTGGCGTCATTATGCCCGCGACCGGTGGCTGGGGAAAGTCGCGGTTAGGTAGGGAAATGCGCAAAATCATCATCGTCACGGGCGCAGCAAATGGCATTGGAGGCGCAACTTGCAGGGAATTGGCGCTCGCAGGTCATACGGTATACGTATCGATGCGCGAAACGAAGGGTCGCAACTCTCATAGAGTGCAGGACGTCGGAGAATTTGCCAAGCAGCGCGACGTCGACATGCGCGCCATCGAACTCGACGTCTCCTCTCAGCAATCGGTCAATTCGGCGATCGAAACGATCATCGCGGAGAATGGCCGGCTTGATGTCGTGATCCACAACGCGGCGCAAATCGTTTACGGGCCCACGGAGGCATTCACCTCGGAGCAGCTCACGGAACTCTACGACGTGAATATCCTGAGCACGCAGCGGATCAATCGCGCGGCGTTGCCCCAGCTGCGCAAGCAGGGGCAAGGCCTGCTGATCTGGATTTCATCGAGCAGCGCGCGCGGAAGCTCGGTGCCCTTTCTGGGCGCGTACGCCTCGTCCAAAGCCGCCCTGGACGCCCTTGCGCTTGGCTATGCCGCCGAGCTCGCGCGTTGGGGCATCGAAACCACGATTGTTGTTCCCGGCGCGTTGGGACCCGGCCACTATATTCGCTCCGGGAGGCCCCAGGACACCATCAGGGCGGAGGAATATGCGGATGGACCGACCGCCGACATCAGCGAGATCGCGCTCGACGGACTGGCCCATCTTTCTCCGCAAGACCCCGATCCGCTGGACGTCGCGAACGCGATCGCGAAAGTCATAGAGACGCCGTTCGGCCAGCGTCCTCTGCGGATTCACTTCGATCCCGACGACGACGGAGCGGCAATCGTTGACGGGGTCGCCGACCGCGCCCGGGCGGAGCTGCTTCGACGGATCGGTCTGGCGGACCTGCTCAAGCCGGCCGTGATCAAATGAAACGCCGGTGCTGGGTTGCGCATTGCAACATTTTACACTCGCCTTAACACCGCAATCGGCCTGCGGATAATCGGGCAACCCATTAAAAGCAAAGGAAAAATAGAACGGCGACCAGCCGACGCCGCCGCAAGATAATCTTGCAAAACTTAACAGGCTCTAAGCATCGATAACGAGCTTTGCGCCGCGACATAAGTATCCTCTGGGCATCGCCAATGTTGAATTCGCGGGTTCGTCAACCGCCAAGGACAGCGAACCCAGAAAGGACGAACGATGCTTACCGACACGCAAGCGGGCCTCGCTTGGGTCAGTCTTCAAGCCGGTTCGGAGGATCAGGAAGCCCCCCGTGAAGCGCAGCCGCTTCATCGGGAGCGGAAATGGCGCCAGCTCGAGCACAGGGTCGGCGGCGCGATCGAGGATATCACGTTCTCGCGATGGACGGATCCTGGGAATACCTTCCGGCACGAGGAAGCGACAACGCCCGCCGATCGATATTTCGTCGGCATCGCCCTGAAGGCCACGCGCCTGCGATTGACCAGGGCACGCAAAACCATCTTCGAAGGCGTCATGCCGGCGGGTTCCCTGTATGTGAGCGCTCCCTCGCAGCAACTCAGCGCCCGGTTCGAAGCCCCGTTCGACTTCCTGCACTTCCATATTTCCGCCGACTATTTCCCGGTGCAGCGATCGACGACCCAATTCATCTCGGCCGAAGATCTGAACGATCTCGTTCTGTTGCGAAATTCGTTTGCCGAGCAGCTTGCAAAGGCGCTGATAGAGAACGGAGATACGGCCGACCGGAAGTTTGCGCGTTGCATCGGACAAACCCTGGCGATGCATGTTGCGCGGCTCGAATGCCCGCAAACCAAAGTAAATGCATTGCCGAAGTGGCGTCTCAGGCGTGTGGAGGAATACGTCAAAGCGAACTTCGAGCGCTGCATCAGCCTTTCCGACCTCGCCAAGGTCGCAGGCCTCTCACGAATGCACTTTGCGGCGCAGTTCCGGACTGCGACGGGGTATCGGCCGCGCGAATACCTGCTGCATCAGCGCATCGAACACGCGAAGTCGTTGTTGTCGAGCACCGAAACACCGCTTGCAGAGATCGCGTTGGTCGTCGGCTTCTGTACGCAGGCGCATTTTTCGACGGTCTTCAAGCGGATCACGGGCGAAACGCCCGCACGCTGGCGATGCGCTTGCAAGAACGAATTGCCGACCATGCTGAATGCGCCTTCAAGATCGGCGTTCAACGGACAAGCCATGGAGCTGCGTCGTGTAGCGTGACCAGTTCATGCAAATTCGGAAAGAACCGGCTCGCACGAAATACTTCGCCTGCTTGTTCTGTGATGCTGCATCTGTAAGTACCTCGGACCATCGACTTCGGCTCGCAGCCTTCCCTCCCCGGCAAAACGAGCCCTTGGGCCGTCCTCGTTCCCCGACGAAGGACGGCCCCGCTCTTTTGCTCCCGGCGGTCATCAACATCACCCGGCCTCCACCGAATGAGCACAGCTCCTCTGTTCCTTACCTGCGATTAGCCACCGGCGTGACGCGCCAGCCACAAACGCGCGCCCTCAAGTGTCTTGAAATCCTCCAGCGATCGTGTCGGCACGTCGCGGTAGGCGCCCGCCACCATCTTGCTCAGGGCACGGCCTGGCCCCAGCTCAAGAAACGCCGTGGCACCAGCCTCCATGCAGCCCTGGAGGCAGCTCGCCCATTGCACGGTTTGAGAGATCTGGGCCGCCAGCTTGTCGAGACCGACATCGACACGGATGACCGGAGAGCCATCGACGCCGCTCAGGACCCGCGGGCCGGCCGTCGGGGATATTCTGACGGAAACCTCCCGCAAACTCTCCCGAAACTTCGCGGAGGCAGTGGCCAGCCGCCTCGTGTGGGAGGCAACCTCCACCGGCAACTCGATCGCCTTGGCCGCGTTCATGGCCTTCGCTGCATTGGCGATCGCTTGCAGCGCGGTGCGGCCGCCGCCGAGGACGAAGGCATCGCCCGGATTGACGATGGCGACCGCGGCCTCGTAGCGCTCGCACAGGCGATCGACGTTGACCCGGGAAAGTCCGCGAACAAACAGCAGCCCGTCACCGGGCAGCGAGGCGGCGTCCATGGCTTCCGCGCGGCGCGCAACGAGATCGAGCGTGTCGGTCGCGTCGAACAGACGTGCTACTCCCCAGGCCGCCACCTCGCCCACGCTGTAGCCGGCGACAATGATGCGGCGCGGGATGGGTTCCCTCAGCGCCACCGCGGCAGCCAGCGCCTGGATCGTGCAAAGGATCTGGCCGGCACGATCGCGATGGATGGCCTGGCTTGTTTCAGTCCGGACGTAATCCCGCGGATCGCGGCCACCCAGTAGCGTTGCTGCGTATGAAAACAGGCTCGAGGCTTCCGGCGCCTCGCCCGTCAAGGCGAACATGTCCGGATTTTGCCATCCCTGTCCGGGGCACAGGATCGCAAGCGTCATGCACGACGCCTAGCTGGGGAACAGCACGGCAATGGCGACTGCCATCGTCAGGATGCTGAACACGGTGCTCGCGGTCACCATGGATCCCGCGGTCGCGGAGTCCAGCCGATAGTTCACGGCAAAGAGGATGCCGAAGAAGCCCGACGGCGCGGCGGCGAGCAGGATGGCCGTCTTCGCTACCTCGGGAGCCACCGGGAGGACGTAGACGACCGCGACGGCCAATAGCGGCCGAATGACATCCGACGCCGCAGTCGCGCCAACAACCTTCCAGTCCAGTTCAAAGGACTGGGCCGACAGGACCAGGCCGGTCAGAAACAACGCGACGCCGGCGGCGGCATCTCCGATCAAGGAGAGGCACGCATGGGCGAGCGCGTCGAGCTTCAAATCGGACAATGAAAGCAGGATGCCGAGCGCTGGCGCCAAAACCACGGGCTTGGTGAGCGCACGCCGGACCGCGGTCAGAATCTGGATCAATGGCCTTTCGCTCGCGCCGTGCGCCTTGGCAGCGCTCATTTCAACGATGATCAGGGTAAGCGGACTGATGAGGATGGAACCGGCGGCCAGCGCGACGGCAACGGGGACCGTCCCGGCAGGCCCCAACACGGAAGACACGATCGGCAGACCGACGCCGGCGAGATTAGGAAAGCCAATCGTCAGCGCCTGCAGCGACGCATCCGCCCTGGTCACGCTGGTACAGGCTCGTATCGCCGCGTACCATGCAACATAAAGCAGCAGCATCGTCAGGCCGAATACGAGAAACAGCGGGGCTTGCTCGAGCATCTCGTGGCGCGAAGCCGACGCCGTGGCGGCGAACAGCGACGCCGGCAGCGCAAAATCCATGACGAGTGCATTCAGGCCGTCGACCTGATGATTGTCGACGACACGAAATCTTCCGGCGGCATATCCGAGCAGCAAGACGAAAAAGACCGGCGCCAGCGCCATAAGGATCGGATTGGACATCATGGAAGTGCCCCTTCATGGGCTTCGACGAACAATGTCATGGCCAGGAGATCCGCCGATCCGCCCGGACTGAGACGCCGGGCGATGAAGCTCTTGTGCACCGATCGCGCGCGCGTTCGCCAATCCGGCTTTCGGACACCGCCCTCATCGAGAAATCGCCTCGTCGCGCCGCGTGCAAAACGAAGCCCATCAAGACCGCCTCGATGCAGCAGATTGGTGTCTTCGACGCAGGCGATGAGGGCAAAGCACGCCTCGACGCGTGCGGCTTCCGCGTCGGCGGGCGCAGCAAGCGCGCCTCTTCGCAAGGCCGGCAAACCGATCTGGTAGACGCTGGGAAATCCTCTCGCCGCCTCGGCACGCGCGCCGCCGGCAGCGAAACGGCGGCGAGCGGCGCTGCCATGGCTATGCAACAGCACGGGTCCGTCGAGTATGCTGCTGCCCCAGAGCCGCGAGACAACGGCTCCCAGCGACAGCGCCGGATCGACCCGGCCGCCGGCCCTGGCGCCGGCAGCCGCGCACAGCAAGCCGAGACCGAAAATGGCACCACGATGCGTGTTGACGCCCGAGGTCGCCGCCAGCATGGCCGCTTCGGCCTCCAGACCAATGATCCTCAACCGCCCCATTCCGCAGCCGCGCGCGCCCGCCTCTGCGAGAAGCCCAAGATGAGGCCTGATGGCCGCTGCACTCCTGCGAAACGTGCCCGCGTTCATGTCGTGGTGACTGCCGCGGTCGATATGGCTCACGAGCCCTGGCTTCGGCCAGGTTTCCAGTTCCATGAGAAGACAATGAACAGCGCTGTCCCCGATCGCGCCGGCATCGTCCGGTGCCTGCGCCTCAGGCGAAAACGCCCGCTGCGCGGCTCGTGCCAACGCGGCGATCATGACGTCGTCTTTCCGGAAGCAAAAAGCTCCTTGTCGAGCAAGCCGACGCCGTCAATGCTCTTGACCAGCACCTCGCCTGCGCCCGCGTGAAACTCGCGCCAGTTCACGGCGGCGCCGTCTTCACGCATCAATTCGCCATCGAGCCGCATGGGGGCAACGGCCTCGATCTCAGCGATACCTGCAGCGAGGCCATCGAGATCGGTATCACGATGGACGTCCAGCAGCAGGTCGAGGTCGGAGCGGTCGGAGAGATAATCCAGCCCGGTCAGGGTCTGCCACGCCAGACTTCCGAACACCCTGGCTTGCACCGAATGCCAGAAGGCAAGTTCATTCAAGCGATCGAGCGTCGGCCACCACGCACGCGGTGCCGATATTTTAGCGGAGCTCAGCAAGGGCGGTCGGGCGATCGCACTGATGTCGTGCGGCTGCAGGAGAAAGGAGAGCCGGCGTTTGCCGGAGGAAGGCGGCAATGGCAGCCCCAATGCGATCCCTCCTGTTTCGCCCGGCATTGCGCGCCGCCGGATTGTCGGCCAACCCTCCTCGGGCCAGCGCGCGGCCAGCGGATCGACGGCCAGATCGTCGCGCGTCGCGAGCAAGGCGCGCCAGCTATTGCGGCTGACAAAGACCAGGTCGTGACGACCCGCCTGTCTATTGAGTCTGAAGGGCGAGTTCACGAACGCGCTCCGCGATATCGGCTGCTTTCATTCGGCCGCCGCGTTCCTTGCCCAGCGCATCACGCCGGTCACGCACATCCGGCATGCTGTCAAGCAGCGCTTCCAATTGGTCAGCAAGTGAGCCGGCGTCGTTCCAGGTAAGGTGAACGGCGCCCATCTGGGCCAGGTTCGACAGGCCGGGGGCGAACACAGGAGTAGACTTGGCCTTCTCCTGCAACGCCTCGATCGACAGCTTCGTGACCCTTGCCATGGAAGGCAGATCCATCACCGCGGGATCAGCGCCCGGCAGTCCTATCAGCACCCGGGTCGCCAGCCCGGTCGCAAGCAGCGCGCCCGCGGCCGAGTGACCGTACAGAAGACCGATGGTCGGCCGGCCATGCATATCAGCGTAGATGAGCGACTTGGCGAGATGAGCGAGGTATTCGTTGAGACCAAGCATTTCATCGCGCTTGCTCATGCGCTGGCTGTCGCTGTCAACGAGGACCAGGATCGGACCGCTTTCGCGTGCAATGGAATCCAGCACGTGACCGGAGAGCCGGATGGCCTCGTCCACGCCGATGGCGGTCCGGTTCGCGACGCCGACGACAAGTGCGGTAAGCCCGGATCGCAAGGTGGCTGAACCAGAAATAACGCCATTATCGTTCTTCACGTCGTGGCCGCCGGGAAACAGCGAGGCAAGGATGTCATCGAGCGTCACGGCTGGTCCTCCCGATTCGGCTGGCGAGCGAGATGAACTGGTCTGCGGGCAAATCCGGGACCTGCTCGGCGTGCGCGATGCCTTCAGCGGCCCAGATATCGACGGCATCCTCGCAGGTGCCGAAGTTTCGTAGCCGATCCGCAAGACGCACCTGCTCGGCCTTCAGCTTGTCGAGGGCGAACGCGCCGACCAGACCAAGCAGCTCCAGCGCGGCATCGCGAAAGCCCTGCACCGTGTCGTCGGTGAAGACATCAGCTGCGCCGAGAAGTCGCCGGTTCTTGCCGCCCATGGTGCGCCAGACCAGGGCGCGGTCACGGGAGTCGAACTCCTCGACGCCGCGATTGGTCTCGATCACCTCGGGGCCGGACACCGCAATGCGGCCCTGCTCGGACACCGCCAGCGCCGAACAGCAACCAGCAATCAATCCGCCGCCGCCGTAGCATCCGGAGCGTCCGCCGATCAGGCCGACGATCTTGACGCCCGCACTACGCGCCTCGATCACGGCACGCATGATCTCGGCAATCGCGAGTTCGCCGGCATTGGCCTCCTGCAGCCTAACGCCGCCGGTATCGAACAGGATCAGCACCGGAATCGACTTGATGTCCCGCGCGGCGCGCAACAGGCCAATCAGCTTGGCGCCATGCACCTCGCCGAAGGCACCGCCCATGAAGCGTCCCTCCTGTGCGGCGACGAACACGGGCGAGCCGTCCAGGCGGCCGCGTCCGACAACGATGCCGTCATCGAATTGCTCCGGAAGGTCGAAGATCCCAAGATGCGGGCTGACTTCACGCATCTCCGGCCCGATGAATTCGACAAAGCTCCCGGCATCGAGCAGCAGCTCGACCCGCGTTCGCGCCGATGCTTCGTAGAAGCTCGTCGTCCGCGTTCGCTCCGCCTGCGATTGAAGTGGTTGCTTGAGCAGAGCGGTCATTGGCCGTCCTCCTCGATCAACCGCACCGCCTGCGCCAGCCGAAGCGAAACGGTATCCGGGCGCGCGCCACCGTCGTTGATGGAGAATCTGAGGCCGCCCGGTGAATAGCGCTCGACAAAATCCGAAACGACGGCAGTCCACACTGCGCCGAAGCCGACGGCAGCAGTCTTGATCTCCAGCCGGCATTCGGCGCCGGGAAGGACACGCTCCACCAGCACTTCCAGATTGCCGGAAGCCACCACGCCGATGATCGCCGATTGCCTGGTGCCGCCGGCACGCCCTCGTGCCACGTGCTGAAAGTTGAGATCTTCCATCGCGATTCTCCCCTCACCAGTTGCGGAATTTCGAGGGCGGCGCGTAGAGCCCGCCCGACCAGCGCACGAGATCCTTGATCGAGCGCGCCGCCAGCATGCTGCGGTCCGCATCAAGCGGGTTGATGCCGAGGTCTTCGGGCCTGAGGATCACGCGGCGCTCACGCAGGCGAGCGACCATGTTTCGATCCCGTCCGCGTCCGACCTCGGTGTAGCCGGCCACGCCGCGGATGGCCTGTTCACGCTCATCATCGCTGCGGCAGAGCAGAAGGTTCGCGACCCCCTCCTCCGTGACGATGTGGGTGACGTCGTCGCCGTAGATCATGATCGGCGCCAGATCGAGGTTCAGTTTTTCGGCGAGCGTGAGCGCATCGAGCTTCTCGACGAACAATGGGACGTTCTTGTCGCCAAAGGTCTCGCCGATCTGCACCACCAGCTTGCGGCCGCGGCGCAGGAACGCCGATTTGTCGGGATCGGCTTCCGCGCCGGCTTTCAGCCAGGGCGCACTCGGATGGCGCCGCCCGCGGGCATCGGCGCCCATGTTCGGAGCGCCGCCGAAGCCCGCGATGCGGGAGGTGGTGACGGTCGACGAATTTCCCTGCAGGTCGATCTGCAGCGTCGAGCCGATGAACATATCGCAGGCATAGAGGCCGGCGGTCTGACAGAAGGCGCGATTGGAACGCAGCGAGCCGTCCGGCCCGGTGAAGTAGATGTCCGACCGGGCGCGAATGTAATCATCCATGCCGACCTCGGAGCCGAAAGAATGGATTTGCTGCACCCAGCCGGACTCGATCGCGGGGATCAAAGCGGGATGGGGATTGAGCGCGAAGTGACTCGCGATCTTTCCTCTCAGGCCGAGCTTCTCGCCATAGGTCGGCAACAGCAGTTCGATCGCGGCCGTGCTGAACCCGATTCCATGGTTGAGGCGCTGCACGCCATAGGGCGCATAGATGCCCTTGATCGCGAGCATTGCGGTCAGGATCTGCCCTTCGGTGATGGCGGCAGGATCTCGCGTAAACAGCGGCTCGACAAAGAAGGGCTTGTCCGACTTGATGATGAAATGCACGCGGTCGGCCGGAATGTCGACCCGCGGCACATTCTCGACGATGTCGTTGACCTGGGCGATCACGACACCGTCCTTGAACGCCGTCGCCTCAACGACGGTCGGCGTGTCCTCGGTGTTGGGCCCGGTATAGAGATTTCCTTCGCGGTCGGCACTCACCGCGGCAATCAGCGCAACGTGCGGCGTGAGGTCGATGAAGTAGCGGGCGAAGAGCTCGAGATAGGTATGCACCGCTCCGAGTTCGATCTTGCCGCCAAAAAGCATCTGCGCGATGCGTGCCGACTGCGGACCGGAATAGGCGTAATCCAGCTTCTTTGCCACGCCGCGGTCGAACAGGTCCAGATGTTCCGGCAGCACGACACCCGACTGCACCATGTGCAGGTCTTTCACCTTCGCGAGGTCGACAGCCAGCAGTGCGCTTGATAGCAGGTCCGCCTGTTTCTGATTGTCGCCTTCCAGGCAAACGCGATCGCCCGGCCGGATGACGGCCTCCATCAGACGCGTCGCGTCGTGCGCTTCCACGATCTTGCCGCGCGCCAGCCTTGAACCGGCTTCAAGGCGAGCGTCGCGCACTGCGCGCTGGCGCTGCCACGTCGTCACCGTCCGGCCCGTCGTCTCAGCATTTCTGGACACCAACATGTGGAATCATCCTAATCTGGCCGATGGGTGTCCTGGCGAAACTCCCCGTTGGGCGTTCCGCCAGACTCTTTTGCGGACATATCTTTTGCAGCGCGCTAGTTTTGACCGCGGGCGGCGTAGATTTCAGCCTTTCGGGCGGCTTCCGTGATCACGGCAGCGACCTCCTTTGGACGAGCTTCGAACACGTCGTGGCCGACGCCCTCGATGACGGTCGTGTGGCTCTTGGCACGCTCGTAGTACCAGCGCTCGAGATCGGGATTGATGATCTGGTCGTTGGCCGCGACGATGCCCCAGCTCGGCTTTGTCTTCCATGCGGCTGCGGTCAGCGGTGTGTTGAACACCTGCGCTGCGGCCAGAACCTGGGATCGCGATTCGAACTCCGCCTGCGCGCGCGGCAGATTGGGGGCGAACAATTTGGGGAATTCGACCGGGTTGAGATAGGTGAATTTGTCCGGCGTCACCTTGATGGCGCCTTCGGTCTTCGCGAGCACGCTCGGCGTCTTCTTGCCGAGTGCGCCCTCGTCTTCTCCGACATCGGGAGCGTGCGCCGCGACGTAGACTAGCCCAACGACGTTCGCGTGGACGCCGGCTTCAGTGATGATCGAGCCGCCGTAGCTATGCCCGACAAGGAGTGTAGGGCCATCCTGGAGATCCAGAATGCGCTTCGCCGCGGTCACATCGTCGGCAAACGACGTCTCGGGCTCCTGCACCATGCTGACATGGAAGCCTTCCTTGGTGAGGATGTCGTACACCGGCTTCCAGCCGGACGCATCGACCCAGGCGCCGTGCACCAGCACGATGTTCTTCAGGGGTTCCGCGTTCGCGGGGACCATCGTCGAGACAAGAGAGAGCGTGGCCGCGAAGGCCAGGCAGGCTTTGATGTGCTTCATGTCAAATCACTCCGGGGTTTGGGTGGTACCACCGTAGCTTGAGAGTTCGCCAACGTATTTCCTCGAGCAGAGATACTTTCCAATTTGCACGCTATCGTTGCTGCTGAAGTTCACTCACCGGCTTGGGCGAAGACGAGGCACAAACGTTCGTTCGCGAAAGACGGCCGGCATTGTGTCTGTCATTCAACAGGGAGATTCCGATGTTGGCTCAAATCTGTTCGGAAGGGATTTGCGATGACAACCACAATGAAATGCAGTCTCGCTATCCTCGCCATGCTGTGTGCGACCTCTCCGACCTATGCGGGTCCTTGCGCACCGTCGATTGTGCGTGTTCAGGCCATGGTCGATGCGGCCATCGAGAAGCGTGCAGGCTCGGATCGCTGGAAGCCCGAGAGTCTTGCCGCAACGCGCAACTATCAGCCGACCCCTCGTTCGCTGGCGGCAACGGAGGGTTACCATGGGCAGGATCTCGAAGTAGCGCTCGATTCACTCGACCGCGCGCGTGCCGCCGACCGCGTAGGTAACATCGCCGTTTGCAAACAGGCGCTTGCCTCCGCGAGGACCATCGTGCGGGCACAACGCCACTGAGCGATCGTGCCGCCAGACAGCAGGACGTGCGTTCCGGAAATACCGCACTTCGCGTAGCGATCTATTTTCGATGAGAGCAAAAATTATCGGAGCGCGATTCATGCGCAAGCAGATCTCTTCGAGAGGCCGAGAGGCGCAACAGTGCACGCCACGCCGGATTGGCTGGATGATCCTGTCTGCGTCGCTGGTAACCGGTATCGCGTTGCTGCAGCCTGATCCGGCTTTCGCTCAAGCTTCTGTCTCGCCAAACATGCAACCGTCGCTCGGTGTCGGCGCGACATCACCGTTCAATTCGGGATCCGGCCAGCGGGCGGGAATTCCGCTGGGTTCCACCGAAATTGCGACACCCGGGATCGCTCCGGTCATCCCCTCGCCAAACATGGGCGCGGGGGCCTGCACCGACCTGGGCAATGCCCGATCCTCCAGCGCCCTGTTCGATGGCGGCGGCCTCTCGGGAAGCAGTTCACTCTCCTGCGCCGGCAGCGGTAATGCACCTCCTTCCGCGTCCTCGCCGTCGGCCGGACGGGTCGGGATTCCCCTGGGCGCGACCGAACTCGGCAACGCCGGCGCCAGCCCGCTTTCAGCGGTGCCCGGCCCCAATCAGTCGGGAAGCACGATTGCGGCTCCAGCTGACAGCACGCAACCAAATACCAACGCCAGCCTCCCCGGAGCAGGTCCATGAAACGAAGCATCATCATCGGCGCCGTCGCCTTGGCCGCCGTCGTCGCGGGCGGCAGCTTTTGGTATTTCGAAAGGCGATCGCAAGCCGCTGAGCCGGTGCCGCCGCCGGCCGCAGTCCCCGTCGTAGCAACCACCGTCAGCAGCAAGGATGTCCCGATCTACCTGCGCGGCATTGGCACGGTGATCGCCTACAACACCGATGTCGTGCGCAGCCAGATACAGGGGCAGCTCACTCAGATCACCTTCACCGAAGGACAGACCGTCAAGGCGGGCGACCTGCTCGCACAGATCGATCCGCGCCCCTATCAGGCCGAGATCGAGCAGCAGACCGCCAACCGCGACCGCGACAACGCCCAGCTCATGAACGCGCAGGCCAACCTTTCCCGCTACACACAGCTCGGCGACAAGGGATATGCAACGCCGCAATTGGTCGAGACGCAGAAGGCCCAGGTGGCGCAGCTGGAGGCCGCCGTAAAGGCGGATCAGGCGCTGATAGACCAGGCCAAGGTCCAGCTCAGCTATACCCGCCTGACCTCGGCCATCCCCGGCATCACCGGCGTCAGACAGATCGACGTCGGCAACATCATTCATCCGACCGATCCGAACGGCCTTGTCGTCGTCACCCAGATCGAGCCAATCTCGCTGATCTTCACTCTTCCGCAAACGGACCTGCCGCGGATCCAGGAGCAGATGGCGAAGGGACCGCTGAAGGTCATCGCCTACAGCCAGGACAACAAGATCAAGCTCGACGAAGGCAAGCTGTTGCTGGTCAACAACGAGATCGCCCAGGCAACCGGCACTGTCCAGCTCAAGGCCGAATTTCCAAACCAACAGCATCGGCTATGGCCGGGACAACTGGTCAATGCCCGCCTGCTGCTGGAAACACGGAAGGACGGTCTGACCGTCGCCGGATCAGCGATCCAGCAAGGGCAAAACGGGGCTTACGTCTATGTGGTGGCACCGGACAAAACGGTCGACCTGCGTCCTGTCAAGGTCGGCCAGATCACCGAAGGACAGGCCCTGATCGATCAGGGCCTGAAAGCCGGTGAGGTCGTCGTGGTCGACGGCCAGTACCGGCTCAAGGTGGGAAGCCGTGTCCAGGAGCTGCATGGCAAGGCCGCGCGCGAGGCCGATCTCCAGAGCTCCGTGCAGGACGCCATCCCATGAATCTGTCCGCGCCATTCATTCTACGGCCGATTGCCACCAGCCTGCTGATGGCCGGCCTGTTGTTGTGCGGTCTTGCGACGTATCCGCTGTTGCCGGTCGGCGCGTTGCCGAACGTCAACTACCCGACCATCCAGATCTCGGCACAATTGCCCGGCGCCGATCCACAGACCATCGCCTCTTCGGTCGCCACGCCACTCGAACAGCAATTGAGCCAGATTCCCGGCGTCACGCAGCTCACCTCCGCGAGTGCGCTGGGCGTGGCCCAGCTCAGCATTCAGTTCGAGCTGTCGCGCACGGTCGACAGCGCGGCGGTCGATGTGCTCTCGGCGATCAATGCCGCCAGCCCGTATCTGCCGCCCAACATCCCCTACCCGCCGACGATCAAGAAAGTGAATCCAGCCGAGACGCCGATCATGCTGATCGCGCTGACCTCCGAATCCCTTCCGATGACCACCGTCGACGCCTACGCCGAGAACATCCTTCTTCCCAAGATCTCGCAGATCCCCGGGGTCGGCCTGGTCGGGATCGGCGGTCAGCAGAAGCCCGCCATTCGCATCCAGGTCAACCCGCAGGCGCTTGCCGCGCGGGGAATCAGCCTTGAGGATGTCCGCGGCGTCATCGCCGGCGCCAACGTCGATCTGCCGAAGGGGACGCTCAACAGCCCGCGCGTCACCTACACGCTGAACACCAACGACCAGCTCCTGAAGCCTTCTGCTTACGATGCCCTCATCATCGCCTATCGCAACGGCTCACCGGTGCGGTTGCGCGATATCGGCACGGCGATCGAAGCTCCGGAGAACGACCTGCTGGCAGGCTGGTATGGCAAGCAACCTGCCATCATCCTGGCCGTCCAGCGCGTTCCGGGGGCCAATGTCATTGAGACCGTCGATCGCATCAGGCAGCTGCTGCCGCGCCTGCAGGCCTCCGTTCCTCCCGCGATCAAGGTATCGATCGCGGCCGACCGCACCGCCACCATTCGAGCCGCCGTCTCCGACGTCCAGTTCACGCTGATGCTGACGGTCGCGCTGGTGGTGATGGTGATCTTCCTATTCTTACGAAATTTCTGGGCGACCATCATTCCCGCGGTCACGGTTCCCCTGTCGCTGATCGGAACATTCGCCGTCCTCTATGTGCTCGGCTACAGCCTCGACAATCTGTCGCTCATGGCGCTGTCGATTGCGGTCGGCTTCGTGGTCGATGACGCCGTGGTCGTGATCGAGAACATCGTGCGCCATCTCGAGCAGGGCCTCACGCCGATGCAGGCGGCGCTCAAGGGATCGAGCGAGATCGGCTTTACCATCGTCTCCATTACGCTGTCGCTGATCGCGGTATTCATCCCGCTGTTCCTGATGGGCGGGTACGTCGGAAAGCTGTTCCAGGAATTTGCGATCACGATCACCGCCTCGCTGATCCTCTCGCTGATCATTTCGCTCACGCTGACGCCGATGATGTGCGCGCGCCTCTTGAAAGACGAATCGCGCAAGAAGCACGGCAGGCTCTATCTCCTGTCTGAACGCGGATTTGATTCCCTGCTTGCGCTGTACGCGCGGGGCTTGCGCGTGGTGCTGCGCCACCGTTTCATAACGCTGCTGGTGATGCTCTCCACCATCGCGCTGACCGGTTATCTCTATGTGATCATCCCGAAGGGATTCTTCCCGCAGCAGGATACCGGGCAGATCACGGGGATCACCGAGGCCTCGCAGGACATCTCCTTTCCCGCCATGGCCGAACGCCAGCAGGCAATCGTCGACATCCTGCTGAAGGATCCGGCGATCGAATCGGTAGCCAACTATATCGGCCCGGGCGGTCCGACCGCGACCCTCAACCAGGGGCGCGTCTTCATCGTCCTGAAGCCGAAGCCGGAACGCAAGGTCAGCGCCGATCAGGTGATCAACCGTCTAAAACCCAAGCTCGCCCATATCCAGGGGATCGTTCTGTACATGCAGTCGGCTCAGGATATCACCATCGGCGCACGCCTTTCGAAGACCCAGTATCAGTACACGCTGACCGATGCGGATTCGGACGAGCTTAACCACTGGTCCGCAATTTACCTGGAAAAGCTGCGCGCGCTCGACGGCATCACCGACGTCGCCAGCGACCAGGCCAATGCCGGCCCACTGCTCGATGTGACCGTCGATCGCGAGGTCGCATCCAGCTACGGCATCCTGCCCTCGACCATCGACAACACCCTCGACGATGCCTTCGGCCAGCGCATCGTCTCCACCATGTTCACCTCGCTGAACCAGTACCATGTCGTGATGGAAGTCAATCCGCGCTTCCAGTACGGGCCCAATGCGCTCAAGGACATCTACGTCAATTCTGCAAGCGGCCAGCAGGTGCCGCTGAGCACGCTGGTACACAGCGTCATCAAGCCGGCTCCGATCCTCATCAACCATCAGAGCCTGTTTCCTTCCGTCACCATCTCGTTCAACCTCAAGCCCGGCGTGGCGCTGGGGGACGCGGTGTCGGCCGTCCAGAAGATCGAGAAGGACACCGGCAAGCCCGAATCGCTCGCGACCTCGTTCCAGGGCAATGCCCAGGCGTTCCAGTCGTCGCTGAAGGGCACTCCGCTGTTGATCGGGGTGGCGCTGGTCGTGATCTACATCATCCTTGGCGTACTCTATGAGAGCCTGATCCACCCGATCACGATCCTGTCGACCCTGCCCTCGGCCGGCATCGGCGCGCTGCTTCTGTTGATGGCCGTCCACATGGACCTCAGCGTCATCGCCATCATCGGCATCATCCTCCTGATCGGCATCGTCAAGAAGAACGGCATCATGCTGGTCGACTTCGCTCTCGAGGAGCAGCGCCAGCATGGCCTCAGCCCGCAAGAGGCGATCTACCAGGCGTGCACGCTCCGTTTCCGGCCGATCCTGATGACGACGATGGCGGCGCTGCTCGGCGGCGTGCCGCTGATGGTCGGCACCGGCACCGGCTCGGAACTCCGCCAGCCGCTCGGCTATACCATCGTCGGCGGCCTGATGCTTTCGCAGATCCTGACGCTCTACACGACGCCCGTGGTCTATCTCTACCTCGACCGGCTCGGTGCGTGGTTCACCAAACGCAAGCCACGGGCCGAGGTGGCATCCACCCAGCATGGTGCCGAAGCAGACACAAGGTTGAGTCATGAGTCCGCTTGAGAAGGTAACCGTCGGCATGGCCGCGGAGAAGAAGGTGACCGTCACGCCCGAGATGACGGTCGGCCATGTCGTGCCCGGCATGCCGGCCGTTTACGGCACGCCCACGATGATCCTGCATATGGAGATGGCTGCGGGATCGGCTATCCAATCGTGCCTGCCGGCCGGGTATGTCAGCGTCGGAATGACGGTCAACATCCGCCATCTCGCGGCAACGCCGATCGGCCGCACCGTGCGTGCCATTGCACGGGTTGCCAGGATCGAAGAGAAGAGCGTGGTATTCGACGTCGAGGCCTGGGACGGTGATCGCAAGATCGGCGATGGCATGCACCGGCGCGGCGTCGTCAATGTGGCCGAATTCGAGAAGCGGTTCGGCGTAACGAAGCCTGAGGCGGCGACGGCTTGATCGTCGAGGCCGGGCTATGGAGCAGCATGTCGGCCATTGGTCGAGGAAAGCACCGCCGCCATGGCAATGGGGGTGGCGAGATTTGGCGCCGTGTCCTGAAAATCTTGCGCTCTGACTTCGCGGAACGACACCAGGCGGCGCTCTGTCTCGTCCCATAACACGAGCCGTACACACCTAAAGCTTTCCAGAAGCGTTACGTGGTTGACGTCGCGCAGTTCGGCATGGTCGTGCAGCACGCGCGACAGCCGGTAATAGGGAATACGACTGCAGAGATGGTGTACGTGGTGGATACCGATGTTCGCCGTGAACCAGCGTAGCGGCGCCGGCAGATGGTAATGTGAGCTGCCGTAGAGAGCGGCTTGCCGCAGATTCCAGCGCCCGTCTCGCTCCCACGTCGTTTGCTCAAACTGATGCTGTATATAGAACAGCCACACGCCGCCAGTGGCGGCGAGCAGCATGACCGGAAGATGCACGAGCAGGAACGCCTTGATGCCGATGAACCACGAGAGCACAGCGACGACGAGTGCAATCGCAAGATTGGTTGCCATTGCACTTGCCCAAGGCCGCCAGCCTTTACGCATCAGGCCGACCGGCATCCGATGCTGCAACAGAAAAAGATAGGCCGGCCCGAGCCCGAACATGATCAGCGGGTGACGGTAAAGGCGGTATCTCAAACGGCCCCACCACGAACGAGCCCGATATTCGCGCACTGTCAGCGTATCAACATCGCCAATGCCGCGGCGGTCAAGGTTGCCGGTGGTGGCATGATGGATCGCATGGGTTCGGCGCCAACAATCGTACGGCGTCAGGGTGAGCACGCCAATCACGCGGCCGACCCAGTCGTTCGCCAGACGATTGGCGAAAAAGGTGCCATGGCCGCAGTCGTGCTGGATCATGAACAAGCGCAGGAGAAAGCCGGCCGCTGGAATCGCGATGAGCAATGAGGCCCAGGCAAAGCCAAGATAAAACGCGAACCAGGCCGCGGTCCACAATGTCACGAGCGGCAAAGCCGTGATCGTCAGCTCGGCAACGCTGCGCGTGTGATCCAATGCGGTGTAGCCGTCTAGAATGTACGTCCATCGTCGAGCGTCGGGCGCCGAGAGACCTGAGTTATGTCCAATGCTCAAGATGACATCCGAGACTTGCCGGTCGCGCTTCGAGTGGAGTGAACTCTCGACTACGCACCGGCACACAATGTTCTGGCGGCCGGCGGCCCGGCCCCGTCGATTTTGGAGAATTTCTGAAACGTACGCGCCCGTCAGTTAACGAGACAAAAACGGCCCGCTCGTTGCGCCATATGAACACGAATTTGACCGACGTCAAGGTTGACGACGCACTCGGTCGGTCCGCAGATTCTCTATTCATCTACCAAAGTATCGGCTTCACCCGAGGAAACGGCAGAGCGCACGATCCTGATCGGAATGCCCTTGTATGACGGCGTGAAGCTAAGGGGGTCGCGGGCATAGAGCGGCACCAGCGGATTGGTCTCCGGGTAGTACGCCGCGCAGCTGCCATTGGGGAAGGAATAGCCGACCACGCGGAAGTTGCGCACGATACGTTCGACGCCGTCGGTCGACTCCGTGATCAGGTCGACACGGTCGCCGTCGGCGAGGCCCCTCTTCTCCATCTCGTATTCGTTGAGGAAAACCACGTCACGCTGGCCGTAGACGCCGCGATAACGATCGGACATCGAATAGAGCGTGGTGTTGTATTGATCGTGGCTTCGGATCGTGCTGAGCCAGAGCGAGTCCTGGTCCATCTCCGGCGGGTCCTCCCCGCAACCTTCAAACACCAGGAAGTTGGCCTTGCCGGAAGGCGTCGCCCAGATCCGCTCGCGTGCGGTCGAGGTGAGGTGGAAGCCGCCGGGAACCCTGATGCGGCGTTGTAGCCCTGGAAGATCGGCAAGACGGCCTCGATCCCTTCGCGAATAAGATCATAGTCGTCGGCAAGACTTTGCCAGTCGACCACCGAGCGGTCGCCGAGCGTGGCCAGCGCCAGGCCGGCGATGATCGCGGGCTCACTTATGAGGTGGTCCGAGGCCGGCTTGTTGCGGCCGGCCGAGGCATGCACCATGGACATCGAATCCTCGACCGTGATCGACTGCGGGCCCGTCGCCCGGATGTCGATTTCGGTGCGCCCGAGGCATGGCAGGATCAGCGCGTTGCGGCCATGGATCAGATGGCTGCGGTTGAGCTTGGTCGAGACGTGGACGGTCAGGTCGAGATTGCGGAGCGCCGCCCGCGTCGCCTGCCAATCAGGAATAGCGGCCGCGAAGTTACCGCCCATTGCAAAAAACACCTTCACTTCGCCGCGGATCATCGCCTCGAGCGCGGTCACGACATTATGGCCGGGCGCGGTCGGAGGCTTGAAACCAAAGCGGCGCTCCAGGCGCTCGAGGAACTCCTTCGTGGGGATTTCGGTGATGCCGACGGTGCGATCGCCCTGCACGTTGGAGTGGCCGCGAACCGGGCACACCCCGGCGCCTTCGCGCCCGACATTGCCGCGAAGCATCGCAAGATTGGCGATTTGCTGCGCGTTGTTGGCGCCGCGCCAGTGTTGGGTGATGCCCATGCCATAGACGATGATGGCGCGCTCCGACTTCATGTAGGCGTTGGCGGCATATTCCATGTCTTCGCGCGTCAGACCGGACTGGCGCTCGATGTCGGGCCATTGGGTGCGTTTGAGGTCGTCCACGAGCGCTTCGATGCCGACGGTGTGTCCGCGGATGAAATCCCAATCCAGAATTTGCGGGTCCTCGCTGGCGCGCGCGGCCTCGTCGGCTTCGACCAGGATCTTCATGATCCCCTTGAGCGCAGCGACGTCACCGCCCACGCGCACCTGAAACAGCTTCGAGCTGATCGGCGTCGAACTCAGCGTGACCATCTCGATCGGGGCCTGCGGCGCCTGGAAACGCTCGAGCGCGCGCTCGCGGAACGGATTGAACGAAATGATTGCAGCACCTCGGCGGGCCGCGTTGCGCAGGCTCGTCATCATCCGCGGACTGTTGGTGCCGGGATTCTGGCCTAAAATGAAAATGCAATCGGCCTTGTCAAAATCCTCCAGCAGGACGGTTCCCTTGCCGACGCCAAGCGATTTCGGCAGGCCGACGCTGGTCGCCTCGTGGCACATGTTCGAACAATCGGGGAAATTGTTGGTCCCGTATTCACGCACGAACAGCTGATAGAGAAAGGCGGCCTCGTTCGAGGTTCGTCCCGAGGTATAGAACTCCGCCATGTTCGGATCCGGCAGCGCCTTGAGGTGACTGCCGATGATTGCGAAGGCTTCACTCCATTCCACCGGCAGATAACGGTCGGACGCCCTGTCGTAGGCCATCGGGTGCGTGAGCCGGCCGGCCATTTCCAGCTCATAGTCGCCCCAGCCCGACAGCTCCGCAACCGTATGCTCGGCGAAGAACTCCGGCGTGCAGCGTTTGGCCGTCGTCTCCCAGGCGATCGCCTTGCCGCCGTTCTCGCAAAATTCGAAAGACGATGTGTGCTTCGGATCCGGCCAGGCGCAGCCGGGGCAATCGAACCCCTGCGGCTGGTTCATGCGGCTCAGCGTCGCGGCGCCTTTCACCGGCGCGCCCTGTCTCAGCAGGGCCTCGCCAAGGGCCTTGAGCGCTCCCCATCCGCCGGCGGGCTCATGGTAGGCGCGAACCGATTTCCTGGTCATCTGAGTCTGCCTCTGAATGTGCGATCCTCCCATGAGTTAAGGATCGTTACGCGAAATACGTCTTTTCAAATCGGAGTTCGATTTTCTCAATTGCACAGGCACGCGCCCGATCCCGCCACAGCCGAAGTCCGGTAGTGCGTTCTGGAAAAAGCAGCATCATTCTCGGAAGCTGGCTCGACACAGCGCCATTACTTTCGCAGTGCCGCGCGGACCTCTCGCAGCGGGCGGGTTCGATCCAAGCCACCAGCAATCTTCAGGAGCGACCATCATGTTCTCGAGACGCGAATTGATTGCCTTGTCGGCGGCTGGCGCCGCGGTAGTCGGCTCCGGAGCGAAAGCCGCCACCTTCGGCAATCCGGATGAGCCGCCGCAAGGCGCCATCAATGCCAAGACCCCGGGTAGCGTGACCGATCCCGGTCCGCAAAATCCGGATCTCGGCAAGCAGTTTCCCTCGGCACAGTTTCCGCCGGCAACCGACGTCGGTGGCCTGCCGATGGACTGGGCCTCATTCAACAATGCGCCCAAGCGCATCCAGAACGGCGGCTGGGCGCGCCAGGTGACGGTCGAGGACTTCGCAATTTCGCAGGAAATCTCCGGCGTCAACATGCGGCTCTCCGCCGGCGGCATCCGCGAGCTGCATTGGCATCAGGCGGCCGAATGGGCCATCATGACCTACGGCACTTGCCGCATCACCGTCCTCGATGCGCAGGGCCGCCCCTTCGTAGCCGATGTCAAGGAGGGCGACCTCTGGTACTTCCCCGCGGGCGCGCCGCATTCACTGCAAGGACTCGGCCCCGACGGCTGCGAATTCGTGATCTGCTTCGACGACGGCCACGCCAGTGAATTCAACACGCTTCTGTTGAGCGACTGGATTGCCCACACGCCGCCCGAGCTGCTCGCCAAGAACTTCGGCGTCCCGGCCGAGACATTCGCGAAGATTCCGCTGCACAATCTCTGGATATTCCAGGGTACCGTGCCCGGCGATCTTGCGGCCGATCGCGCCGCCGTCTCAAGAAACACTGAGGCACCGCCCTACCCGTTTGTCTACGCGCTCGGGGCCTCGACCCCCGTCAAGGAAAATGCGGGTGGAACCATCCGTGTCGCCGACAGCACCAACTTCAAGGTCGCCACGACCGTTGCGTCGGCGCTGGTGTCGGTACCGCCCGGCGGCGTCAGGGAGATGCATTGGCACCCGAACGCCGATGAGTGGCAATACTACATCAAGGGCAACGCGCGGATGACCGTGTTCAATACCGGCCCCAATGTGTTGACGATGAATTTTTCCGCCGGCGACATCGGCTATGTCCCGCGCAATTTCGGACATTATATCGAGAACGTCGGCGCCACCGACCTGGTCGTGGTCGGCGTGTTTCGCGCGCCGCGCTACGAAGAGGTGTCGCTGTCCAACTGGCTGACGCATACGCCGCCCCAGCTGGTCGCTCAAAATCTCAACGTCGACCCGCAAGTGATCGCCAAATGGCCCAACAACGCCCCGGGCATCATGCCGAAGTCCTGACGTCGAAAGACTTGACTCTTGCGATGCCCGGCCTTTGTGCCGGGCATTCGTGTTTCGTGCCGCCTGCGAGAAGGGTGTGAAGGCGAATGCCCGGCTTTGCCGCGGTCCGTGGAGTTCATCTAGAGGGGGGCACGAAGCTCCGCACGATCTCATACATCCCCGGATCAAACGTCGCGATCGTGAGCGCCTCTTCGAGATAAGGGAGCGGGCCCGGATGGCGGCGCATGGCTTCGTAAGCCTCCGCGCTCTCCCACTGCGCGTACATCGTCACCTTGGTGCCGTCGAGGCCGCGGTGAAGCGTCGAGGTGACGAAGCCAGGCGCCCGGCTGACAAATTCGTCGGTTGCGCGCGCAAGCAAGTTCAAGAGCCTTTGCTGGTTGGACGGCTCAACCGCAAATACGTTGATCAGCGTGATCATTTCATCAGCCTTGTCGCTGCGTCAGTAGTGGCCGGAGACTTGCTCGAACTTGCCCCGGAAGACCCGGAATCCGGTGGCGACATAGATGAGCATCAGGGGAAAGACGAACAAGCCTTCTCCCCAGAACATGAAGGCGAGGCTCGAGTAAGGCGCGGCCGCCTCGTCGATGGTGATGGCGAACGGCACCATGTAGGGCCAGAACGACAGCGCGAGCGTACCGAAGGCCGACACGAAGATCAGCGAGACCATGTGGAACGGCCAATAGTCCTCATGCCGCAGGATGCTGGACGCGAGCGTAAGGGCGGCAACAGCGCCGATCGCAGGAAAGACCAACAGATAGGGCCGATCGATCCACCGATGCAGGATCGGCAGATGCAGCAACAGTGCGTGGACGAAGACGACGATCAGGAACAGGAGCACGCCAGCGGCCAGAACGGGGATCTGGCGGCGGGCGACATCGCGTACCACACCTTCGCGTTTGCGGATCAGCCAGCAGGCGCCAAGCAGCGAGTAACCCAGGCAAAGGCCGACACCGCACAGCACCGAGAAGGCGCTGAACCAGCCCAATACACCACCCGTATATTCGCCATTCACAACGGGCAGGCCCTGGACGAGAGCGCCGACCATTGCCCCCTGCATGAAGCTCGCGACCAGCGAGCCGCCGCCAAAGCTAAGATTCCAGATCCAGCGCGACTGCTGGGACTTGTTGCGGAACTCGAAGGAGACCCCGCGCAGGATCAGCCCCAGCAGCATGAAGATCACGGGAATATAGAAGGCCGACAGCACCGTCGCATACACGACCGGAAACGCGCCCCACAGGATCACGCCGGTCACCACGAGCCAGGTTTCGTTGCCGTCCCAGAACGGCGCGATCGCGCCCAGCATCGCCCGCCGCCTCGCCTCGCTGTTGGGCAGCAGGAACAACATTCCCACGCCGAGATCGAAGCCGTCGAGCAGGAGATAGATCAGAATGCTGATCGCCAGCAATGCGACCCAGAACATCACCATGACTATTCTCCTGCTTCCAAGAAGGCGTGGCGTGAGACCGTCTCCCCGTCGGCAAGCGACATCGGACGGTTGGGCGTGCCGTGGGTGGGAACTGCGGCCAGCGAGCCGGCCGGGCCGGCGCGCAGCAGACGATGGATGTAGTAGGTGCCGAACGAGAAGATGAAGGTGTAGACGGCACCAAACAGAACGAGCGTCGTCATCGCGGCATGAGCCGTCAGGAACGGCGTCATGGCCTTTGCAGTCCGGAGCACGCCATAGACAACCCATGGCTGGCGGCCGACTTCGGCGGTGTACCAGCCCGCCAGCGTCGCGATGAATGGCAGGGGAAAGCTCAGGAAGATGCAGCGGAGCAGCCAGCGGTTTTGTTCGAGACGATGCCGGGTGATCAACCAGGATCCGAGCCACGCCAGCCCAAGCATGATCAAGCCGCAGCCAACCATGACCCGGAACGTCATGAACGGAATCAGCACCGACGGCCGGTCCTGAGGCGGAAATGAAGTGAGCCCTACCTCCCGAGAGGTCAGACTCATGCTCCCGATGATGCTGCCGAGGACCGGGATCTTGATCTCGTAGAGGTTCGATTCGGTGGCTTCATCGGGAATGGCGATGATCACTTCGCTGGCGGGCTGCTCGTCATGCCAGCGCGCTTCGATCGCCGCAAACTTGACGGGCTGATGGTCGTGCACGTAGTCGCCGACCAGATGCCCGAACACGAGCTGCAGCGGAATGAGAATGGACGCCAGGAAAAGACCATGCGAAGCATCACGCGCGCTTCGGCATAATAGGTGTTTCGCAGCATGTACCAGGCCCCCGTGGCAGCAACGCAGAACGCGCCGGTCAGGTAAGCGGCAAGCAGCATGTGCACGAAGCGGACCATGGCCACCTCGTTAAAGATGATCTTCACCCAGTCGTCCGGAACGGCCACGCCGTTTTGCTCGACATAGCCCACCGGCACCTGCATCCAGCTGTTATTGATCATGATCCAGAACGCCGAGAGCGTCGTTCCGAGCGCCACCATCGCCGAGGCGAACAGATAGAACCACGGATGAACCCGCGACCTGCCGAACACCAGGATGCCGAAAAAGCTCGCCTCCAGCATGAAGGCGGTGAACGTCTCATAGGATAGCAGCGGCCCCTGTATCGGACCGGAGATCTTCGCCAGTTCGCTCCAGTTCGTGCCGAACTGGAATCCCATGACGACGCCGGAGACGACACCAAGACCGAACGCGACGCCAAATATCTTGAGCCAGAACTCGAAGAGCACCTGATAGACCTGCTTGCCGGTGCGCAGATGCAAGGCCTCGAGCAGGGTCAGCCAGGCGGCAAGACCGATGGTGAAGGAAGGAAAGATGATGTGGAAGGAAATCGTGAAGCCGAACTGAATTCGCGAGAGAAGAAGAGCCGTGGCGTCCATCAATAATCTCCCGTCCGTCCATCACGTGGAATGTGACCGATCCGCGACCACGCTAGCGACGCCGCAAGCCTCAGGCTTCCGCGAACGAATGCCTTCTTGCGGATAAGCATGGCTTCGAAGGGAGTGGCTCAGATGTGATACCGGCGGTGGCGCTGCCGACAGCAAATCCACAGTACGGACGTCACCAGCCCAATCGGCACCACGAGGCTGCTTGCGCCCAGTCGTGTCGCTGCGAAACCGCCGGCAGCGGCGCCCAGCAGAAACATCAGGCAAATCGCGAGCATTAATCTCGCACCGCGCGCCGCGTCCGCATCTGGCGTCGATATCAACTGCTCGACCCCGCGCAGCATATTTCCTGTCACGGTGACGGAGAGATATTTCCAGCGCTCAACCTTGCTGAAGCTGACCGTCTGCAGCGCGACCCCAAACGAAATCCCGATGATCGCCAGTGATTCTGGAAAATCGCGCGGCAGCAGCATTACCGTCGCCAGCAACACAATCTCCAGCGCCAGACAAAATAGCGGCGCCCGAATGCGGACCGCCACGGATGCGCCTGCGAGAAAAGCGAGGATCGGAGGAATATGGTGGGCCGCTTCGTGCCATTTCCCGAGCGCGGCGTACAATCCCAGAAACACGACGTTGCCGGTCTGCGAATTCGCGAAAACACCGCCGAGCGAGAGCCAGGTGAAGGCATCAAGAAAGCCGCCCGACATGCTCAGGAGGGCCGCGACCGCAAGCGATTGCTCGGGAACGTAGACGCTGGCCTGCCGATCGGCGGCCAACACCGGAGTTGCTGCCTGGACAGTCATGTAAGTCGGCAGTCCGCGCACAACGAGGCGTTTCCGGGCAGGATTACGCGATGCGGATGCGTAAAGACGCCGTAGCCGTCGTCGCGCGCGATCGCGAGCAGCGTGATTCCGGCCTCCTCCGCGGTCTGGATCGCAAGCGTCGTTGGCGCGGAGACGGCAATCATGACTGGCGCTCCGATCATGGCGGCCTTCTGCACCATTTCCACCGACACACGGCTCGTCAGCAGCACGGCACCGTCGGAAGCGGATCGGCCGTCGCCAAGGAGCGCGCCGGCAAGCTTGTCGAGCGCGTTGTGCCGGCCGACATCCTCCCTCACCGCGATGATGCCCGTCGACGGATGCCAAAAGGCTGCCGCGTGCACGGACCTTGTCTGCTGGTTCAGAACCTGCAGCGGAGCTAGCGCCTGCATGGCCGCGAGCAAATCCCGCGCGTGGAATGTGGTGTCACTTGCCACGCGAAGCGGCGCCCGCCTCGCCTGCTCGAGGCTTTCAATGCCGCACAGCCCGCAGCCGACCGGGCCGCTCATCGCACGGCGCCTGGCGGCGAGAGATCCCGCGCGGTCGCCATCGAGCCACATCCGCACTTCGATGCCGAGCTCGGTCTCGATCAATTCGACGCTGTCGATCTCGCCGGCCCGCTCCACAATGCCCTCGGTGAGGGTGAAGCCGATGCCGAAATCCTCGAGATCAGCCGGCGTCGCCATCATCACGGCATGGGTCGATCCGTTGTAACTCAACGCGACCGCCGTCTCTTCGGCAACCAACCGGCTGGTCAGCGCGGCGTGACCGCCACGCCAGCCAATCTCCTCATGCCGTGTAAATGTCGAACCGGCGACCATGGCCTATACCGCTGTCGGCTGATCCGCGTGTCGCAAGGAGCGCGCCCTGAGCGCCACACCGAATGCGATCAATCCCCAACCCTGGAAGATCAGATCGACGACCAGCATCGCGCCAAGGAACCAGAGGCCGATTGCGGGCCATGCAGCAACCACAACGACGCCCACACCGAACGTTAGTACGCCGGCGGCAACAAGCCAGCCCCAACCCGAAGCTGGTCTCGCGTGGAAGCCGGCCCACACCCGCATGATGCCCGCAGCCACCAGGAACACTCCAGCCGTCAGGGACAGCGTAAGGGAGGCGAACACCGGGTCGTAGAGGATGATGGCACCTGCAGCCGCATAGACCAGTCCGGCCAGCAGCCAGAACAGGACGCCACTGACGCCGCGTGCCGAGAAAGCGTGGATGATCTGGAAAATGCCGGCGACAAATACCGCCGCGCCGATGACCAGTACCGAGGCCAGAATGGCAGCCAGCAAGTTTACCGACGCGATGCCGCCAAGGATGAGCTCACCTATTCCGAGCGCGACAAACCAACCCCATTTTCCCGTGATCGCATGGATCGCCGTTCCCAGCGCAGGCTTCATATTCGATGCATCTGTCATATCTCGTCCAACAACGATATCTTCGAAGCGCCGGGCCTATCCCGACGCGGATGTCGTCAAAACCTAGGAGCGTTGTTCACCGTCGTCTTTCGAATCGAAGACCGGCATTTTCCGCTCGCACGATGCCGCTCGCGGGTTTGCGGGCGGCATATGTTGCCGCTCATCGCGGCTCGACCGGGCGGTCCGACCGCTTCGGTTCGGCGCCGGCGCCCCGGGGATGGAGGGCATAGGCCCCGGACTCTCTGACAGTTGTTTGAGGCTCAGCGGCGTAGCATTCTGCGTCGAGGCCGGAAGCAGTTGCGTTGCATTCGGCAAGGCTCTTGAAACTGCAATCCTTTTCGCCCTGAGCAAATTCTTTGAGGCAATAGGTGCCTTGGCTGCCGGAGGCGCTGGCGGGTTCGGACGCAAGCGCCGCGGTCGATGCCAAGGCGGCGCTCACAACGGCAATCGCAAAGATAGTTCGCATGATGTTCACTCCATTCGGTTGATAGATCCCACTAGGGACGCAGCCATGACTGGCGCGTAGTTGCGACGAGACCGTATCGCCGCGTGCATGCGAGCGTCTTACGAGAGCGAACCACTCTTTCGGAAAGGAACGGGCAGCATCCGCCGCCATCGATCCAGCTTGCAGGTCGCCGCTTCCGCCGCAGGCGCCTCCAGCAAAAGTGCTTTTGCGCAACGGACAAGCCGATCCAGAAATATGCTTGATCGCGGTATTCGTAGGTTGGCTCGATTTCAACCCCAGCAGTCGAGACCCAAATGAGCACTGCTAATTGTCTCGGCGAACCAGCCTGGTGTCCGGGCAGATCGGTGAAATCGACCGATATCAGAGCCCGAGGTCAGAAAGGCCAGGGTGGTCCGAAGGGCGAGGCCCGGAACGATCCCAATGGAACTTGCGCTCGGTTTCCCTGATCGGGAGGTCATTGATGCAAGCGTAGCGCTTCTGCATCAGCCCGTTGTCGGCAAATTCCCAGTTCTCGTTGCCATAGGACCGAAACCAGTTGCCGGAATCGTCGTGCCATTCGTAGGCGAAGCGCACCGCTATCCGGTTGCCGGTGAAAGCCCAAAGCTCCTTGATGAGGCGATAGCTAAGCTCTTTCGTCCATTTGCGCGTCAGGAACGCGATGATCTCGGAGCGGCCGCGAACGAACTCCGACCGGTTTCGCCAGTAGCTGTCCGCTGTGTAGACCTGGGAAACCAGCTCGGGGTTGCAGGTATTCCAGCCGTTCTCCGCGCCTCGCACCTTTTGTGCGGCGGTGTCTTGGGTGAAGGGCGGCAAGGGCGGGTGGGTCTCGATCATATCAGGCTCCTGATTAACAGCTAGCTGCGAGTGTACGCGGGAGGCCAATCCCCGTCTTTCGGCAGCTTTTCCGTATTGCACGAGGGGCTCCAGCAACGATCGATGCAATCGATCTGCAGACAGAGTCAGCGTCACACCCCGTATGGAAAACTCACGACCGTCGTTGTCCCGTTCGGCCCGGACTGCACATCGACCGTTCCGTGAAGGCTGGCGGCAAGCGCTTCGACGATGGTCAGTCCCCTTCCCCGCCTTGGATTAGGCTCGGACCTGCCGTTGTCCGAGACACGGCATTCGATGGAGGTCTCCGTCGGCAGCACCTCCACATGAATTGAGCCCGGGCCGTTGCTGAACGCGTGACGCGCCGAGTTTGTGATCAATTCGAACACGATCATGCCCAGGAGCCAACAGCGCTCGGATCGCATCCTGAGAGCGTAGAGCGACAGTGACAGCTCGATACCCTGGCGCTCCAGTTTCGAACGGCTGATGGCGCGGCAGAGCTGATGGATATAGGTCGTCAATTCGATCGTGGCGCTGCATTCCGGCATCTGCAGGGAATGCTGAACGCTCGCATAATTCTCCAGGCGATCGAGAACGATCGTCAACGCGGTCCCGGCCTCGTTGCTGCCGCAGCGATCCGCAGCCACCGAAATCAAATTGATTGCAGACGCGAGCTCGTTGTTGATCCGATGAGACAACTCCCTCAGCAGCAGGCGCTCCGCCACGGCGGCACGTTCAGACGATTGATCCAGCACACGGCTGATGCCCGCCTTGCCCGCGTACAGAACTCCGAGTGTTCGACTATCCACATCAACGTTGTACATGGCGCATAACCGCGTTGCTGGTCTATAGGAGTGTCGGGAGCGGGCGGACAATGGTACTCACGCGCGGCTGGTTCGAGCCGTTTCATACAGGAACCACACCCGGCGTTCCCCTTCATCGATCCAGTTTTCAAGCACGCTTGCGGTGGCGACGTCGCCGTATTCGTCACAAAGCTCGTGAACGCGCCGCATTTCCGAGACCAGCTGCTGATTGTCGCTGCGCAACTCCGCGAGCATGTCCTGCGGGTCCACGTAGTCAGCATCATTGTCGGGAATGCGCTGTTCGCGGCCGATATGGCCAATCGAGCGTATCGTCGTTCCACCAATCTTGCGCGCGCGCTCGGCGATGGCGTCGGTCATGGCGAATATCTGGTCGGACTGCTCGTCCAGCAGAAGATGATAGTCGCGAAAATGGCTGCCCGACATGTGCCAATGGAAGTTCTTCGTCTTCAGATACAGAGCGAAGACATCCGCCAGCAGCGCCCTGAGCGCAGCCGGAATGTCCCGAACCGCGTTGGCCTTCAGATCCGTCGGAGAGTTCTGCGCGTACGTCTGTGCTGGCCATGATCTGCATCCTTGTCGGCTTGGATGTGGTCAACCCTAGCAATGCAAATCGAGACGGGTCTTTCCGGCATGCAACGGGCTTTCGCAATTGCACGGCGAGCAGTCCCCGGGCCCGCCGGTTCCAGAGCCAAGCTGCGTCAACGGATCGGATTCTAGGATATTCTCAAGCCGGCGATCGTGGGGTAGCCTTGATTAAATTCTCAATGTGCATCACCTGCCGCGCACGATTGACGCGATGTCATGGTAACTAGGCACCTTTCATACCTAAGCGTTTCGAAGACGTCCGCATACATTGAGGTTTTTTGAAATGCGCGTGGGGGCGATATCGGTCGAGGCCAACGATGGACGACCGTGCAGAAGGCGCTGCGCCTGAAGCTGGCCCGGACCCGGGCGGCGTCGTTGCGTTTGGTCCGTTTCGTCTGGATATCGCCAAAAGACGGCTCGAGGAGGATGGCGAGCCAATAGCCCTTCCAGCTCGCGCGCTCGACATCCTGGTGGCTCTTGTCGAGCAAGCCGGCACGACCGTCAGCAAGAATCAATTGATCGCCAGGGTATGGCCGGGCATCGCCGCCCATGAGGGCCACCTCCGGGCCTATATAGCGGCGTTGCGAAAGACGCTTGGCGGCGAGACAGGCTCCAGATATCTGAGCACGGTTTCTGGACAGGGCTACCGGTTCGTGGCGCAGGTTTCGCGAGCCGGCAATACAAGGCCGTCCCCGAGCAGACCGGCTCTCGAGCAAGGTTACATTCTGCCGGCCTCTCCGTTGCGGATGGTGGGCCGCGATCACACGGTTGATGAAATATCCGAAAAGTTGGCGAACCGACGCTTCGTCACCCTCGTCGGGCCGGGCGGCATCGGAAAGACCACAGTGGCCGTCGCAACGGGCCACGCCCTGCTCACGGCGTTCGAGGGCAAGGTTCATCTCGTCGACCTCGGGACCATCCACCACGCGACTCTCGTTCCGAACTTCATCGCATCTTCACTGGGACTGCTCGGCGGCTCCAACGATCCCTCGGATGGGCTTGTGGCATTTCTGCGCGACAGACGAATGCTGCTGATCCTGGATTGCTGCGAGCCCGTGATCGACACTGCGGCCGCGCTGGCCGAGCGACTGCACAAGGAGGCGCCGCAGCTGCATATTCTGGCCACGAGCCGGGAGTCACTGCGTGTGGAAGGTGAGTACATTCACCGTTTGTTACCGCTCGAAAGCCCACCCGACGAAACCGGTCTTACGGCTGCGAACGCACTCGGCTTTCCTGCCATGGAACTCTTCGTGGAGCGCGCCAGCGCCGGCGGCGGCCAATTTGAATTGAACGACACGAACGCCCGAGATGTCGCCGAGGTCTGTCGAAGGCTCGACGGCATAGCGCTCGCGATCGAGCTCGCGGCCAGCCGCGTCGGCACCTACGGCGTAAAGAACACGATCGAGCTCCTGAACAACCAGTTCAATCTGCTCTGGGAAGGACGGCGTACCGCGCTGCCTCGGCACCGCACGATGCACGCAACCATCGACTGGAGCTATAACCTGCTCTCCGATGTGGAGCGCGCAACTCTCTGTCGATTGTCGGTCTTTTTCGGCAACTTCACGCTCGAAGCCGCTCGGGCAGTCGCCGCGGGCGAAGAAATTGACGATACAGCGATCATGGCAGCCGTCGCTAGTCTCGTTGCCAAGTCCATGCTTGCGCCAAGCACGGGCAACACATCGGCGCGATACAGGATGCTCGACACGACCAGGCTCTTTGCGCTGGAAAAACTCGCCGCCACCTCTGATGCCGACATGGCAGCGCGTAATCATGCCTGTTATTTTCTAGGTCTGCTGGAAAAGATCGGCGACAAATCGCGCGAGGATCTTTTTGCGGTTGCCGACCAGTTCGGAAACATACGTGCAGCCCTGACGTGGTGTTTCACGGAGCGTGGAGACCTCGCGATTGGTATCGCTCTCGCCGCGGCATCCATGCCCTTTTTCCTCGAGCTCTCGCTCTTGGCCGAATGTCAGCTCTGGGCCACCCGCGCCATCGAAGCGCTCCACCAAGCGAACGGAAACGTCAATCACGATCTCGCCCTTCACGCCGCCTTGGGCTACGTTCGGATGCTTCGGGGTAGTACCGACAGCGCGAAGGCGTGCCTCGTCCGCGCGCTTCAGCTTGCCGAGAAGATCGACGACGTTCCAAACCAACTTCGTCTGATTGATCAGCTTTACCTGATCCAGGTATTCGCCGGCGACCTGGAAGATGCCGTGAATATCGCAAGGCGAGGCGAAGCCCTTGCTGCCGGCAGCAAGGACTTCATCGCGCTGGCACGCATGCGCGTATCCCTTGGCATTTCCCGCCACTATGCCGGTGACGTATCCGCGTCGCGTTCCTACGTCGAAGCCGCGTTGCAGCAGTCGCAAGCGACGGAAATCGATGTCTGCGACCGATTGACTTTCGATTATCCTAGGCGCGCTGAAATCACCATGGCCCGGATCCTTTGGCTTCAGGGCTACCCCGACCAGGCGATCGAGATGGCACGAAAAGCCATCGCCGACCTGATCGCCATCGATCATCCCGTGAAGTTTTGCAGGGCGGTGCTCTGGGGATTTGCAGTTTTCTATTGGAATTCTGAAGCAGAGAATTACGAAGAGCATATCGATCGCCTCCTGCTGGAGGCCGACCGACATTCCCTCGTCACGCTTCAGATCATTGGCAGAGCCATGAAGGCCACTGTCTTGCTGGCCCGGGGCGAAACCGCGCCGGGACTTGTCATGTTGAAAGGCTCAGTCGAAAAAATGCATCGCCACCGGTTTGGTCCGGTGACCGATTGCAGTACCCAGCTTGCAGGAGCCATGGCCATGACAGGCAAAAGCGATGAGGCGCTTGATATCATCGATCGGGCCATTGCCCGCGCCGAGCATCATCGCTTCATGCTGGAGATGCCCGACGTATTGCGGGTCAAGGGAGAGGTGTTGGCCTACAGGAAGCAGCCGGATTTTGCGCAGGCGGAATACTCGCTCCGGAGCTCGCTTGATTTAGCGCGACATCAGGGCGCCCTGGGTTACGAGCTTCGCACCGGTGTCAGCCTCGCCCGGCTGTGGCAACGGCTGGGCCGGCGCGAAGAGGCGCACGATGTGCTCAGTTCTATCTATGCTCGATTTACCGAGGGTTTTGACAGCCGTCCGCTCACGGCCGCCAGGGAATTGCTTGCCGAGTTGAGATCACCGCCTTCAGGTTTGGTTGCGATCAATTGAGCATTCTTGCGAAACTTCGCTTCCAGCAAATGCCGTTCGACGGTTCGTGCGAGTTCGAAAACGACATGCGCGCACGAAATACCCGGTTCGTACGGTGTGGCATCTTACCACCGTCTCGAGGCCACCCACCTCTTTGACAGGCTCGAAGCCCCCCAACCGAGCCGCCGGGGCCGTCCAATTTGAAAGGACGGCCCCGCCCCATTCTGCTGCGATCTGTTTGCTTACGCCCCGGGCGATGCCCCGCGGTGCCGCACCTGGACCAGCCGGCACAATGAAGCGCCATCCCCGCGGCGTTACTCCGCAGCGTCGGGCACGAGACCGACCGACCGCGAAGCCGTTCTGGCCTGCCGCGGCGGTCCCATCAGGACCGGTTGGAACAGCACGGCGGCCGCCATCGTACAAAGCAGCGCGAGCGCCATCATCTTCCCCATGCTCGACAGGCCGGGATAGCTCGACGCCCACATGCTTCCGAAGGCCACCGCATTGGTCATGGCGCTGAAGATCACCGCCCGGGTCAGGCTTGATTCCAGCAATCCCGTTTTGCCTTCGCGCCAGGCCAGGATGTAATAGATCTTGAACGCGACACCGACTCCAAGCAGCAGCGGCAGGGCGATGATGTTGGCGAAGTTGATCACGGTATGCGTCAGCGCGCAAATTTCGAGCGTGACGGCGCCGGCCAGCAGCAGGGGTATCAACGTCAACAGCACGTCGGTAAGGCGACGCAAAGCGACCAGCAGCAGGATCGCGATGGCGGCAAGCGCGACAGCGCCCGCTTCGATAAACGCGTCGATCACGGTCCTGCCCGACTCATAGAGGCTTATCGCGGGTCCGGTAGCCGTAGGCTCCGCGGTCATGACCGATATCGCAAATTTTCGCAGCACGTCGTCGTTACCGGCGTCGCCCTTAGGCAGGACCTGGAGGCGCGCCCTCCCGTCTGGCAAAAGCCAGTCGCGAACGAGAGCGGGCGGAAGGTTGCTGATGGTCACGAGTTGCGGATCAAGACTGCCGCGCAGCCGTTGCAGATCGTAGACCAGGGATGGAACGAAGGCGGCTTCGGCCCGCTTTCGCGTCGTCACGTCGGATTGCGCCAGGCGTGTCAATGAAGCGGAAACTTGCCGCGCGGTTTCGGCGCCGGGACCGGTCGCTGCGCCGGCGATTTTCAGGAGGTCCGCCGCGGTCGAACCGATCGCAACCACGGTATCCTTGTCCGACGGCGCCGGCTCGCGCTTTGGATCGAGGGCGCTACGCAGGCGCGTCGCGGCGGCCTTGATGACGGCCAGCTTCTGCTCCTGATCGTCAGGAACAAAGCTATTGAGCGTCAGCGTGCGCAGGACTTCGGGTAATGCTGCCAGATGGTTCGCAATCGTATCGGCTTCGGCAAGCGATCCTGCCAGAACCTCCGCGTCGGTTCCGCTGGTGAGCGGATTTCCCTGCAGTTCGCGGTAGGTCACAACCGAAGCTGCATGGGGGTCTTGCAGGCTGATCGGGTTGAAATCGAAGGGAAGGCGCAGCAAGAGCGGCGCACCCGCGATGACGACGAGAAAGGTGCCGACGATGACGGCCATGCGATGGCGTTGCAGAAAATCATCAAGCGGGCCCAGGCTCCTGAAACCCACCGGCGCCGTTTCTCCAGGGGGCGCCAGAACAGCCAACATCGCTGGCACGAGCGTGATGCTGCAAAGGAACGCAACCAGCATTCCGCATCCGGCAATCAGGCCCAGCTCGGAAAGGCCCTTATAGCTGGTCGGCAGGAACGAGAAGAAGGCCACCGCGGTCGCAGCAGCGGCCAGGGTAAGAGGAGCTGCCACCTCGCGCGCGGCCCTTCTTAGCGACTCCTGCAACTCCCCACATTTATGCCGCTCGGAGCGGTAACGAACACTGAACTGAATGCCGAAGTCGACGCCAAGCCCGACAAACAGAACAAAGAACGCAATCGAGAGCAGATTGAAGGCTCCGACAAGGGCAAGGCCGAGCGCAGCCGTAACGGCAAGACCGACCATCACGCTGAAATAGACCGCAACAACAAGCTTCCACGAACGAAGCGCCAGCCAAAGAATGATCAGCGTCCCCAGCAGAGCCGTCAGCGTGTCGCGCAGCGCACTCTGCCGAATGACTGAAAATTGGTCGTCATCCAACGGCACCGCGCCCGTCAGCTGTACGGTGGCACCGAACTTCTCGCCCAGGTTCAGATCGGCGGCCGCCTGATGAATGCCGTCCGTCGCCTTGCGGCCAGGCTGTAGCGCAGAAAAATTCAGGATCGGCTGCACTTCGATGAAATGACGCAGCTGCGCCGCCTGGGGTTGCGCACCCTGTACCAGGGTCTGCCATGAAAATGTCGTCGGCCTGCCCGCGAGCACGTCACTCAAGGTCTTGTCGGCGAGCGAGAGCGGCCAGACAAGCTGGTCGATCTTGATTTCTCCGCCCTGGACACCCTCGGCCGCAAAATCGAGCGCCTTCATGACGCCGCGCAGGCTTGGATCGGCCGCGAGTGTGCCGACCAGAACGTCGGCGCTCGACAGCCCGGCCATCGATCCCTTGACGCTCGAGAGCGGTTCGAACATGAGCCCGTTACGTTGAAAGAACTTCCCGCCATCCGGCTGAACGACGCTCCGGAACAGATCCGTGCGCTTTGAAAGCGCACCCTCCAGCGCATTTGTGGCCTGCTCGGCATCTTCCGGTGTCCGCGCCGTCACGACGACGAGGATCTCCTTCTCCGGAAAGGCTTTGGCAAAATCGGCCTGGCGTTGACGCCACGGCAGATCCCTTGCGATCAGATTTTCGGTATCCGTAGTAATCGAGAACCGCGCCACGTCGTAGGCGGCAGCGGCTCCCGCGAGCAGGATGCCGAAAACGAGCACGATCCAGCGCCGGCGCACACAAAATTCCACGATCTTGACGATAACCGAATTCAACATGACCGATCACGCCTTGAGCCTGTTGCTACCTAGTCGCAACCTGCACGACGAACCGACGCGGCGTCTTGCGGCGTTCGCAACGTGATTTCGAATTTGAACGTTGAAGACCAGTAAAGGCTGCGCCTGAAGCGGAGGCTCTAGCCAATGCTCGCGACCTGACGAAGCGGCCGTTCGTCGACGGCCTCGAACTCGCCGCGATGTCGCAGCTTTTCGAGCGCATAGGCCCGGGTCGAATTGAGCAGCCGATAGCGCGCGAGGCCATCACCGGCTTCAACCGAGATCAGTGATTTTGCGACAAGCTTGTCGATAACGTGCAGGTCGAGCGAAGGGTCCGGCAAGCCGTGGCGCGCGATCTCACGCGCCGCATCAAGGGTGAAAAACCCCTTGAAAACGGAAAGACCTTGCAACGCCGCCTGCTCGGCTTCGCTCAGCAGGTCAAAACTCCAGTCGATCGTCGCGGCGATGGTGCGGTGACGCGGCAACGCCGTGCGCCGACCGCGCCAGAACAGCCAGGATCCGGTCTCGAGATATGACGCGATTTGGGAAAGACCAAACGTCTGCACGTGCGTCGCCGCGACGTCGATCGCGAGGGCGAGCCCGTCCAGCCTGCGACAAATCCGGGCTACGACGGCGGCATCGGCGTCAGTCAGTTCGAGCTCATATCCGTTGGCCGCAACGCGGTTGATAAACAAACGAGGCGCGGCAAACGAAACGACTCGCTCGGACGACTGATCATCCTCCTCTGGCGGACACTCAAGACCCGACAGCCGGTACGTATGTTCGCCATCGACTCTCAAGATTTCCCTGCTGGTCGCAAGGATGCTCACCTGCGGTGCGCCGAGGAAAATTCTTTCGGCCAAGGTCGCAACCGACTCGATCAGGTGTTCGCAACTATCGAAGATCAGCAACGCGCGCCGACCCCTCAGAAATTCGAGCAAAGCCGGCATTGGATCGCCGGATTGAAGGGATAGCCCCAACACTGATGCGAGCGCACCCGGCAGGAGATGCGGCTCGGTGATCTGGCCGAGATCTAGCAGGTAGACGGCGCCTTCGAAGGACGCAAGTTGGGCATGGCCCACGGAGATGGCAGTCGTAGTCTTTCCAACGCCTCCCGGGCCGACGACGGTTACGAACTGCTTTGCCTCCAACAGCTCCGAGATCTTGCGGACAGCATCGGTACGGCCGATCATCCGATCCAGCTGAAGCGGAAGTCGAGGCGCACGATCCGGACGCTCCGTGATCCCCGAGCTCGATTCTCCGGTGGATTCCTGGCGACTGACCGGTGCAACCAGCCAATATCCTCGCCCAAGGACAGTTTTGATGTAGCAGGTGTCGCCAATTCCATCGCCGAGCGCCTTGCGCAACCCGGCAATATGAACCCTCAGGCCGCCGTCCTCTATCGTCATGCCTGGCCAGGCATAGGCAATCAGTTCTTCCTTGCTGACGACATCGCCCCGGCGCTCGGCCAGCAGGATCAGGATTTCGAGCGCCCTGGTGCCGACCTGCACTGGCTTGCCGGCCTTGAGAAGAAGCCGCCGCCGCGGGAAAAGCTGATAAGCACCAAACGAAAAATAATAATCCGAGCCCGTGTCTTTCTGCTCGCGCGTATCTGCCTGAGCAGCTTCCGGGACCGGAAAGAAAGGTGCCCTCTCCGCCGTTGCCGAAACTTGTTGAGTTGTGGCGCTGGCGGTGAGCATAACGAGCCCTACATGGTTTGCCGGCGAAGGGCGGTTTCAATGCAGCCGAGCAGATCGCTTCGTCCAAAGGGCTTGGACAGGAAGCAGACTCCGCCTGCCCGCAGGGCCCTTTCGCGAACGCGTCTATCCGGAAACGCCGTAACGAAGATCGTCGGAATCCGACGGCCCTTGGCGACCAATTCGTCGTGAAGTTCGAGGCCACTCATGCCGGGCATCTGGACATCCAGAATCAGGCAGGATGCGTCGGGCAGTTTGTCGGATTTCAGAAATTCGCCGGCCGATCCAAACGTAGCAGGCGCATATCCGAACGATTCAACCATACCGCCCATGGCGGTCCGCACGGATTCGTCGTCATCCACGATTGCGATCAAAGGCTCGGTCAACACGCTCTCCTGTAGTGTGACATTGGCGATGCTGGACCGGGGAATCCATTGACGAAAACGGCTCTCCAGGTGCCAAACTCGCCGCCGGAATTAACCAAAGAATCAGGGACCCTATCGCTTCGTTTAGGTGCGTTGCAGCATTCCGCGGTCTTTGTTAAAGAGGTTACCCAGCTCGCGACAGGCGGGCTAACAGGGTGGCGTGCATTGAAGCCGTCACCTCGGCCCGATCGTCCTGGAGACCATGACGGCGCGCGATAGATGAACCAGTCTTATTTCAGCCGCGCCGACAACCGCGTCATGTTCACGATCGGTCTTGGCGTTCTCGCGGCCGGCATCTTTGTCGCCGACGTTATTACCCCGATCGACGTTTCCGTCTCGGTCCTCTACGTGTTCGTCGTACTGGTGGCGTCGTTCGCCTACAGCCGGACCGGCATCATTCTGGTCGGATTGGGCTGCGAAGCGCTGACCTTGATCAGTCACCTGATCTCCCCGGGCGAAGCCTGGGCTCTGTGGCCGCTGTTCGATCGAGCCATCGGCGTGATCGGGATCGCCATGTCGACGCTGCTGGTCGTGCGCAACCGGATGACGACGGAGACGCTTCAGCGCAGCGAGGCTTACCTCGCCGAAGCGCAGCAGTTGAGCCACACGGGCAGCATCGGCTGGCGTGATCCCCATGATGAGCAGTTCTGGTCGCGCGAGACCTTCCGCATCTATCAGTATGAGGAGAATACGACAAAGCCGACCCTTGCGGCGATGCTCACGCGCACGCATCCGGATGACCGGGCCCCGCTCGAGCAGACAATAGAAAAGGCGTCTCAGAACAGGACCGGCTTCGAGCTTGAGCATCGGCTGTTGATGCCCAACGGCACGATCCGATTTGTCCAATTTGTGACGCGCGCTACCGAGGAGCAGGCTGGCGGTGTGCGCTTTATCGGCGCGGTGATGGACATCACCGACGCCAAACGCGGCTTCGATGAACTGCAGCGCATTCAGTCCGATCTCGCCCGCATCACGCGGGTCACGACCATGGGCCAGCTCGCGGCGTCGATCGCGCATGAAATCAATCAGCCGCTGACCGGGGTCGTCACCAATGGCTATACCGTCCTGCACTGGCTCAATGCGGATACGCTGAACCTCGACAAGGCGCGCGTGACGGCAGAGCGGCTGCTGCGCGACGGCGAACGCGCGAGCGGCGTCATCCAGCGTATCCGGGGATTGCTGACAAAGACGCCGCCGCAGGTGAAGGACATCAACATCAACCATCTGATCGATGAGGCGCTGGATCTCCTTCAAACCGAACTGCGCCTACGCGAGGTCGTGGTTCGAACCGAGCTGGCGCCGACGCTTCCCGCCGTCCCCGGCGACTCCGTGCAGCTCCAGCAGGTTCTGTTGAATCTTGTCATGAACGGCGCTGACGCCATGTCGGAAGAGAACGGCCAGACAAAGACCCTGGTCATCGGATCGCGCGCTGCCTCGGACGACGATGTCCTGGTGTTCGTACGGGACCACGGCATCGGCCTTGATCAGGAGACGGCCGACAAGATCTTCGATCCGTTCTTCACGACCAAGGCCAAGGGGATGGGAATGGGGCTGGCGATCTGCCGCTCCATCATCGAGGCTCACGGCGGACGTCTGTGGGCCTCGGCCGCCGAACCACGCGGGGCACTGTTCCAGTTCACATTGCCGAACAAGGCGAATGCTGACTTATGACCGATGACTCTCCCATCGTTGCGGTCATTGATGACGATCTGTCCGTCCGCGAGTCCATTCAGGGATTGCTGGAGACAGCGGCGCTCCGCGTCGAATTGTTCGCGTCGCCCCGTGAATACGTTCAAGCCAGGCGGAAGGACAATCCGAGCTGCATTATTCTGGATGTGCGGCTGCCCGGATCGAGCGGGCTTGATTTCCAGCGCGAGTTGGCTGCGGCGGGCATTCGTGCTCCGATCATATTCATCACGGGATATGCTGACGTGCCGATGTCCGTGCAGGCCATGAAGGCTGGCGCCGTGGAATTTCTCACCAAACCGTATCGTGATCAGGCGCTGCTGGACGCGGTTTTGTCGGCCATCGAAAAGGATCAACAGAGGCGCACGGAAGAACGCGCGCTCGCCGACATCCATCGGCGGTTCGAGGCGCTGACACCTCGTGAACGCCAGGTCATGGCCCTCACAGTCTCGGGCCAACAGAGCAAGCAGATCGCGGGCGAGGTCGGCATCCGCGAAGTCACGGTGAGAGTCCACCGTCGTGAAATCATGCGCAAGATGAGCGCGAAATCATTGGCCGATCTGGTGAAGATGGGTGAAGCGTTACGGAACCGGGGCGTTACGTTGAGCCCCGATCCACTGATTGATGAGTAAATTCAGTACACCCGTTCCTTCGGCGGGATCGTTGCAACCTCGTTCGTCAACGGCTGCAGATGGACCGCCCGGTAGTCGAGACGGACACGGCCGTCGGCATCGAGCCATGACAGCGTGTGCTTGAGCCAGTTCTCGTCGTCTCGCTTGGGAAAATCCTCGCGCGCGTGGGCACCGCGGCTTTCGGTGCGTCCGATCGCCGAACGGATGCTGACGTTCGCCTGCGCCAGCATGTTGTCGAGTTCGAGGGTCTCGGTGAGATCGGTGTTGAAGATCATCGAGCGGTCGGCGACGGCAAGATCGTCGTGCATTATGGCGATGACGTCATCGAGCGTGTGCGAGCCTTCGTCGAGCAGCGAACCGGTGCGGAACACCGCGCAGTGACGCTGCATGGTCCGCTGCATCTCCAGCCTGATCGTGCCGGCGCCGGTCTTGCCTTTTGACCACCTGATCCGGTCGAGCCGCGCAATCGCGCGCTCGGTTGCTGCCTTCGGCGCGTCGGGATGGCCCTCGCCGGGCCGCAGCGTCTCGGTTGCCCGCAGCGCCGCGGCGCGGCCGAACACGACGATGTCGAGCAGCGAGTTGGAGCCGAGCCGGTTGGCGCCATGAACGGAAACGCAGGCTGCCTCACCGATCGCCATCAGTCCTGGCACGATCGCGTCCGGATTGCCGTCAAGCTTGGTGATGGCTTCGCCATACAGATTGGTCGGCACGCCACCCATGTTGTAGTGCACGGTCGGCAGCACCGGGATCGGCTGGCGCGTCACGTCGACACCCGCAAAGATTCGCGCGGTCTCGCTGATCCCGGGCAGCCGCTCGTGCAGGATCTTTGCACCGAGATGCTCCAGATGCAGCTCGATATAATCTTTCTTCGGGCCGCAGCCGCGCCCTTCATTGATCTCGATCGTCATGGCGCGGCAGACCACGTCGCGGCCGGCGAGATCCTTGGCGCTCGGCGCATACCGCTCCATGAAGCGCTCGCCCTCCGAATTGGTGAAATAGCCGCCCTCCCCGCGCGCGCCTTCGGTGATCAGGCAGCCCGAACCATAGATGCCGCTCGGGTGAAACTGCGTGAACTCCATGTCCTCGAGCGGCAGCCCCGCGCGCAGCACCATGGCATTGCCATCGCCGGTGCAGGTGTGAGCCGCGGTGCAGGAGAAATAGACGCGGCCATAGCCGCCGGTCGCGAGCACCGTGCGATGAGCGCGGAAACGGTGCAGCGTGCCGTCCTCCATGTTCCAGGCGATCAGGCCGCGGCAGGTGCCGTCGTCGTCCATCAGCAGATCAAGCGCAAAATATTCGACAAAGAACTCGGTGTTGTGCTTCACGCACTGCTGGTACAGCGTGTGCAGGATGGCGTGGCCGGTGCGATCGGCCGCAGCACAGGTGCGCTGCGCCATCTGCTTGCCATAGCCGATGGTTTGACCGCCGAACGGGCGCTGATAGATCGTGCCCGCCTCGGTGCGCGAGAACGGGACACCATAGTGCTCGAGCTCCAGCACGGCGGGCACCGCCTCGCGGCACATGTACTCGATTGCATCCTGGTCGCCGAGCCAGTCGGAGCCCTTGACGGTGTCGTACATGTGAAAGCGCCAATTGTCGCCGTCCCCCATGTTGCCCAGGGAAGCGGCCATGCCGCCTTGTGCCGCGACCGTATGGCTTCGCGTCGGAAATACTTTGGTGACACAGGCGGTCCGCAAACCCGACGCCGCCATCCCTAGCGCGGCGCGCATGCCCGCTCCGCCAGCGCCGACGATCACGACGTCGTAATCGTGATCAACGATCTCGTAGGCTTCGGTCATCGCGTGTCTCCGACGGTTCGCCGCACTGGCTCGTGCCCTGCAACGCCAGCCAATTCCGGCAACATCACGGAGTCAAATTCATTTTCAAGAATAAGCTATGCGCCCGCCATGCGCGGATCGTCGTGCGGGTCGTGATATTCGAGGCCGAGCGGGCCGATCGCCGTCACCTGCGTGACGTATTCACCGGACTTCGCCCAGTGGAAATGCCAGGTTTCGCCAGGCAGCACGATGACGCTGCCGGGCGGATAGGCCTTCACCTTGTCACCATCGAACGTCTCGCCAAGCCCGATATAGAAGACGCCCGACATGACCGTGTAGATGCGGTCTTCCGGATGCTTGTGCGGCATCAGCTTGGTGCCGGCCGGCACTTTGACCCGGACCACGTAGGGGCCGGGTTCAGCGGGATGGCCGACCATTACCGCAAGACGTGCCGCAGGCGGGAATGCCGGAAATGCTTTCCATTCGATGTCTTCAGGCAGGATCGCTCTGAAAGTCGATTCGTCTGGCTGGTGCGGACGAGGCATCGTGTATCTCCCTGAGCATCGGAAGATGACCGCCCGTTGCGGTCATTGGACCAATTTCGCGTCCAGTGTGATGGTGGCGTTGAGAACTTTCGACACCGGACAGTTCTTCTCGGCCTCTCCGGCAAGCCGGGCAAATCCGGCCTCGTCGAGTTTCGGCACCTTGCCGCGCAAGGTCAGTGCCGACTTGCTGATGCGAAAGCCCTGACCTTCCTGCTCCAGCGTGACCGCAGCCTCGGTCGAGAGCTCGGTTGGGGTAAAGCCCGCGCCCTGTAGGCCGAAGGCCAGCGCCATGGTGAAGCAGCCGGCGTGGGCCGCCGCGATCAGCTCCTCGGGGTTGGTCCCCTTCTCGTTCTCGAAGCGGGTCTTGAAAGAATAGGGAGTCTCGGCAAGCACGCCGGAGTCGCTGGAAAGATGGCCGCTGCCGGCCCGGCCGGTGCCATGCCAAACTGCTTTTGCCTTACGGATCATGTGACGCTCCTTTTTCTAGTCTTGCTCGCTTAGGGCTTGGGCGCGGGTTCTGCCATAGGGATAGAACAGCTCCTTGCGGCCTTGCTGCCACGCCGCCTTGAGTTCCGGCCTGGTGATGTCCCAGTCGGGGCGGCACTTCATGCTGACAGCGCGCAGGTCGTGGCGCAGATCGTCCGTCGTCGGGCGGCCGAAGAACCAGTAGCCATTATAGATCTTGTAGATGACAAGACCTGGCTCGATCACGATCACATGCGGGATCATGGGATTGTGCGCGGGATCGGTGTATTCGGCGATGTCAAGATCCTTCTGGACGATGCGGCGCGGATCGGCGAGGTACGGCCAATGCGCGCCGACGCCGCTGCGATTTTCGTTGGTCTCCAGGATGTTGTCGGTCGAGATGGTGACCAGCCGGCAGTAGCCGACCTCCATTTCGCGATGGAGCTGGACCAGTCCCTCAGCCTGGCGGCGGTCCTTCGGGCAGTAACCGCCGCGGCTGAGGACGACAATCATCGGATCCTGTCCTTGCAGCTCGGAGAGCTTTCGGTGCTTTCCGGTGTGGTCGGACAGTTCGTAGTCGGGGAAGATCGCGCCCGGGACCATATCTGACCGCATGTGATATCCTCCCGGGCGCCTTGCTCAAGCCTGCTTCAAGGCGCTGGCGTCGATCGGCATCTTGCGCAGCCGTTTTCCCGTCGCGGCAAAGACGGCATTGGCAACGGCGGGAACGATGCCCGAGGTCCCGGCCTCGCCCATGCCGCCCGGCGCCTCCGAGCTCTGGACGACGTGCACCTCGATCGTCGGCGCCTCGTTCATGCGCAGGATCTGGTAGGTGTCGAAATTGGTCTGTTCGACACGGCCACCCTTGAGGGTGATCTCGCCATAGAGCGCAGCCGTCAGGCCAAAGTTGACGGCACTCTGGATCTGCGCCTGTACCGTGTTGGGATTGACCACTGCGCCGCAATCCATCGCGGCGATCACGCGGTGCACGCGAACCGTGCCGTCCGTCGCCACCTCGACCTCGGCGACCTGCGCGAGATAACTGCCGAACGCGAACTGAAGCGCGATGCCGCGGCCGCGGCCCTTGGGCAGCGGCTGACCCCAGCCGGATTTTTCGGCGGCGAGATCGAGCACGGCTTTCGCCCGCGGATTGCGGTCGAGCAGCGCGCGGCGATAGGCGACCGGATCCTGTTTCGCGGCAGCCGCGAGCTCGTCGATGAAGCTTTCGGTGACGAAGACGTTGTGCGAGGGACCGACGCTGCGCCAGAACGCCGTCGGAATGCCCGGAGGTTCGATGCGCACATATTCGACATGGAAGTTCGGCAGGCTGTAGACCAGGTCGATCGCGCCCTCCGTCGTATCCGGATCGAGGCCATCCTTGAACGCCGGCGGCAGCCAGCGCGCAATGACGGAGGAGCCCGCAAAGCGGTTGGTCCAGACCACGGGCTTGCCGTCCTTGTCGAGGCCCGCCGCGATGCGGTCGAACCAATAGGGCCGGTACATGTCGTGCTGGATGTCCTCCTCGCGGGTCCATACGACCTTCACGGGACCATCGACCTGTTTGGCGATCTCGACGGCACGGACCGCGCCGTCGGCTTCCAGCCGCCGGCCGAATCCGCCGCCGATCAGATGATTGTGGACGATGACTTTCTCGACCGGCAGGCCGGCGGCCTTTGCCGCCATCGACTGCACCCGCGCGATGGCCTGGGTGCCGAGCCAGATTTCGCATTCACTTCCGCGGAAATGCACCGTGCAGTTCATTGGCTCCATGGTGGCATGCGCCAGGAACGGAAGCTGATAGGTCGCTTCGACCTTGGTCGCAGCATTCGCCATGGCCTTGTCGGCGTCGCCGATGTTCTGGGCGACCGCGCCCGGCCTGGTCGTCGCCTGCTCAAGCTCGCGGGCAACATCCGCCGTGCTGAGCCCGGCATGAGCGCCCTCGTCCCATTCGATCTTGAGCGCCTCGAGCCCCTTTTTCGCGGCGCCCATGTGGTCGGCCACGATGGCGACCGCATCATCCAGCCGGACGATCTGGCGCACGCCCTTGACCGCCTTTGCCGCCGTATCATCCACGCTCTTCACCCGCCCGCCAAACACCGGCGATTGCGCCAGCGTTGCGACCTTCACGCCCGGCGGGCGGGCGTCCATGCCGTAGATGGCGCTGCCGTTGACCTTGCCGGCTATATCAAGCCGCTTGGCAGGCGTACCGATCAGCCGAAACTCTTCCGGCTTCTTCAGCGCGACATTGGTCGGCACAGGCATTTTTGCGGCGTCGGCGGCCAGTTCGCCATAGCTGAGCTTCCGTCCGCTCGGCGTGTGGATCACCTCGCCCTCCTGCGCGCGACAGGATGTGACGTCAACGCCCCAGCGCTTGGCGGCGGCTGCGATCAGCATCACCCGCGCGGTGGCGCCGGCTTCACGCAGCGGCTTCCAGCCGCCGCGAATGGCGTTGGAATTGCCGGTCGCCTGCACACCCAGCAGCGGGTTGGCGTAGAGTTTCTCGTTCGGCGGCGCATGTTCGAGCTTCACCTGCTTGAGGCCGACCTCGAGCTCTTCGGCGATCAGCATCGGGATCGAGGTGTAGGTGCCCTGCCCCATCTCGACATAGGGCATGGTCAGGACGATCTGGCCGTCGCTGCCGATGCGGATGAAGGCGTTCGGCGCGAAGGTTTCAGAGCCGGCGGCTTCACTTTGGCCGATCGGCAGGCTCAGGCTCAGCAGCAGGCCGCCGCCGACGGCGGCGCTGCTGGCCAGGAAGTTGCGGCGGGAGAGATTGGTTTCGGCGGCGCGTGACGCGATGCGATCGATGATCATGGTCTACCTCCTCAGCCGTTCGCTTGCGCAGCGAGCTTGATCGCTTCGCGGATGCGGCTGTAGGTCCCGCACCGGCAGATGTTGCCGCTCATGGCATCGTCGATGTCGGAGTCCTTGGGATGAGGTTTCTCTGCGAGCAGCGCCGCGGCCGACATGATCTGGCCGGACTGGCAGTAGCCGCACTGCGGCACTTCATGGTCGAGCCAGGCCTTCTGGATCTTCGCGCCCGACGGCGTCGCGCCGATCGCCTCGATCGTCGTGATCTTGGAGTCGCCAACGCTGTCGAGCGTGGTGATGCAGGAACGGGTGGCCGTGCCATCGACATGCACGGTGCAGGCGCCGCACAGCGCCATGCCGCAGCCGAACTTCGTTCCGGTCATGCCGAGCACGTCACGCAACACCCAGAGCAGCGGTGTGTCGCCGTCGGCATCGATGCTGTGCGCAGTCCCGTTGATATTGATGGTAAAGGCCATATACCTCTCCTTCTTGCTGTTGGACCCGCGCGACGTGACGGTCACGCGGAGCGGTTCGTCTTAACAATAGATGTCGTCCGTCATATATCAAATCAAATTGAAGACGACGCCGACATTGCCGTGCGTGGCCTTCGAGTAGGGACAGAGCTTCTCCGCATCCGCGACCAGTTGCTCGGCGATCTTGCGATCGATGCCCGGCAAGCTGATGTTGAAGCGTGCACTGATGGAATAGTCATCAGCGCCGGTCAGTTGCAGATCCACCTCGGCATCGATGACGACCGAGGCCAAAGCCACCTTGTACTTGCGCGCGGCAAACCCGATCGCGCTTTCGAAGCAGGCCGACCAGCCGGCGGCGAAGAGCTGTTCCGGATTGGTGCCGATCCGCCGCGAGCCGGGCAGCGAGAGCTTGACGTCGAGGCGGCCGTCGGAGCTGCGGGCGGCGCCGTTCTCGCGGCCGCCGATCGTGTGGGTCCTCGCCGTGTATATCACCTTGCCGGCGACATCGGAATCCGTCGTTTTCTCGGGTTGGTCCATGTTGGTCCGATCTGAAGTTTCACGTTGCATGCCCTCACGGTGCCGCAAACTCCAGCAAATTGCCCGTTATCGATTGTTAGCAGTCGTTAGCGGGGGCGACCTGACGCCCTCCTCATCTCTTCGGATACGCTGTGAAGACGTAATCCTTTGCCTGCACGATGGTGTGGCAGGCGTAGCCGCAATCGGCGCCCTCGCCTTCGGGCTTGAACGTGTCGGAGGCGGCCTCATAGTTGAACTGGGCGTATCCCCAATTGCCGATGTCCGAAAACCGCTTGCTATCCCTCACCATCAAATCGACATCGTGCAGGGCGTCCGGCACCGTTGTCGGCGCCGGAGCCTCGGCGCTTGTCTTTTTGGTCCAATGGATTTTCGCCATCTTGGCGCCGTCGGGGAACGGCTTGCCGTTGGCCGGAGCGCCGCTCCGGTAGGCCTCGATCATCGCGGGATTGCCGAGGATCACCTCGATCGTTTCCTCGGTTTCACTGACGGCGATGGTCTGCCAGTCCTCATATCCCCTGAACTCGGAGAATGAGAGCCCCTTCGGCACCTGCACCATGTACTTGTCTTGCGCGGAGATGGCCGCGCCTCCCGAGGCGATGAACAGGAGGGCGAACGTGGCGCCGGCGGCGACGATGCTGATCGCGGCGGCACGCAGCAGCTCGTGCCGCTCGTCGTTGATGACTTTCGAGCTTGATCGAGCACGCATCATGCATCTCCGCTGGTCTGGGGCCAATCAAGTCTGATTGACCCGGCCGGTTGCCTTGTTGCCAGGATCAAGATGCCGCAGGTGCCGCGAAATAGCCCGTTAAGGGTTGTTAGGGGCCGTTAATGGTTGCGAGCCGGCGGGAAATGCGCAGCGCAGTCGCCCATGACGGCTATGGTGTGATTCCGGCGACTGCTCTAAAATGCAAGCCCGAGAAAGCGCTACGAAAAAAGACGACGCCGATGACGCCGCCGCCAGCGCAAGTCCCAGAGATCATATCGTTCGGTCCTTTCAGCCTGGTCGCGAGCGAGAGACTGCTGACGAAGGACGGCACGTCCGTGGAGATCAGCGCCAGGGCCCTCGATATCCTGATGATCCTTTTGTCGCGTCCCGGCGAGGTCGTCAGCAAGAACGAACTGCTCACTCAGGCCTGGCCTGGCGTCACCGTCGAGGAGGGCAGCCTCCGCTTCCATATCACCACTCTCCGCAAAGCCCTCGGCGACGGCAAGGGCGGCGCCCGGTACATCACGACATCAGCGGGCCGCGGCTACTCTTTCGTGGCGTCCGTCTCGCGCTCGAGTGCTCCGGCTACGGCGCGTGTCGAGACCAGCACCGGCTTTCGCCAGGCCAACCTCCCCACCCGTCTGGGCGGAATGGTCGATCGCGAGGAGGACCTTGAAAAGCTGTCGAAGCGTTTGAACACGGAACGGCTTGTCACCATCGTCGGCGCTGGCGGCGTCGGCAAGACGACGATCGCGATCGCCGTCGCGCATCTACTGAGCGCAGCCTTTGCCGGCGCCGTGCTCTTTGTCGATCTCAGCATGCTGAATGATTCAGGCCTGGTGCCGACCGCCGTTGCCTCCATGCTCGGGCTGTCCGTCCAGAGCGCCGATGCAACGACGAGTCTGGTGGCCTATCTTCGCGACAAGAGGCTGCTGCTGATCCTCGACACCTGCGAACATTTGATTGACGCTGTCGCGGCGCTGGCGTCGGCCATCTTTTCAGGGGCCCCGCAAGTCCACCTCCTGGCGACAAGCCGCGAAACGCTGCAGGTCGAGGGAGAGCATATCTATCGGCTGGAGCCTCTTGCCTGCCCGCCTGATGATCCCGGCCTCTCGGCCGAGGTCGCGCGCAGCTTTCCTGCGACGCAGCTGTTCGTCCAACGGGCCATAGCAAGTGGTGCGCGCCTCGACCTCAACGACAGCGATGCGGCGATCGTTGTGGACATCTGCCGAAAGCTTGATGGCGTGGCACTTGCGATCGAATTGGCAGCGAGGCGCGTCGAGGCCTATGGTCTGCGGCAGACCGCGGCGCTTCTCGATCAACGATTGGCGCATCTCTGGGCCGGACCGCGTACCGCGCCGCCCCGGCAGAAGACGTTGCAGGCGACGCTCGACTGGAGCTTCGGGTTGCTTTCCCAAACCGAGCGCCTGGTGCTGCGCCGGCTCGCGATCTTTGTCGGTCATTTCACGCTCGACGCGGCTCTGGCGGTCGCAACCAGCGAAATGCTGGATCAGCCGACGGTTTTCGCAGCGATCGACAGTCTGGTCGCCAAGTCGATGGTTGCGCCCCGTCCGGTCGGCGCCATGATGCGCTATCGCCTGCTGGATACGACCCGCGCTTACGCGCTCGATATCCGCATCGGCGAAAGCGAGGCCGCCGACCTGGCCATCCGGCATGCCACCTATTATCGGCAGTGGCTCGAGCAAAGTGGGACGGAATGGTCAAGCCTGGCCAGCGGAACCGAACAGGTGCCCCACTTTGCCGGCTTGAACAATGCACGGGCCGCGCTGGAATGGTGTTTCGGTGAAAACGGCAACGCCGAAGTCGGCGTCAGCCTGGCCGCCGCGGCGGCGCCCGTGTTCCTGATGATGTCCCTGCTCGTCGAATGTCATCGCTGGTCGGAGCGCGCGCTGTTGGCGCTCACCGATGCAAGACGCGGTGGAGCTGAAGAGATGCACCTTCGGGCGAGCTTTGGTATCGCGTCGATGCATATTCACGGAGAAAACGACATCGCGCGCGCCTCCCTCGACCGGAGCCTGGTGATCGCCGAGGAACATGGCGATGCCCTCAACGAGGCGGGACTGCTCGGCATGCTCCACATGTTCCATTTTCGCGGCGGAGATTTCGGTATAGCCCTGCACTATGCAGAACGCTGCCGTACGGTCGCCGGAAGCGTCGACGACGCAGCCGCTACCGCATTGGCTCACTCGATCCTGGGCCGTTCGTTGCTGATGATGGGCGACATCAATGGCGCCCGCACGGAACTTGATGCCTTGCTCAAGATCTGGTCACCTACCCAGCAAAGCAGCACGATCTATCTTGTTCACGATCGACACTTCAGAGCCGGCATCGCGCTCGCAAGGACGCTGTGGCTGCAGGGCTATCCAATTCAGGCTGTCGAACGTGTGCGGGCGTCCGTCGAGGGCGCCGAGCGCATGGATCATCCGGCATCCCTGACGGTTCTCCTCGCCTGGGCTGCTTCGATATTTCTGTGGACCGGCGATCTGTCGGCGGCCGAGCAGCATGTGAGTTCTTCGATTGCAATCGCGGAATCCTATTCGCTGGGACCGTTGGCCGCCGTCGGGCGGGCGAGACAGGCGCAACTGGCGATTTGCCGTGGCGATGCAAGAGGCGGAGTTGCCAGTCTGCGCGCATCCCTGCAGGAAATCCACCAGATGCGCTACGAGCTGATTACGACCGAATTCAACATTTCGCTCGTGCAGGGACTTGCCGCCCTCGGACAATTTGCCGACGCGGCCAGGCGGCTCGACGAGGCGACACGGCACGTGGAAACAAAGGGCGACACCTGTTATGTGCCGGAGCTGCTGCGTGTCAAAGCCGGGCTGCTTCGATCCATGGCCGAGCCTCGCGTGGACGAGGCTGAAACCTGTTTGCTGAAGTCGCTGGAACTCGCTCGCGGCCAGGGCGCGCGCGGATGGGAATTGCGCACCGCGACTGATCTCGCTGCGCTGCTGGCCAATCGGCGTCAGCGCAAGCGCGGCCGGGCTGTTCTCGAGCCGGTATTCGCGCAGTTCACCGAGGGCTTCGACACGGCCGACCTGAGGGCGGCCGAGCGGTTGCTGACAAGCTTGAGCTAGCGCGGCAACAGATTGGTCTTCGCCAGATCGATCACCTCGTCGCCGCGCCCGCTCATCACCGCGCGCAGGATCCAGAGGCTGAAGCCCTTGATTTCCTCCGGCGTGATCGTAGGCGGCATCGAAAGCTCCTGCTTCGCCGTGACGACATCCAGGAGCGCCGGCCCGTTATGCCCGAGCATTTCCTTCATCGCGCCCGGCAGGTCGCCGGGATCCTCGACGCGGCGCGCGTGAATGCCCATGGCTTTCGCCATCGCCGCGAAATCGGGATTTTCCAAACTAACATTAGTGTCAACGAAGCCTGCGGCCTTCATCTCCAGCGCGACAAAGCCGAGCACACCATTGTTGAAGATCACGACCTTCACCGGCAGCTTCATCTGGGTGAGCGTGATCAGGTCGCCCATCAGCATCGAGAAGCCGCCATCGCCCGACAGCGAGATCACCTGACGGCCGGGGTGAGAAGCCTGTACCCCCATCGCCTGCGGCATGGCATTGGCCATCGAGCCGTGCACGAGCGAGCCGATCATCCGGCGGCGCCCGTTCATTTTGAGATAGCGCGCAGCCCAGATGGTCGGCGTGCCGACGTCGAAGGTAAACACGGCATCGTCGCTCGCCTGCTCGCTGATGATGCGGGCGAGATATTGCGGATGGATCGGCTTGCGGCCGGGCGTGCCTTGCGCCAGCGAGTCGAGCCCTTCCCGCGCCTTCTTGTAATGCGCAATCGCGTTGTCGAGATGCTTGCGCTCGCTCTTCGTGTTGAGCAGCGGCAACAGCGCCTCGATGGTCAGTTTGACATCGCCGACAAGACCGAGGTCGAGCTTGCAACGCCGGCCCAGATTTTCCGGCCTGATGTCGATCTGCGCGACCTGGCAGTCCGTTGGGAAAAACTGCTTGTAGGGAAAATCGGTGCCCAGCATCAAGAGGACGTCGCAGGCGTGCATGGCCGCATATCCCGAGGAGTAGCCGATGAAGCCGGTCATGCCGACATCGTAGGGGTTGTCGTATTCGACATGCTCCTTGCCACCCAGCGCATGCACCATCGGGCTCTTCAGGGTCTCGCACAGCTGCATCAGCTGTGCATGCGCGCCCGCGCATCCCCGGCCGCAGAACAGCGTGATCTGCTTTGCGTCATTGAGCATCGCAGCCAACGCCTTCAATTGTTCCGCGTCGGGCATGATCCTGGGCGGAGCGAGTGCAAGGGAGCGCGGCGTCGACAGCGCGCGCTTCGGCGGCGCGCGGAAGGCGACATCGCCGGGCATGGCAATGACGGATACCCCGCGCAGGCCCACGGCCGCGCGGATCGCGTTCTCAAGCACATAAGGCAGCTGGCTCGCATCCGAGATGAGCTCGCAATAATGCGAGCATTCCTGAAACAGATTCTGCGGATGGGTTTCCTGGAAATAGCCGCCGCCGATCTCACCTGACGGAATTTGCGCTGCGATCGCGAGCACGGGAACCCGGCTGCGATGAGCGTCGAACAGCCCGTTGATGAGATGCAGATTGCCCGGCCCGCACGACCCCGCACAGACGGCGAGCGCGCCGGTCATCTCGGCCTCGCCGGCGGCCGCAAACGCTGCCACCTCCTCATGCCGTACATGGATCCATTGGATCGTGCCACGCCGCCGCAACGCTTCCGTCAGGCCGTTCAGGCTGTCGCCGACAATCCCGTAAATGCGCTTGACGCCGGCCTGCTCGAGTGTCGCCAGAAGGAGGTCGGCTACATTGTTGATTGCCATGGCATTTCTCCAAAAATCCGAAATCGTCGCGCACAGACTGCTTAAAGCGTCGTCGATCCTGCATCACTCAGGCCTACGGCAGTCCGTCCTCGTCTGCCCGATCACGGCTTGTTTACCCCGACCTCCTTCCAGCTGTTTCCAAAAAAGCACGGTTGTTGGAGAACGATGGTGCTTCCGTCCATATCGGCGGTCATTAAAATGTGATGAGGGTGAGTGCGCTATAGGGGGCGCGACGCCAATGACGATGCTGGCCGAGCGTGTAACACAAACAAACGAAATCATTTCATTCGGCCCTTTCAGCCTGGTCGTCGGCGAGAGGCTGCTGACACGGGACGGTGCGCCGGTGGAGCTGAGCGCGCGCGCCTACGACATCCTGTCGACATTGATATCCCGTCCCAACGAGGTGATCAGCAAGAACGATCTGCTCACGCTGGTCTGGCCCGATGTCATCGTCGAAGAAGGCAGCTTGCGATTCCATGTCGCAGGACTGCGCAAGGCGCTCGGCGACGGCAAGGACGGCGCCCGCTACATCACCACAGCCTCCGGGCGCGGTTATTGCTTCGTGGCGTCGGTCTTGCGGTCGACAACCGCCGCCCGCGAGCCTGCGCACGTGGAAACCACGGCGAGCTTTCCGCACGCTAATCTCCCGACGCGGGTCGCGCGAATGGTCGGGCGTGACGAGGAGGTCCTGAAAGTATCGGCGCGGCTGAATGCGACACGATTTGTGACCATTGTCGGCCCCGGCGGAGTCGGCAAGACCACTGTCGCAGTCGCCGCGGGACATCATCTGCTCAATGCCTTCAACGGTGCCGTCCTGTTCGTCGATCTCGGCATGCTCAGCGACCCGAAGCTCGTCCCCACCGTCGTCACGTCCATGCTGGGGCTCTCGGTCCAATCCGAGGATGCGAGGGGCCTGACCGCCTATCTCAGGGAGAAACGGGTCCTCCTCATTCTCGATACCTGCGAGCATCTCATCGACGCGGTGGCGGCGCTTGCAACGCAGATTTTCCAGGCGGCGCCGCAGGTTCACATCCTCTCGACCAGCCGCGAGGCCCTCCAGGTCGACGATGAGTATGTCTACCGGCTGGATCCGCTTGCTTGTCCGCCGGAGGAGCTGGGGCCGACTGCGGCGGCAATCCAGGAGTTTCCCGCGACACGGCTGTTCGTGGAGCGCGCGGTGGCGAGCGGCGCGCGGCTGGATTTCACCGATGCGGAAGCCGCGATTGTGGTCGGCATTTGTCGCAAGCTCGATGGCGTGGCGCTCGCCATCGAACTTGCCGCCAGGCGCGTCGAAACGTACGGCCTGGCGCAGACCGCCGCCCTCCTCGACAAGCGCCTGACGCTGCTCTGGCTCGGGCCGCGCAGCGCGCCGGCACGTCAAAAGACCTTGCAGGCCACGCACGACTGGAGCTACGGGCTGCTCTCGGACCTTGAGCGGACGGTGCTCCGCCGGCTCGCCGTCTTTGTCGGGCACTTCACGCTCGACGCAGCACTCGCGGTTGCCACCAGCGCCGCGCTCGACAACGAGGCCGTTCTTGGCGCGATCGACAGTCTGGTCGCCAAATCGATGGTCGTGACCCGTCCCGTCGGCGCCATGATGCGTTACCGCCTCCTGGACACCACGCGCGACTATGCGCTCGGAATTAGCGCGAAGGACAGCGAAGTAACCGATCTCGCCGTTCGCCACGCCTGCTATTACCAGCAATGGGCGCAACAGGCCGAGGGCGAATGGTCGACGCTGTCGACCGGCACCGAACGGATTCCGCATTTTGCCGGTCTCAACAATGTCCGCGCAGCGCTGGAATGGTGCTTTGGTTCGAACGGCGACGTCCAGGTCGGCGTTCGGCTGGCTGCGGTGGCGGTGCCGGTCTTTCTCTCGATGTCCCTGTTTCCGGAATGTCAGCGCTGGTCACAGCGCGCGGTCCTTGCGCTTGACGAGACGACAAGGGGAAGCCTCGACGAGATGCGTCTTCAGGCCGGTCTTGGACTGGCGACATCGCAGATGCATGGCGACGGCGAAGCTGTAAGCGAAGCCTTGAACCGAAGCCTGGCGATTGCCGAACAGCGCGGCGACACGGCCGACCGGGCCGGGCTGCTCAACATGGTGCATTATTTCTATGCCCGCAGAGGCGACTTCAAGACGTCGCTTGAATACGCCAAGCGTTGCCGGTCGCTGGCCGACACGTCTGACGATCCGGCGCTGAAAGCGGTGGCGCATGCGATGTTTGGCCGGGCGCTGCAGGTGACCGGCGACGTCAGCGGTTCGCGCGCGGAGCTCGACGCTTTGATGCGCATATTGTCGGAGTCCCGGCGCGGCTCGGTCCTGCTTGGTTTTGATCCACACTATCGATCGGGCATCGCGCTGGCGCGGACGCTATGGCTGCAAGGCTTTCCGACGCAGGCGATGACAACCGCGCGCGAGGCCGTCATGGGGTCGCAAGCCATGGGTCATCCGGCAGCGCTGGCGCTGGTATTGGCCGGCGCGGCAACCGTTTCCCTCTGGTGCGGAGATCTCGATAGCTCGCAATCCTACACCGATTTGTCCTTCTCCCATGCCGAAGCCAACGCCATGGGCCCGCTGATGGCGGTCGGACACGCCCGCAAGGCGGAGCTCGCAATGCTTCGCGGCGACACGGGGCAAGGCGTTCTGGACATGCAGGCAGCGCTCGCGCGTATCCATGCCGCGCGGCTTGAGACGCTTTCGACCGAGTTCCACATGGCGCTCGCGCAAGGGCTGGCGGCGATCGGACGTGTCGCCGAGGCCATCCCCTTCAACGACGAAACCATTCGGCAGGTCGAACGCAGCGGCGAGATGTTCTACATGCCGGAATTGCTGCGCGTGAAGGCCGGACTGTTTCTCTCGCTGCCGCAGCCAAGCGTCGACGATGCGGAACGCTGCCTGGTGCAGTCACTGGAAATGGCCAGGGGCCAAAGCGCGCGCGGATGGGAGTTGCGCGCGGCCATCGGCCTTGCGTCACTGCTGGTCGATCAGGGGCAGCGCAAGCGCGCCACGTCCCTGCTCCAGGATGTATTCGATCAATTCGATGAGGGTTTTGAGACCGCGGACCTCAAGGCGGCCGAACGCCTGCTGGCGAAACTGGCAGATTGAACGCGCGTGCCGATTTCGTTCGTACGTAAGCGACCATGCCCCTTTTTCGCCGCCCGCGGCTTGCAACAGCTAACGCGCGCTAACAACCCTTAACGAGCCAATTGGCGAAGTTTGCGCGAATGTGAGCTCGCAACGGGCAACATGTGAATTGGCCGGGTTGGTCCGCCGAATAGTCGTCACGTCACGAGATCGTCCAACCGACAGGGAGAAGAAGAAATGTCAGACCAGATCAATCATCAGCGCCGCCGCTTTTTTGGCAGCGCCGCCATGACCTTGGCCGCTGCCCAATTCGCCCTGAACGGTGCTTTCGCTGCGCAACCGGCCAAATCAAAGCCGGCCAGTGTGCACGCCGTAAAGCCGGGAACCAACACCTCGTTCGCCACGCTGAAGCAGATCGATGCAGGCCTGCTCAATGTCGGCTACGCCGAGGCCGGTCCGGCCGACGGCCCTGCCGTCATCCTCCTGCACGGCTGGCCCTACGACATCTACAGCTTTGTCGATGTGACGCCCCTGCTCGCGGCCGAGGGCTACCGCGTCATCGTGCCCTATCTGCGCGGTTACGGCACGACGCATTTCCTCTCCGACGCCACCTTCCGCAACGGCCAGCCGGGGGCACTTGCCACCGACATTATCGCGCTGATGGATGCGCTCAAGATCGAGAAGGCGACCGTCGCCGGCTTCGACTGGGGTGGGCGCACCGCCGACATCATGGCCGCGCTCTGGCCGGAACGCTGCAAGGCCCTGGTCTCAGTGAGCGGCTATCTGATCGGCAGCCAGGAGGCCGGCAAGATGCCGTTGCCGCCGAAAGCGGAGTTGCAGTGGTGGTATCAATTCTATTTCGCCACCGAGCGCGGCCGCGCCGGCTACGACAAATATCGCCGCGAATTCTCGAAGCTGATCTGGCAACTGGCGTCGCCGAAATGGAATTTCGACGACGCCACTTTCGATCGCAGCGCGAAGGCCTTCGATAACCCGGACCATGTCGCGATCGTGATCCACAATTACCGCTGGCGACAGGACCTTGCCGAGGGCGAGGCGAAATATGACGACATCGAAAAGAAGCTCGCGCAGGGTCCCGTGATCACGGTCCCTACCATCACCATGGAGGGCGATGCCAACGGCGCGCCGCATCCGGAGCCGTCCGCCTACGCCAATAAGTTCTCCGGCAAATATTCGCACCGGACCATCAAGGGCGGCATTGGCCACAACCTGCCGCAGGAGGCGCCGCAAGCCTTTGCCGAAGCCGTCATCGACGTCGTTGCCGAAACCTGATCGGCATCAAGGGGCCTGCGGACCGGCCAATCGGCGGTCTGCAGGCTGCCTATCCAGCGCCCCCTGGAGATGAGAGATGCGCAAATTCCTCGCCCTCGCTGCGCTCGTCGTGATCGGCCTTGTCGCGCTCGCGCAGTCCGGTCCGTCGCTGTTGTTCGGCGGCTAAAGCGCGATGAGATTAGGTTGAATCGTCATCGCGCTTTGGCTTTTTGATTGAGCATGATCTTTTCGGAAAACCGCCACACACTTTTCCGGATCATGCTCTAGGAGCGCAGCGTCCTGAAAAAGCTTCGTACCTCCTGCACGAACAACGCCGGCTGCTCGAACGCGGCGAAATGGCCGCCCCTGGGCATTTCGCTCCAGTGCCGGATATTCGGAAACGCCTCTTCCATCCAGCGCCGCACCGGCGGCACGATCTCCCTGGGAAACACCGCGACACCCGTCGGAACGGTGACCTTGTACGGCCGCGGACGCCCAAAACTCTCCCAGTAGAGACGCGCCGAGGAGGCGGCGGTCTCGGTGATCCAGTAGAGCATCACATTGTCGAGCAATTCGTCGCGGGTAAGGATGTTCAGGGGATCGCCATCGCAGTCGGTCCAGGCCCAGAATTTCTCCAGGATCCACGCCGCCTGCCCGCTCGGCGAATCCGTCAGGCCGTAACCCACCGTCTGCGGACGCGTCGATTGCTGCTTGGAGTAGCCCGAATCCCAGGCCCGATAGTGCTTGAGGCCGGCGAGTGCACGGGCTTCCTCGGGCGTCGGCTGCTCGCCCACATTGGGCCGCGAGCCCATCGCAAGGGTGATGTGAATGCCGAGACAATGCGTCGGATCTTGCGCGCCGATCGCGGTCGTCACCGCTGAGCCCCAGTCGCCGCCCTGCGCAGCGTAGCTGGTGTAACCGAGGCGCGCCATCAATGCCGCCCAGATCGCGGCGATGCGTTCGACACCGCAGCCCTTGGTTCTCGGCTTGTCCGAAAAGGCAAACCCCGGCAGCGACGGGCAGACCACATGAAAGGCATCAGCCGCAGCGCCGCCATGTGCGGTCGGATTGGTCAGCGGCTCAATCACCTTGGTGAATTCGACCACCGAGCCGGGCCAGCCATGGGTGATGATCACTGGCATCGCTTCCGGATGCGGCGAACGGACGTGCAGGAAGTGCACGCCGAGCCCGTCGATCTCGGTTACAAATTGCGGAAAGCGGTTGAGCTTCGCTTCGCGGGCGCGCCAGTCGTACTCCTCGCCCCAGTAACGGCAGATTTCCCGGACCCACTTCAGCGGAATGCCCTGGCTCCAGTCGTCGACCAGTTCGGCTTCAGGCCAGCGCGTGTTCCGCAACCGCGCCTTCAGGTCGGCGAGAACGTCATCTGGGACTGAAATGCGAAACGGCTTGAGCGCATCACTCATGTCGGCCTCCCACGATGTCGCAGCCTGTTCCATCCAGCCTGCTGGTTACAGAACGCCTACGCGATCAGGGAGTCCCCATCAAGACATCAAAACGCCGGCTTGGCTCACAAGGCTCGGCTCACACGGGCCGCTTGCAAACCAGATCGACTTCGATCAGTGCATCATAGGCAAGCCCGGTGACGCCAACGCAGGTGCGCGCCGGCAGCTTGCCGGCGGCGAAATACTTCCGGTAGGTCTCGTTCATTGCCGCATAATCCTCCTTGAAGCGCGTCAGATAGACCCGCGCCATCACGACGTGCTCGAGGCCGAGGCCGACACCCGCGAGCACCACCTTGAGATTCTCCATTACGGCTTTGGTTTGCGCGACAATGCCGTCGGGCAAAATTCCCGGCGTCGACGGCGTATCCGGCATCTGTCCGGTGACGAAGACAAAGCCGTCGGTTTCCACCGCGTGGCTGAAGGGCGCGACCGGTTTCGGCCCGCCCGGGATCATGTGGAATTTCAATGCTGCCGGTCCTTTGCTTGGAAATCAGGGCGCGTCCTGGAAGACCCGCTTGCCGATAATAGCGTGCACACCCCAATTGCCATCGACGACTTGCGTGACGCCGAAATCAACCGCGGCCGACATCAGCGCGATCGCCTCATCCTCGCTGAGGCCTTTGATGTTCATCAGGAAGCGGCGCATTTTTCGGAACGCGTCTTTCATGGCAAGATCGAGCGAGGACGTCGCATAGACTTCGCTCTGCCCCTGTGCGCCGAATTCCGCCAGATAGTTCGGATGGCTGAAGCCGGTCAGCACCCAGTCGGTCTCGGTCTCGATCAGGGGATAGCTGAGATCGGCGAACGGTTGGCCCGCAAGCCGGCTCTTCTTGTGCAGGATCACCTGGAACGTGCCGGTCATCGAACATTCGATCGCGGTGCCGCCCAGCTCGCCGTCGCCTTGTGCTGCATGGGGATCGCCGACCGAGAGCAGCGCACCCGGCACCGAAACCGGAAGATAAACCGTCGAGCCCTTGCCGAGTCGCCAATTGTCGAGATTGCCGCCGAAATAGGACGGCGGGATCGAGTCGACGAAATCCATCTCCCTCGGAGCAAGCGCGATCACACCGAAATGCGGCCGCAAGGGAACGCTGATGCCGTCGAGCACGACATGCCGGCGCTTCACCGAACCCGGCGCAACGGGCACGCCGGGATAATCATAGGTGGTGTGGGTGACGCCGGAGGGATCGGTCTGCGGCTCCCAGCGATAGGAATAGATCGCGCGCGCATGCGGCGTCTCGCAGGAATCGAAGATCTCGTAAATCGTCACGGTCTCGCGCGGCTTTGGGCCGCTGAGGAATTCATTGTAGTGATAGCCCCACCACGCTGCGACGCTGGAGCCGAACACTCTGCCCTCATATGGCGGATGGCGGCTTGGCCGCGGCACAATGTCGAGGATGCGTACCTCCAGCACGTCGCCGGGCTGTGCGTCCTTCACCGCGATCGGGCCGGTGCAGATATGCACACCGAACCCCTCGCCGGCGCCGCGGCCAAACACGGAAGCATCCATCGGACCGGCGCCGCGACGGTCGATATTTTTCCGTGCTGAAGTCCAGCCGAATACGCTTTCGGCACCCGCATCGTCCGCGATCATCCGCTCAGGATCATCGGAGGCGTGTTGAGTCAGCGTTTCGATGGTAATCGTGTCGCCGGAATTGATCTCGGCCTGCGGCGGTAGCGAGCGGCTGAAATAACCCCAATGCACGCGCGCTGCTTCCACTGCGATGTGATGATGGCTCGGTCCGGCCACGGCCTTCCGATTGTCCGTGAGCTGATCGGCGCAGGCCGCACTCGCCTTCACAGCCGTCAACGGCTGGTGCGCGCGCGATTGCGCCAGCGCTTCCTGCGGCCAGCCACGCTGGCCGATGGCAGGGGCGGCCGCACGCTCCGCCTCCTGCTGCCGGAATTCGCGCGGCGGCAATCCAAAACGATGGCGGAACGCGCGGGAAAAATGCGCAGAGTCGCCAAAACCGTAGCGATAGGCGATTTCCGAAATCGATTGATGCGCTTCGGTCGGATTCGACAAATCAGCCCAGGCGCGCTGCAGCCGGCGCTCCCGAACATAATGCGTGAAATTGTCGCCGACGCCTTCGAACAATTTCTGCAAATAGCGCTCGGATATCCTCTCCGCCTGCGCGACACGCGCGGGCACGAGATCGGGATCTTCGAGTCGCCGCTCGATGGTTTGGCAGATCCGGTAGAGGATAGCGGCTTGCGTCGCGCTGTGGCCGGCTTCCGAGGCCGGCGCCGAAAGGCGGTGCGTGAGAGTCAGCAGCAGATCGACCAGGCTTTGCGTGACTGCCGCCCATTCAACGTCGTTGAGGCCCTCCATCGTCCGCGCCGTGGCTTCCACCAGACGGGAGAACACGTCGGCTATTCCGTCGGGCGCGACCACCTGCGCCTCGTTGAGGCGTGGCTTGCCGGTGAGGCGACCGTGCAAGGCGTCCGAGGTGATCGACAGCACGACCGCGCGCAGGTCGCGCTGGAACACAACGCTGCAATCGCCGTTTCGTGGCAGCAGCAGGAAATGACCGATCGGAACGATGCGATGGCTGGCGCCGCTCCGCAGCACCACGCCATCCTCGATCGGCATCACCGCAATCGGCAGATCCTCGTTCGAGAGCGGCTGTGGCGAGATCGCCTGCGAGCCGGCCGACAAGCGGCCGAGCGCAACGCCAATTGTGTTCCGATGCGAAGCAGTCGCGTGGCCGTCATAAAAGGGGCTGGCAGCCGCGGGACGAAGACCGACAGCACCCAGCACGTCCCGCCAGGCTTCCGGGCGGTCGTCCTGCGCGTAGGATTCGCTTGTGAACGGACGGAAACTCATGCGTCGGCACCCACCACGAGGGAGCAAAAAGCAACCCCCGTGCCAGACAAGCCTCGGCCATGCCGCGCATGGCAGCGTCAGATCAGCGCGCATCATTCATGCCGGCGGCAAAAGCCGCTTTGGTTCAACGCATTAATCGCATCGGAACACGTTCTTCCGGATCGTTCCATGGACGCCCCAATTGGCGTCCACGACCTGGGTGACGCCGAAATCGGCGCCGACCGACATCAGCGAAATCGCCTCATCTTCACTCAGGCGATGCACAGTCATGAGGAAGCGCCGCAGCTTGCGGAACGCGTCGCGCATGGCGCGATCGAGGCTCGAATGGTTGGCGATCTCCACTTGCGCGTTCGCGCCGAGCTCGGCGAGATAATTCGGATAGGTGAAACCATAGACCGACCAGGCCTGCTCGGTTTCGAGCAAGGGGTGCGTGAGGCCTTCGAGGCTGGTGCCACCGAGATCGTTTCTCTTGTGCAGGATGAACTCGAAATCGCCGGTCAGCGAGGTCTCGATCGCGGTGCCGCCGAGTTCGCTGTCGCCCTGGGCGGCATGGGGATCGCCGACCGAAAAATACGCGCCGGCAACGGCGACAGGATAGAACATCCGCGCGCCCTTGCCGATGCGCCAGTCGTCGATATTGCCGCCGGTATAGCTCGGCGGAATGGAACTCACGAAATCGGCTTCCGATGGCGCAAGGCCCATGGTGCCGAAATGCAAACGCGCCGGCACCCTCACACTGCTCAGGATGTTTTCCCGCTTGCGGATGGTGGCGTGGTCGACGCGCACGCCGGGATAATCGATGGTCGCGTGCACGATGCCATCAGGATCGGTCTGCGGGGTCCAGACATAGTTGTAGACCGCCTTGGCGTAGGGCTCGCCCGCTGTATCCAGCTCGAAGATGGTGATGACTTCGCGCGGCTTCGGCTCCTCGATCAGGTCGTGGTAGTGAAAGCCCCAATTCGCCGCCACATTGGAACCGAAGCATTTGCCGGCATGGCAGGCGCTGCAGCTCGGCCGCGGTCGGATGTCGAGGATGCGCACTTCGAGGATATCGCCGGGCTCTGCGCCTTCGACCGCGACAGGCCCGGTCAACAGATGCACACCAAGGCCCTCGCCCGCCCCGCGGATGAACGGGCCCTCGGTCGGGCCGGAGCCGCGGCGCGCCACCGCCTTGTGCTCGCGGGTCCAGTGGAACACGCTCTCGGCGCCCGCATCGCCCGCGATCATCCGCTCGTAATCGTCATTGGCGTGATGGGTCAGCGTCTCGATGGTGGCGCGATCGCCGGAACGCAGCGTGAGCGCGGGCGCGACCTTCTTGCTGAAATAGCCCCAGTGAACGGTCGCCGGCGACACCGGCAAGGTGAAATGCTTCATGGAATTGCCTCTTTCAGGAAGCGGTCGGAACATCGAGCGAGCGCTGCGCGCATGATCTATCGGCATCTGGCCATCTCCGGTGTCCGATCCACATCCATCATGCTGAGGAAACGGGCGATGAGTGGGTGACGGGGATTTTGCAGCACCTCATGCGCCGGCCCCTCCTCCAGGATCGCGCCGCCGCTCAGGAACGCCATGCGGTCGGCGACTTCGTCGGCGAAGCGGATCTGGTGGGTCGAGATGATCATGGTGAGCCCGTCATCGATCGCAAGGCGGCGGATCACTTCGAGCACCTCGTTGACGAGCTCGGGATCGAGCGCCGAGGTCGGCTCGTCCAAAAGCAGCACGCTCGGGTTCGGCGCCAGCGCACGCGCGATCGCCACGCGCTGTTGCTGCCCGCCGGAAAGATGCCGCGGCAGCGCCCCGGCGCGATGGCTGAGGCCGACGCGATCGAGTAGTTCGTCGGCGCGCCGCTCGCTGTCGATCCGCGCCATGCCGTGCACCCAGCGCAAGGGTCCAGCGATGTTTTCCCGCGCCGTCAGATGGCTGAACAGGTTGAATTGCTGGAACACCATGCCAACGCCGACATTGGCGCGCTCATTGGCGACATCGCGCGGCGAGAGTTTCCGGCCGGCCGAGCTAAAGCCAAGGCGGCGGCCGCCGACGTGTACGGTGCCGTCATCCCAGTCATCGAGATGGTTGATGCAGCGAAGCAGCGTCGACTTGCCCGAGCCGCTGGCGCCGAGCAGCGCGACCACTTCGCCGACGCGGACAGTCAGGCTCAAGCCATCCAGCACCGCCTGCGCGCCGTAACTCTTGTGCAGGTCGGTCACCTCGACCGCGATATTGTTGCGGGCGATGGTGGCGGCGCGGCGCACGCGGTCCTCGCGCGTCAGCGCCAGCGGTGGCGTCTCGGCGAGTTCGGCCGGCGCAGCCGATTCGGCATCGAGCGCCGGCGCGTTTTGCTCGGCGAGATCGGGCTTGGTGAACGAATCCACCCGCCGCCACGGCAGATACTCGGAGAGTTTCCGCTGCCGCGAGGTGCGATCGAGGTCGAGCAGCCATTCGAAGCCGAGCTGGACGGCGCCGACCGCGCCCGTCAGCACGAGATAGAGCAGGCCAGAAGCAAAGAAGATCGAGAAAAAATCGAAGGTGGAGGACGCAAGCTGCGTGCTGCGCAGCGTCAGCTCCTGCACCGCGATCACGGACGCGAGCGACGAGTTCTTCAGCGCGCTGACGGATTCGTTGCCGAAGGCCGGGATCATGGTACGGATTGCCTGCGGCGCGATCACCCGTCGCATCAGCACCCCCGGCGTCATGCCGAGCGCTTGTCCTGCCACGATCTGCCCGCGATCGACACCGAGCACGCCGGCGCGGAGCATTTCGGCAATGAACGGCGCCTCGTTGCAGGCGAGCGCAAGGCCGGCAGCCATGATGGCGGGAAGCTTGATGCCGATGTGAGGCAGGGCGTCATAGGCAAACACCATCTGCAGGATCAGCGGCGTGCCGCGAAAGATCACGGTGTAGCCTCGCGCAAATACCGCGAGCGGCCAGAAGCGGCTGAGCTGCATCCAGGCGAGGATCAACCCGAGAATCAATCCGCCAAGAAGCCCGAGGGCAGTGACCTGCAGGGTCAGCTCAATGCCCTCGAGCAGATACGGCAGACTGAGGTAGTGGAGAAACAGCGACATCAGTCAGCCGTAAGGATGTCCGGCTCCTTGAAATTGTTCACGTCGAGCTCCCACTTCTTCAGGAGGTCCATGTGAATCCCGGCTTTCTGCACCTCGATCAGTGCCGCGAGCACGGCGTCACGGAAGGCGGGCTTGTCCTTCGGCACGGCGATGCCGACGGAGTATGGGATCGTCACCGCAATCGCCTTTTCCAGCTTGTCCGGGTTTGCCTTCACCGCATTATCGACCGTATTGACGTCGTTGACATAGGTGTCGGCGCGGCCGGCGAGGATCGCCTGGATACAGTTGGCGTTGTTGTCATAGAGCTGCAGCGTCGGCTCCGGCTTTCCTGCCTCCTTGCATTTCGGAGCGAGGTCCTGCACCAGCGGCACCTCGACAAAGCCGGTGTTTTCCGCCGCGGCTGCGCCGCACATGGTAAGATCGATGCCGTGAATGCCCTTCGGGTTGTCCTTGGCAACCAGCACGCCGTCGAACACCTTGGAATAGGTGATGAAGTCGGCCGCTTTCGCACGCTCCTTGGTGGCGTAGATATCGGAGATCACGATGTCGGCCTGCCCGCTCGCGAGCGTCGTCAACAACGCGGCAAACACCACGGGCTTGTAGGTCAGCTTGAAGCCGAGGCAATCGCCGATGGCTTCGCCGAGATCGATGTCGAAGCCGACATATTGGCTCGGGTCTTTCGGATCGATCGCCTCATAGCCAGGTGTGTGCGGGTTGATCGCATTCACCAGCGTCTTGCCCTTGAGATCGGGATATTTGGCCTGCAGGGCCGCACAGCCTGCTGGAGTTGCCGCCTGTGCGCCGAGCGACGCCAGGAATGCCGCGACAATTGCGCCCAGCGCAGCCAGGCGCCACAGGCGCCCTGGTTCAATAGAAAGCCATTTCCGCATGTTGCCAGCTCCTTCGAATTGTCATGGCGCCTGCCATGTTCCAAAGCTCGAAGGGAAGCCTAGGGTGAGCATGTGCGGAAAAGCTTGTCCGAGGGCGTACAAAAAATTGGATCAGGGCCATCCAAGTTTTGGGCAGTCCTGCACAAAAAAATGGCCGCGCGAGCGGCCATTCACGGAAGCCCGACATGTGCCGTCTTACTGGAGATATTTCGACGTCGGCAGCTTGGTTACGCGGTCGCCAGCGACCTTGGTGGTGTCTGCCTGGTCGCGGAGATGCACCGCTTCGGCCTGTTGGCGAACATGAGCGACATACGGGCTCAGCAGCTCTTTTGCGCGGGCGATGCCGGTCCGGGCGTCATTGACGTCAATGCCTCTCGGCAGCGGGGTCGCATTAAGCTGGCGATCTATCGCCTCGATGAGTTTCGCGACATCGTCCCGGTGCTGGCCGGCAACGAGTTCTGCCGACAACAGCCGGATCAGATTCAGCAACGCCAGCGTGGTTACGTCAGGTGTGTTGCTCATCGAAACCTCCGAACAATAGGGCGCAACTCCTCTCAACCCGGCACTGCCTCGGAAAGTTCCCGATGAATAAGGCCTTCCCAAGTCTCGCCCGTGGCCCGCAGCCGCCATTTTCATAGCAAGAAGTCGCTCGTCACCCCGAGATAAGAATCGGTAACCATTTCGGGCCCTTGCGGAGAAGGCTTTTGCCTTTTCCTTCGGCAGCCCAACCGACACGCTGCGCAAACCGATCCTCGATAGCGCACTCGTTGTCCCCCGCTTGTCCGCAGCATATCCACAGCTGCCAAGCAGGAGAATTTATAGTAGCTGTAATGGCTTGCTGCGCACCTGTCCACAGCCGCGCGAAGAGGTCTGCGAGCCAGTACATCAGTAGCCGTTCTGGTCCATTGCCGCACGGCAGGCCGCGCTCAGATTACCCTTCTGCCGCTGCAGGCAGGCGGTAATCGCGCGGACATTGGGGATTTCGCCGGCACACAGGCGGTAGACATCCGGCGTGCATGCGCGGCGTTGTTCCGCGGTACCCTGATAGGCCGAAGCGGCATTGGCGGAAGCCAGCGTGATCGCCAACCCTAGCGCCGAGGCGAGACGGTGAGAGGCCGAAAATGCAATGACCTTTGCACTCATGGCAGCATTCCCCTTCAATGGTTTAGGCGTCTCTGCTAAGATCCCGCTCGATTGCTGCGAGATACGCGAAATATTTCTGAATGAATGTGATTTTTCTCACACTTTCCGCGCGTGTAAGCCTCTTAGGGTGCGCGCGGGGACTTGAAAGAAATCAGTAACCAAACAAGCCGCGAGAGCCGGGTCGATTCAATTTAAGCGATCCCGTCAATCCGGAACAAAGACAGTTTTGCGAGGGTGCTCTTCCGAGCCTGGGAGCGCCCGAACAATGAGTGAAGCTGAGTTCGATCTTTTACTGGACGCCGTGCGAACGGCGATTGCGCCTGTCTTCGGGGAGGATCCCATGTTGGCCCGTCAGACGATTTTCAATGCACCGCCCAAGGCCGCCAACGACAACGGGCAGGTCTGGCCGTTGATTCCGTTTCCGGAAGGCTGGTACGCCGCCTGCTGATGCCGCTGCCGCGGATTGAGCTGCTCCCTTCTCCCACGAGACGATCGCGCAACACAGTTCGCTTAAGGTCAATGCCGGAATTTGCCTCCGCGCAGGACGGGCTTTAGAAGCTGCACTCGACGACGCAGCCCTCGCAACCGCGCATGCCCCCCAACGATCGCGTCCTGTTTCTCTGCACCGGAAACTATTATCGCAGCCGCTACGCGGAGGAGGTTTTCAACTTCCGCGCCCGCGCCGAGGGCCTGTCCTGGCGCGCGTTCTCAAGGGGACTGGCCGAAGCGAGCTCACCCGAGAATGTCGGGCCGATGTCTCGCTTCGCCCTCGATGCGCTTGAAAGTCGAATGATCGCGCCAGAAGGCGCGGCCCGGTTGCCGGCGCCCTGCTCCCCGGTCGACTTCGACCGGGCTTCGCTCATCATCGCGCTAAAGGAAGTCGAGCATCGGCCGATGGTCGAGCGGCGCTTTCCGCACGTCGCGGCCCGAATCGAATATTGGCACGTCGACGACATCGAGTTCGCGCCGCCCGAGGTCGCGCTCGCCAAGATCGATCGGGAAGTGGAAGCGCTGCTTCTGCGCCTGCCGTGAACTTTTCAACACATCGTTAAATGGGCTTCTGATCTGTAGCCGAGAGATCACACCTTTCCGCCCTCAATTACCGTGAACTTCCGCCTCCGATCAGGCGGGGTCTCAGTCGGCAGGCTGAGCTGAGCATTGCTACCCCAGCACCGGATACTCGAACGCAACGCCCTCCCGATCGCGTTAGATCACGCCGGCGGCGCCGAGCCGCTGCATTGACCTTCTCACGATCGTGCCAATCTTCCATCGGCAGCGATGTCACGGCGTGGTGCAGTTCGGCCGGGATAGTCTGTTGGCTGTCGACCGGCTTATTCGCCCACTGCCAGAAGCGATCGGAAGGCGTCCATCAGGGGCATCTTCTCTCGCATCCCCGGCATGCCCATGATCCCGCCAATTTGACAGGTCGTGAAACCGCTACACCTTGGGATCGTGACCGCTCGTATGCACATGATCGGGGCTCGTGCGATACGGAGTGATTAGGATGCGTTCCGCTTTGGCCTTAGGCCTGTTGATCACTCTGTGTGCTTCTGCCCACGCCGCAACGGTGCATCACCTCCGCACGCGCCATCAGGTCACCATTCAGCCCAGCCAAGGTACGTGCGTCCCTCCGGCGTGCTACAAGTTTCCAGGCTATCCGCCCTTACCTCCGGAGGCGGTTAGAACTCTTGACCCGTCCACCTTCGGAGGCGGTTGACCTAACTCACCTGGTCCCTCATCTGCAGGAACATCTGCTTCACGTCAGGAATGCTTTTCCCTACCTCATGCGATTTGTTCCCATCCCACCGACTTGCTTTCTTGTCGGATGCGCGAAAAATGGGTTGGTCAAGCATTGCGCCGCGCGGCCCGAGGCCGACGCGTTGCACTGAGGCAGCGATGTAAAGCTGCAGTCGATGTTGCCGCCACCCATGCCGTAGGTCTGCAGGCAGACCGGGAAGCTCGGATCATACCTCTGCGCCTCGGCCGATGAGGCTGCGAGCATCGTTGCGATCGCGAGGATCGTCCTGGCCATTGCGCGCATCACGCGGGGCGTCAGGGATCTGTCAGGCCGCGCCGCGCAGAGGCAGAGGCAGCTGCACTGGCCGGCCGCCGCCATGTCGCTCGATGAAGTCTCCCAGAATCGGCGGGACCTCTCTGTCCTGTTCGGCGTACCATCGCGCTAGCTCGTCGGCGATCTCCTCCGACATGTCCCGCGACCAGCCCTCCGCTGTATTGAAGGCGACCACGCGAACGGGATTCGAATACTGGCCCGTCATTAAGTCCGTGATGACGATCTCGCGATCGGTGCGCTCGTCGTCGGTCTCTGGCCACGCTCGGCCCAGATGGCCGCCGAAATCATCTAGCACGAGGTAAATCTCGCGATTGTCCGTGTCCGGCACGATCGAGGGCGAACTGCGCATGACGCAACTCCACTGCTAACGCCTTCAAATAAGGCGCCGGCCAGGAAATTGCGAATCGGTTCACGATGCTGTGTCGCGCGGCCCGCGCGAATGCTTTGGCCTGATCGAGGGCTTCCTCGCTCGTGAGCTGTTCCGGCCTGAGCCGCCGGCCCGATTGTCGTCGAAATAGGAGTGCTGGCGCGGCCGCCCGTCGGAAAAACGGACTTCGAAGCTCCCGCACCCCGGCACGGCTTCGTGTTTGATCAATCGGACGGTCATCGCCCATGATTCCGCCGATCAGCGAGGTGCGCAAATCATCAATCCCTTGGGGCACGGAACGGCGGCGCGGCGCGCCAAGCCGCGGAACGCCGGTCCGCAGAGCCGGAGGCAAAACAGTGAGCGCAGAAATCATCAAATTCGGGCCAAAGGCCGCGCCGCCGCCGCAACCGCCGAAAGGGGGCATGCTCTCGCAAGAGCTCGACCGGATTTACGCGGCGCTCGGTGAAACCGACAAGGCATTCGTCAGTGGCTACATGCAGGCCCTGGTCGACATGCGGAGACAGCCATGAACCCGGAAAGAAAAAAAACAGCGCGCCAATTTCAACGATGAAATCCGCCAGCGCATTGATCTTGTCGCCACCGAATACGGCATCCCCGAACCGGAAGTTAAAAAGACTCGGGGCCGGTTGAAGCACTATGACCTGCTCTGCTTCGCGGAAAAATACGGCGTGGCCCTCGATTGGCTGATTTGCGGCGATTGGAAAAGCCTTGCTCGGATGATCGTCGCGAGGCGAACATGAAGCGCCGGCGGCGATCTCACCGGCAGCGGCTAGCCAGGCAACTCGTATGACGACTATTATTATCATCGTGCTCGTTGTGTTGATTGTCGGCTACATGATCCTTTATGGGCTGTGGTCGATTTTCCTCTGGCTCACCGAGTACGACGGCCTTTTTTGGCTGACAGTTGTGTTCGCCTGGGGCTGCATCGCCACCGTGGTCATTCTCATAGTCTGGTCAGCCCGACACTTGAACCTGCTTTAAGGCTGCCGTCCAAGTGCAAGGGACAAGGCGAACACAGGGCGCGGGGCTTCGGTCCTGCGTCGCGCTTTGTAGACCTCCAGGTGCGGCCGGCACGAAACCGGATTAGACTGTCCGTTTTGCGGTCGCAAAATGGATGTTCTAGGTATTGCGCTGATCGTCATTGGCCTCGCGTTGGTTTGCGGGGGGCTCATCTTGTGGCCTCGATCGCGGACCGAAGGCGAAGACGAGGACACGGATAGAGTTGGGCTCGCTGATCTAGTACAGCGCCTTAATGAAAGCAGCGACGAGGATCCCTTAAAATAAACAATGCGCAGATTGCACTGGGCGCCTGCCTGACCGCCGCCGAGCAAGCGCGGGAGATTGAAGCCAGTGACGAAGCGGCCTGCCGTGACACTGGAACGAAGCCGGGAACGCCGGCAAATGCCCAATGCCGGGAGGACATGTCGAACCGGCGGCACATGTCACAAATGGCAGCGCGCATCGGCATGCAGAATCAGATGTGGAGCCTGCAAGGGCATTGATCACGCGGGAGGCCGGTCCCCGACACGGTGATGTGCTTGGCGAGCTGGTTCGGATCGCGAGGGAGCTGATCGCGAAGCACGCTTAGCGAGCCTCGACAAGGGGCGCCGGGCTTCGGTCCCGCGTCTATTTCGTCAGCGTCAGCGACGTGATCTTGTTGTTCATTAGCCGCGCGAGGGTCATAGCTTCTGCCAAGGTGGTGCCTTCTTCAAGCTGAAGCCCCAATAGACCATTTAGTCCCTTCAGCACGTCGCCGGCCGGCTCTGCCGCAAGGAAGAAGGTTCCTCGATCGGTTTCCTTGACGGTGAAGCGATAGGAGCCTCGTTCGGTTGCGGTCATTTCACTGCTCCGCCGCCAGCCTACCCGAACGTAGGCGCGCGAGCGCAGTTGCGCGAGAGATTATCCACAACCTTGTTGGCCTTGATCTTCCTCCGCGGCAAGAGTCTGATCGCGGCCATGGGGACCAATCTCGACATTGATGAGCTGCGCCGGCTGCAGCGGTTGTGTCTGGAGCAGGCCGAGGAAGCTGGCACGCCGGAAGGCCCTGCGGCAGCTGGCTGCGAACTATCGGGCGGCGGGCGAGAAAATTGCTGACGAAGCGCTGACGAGCAATCGGCGACTTCAAATATTCGGTCTAAGTCATTGGATTTATTGGAGGCCACGACCAGAATTGAACTGGTGTAAACGGTTTTGCAGACCGCTGCGTAACCACTCCGCCACGTGGCCCCACCGGCGCGCTTCTTATACGGCCTGTCCGGGATAGGCAACTGAAGCGGTTTTGGCCGGCTTCAGCTTTGAAAGTCTGGCTTTTTCCCGCCCAGGCCGCCTGCTTGTCGACGCGTCCGGGGCGCACGAGCGTGCGGTATTTCCGCAACACATCAGCCCCGCTTTCGCCGCCGGAAATCGCGCTTCGGCCGCGGCACAGGCCGCGGCGCGATTTCGGGATTGGTCGCCTGCACCTGACTGAAGCGCGCCAGCATCCGCTCAAAACTGGCATTGAGCGTCTCCGCAATGTCGGGGCGCTTCTCCAGCGCGGCGAGCAACATGCCCGCCGCCTCGATGGTCGAGAGCCCATCGCGGCGCGGCTCACGTCGCAGCTCGCCATAGCGCGACGGCCGCTTGGGTCCGAGAATCACGCGCTGGCACTTCAGCATCCAGGGATTGCGCCACCACAGCGCCTTGGCCTGGCTCCAGGTGCCATCGAGCAGCACGACGCCCTCGATATGGCTGAGGGTGCCGCGCTGGTCGGGCTCGATCGCGCCCTTGCGGTCGATCGCGACGATGTCGGCCTTGGTGTCTAGATCGGCGACCTTGGCGGAGCCAAGATACAGCACCGCCCAGCGCGACGGATCGGCAATCGGCCGGCCCAGCGCCTTGGCGAGACTCGGCCAGGACAGACCGACCTTCAACACGGCTTTCGCAAAATGCTGCGCGGTCAGCCGCGCGGTGCCGAGCGCCCTATCCTGCTCCTGCGGATGCTGCAGGATCAACAGCGCGATGCGGTTGTCGATCGGCTTGACGCTGTCACAGATGCAGAGCGGCAGCGGCTTCTGGCAGTGCGGGCACTCCGCGACCGCGACCTCTGCCTCTTCGGATGGGTTCGACATCAGGCGGCTATACGCCCCGCCGCCCGCAGCATCAACAACACTATTCAGCCGGCGCCGCGATTGCTCTTGGCGCCGGGCGCTGCCGCAGCCGGTCGACCAGCAGATAGATCACCGGCGTGGTGTAGAGCGTGAGGATTTGCGAGACCAGAAGCCCACCGACGATGGTGATGCCAAGGGGCCGCCGCAGTTCGGTGCCGGGGCCGGTCGCGATGATCAGGGGAATGCCGGCGAACAGCGCCGCCAGGGTCGTCATCAGGATCGGCCGGAAGCGCGCGCTGCAGACCTCGAAGATCGCCTCCGCCGATGACAGACCGCGCTGGCGCTCAGCCTCCAGCGCGAAGTCCACCATCATGATGCCGTTCTGCTTGACGATGCCGATCAAAAGGATGATCCCGACAAAGGCGATGATGGTCAGCGGCGTATTGGTGATCTGCAGCGCAAGAAGTGCGCCGAGGCCGGCCGACGGCAACGTCGAGATGTGGTGAGCGGATGAGCGAGGCTCTCGTAGAGCACGCCCAAGACGATATACATCGCCACCAGCGCGCCGAGGATGAGCAGTGGCTGCCGGCCGCTGGTTTTGTTGAAGTCGCCGGCATTGCCGTCAAAGCTGCCGCGGATGTTTTCGGGCATGTGCAGCTCGTCGACCGCACGCTGGATGTTCGAGGTCGCGACCTCCAGCGGGACATCGGGCAGCAGGTTGAAGGAGACCGTGGTCGAGGGAAACGACTGCGAATGGAAGACCGCAAGCGGCGATAGTTCTCGCCTGGTGTGGACCACGGCCGACAGCGGCACCTGAGTGCCGCCGGCTCCCGCTACGTAGATGTGCTCGAGATTGGAGGGGTCGGTCTGGAATTTCGGATCGGTCCCTTCGTGGAAATGGCGATGCGTTACCATTTCCGCCTGACCCCGCCCGGCGAGCAGGTCAGGCTGCGCATCCTGGAGACCGACCAGGAGGGCCCCCTGCTCGCTGCAACCTTTAGCGGGCGGCGGGCGGCGCTCACCACTTCCGCCCTGCTGCGGTCGTTCGTGGCGCTGCCGCTGGTCACCTTCAAGATAATGGCCGCCATCCACTGGGAGGCGCTGCGGCTCTGGCTCAAGGGGGCCAGGCTCCAGCCGCGTCCGCATGCCGCAGCTGCGAAAGCCGATAATACCTCCTTGGCGAGCGGAAAAAACCGCGCTTATATTACCTGAGCGCTAACCGACCGCGGGGGGCGCGCTCTGGTCCGCTGATGGCCGATGGGCCCGGCCATTCACGCGAGAGGAAGGCGGACACAGAGCCACAGCGGTTGATGGACTGCGATGGGTGACGTGATCCAGGTGACGCCCGAGAATGCAAGGACGATGCTTGGCGAGCTGCCACGCATGGTGCAGCTGGCACTCGGCTTTGCGGCAAAACTCAAACGCGGCACGCTCGACGTGACCCTGCTCGACGGCCGCGTGATGCGGTTCGGCGGCGTCGAGCCGGGACCCGCGGCGGCGATGACGCTGCACAGCTACGGCTTCGCCTCGCGGCTCATCAAAAACGGCGACATCGGAATTGCCGAAGCCTACCTCCGGGGCGACTGGGATACGCCCGACCTCACCCAGTTCCTGTATCTGTTCTGCGTGAACCACGAGCTGATCCAGACGATGCTGAGCGACAGGCCGCTGGTCCGCTTCGTCCAGACCGTGCGGCACTGGTTCAACCGCAACACCAAGCGCCAGGCCCGCCGCAACATCTATGCGCATTACGACATCGGCAACGCTTTCTATTCCGCCTGGCTCGATCCGAGCATGACCTATTCTTCGGCGCTGTATGAGGAAGACACGCCCGATCTCACCGCCGCGCAAAACAACAAGTACCGCCGCCTTGCGGAAGCGATCGACCTGCAACCGGGCCAGAAGCTCCTGGAGATCGGCTGCGGCTGGGGCGGCTTTGCCGAATACGCGGCGAAGACCTTCAATGCCAAGGTCGTTGGTCTCACCATCAGCAGGGAGCAGCGCGACTTCGCGCAGAAGCGCATCCACGATGCCGGCCTCAACGACAAGGTGGAGATCAGGCTGCAGGACTATCGCGACGAACGCGACCGCTACGACCGCATCGCCTCGATCGAGATGATCGAGGCGGTCGGCGAGGAGTTCTGGCCGAAATATTTTTCGCAATTGCGTGATCGGCTGCTGCCCGGGGGGCTTGCCGGCATCCAGGCCATCACCATCCAGGACAGCATGTTCCAGAGCTACCGGCGCGAAGTGGACTTCATCCAACGGTACGTGTTTCCAGGAGGCATGCTGCCCTCGCCTCAGGTATTGAAGAACCTCGGCGAGCGCTTCGGCGTGCCCGTTATCCGCGAGCGCATTTTCGGGCAAGATTATGCCAAGACGCTCGCGACCTGGCGAAATAACTTCCGCACCGCATGGCCCAACCTCACGCCGCTCGGCTTCGACGAGCGCTTCCGGCGGCTCTGGGAATATTATCTCGCCTATTGCGAGGCCGGATTCCTGTCCGGAAATATCGACGTGCGCCAGGTGGTGTTTGCAAAACCGCGCTGAAACCACGCGGTTTCCTCGGCTTGTGCTACCCGCCTCCGTTGACTAGGTTCGCTGGAAACTCCTTTAAGGAAACGTCCGGCGGATTCCCAATATGACTTTCAATAAAGACGTCGTCGAAGCCATCGGCAATACGCCGCTGATCAAGCTGAAGCGGGCTTCGGAAGCGACCGGCTGCACCATTCTCGGCAAGGCCGAATTCATGAATCCCGGCCAGTCCGTGAAGGACCGTGCCGGCAAATGGATGATCCTGGAAGCCGAGAAGCGCGGCGATCTCAAGCCTGGCGGGCTCGTGGTGGAATCCACCGCCGGCAATACCGGCATTGGCCTTGCGGTGGTCGCGAGCGCGCGCGGCTACCGCACGCTGATCCTGATTCCGGAAACCCAAAGCCAGGAAAAGAAGGACATGCTCCGACTATGCGGCGCCGAGCTCGTGGAGGTGCCGGCACTGCCCTACGCCAATCCGAACAACTACCAGCACGTCGGCAAGCGCCTCGCCGCACAGCTTCGGAAAAAAGAGCCGAACGGCGTGCTGTTCGCCGATCAGTGGAACAACCTCGATAATGCCAAGGCGCACTATGATTCCACGGGCCCCGAGATCTGGGAGCAGACCAACGGCAAGATCGACGGCTTCATCTGCTCGGTCGGCACCGGCGGCACGCTTGCCGGCACCAGCCGCGCACTCAAGGAAAAGAACAAGGACATCTTCATTGCCTGCGCCGATCCGCATGGCTTTGCGATGTATGAGTTGTTCAAGAACGGCAAGGCCAAGTCGACGCCGGGCGACTCGATCACCGAGGGCATCGGGCTCGGGCGCGTCACGCCCGTGATCGAAACCGCTGTTGTCGACGACGCCTTCCTGATCTCGGATGAGGAAGCGGTTAATGTGATCTATGACCTGCTCGAGCACGAAGGCCTGTGCCTGGGCGGCTCGAGCGGCATCAATGTTGCCGGCGCGATCCGGCTTGCAAAGCAGCTCGGCCCCGGCAAGACCATCGTCACAATCCTGGCCGATTCCGGCAACCGCTATCAATCAAAGCTGTTCAATCCGGCGTTCATGCGGAGCAAGAAGCTGCCGGTGCCGGAGTGGTTGGAGAAGCGCATCGAGCTCGATGTGCCGTTCGAGAAGGTGTGAGGTCGGACCGTAAGGGTGGGTTGGCGAAGCGTCGCCCACCATCTGTTTCGCCGGCGCGGACAAGGTGGGTTAGCTTCGCTGACCCACCCTACGACTACGCCATCACCGCAAAATCTGGCTCAAAAACAGCTTCGTCCGCGCGTGCTGCGGATGGGCAAAGAACTCCTGCGGCGTGTTCGACTCGATGATCTGCCCTGCGTCCATGAACACGACGCGGTTGGCGACCTCGCGGGCAAAACCCATTTCGTGAGTAACGACCAGCATGGTCATGCCCTCTTTCGCGAGGTCGACCATGGTGTCGAGCACTTCCTTGACCATTTCGGGGTCGAGCGCCGAGGTCGGCTCGTCGAACAGCATCACCTTGGGATTCATGGTGAGCGCGCGCGCGATCGCGACGCGCTGCTGCTGGCCGCCCGACATCTGCCCCGGGTATTTGTTGGCCTGATGCGGGATCTTGACCCGCTCTAGATATTTCATCGCGGCCGCTTCCGCTTCCTTCTGCGGGATGTTGCGCACCCAGATCGGGGCCAGCGTGCAGTTCTCCAGCACCGTCAGATGCGGGAACAGGTTGAAACTCTGGAACACCATGCCGACTTCCCGACGGACTTCGTCGACGCGGCGCAGATTCGGACCGAGGTCGATGCCGTCGACGACGATCTCGCCTTCCTGGAATTCCTCCAGCGCGTTGATGCAGCGGATCAGGGTGGACTTGCCGGAGCCCGAGGGACCGCAGATCACGATGCGCTCGCCCTTGCCGACCGCGAGGTCGATATCGCGCAGCACGTGGAAGTCGCCATACCATTTGTTGAGGTGGGCAATGCTGACAATCGACTTTTCCACCATGCGCTTCCCCCTCAGTTGCGCCGATGCGCGTTCAGCCTGTTCTCGACAAACAGCGAGTAACGCGACATGCCAAAACAGAACGTGAAATAGATCATCCCGGTGAAGGCGAAGCCGGTGAACAGCGTCGTCGGCGTCGCCCAGTTCGGATCGGAGAAGGAGGCGCGGAGTGATCCTAGGAGATCAAAAAGCGCGACGATCGAGACCAGCGAGGTGTCCTTGAACAGCGCGATGAAGCTATTGACGAGGCCGGGAATGACATGACGCAGCGCCTGCGGCAGCACGATCAGGAATGTCGTCTTCCACCAGGACAGACCGAGCGCGCTCGCCGCCTCACCCTGCCCGCGCGGGATCGCCTGCAGGCCGCCGCGAACCACTTCGGCCTGATAGGCGCCGGCGAACAAAGCGGTGCCGATCAGCGCACGCACCAGGCCATCCACGGTGAAATTGCCGGGCAAGAACAGCGGCAGCATGTAGGTGGCGAAGAACAGCACGGTGATCAGCGGCACGCCGCGCCAGAACTCGATGAAGATGATGGAGAAGAAGCGGATCAGCGGAATGGTCGAGCGCCGTCCGAGCGCCAGCGCAATGCCGATCGGCATCGAGGCGACGATGCCAACGACCGAGATCACCAGCGTCACCAGAAGTCCGCCCCACAGCCGTGTATCGACCAATGGCAGCCCGCCGCGGTCGAGCCGCATGATGGCGATGACGAGCGCGATGCCGGCAAAGGTGATGAGGCATGCGATCAGCGGCCTTAGGCCGCGCCGGAGGCCACCTGCGAGGAAGAGGACGAGCGCCGAGATGACGACGGCAGTGACCGCGAAATCCGCCCAGACCGGCTGGCCGGAGGCCTGCATCTGGTCGCGCAACCAGGTGAGCGGCCAGATCACCAGCGAAATCGCCGAGCCGATCAGGACGAAGAGCTCGCCCAACAGCCACAACAGCGGACCAACGACCGCCGTCGCCGCACCGGCCCGGATCAGCGCGTTGCCGGCGCTGGCAAAACTATCGGCAAATCCCGACAGCAGGATTGCCGACCAGCTCACGCCAAAGCCGCCGAGCCCGCCGCCATGGAGCAGAAAGAACGCCACCACGGGAAAAGCGAGGAAGAACAGGGAGGCGTTGAGGCTCTTGGCCGGCAGGCGCGGGATCAGGAGCGGCAACAGCAGGATCGCGCCCAGCAGGAAGGTCAGATTGACCCGCCAGCGCTCCGGCTCTGGATAGAAGCCATAGATGAGCTGGTCGAATTTTGCGGCGATATAGGGCCAGCAGGCGCCGACGGGATGGCCGGCGTTCTGCTCCAGGCAGGCGTTGCGGTCGGCTCCGTGCCAGACCGCGTCGACAAAAAGGAATCTCAGCGACGGCACGACCGTGAACCAGATCAACAGCGCGCCCACGATCGTGAGCAGGATGTTGGTCGGCGAGTTGAGCAGCCGCGTGCGCACGAAGCCGACAAAGCCCGTGGTCTTGACCGGCGCCGCCCGCTCCGCGACGAGGTCCTTGCGCACGAAATTCGGCAACGCGACGTCGCTCATGTCCCCAAGCTCCGGCTCAGCCGCCAATTATAGAAACTCATGATCGCGCTGGTGAAGAGCGAGAGCGCGAGATAAACGCCCATGGTGATGACGATGATCTCGATCGCCTGGCCGGTCTGGCTCAGCGTCGTTCCCGCAAACACAGAGACCAGATCGGGATAGCCGATCGCGACCGCGAGCGAGGAGTTCTTGGTCAGATTGAGATACTGGTTGGTCAGTGGCGGCAGGATCACGCGCATCGCCTGCGGGACCACGATCAGCCGCAGCACCGTGCCGCGGCTAAGCCCCAGCGACAGCCCCGCCTCCATCTGCCCCGTGTGCACCGACAGGATGCCGGCGCGGACGATCTCGGCGATGAAAGCTGCGGTGTAAGTCGAGAGCGCGACGACGAGCGCGACGAATTCGGGGATGACGCGCATGCCGCCGGCGAAGTTGAAGCCCTTCAGTTCGGGCAATTCGACCTTGAACGGCACACCGAAGATGAGCGTGGCCAGCAGCGGCAGACCAATCAGGAGGCCGAGCACGTAAGGCCAGATCCGCATGGCCTTGCCGTGCTGGAACAATTGCCGGCGCGCGTAATAATGGAGGATCACCCAGGCAACGATCGCGACCAGAATGGCGATTAGAAATGCATCGAGACCGCGCTCGCCGATCGGGCGTGGAATGATCAGGCCGCGATTATTGAGATAGGAAACGCCAAACAGCGAAATGCTCTGCCGCGGTCCCGGCAGTGCGGCCAGTACCGCGAGATACCAGAACAGCATTTGGAACAGGACCGGTAGGTTGCGGATCAGCTCGACATAGCCGCCGGCGACGCGCGAGATCAGCCAGTTCGGCGACAACCGCCCGAGCGCCACGATGAAGCCGATCAGGGTGGCAAAGAAGATGCCGATGACCGCGACCAGAATCGTGTTGACCAGCCCGACCAGGAAGACGCGCGTGTAGGTATCGGAGCCGGAATAGGGAATCAGGCTCTGGCTGACGTCAAAGCCTGCGGTGTTGTTGAGGAACCCAAAGCCGGAAGCGATCCGCTGGTTTTCCAGATTGGCCTTGGCATTGACGAAGATCTCGTAGCCGATCCAAACCAGGACCAGCGCGAACAAGACTTGCAGGAAAAAACCGCTCCACCCGGCCCGGCCGCCGAGCGCGCGCTTCAGCCGAAACGCGAACTGAGGCGGTGGGGACCTGGCTTCAATGCTCATAATGCGGCCAGCCGCGAGAGGGCGCGGCGATCAACGGATCGGCGGCGCGTATTGGATTCCGCCCTTGTTCCAGAGGTTGTTCAGCCCACGTGAAATCTGCAGCTTGGAGCCCGAGCCGACATTGCGGTCATAGGATTCACCGTAATTGCCGACCGCCTTGATAATGCGGCCGAACCAGTCCTTGGTGAGGCCAAGCTGCTCGCCGAGATTGCCGTCGGTGCCGAAGGCACGTTTCAGATCGGGTTTGTCGGATTTCGCCATCTCGTCGGTGTTCTTCTGGGTGACGCCGAGCTCTTCCGCGTCGACCATGGCAAACAGCACCCATTTCACGATGTCGAACCACTGGTCGTCACCGTGGCGGACCATCGGTCCGAGCGGTTCCTTGGAGATCACCTCGGGCAGCACGACGTGATCGGCCGGGTTCGCCAGCTTCAACCGCTCGGCATAGAGCTGCGAGACGTCGGAGGTGAACACGTCGCAGCGGCCGGCCTCATAGGCCTTGACGGTCTCGTCCGCCGAGGTGAACGCGATCACCTCATATTTCATGTTGTTGCCCTTGAAGTAGTCAGCGAGGTTCTGCTCGGTGGTAGTTCCGGTCTGCACGCAGACCGAGGCGCTCGAGAGTTCCAGCGCCGAGTTCACCTTGAGCGATTTCTTCACCAGGAAACCCTGCCCGTCGTAATAGGTTACGCCGGTGAAGTTGGCGCCGAGCGCGGTGTCGCGCGACAGCGTCCAGGTGGTGTTGCGCGACAGCACGTCGATCTCGCCCGACTGCAGCGCCGTAAAGCGGTCCTTGGCCGAGAGCGGCACGAACTTGATCTTGGTCGGATCGTCGAAGATGGCGGCGGCGATGGCGCGGCAGATGTCGACGTCGATGCCGGTCCAGTTGCCCTTGTCGTCGGGCGAGGAGAAGCCCGGCAGGCCCTGGCTCACTCCGCAGGACAGTTGGCCGCGGTCCTTGACCGCCTTCAGCGTTTGGGCGCTCGCGGATTGGGCTGCGAAACCGGCGGCGAGTGCAAGGGTGAGTACCAGGGATACGCGTTTCATGGGCTGGGCCTTTCGAGGAGTGCTTCGGAGATCGGCGCTGAAGGTCGGCTCTAAAGTCGTCTTTTAACTCGTCGTGACAACGTTCGCCTTTCGTCGCGCAACGTCTGACGGGCCCACCCCTGATGATCCACGAATGCAAGCGCCAAATCCTTAAAAGGTCTCGCCTCAAAAGGTAGCGCCGTCAGGCCAAACGTGGATCGAAGGTCGCGGCAAGCCCCTCAACGTGCGGCGACAGAATAGCTGGCGGACATCACAGAACGACTGGCGATCCGGGTCAAGGGGTTGACGGCCCTCTTCCATATCCTGTTATTAACGGTCCCCGGCCCAAATCAGCCGGCGGCAACAAAATCAGAGCAATAGCGGCTGAGGGCATGGACTCTTCGCAACCGCCGGGCGCACAAAACCCGCACAAAGCAGAAACCCGGCTGGTGACGGCCGGCCGCGACACCAAGGCGCAAAAGGGCTTTGTCAATCCGCCGGTTTTCCACGGTTCCACCGTGCTCTATCCGACCGCCGGGGATTTGCACGCCCACCGGAGCGAGTTCCAGTACGGCCGCCACGGCACCCCGACCACCCGAGCGCTGCAGGATGTGCTGATGGCCCTGGAGGGCTCGCAATGCGCCGGGGTGGGGCTGGCGCCGTCGGGTCTGGCCGCGATCTCCACCACGTTACTGGCGGTGGCCAAGGCGGGCGACCACCTCCTGGTTTGTGACAACGCCTACCGGCCGACGCGCAATTTCTGCAACGGCATACTCGCCCGCTATGGCGTCGAGACCACCTATTTCGATCCCCTGGTCGGCTCCGGCATCGAAGAGCTGTTCAAGCCGAACACCCGCGCGGTGCTGGTCGAGGCGCCGGGCTCGCAGACCTTCGAAATGCCCGACATTCCCGCCATCGCGGCCGTGGCGCATGCGCGCGGCGCGCTGGTCATCGACGACAACACCTGGGCGACACCGCTGTTTCATCGTTCGCTCGAGCTTGGCGTCGATATCAGCATGCAGGCCGGCACCAAATATATCGGCGGCCATTCCGACATCATGTTCGGCACCATCTCGGCCAACGCCAAAGCCTGGCCGACCATCGCGGAAAACATCCGCCTGCTCGGCGTCTGCGCCGGCCCTGATGACGTCTATCTCGCGCTGCGTGGCATGCGCACGCTGTCGGTGCGGCTGGCGCAGCATTATCGCTCCGGCCTCGAGATGGCGCGCTGGCTTGAGCAGCGCCCCGAAGTGCAGCGGGTGCTGCATCCGGCGCTGGAGAGCGATCCCGGCCATGTGATCTGGAAGCGCGATTTCACTGGCGCGTCCGGCCTGTTCAGCATCGTGCTGCAGCCGAAGCCGCAAAAGGCCGTCGACGCCATGCTGGACAGCCTGAAGCTGTTCGGCATGGGCTTTTCCTGGGGCGGCTTCGAAAGCCTCGCGATCCCCTTCGACTGCAGCGCCTATCGCACCGCCACCAAATGGGCGCCGGGCGGGCCAGCGCTGCGACTGCATATCGGGCTGGAGAACACCGACGACCTGAAGGCCGATCTCGACCGCGGCTTTACGGTGTTCAACGCGGCCTGATCTTTTCGTATCGTCGATGGAACTCGCGCCGAGATCGTCTATGACGACATGGGCCACCAGTCGCTGAAAAACATCTCCGAGCCGATGCGGGCCTGGCGCGCCCGTCCGGCCGCCAATGCCACGGCGGCCGCGATCGTGGTGGATCGGCCGGCCCCAACACTGGCTCTACCCGACAAGCCCTCGATCGCCGTGCCGCCCTTCACCAACATGAGCGGCGATCCCGAACAGGAATATTTCGCCGATGGCGTGGTGGAGGATATCATCACCGCACTGTCGCGCATGACCTGGCTGTTCGTGATCGCGCGCAATTCGAGCTTCACCTACAAGGGCAAGGCCGTCGACATCAAACAAGTCGGCCGCGAACTCGCCGTGCGCTACGTGCTGGAAGGCAGCGTGCGCAAGGCCGGCAACCGGGTGCGCATCACCGGCCACAGGATTTGATTGCCTTCGACAAGGGTCTCCGCCTTACCGGCTTGCCCGAGTGAGGACGCCTGATCACCGATCAAGCGTCTGCGATCCGCTGGCGCGGTTCTTCCAGATCAGCATGATGTTGCGGACATAGATGATATTCGACAGCAACTGGCCGATGATGATGACGGGCTCGCGTTTGACGAGGCCGTAGACCAGCGTCATCGTGCCGCCGGCCACCGAGAAAAACCAGAACGCCATCGGCACGACGCTTTTTCCCGCGCGTTCGCTGGCGATCCACTGCACCAGGAAGCGTGCGGCAAAGGCAAGCTGCGCGGCGAGGCCGAATGCCAGCCAGAAATCGAACTTGGCGACGAAAATGTCGTAAAGGTAACTGCTCAGCGCCTGACCGTACTGGATCAACATCACTTCACCTCGGTCGCAACGGGCGTCGGCCTCTTGCGGCGGATCAGCCACCACACGCCGAACAGGTCCAGGATCCCGATCCACAGCCGGTCGAAGAAACCGTAATTGGACACGCCGGAACGGCGCGGCCGGTCGATGACGTCGACATAGGCGATCTCATAACCTTCGCGGCGCATCAGCGCCGGCAGGAAACGATGCAGCCCGTCGAAATAGGGCATCATCAGGAACACCTCGCGGCGGAACGCTTTCAGCCCGCAGCCGGTGTCGCGGGTGCCGTCTTTGAGAATGCCGTTGCGCACGGCATTGGCGATCCGCGACTGCAATTTCTTGAAGCCGGTATCCTTGCGCCCGACGCGCTGGCCGGCGACCAGACCAACGCGCTCGCCGCCGTTCTCGACCGCTGAAATCAGAGCCGGCAGGAACGCCGGGTTGTTCTGCCCGTCGCCGTCGAGGGTTGCCACGATCATGCCGCGCGCGGCACGCACGCCGCTGCGCACCGCCGCCGATTGCCCGGCGGTTTTTTCGTGGCGGATCTGGCGCAGATTGGCGCGCTCCCTCATCGCCGCCGCCAGCCGCTCAGCGGTCGCATCCGTCGAGCCGTCATTGACATAGATGATCTCATAGATGAAGCGGCCGTCGAGTGCGGCCGCGATCTCCGTGATCAGCGGAATGATATTTTCCGCCTCGTTCCGGACGGGAACGACGATGGAGACCGCGACATCGGTGTCGGAGGGAGACAAGTTAACGCTTCTAGCCCGTCGAGAGAGTTGAGGTCGGCGCGATGAAGTACCTTCGCCCGCGCGCTTATCGCGTCCGGACGGCCGTCGCAACCCTTTTGATCGTTAATTGGCCGGCGGAAAACCGAAGATTTCGGCGGGATTTTTGACCAGAATCTTCCTTCGTACCGCCTCGCCTGCGATGCGCGGCAACAGTTCGAACAGGTCGGTGTCGTCGGGTGGCAATTGTTCGTGGAAGGTGTGCGGCCAGTCGATCGCCCACAACATGCGATTGGGTGCGGCCTCGATAAAGGCCCGCGCCACCGGGACTACGTCCTCCCAGGGAAAGCCGGCCTTCGAAATCTTGTAGCCGTTCGACATCAACAACCAAAAATTCCCGCGCTTCAAGAGCTCGATCACCTTGATGACGGTCGGATCGCGGGCGCCCTTGGTGACGTCGGCCCGCGCCAGATGATCGATGATCACCGGCTGGTCGAGATTCTGGAACAGCTCCAGGCTTTCCATCGGCTCGTGATAATCCGGCTGCACCTTGCAATACCAGCCGAGCTCGCGGGCGCGATCGATGCAGCGTTTCAGATCATCCGGCGATGGCATGCGGTTGAGCATCTTCAGGAGATTGAAGCGGACGCCGCGCACGCCGGCATCGTGCAGCGTCTGGATGTAGCTGTCGGGCTTTTCGAGCAGCACGGAGTTGAGCGCACAGGCGCGATAGTTCGACCCCGCCTTTTTCAGCGCGTCTAGTACGACCGCATGGTTGGGGCCGTTAACCGTGGTGGCGACGATCACACCGCGGCTGAAGCCGAGCTTCTGGTGCATCGCCATCGCGGCCTCGATGGTAGCCTCGGGCATGTCGTGCTCGATGCCCGGCAGCAGCGGATAGGTTTCGCGCTCACCAAAGACATGGAAATGCGTGTCGCAGGCGCCCTTCGGCACCGCAAAGGAAGGCGGCCGGATGATGGGGCGGAACGAGGAATAGCGGCGCACGAAAGCTACCTGAGCGGCGAGAAGGAGGCGGGACGGCAGATCGCCGTCTCCTGCTTGACGAATAATTTTGAAAGCGCGCTCGCCTCGACATGCAGATTGGCGTCGTATTTCTGCAGTGCCGCCGTGCGCGCTTCCAGGCTGGCAAAGCCCCAGATGTGAATCCACTGGTTCATCGGCCCGAGATCGGTATTCCACGCGCCGACCAAGCAGCCGGGCACGCCGCCGTCGAACATTTTGCTCCAGAGCTTTGTTATCTGACCGAGCTGCCCAGGCTGATAGGTGTCGGTCCGGACCTCATAGATAGGACCGATCGCGCGCGGCGCGAGCGGCGGCGAGAACGGCGCCGGATGCATGGTCTTGGTCTCGGAAGTTTCCGTCCATTCGCCGGTGCGCGCCGGCCAGTTCTTCAATTCCTTGAAACGCGCCCTCACCTGCTCGCGCTCGGCAAGCCCCGCGTAGGGCCAGATATGGATGATCTGATGCAGCCGGCCGAACTCGGTCTGCCAGAGACCGCCGAGCGGCGAGAGTTTTGTGCGCTCATCCAGACCCTTCGCGATCCGCTCCAGCGCCAGCGGTACCGTTCCCGGATGCAGGCTATAGGTTCTCATCTCGACGATCATAACGCCGGCTTCCGCACTGCGACTTCGGCCTGGTCGAAATCGTTGATCTTGTCGACCAGTTTTGGATCGAAATAGCGCTCCGGCGGCAGCGCGGTGTCGAGCTCGCCGAACTGCTTCAGCACGTCGCGAATGGCGATCACGGATTCCGCCTTCTCGTAACCGAATTTCTTCTGGTCGATCCAGGCATGGTTCTTCAGCGCGCTCTTGATGATGACGACGTCATTGGCGAGCGCCTGCTCGTCGCTCACGCCTTGCGGTTTTGCGAGCGGATAGACCTTCCAGTGCATCCGCACGGCATCCTCGGGATGCGCCTTGGCATAGACGATGCCTTTCGCGATGCCGCGCAGGACGCGCACGAGCACATCGGGATCGTTGCTGAAGGTGTCGAGCCGCACCACCATGCCGAGGGTGAAGGCGAGCGAGTTGAAGTCCGGGTCATGGTCGAAGCGGCGCAGCTTCGTGCCACTCAACTCGATCTGATCATAGGCGGCCTCGAACAGCTGCAAAACATCGATCCGCCCGGAGGTCAGCGCCTGCAGCGCCGCGGGGCCAGAGCCGACGCTGACCAGCGTGATGTCCTTTTCGGGATCAAGCCCGTGCTTCTGCAGCATCGACTTGATCCAGTACACGTTGGAGGAAGCCGCAGAGACGATACCGACCTTGGCGCCCTTCATGTCGGCGATGGTCTTGATCGCCGACGTCTCCAGCACGACGGGGTAATAGACATTGCGCGAGTTGATGCTGGCGGCGGTGATGATCGGCGCGCCCTTGTTGATCAGCGTCATCGCCGGCGGCACGCCGCCGACCGAGCCGGCCACCTGGCCTGCAATCAGCTGCTGCATGGCTGTGCCCGAGCCGTTCGCGAGCTGCACCTGAACGTCGAGGCCTTCTTCCTTCCAGAACCCCATCGCCTGCGGCACCGAGAACACCGGGCCGTTGCCGACAGGCACATAGGTCAGGCCGAAATTGATCGCGACCTTGCGCAGATCGGCCGCTGAGCCCGGCGCGGGAACGATCGATGCCAGGAGACCCAGCACTGCAAGGATTTTCCGCATCGTCAGCCTCCCCCAACGGCGCCCTCAGATTGTCAACAATGTGTTTTTGACGGATTGCCTTTGTCAACATTCGACGGTAACTTTGCAAGGCCCTAATTGGTCGAAAGCAGGTTCCCAAAACGCATGCCCGCGAGCGAGAAAACCGCATCCGAGACGCTGGCGGACCGCGCCTACAATGCGATTGCGGACGCCATTGTCTGCGGCGAGCTGGCCGCAGGCGCCCGCATCAGCGAGGCGCTCCTGGCCAAACGCTTCCAGATCGGCCGCGGTCCCTTGCGCGAGGCGCTGCGGCGGTTGGAGGGGCGAAGGCTGGTAATGGTCAAGCCCAATGCCGGCGCGCGCGTGGTGTCGCTATCGACCCGCGACGTGATCGAATTGTTCGAGATTCGGGAAATCCTTGAGAGTCGCGCCTGCCAGCTCGCGACCGAACGGATGCTGGACAGCGAGATCGATGCGCTCGAAGCCCTGCTCGACACCCACGACAACGACCATGAATCCGGACGCGCCACCTCGCGCACGGCGAAGGCGCCGGATTTCCACACCGCGATCGTCCGCGGCAGCAAGAGCAACCAGTTGATCAGCCTGCTCTGCAGCGAGCTCTGGGATCTGCTTCGCATCTATCGCGTCAAATCGTCCGGAGAAGTCGGGCGCACCGAAGCCGCTTTCCGCGAGCACCGCGAGATCGTGCAGGCGATGCGCGAGCGCGACGCCGAGCGCGCGGCTTTCCTGATGGGCCGCCATATCCGGAAAGCCCGCAGCAACCTGTTGCGGCTCGAAGGCATCACCTCGCTGATCATGAGCGAAGCGGAAATGGAAGATCAGGCGAAGACCGAACCGCGCGCCCGCAAGAAGGCGCCGCGCCCGAGCTGAAAGGAAACGCAGGGATGGTGTTAGCTGTGCCGAGCCGGAAGGATGACGCGTCGGCGGGCGAGCCGGGCTCACGACGGCCCGTGCTGGCGAAGGTCACGCAACTGCACAAGCACTACGCCAGCCGCGACGGCGGGGAGATCGTCGCGCTCTCCGATGTCTCGCTCAACATCTATGACGGCGAATTTCTCTCGGTCGTCGGTCCCAGCGGCTGCGGCAAGAGCACGCTGTTGCACATCATGGCGGGCGTGCTGGAACGCTCTTCCGGAGAGCTTCTCCTGCGCGGCCAGCCGATCGACGGGCCGCGGCGCGAGATCGGCGTCGTGTTCCAGGAGCCGCTGCTCTTGCCCTGGCGCACCGTGCTCGACAATGTGCTGCTGCTGATCGAGGTGCACAAATTGCCGATTCCGCACTTCAGGCCGCGCGCGCTGGAACTGCTCGAACTGACCGGGCTTTCGGCCTTCGCCAACAAATATCCGCAGGAACTATCGGGCGGCATGCAGCAACGTGTCTCGATCGCGCGCGCGTTGGTTAATGACCCGACCATCCTCTTGATGGACGAGCCGTTCGGCGCGCTGGACGCGATGACCCGCGAGCAGATGAACCTCGATCTCATGAGAATCTGGGCGGGCTCCGGCAAGACCATTCTGCTGATCACCCATTCGATCTCGGAAGCCGTGCTGCTCGGCGACCGCGTCGTGGTGATGTCGCCGCGGCCGGGGCGCATTTCCGAAGTCATCGCCGTCGACCTGCCCCGTCCGCGCGGCCTGAACATCACCGCGACGCCTGCCTTCGGCGCCTATGCCGAGCGGGTCCGCAATCTGTTGTTCTCGCGCACTTCGGATTGACCTGGAGGTTTTCATGGCCAGCGAACTCGCCACGCCCATCGCCGGGCAGCGCAGCCGACGCCGCCGCCCGGCTGGGCAGCGGACCGATACGGCGCTGCTGCTGCTTTCGTTCGTCGTGGTGCTCGCGCTCTGGGAAATCGTCGTCCGCGTGTTCAATGTGCCGATCTTTGTCGTGCCCGCGCCCTCCAGCGTGGTGGCTTCGCTTTGGACGATGGCATCAAGTGGCCTGCTGTTCACGCAGTTCCTGGTCACCTTCACGGAAGCAGCAGCCGGCTTTGCGATTGCGCTGGTGGTCGCTGCCGTGTTCGCCGTGGTCATGACCGAGTGGCAGCGCGCGGAAAGACTGCTCTATCCCTATTTCACCGCGCTGCAGTCGATGCCGAAAGTCGCGATCGCACCCCTGATCGTGATCTGGTTCGGCTATGGCCTGCCGTCGAAGATCGTGGTCGCGGCATTGCTGTCGTTCTTCCCGATGCTGGTGAGCTTCACCGAAGGGCTGAAAGCCACCGACGAGGGACGGCTGAAGCTGATGCGCGCGATGAGCGCGAGCCGCTGGCAGACGTTGCGCTATGTGCGCATCCCCTACGCCCTGCCCTTTGTGTTCGCCGGCGTCGAGCTCGGCGGCCTCTATGCCATGCTCGGCGCGATCGTCGCGGAGTTCGTCGGTGCGTCCGCCGGCATCGGCAACTGGCTGATCGCGATGAACGTCAACCTCGACACGTCGAGCACGTTTGCCTTGCTGGTGGTGCTCGCCCTCTATGGCATCGTGTTTCAGAAGATCATCGCGATGGCGCGCTCCCGCGCGCTGTTCTGGGCCCGGCCCGGTTCGGTGAGCACGCCTGCCAACAAGCCCTAGGTGGTGTGGACTCTAGGGATTCCCTTTTGGGAGCAAATCAGATTCAAGACCGCTTTTGGGGAGGCAGTCTTGGGTGTGATGGACCGTTTGGTTTTGAGCGATGGGGCGTGGGAACGGATGGCGCCTCTGATTATAGGTCGGCCTGACCAGAAAGGCTCGACCGGGCGTGACAACCGGATGTTCGTAGAGGGCGTACTTTGGATCGTTCGTACGGGCTCTCCCTGGCGTGATCTGCCTGAAGCATTTGGGGAATGGAACAGTGTATTCCGTCGCTTCAGTCGTTGGAGCCTCAAGGGGGTTTGGTGGCGGATCTTCGAGGCGATGTCCGATGATCCGGACTTCGAATATCTGATCGTCGACTCCACGATCGTCCGAGCCCACCAGCACGCTGCCGGGGCCAAAAAAGGGGGTCTGAAGATCAGGCGATTGGCCGTTCGCGCGGCGGCCTGAGCACCAAGATTCATATGGCCGTTCGAGGCTTGGGCTGTCCTGTGCGGTTCACGCTGACCGCAGGTCAGAAGGGCGATGCACCGCAAGCTGCTGCTTTGCTGGAAGGCTTACCTGCCGAGGTCGTCATGGCCGACACAGCTTACGACGCCGATCATCTGCGCCAAGCCATCGCTGCCAAAGGCGCCCTTGCCGTCATCCCCAACAACCCGTCACGGGCGCTCAAACATCCGCTCGACAAGCATCTCTATGCCCAGCGTCATCTCGTGGAGTGCTGCTTCTCAAAACTCAAGCATTTCCGCCGCGTCGCAACCCGCTTCGAAAAGACAGCCCGAAATTACCGCGCCGTTGTAACTCTCGCAGCAATCATCCTGTGGATGCGCTAGTGTCCACACTACCTAGTGTGACCGCTTCTTTTCAGTGCGGCGGTAGGGCTTTCGGCCTCGGCCACTTTCTTGCGCAAGGCTTCGAGATTGGCCTCGGCCACTATCTTGCGCAAGGCCTCAAGCTCCAACAGCTCTTGCTTGAGAATGCCATTGAGGAGGATTCGCTCGCGTGACTTTTCGAGCGCTGCTGAACGCGCAAAATTGCTCATGTGATCACTCAACACCTAAAAAACACACAGATTTAACGCCATGAGGATAGCCGAAAGGCCTACGCTTGCGACGGTAGGAAAACTACGGACCGGCAAACTACGGAGTACGATCAGCGAAAACCCATGCTGCCGATTGGGATGGGATCATGCGAACAGGTCAGCACCGGCTCGTGTGAAACGTACAAAAGTACCGCTCTCATGGAGATCGATCCAGCCGTTGGCGATGGCGCGATCGAGCCCGGCCTTGTACTCCGCGGGCGTGGGCCCGGCGCGCCACCTTTTTACTGCGGATAATCGTTAGAGCGCAGGCTTCTTTTAAATATTTCGTGAAACCTTAGATGGGCCAGCGCGGATCCTGTTTCGGAGGTCCGCAATGATCCAGTTTGAAATTCGGAGGACCAAGTTGCCCCCCGGCTCGGCGGCTGGGAGGCGAGGTCGGATTAATACGGCCGCATTCGTGGCGTCCGTAGCGCTAATTGCGCAGATACTCTCTGCCTGCTCCAGCCAATCATTTCCGGCAGCTAACGTCGCAGCACAGTACCCGGACTTGAACGACCCGCCGCCGATGGCTGAAGTGCGCGCAGATCAAGTAGCGCAGATAAAAGCTGAGCTGATCCAGGCTCGCGACGACCAAGAGCGCGTCGCAGCTTGGCAGCAAGCACTCCATTAGGCCGGTGTCCAGCGTTAGGCCGCGGGGCTTCGGTCCCGCGCCCTAGTTTTGACCTCGCCGAAGGTGAGCATCACACGACGACTCACTAGGGGGACCGATTCATGCCCAACAGTCAAGCGGTGGGCCTAGGTGCCGATGTTGAGGAGCGGATCGCTCAAATCGAGCAGATGACGTTGGAGCAGATTGCAGTGTTTCAGAGCAGGATGCTGACCGACATTGCCATGGAAAGAATCTCGCCAAGAGAAGCCCGCGCCATAGATCGCGCTCTTAGAAAACGACTGAAGGCGATTGAACAGCAGCTACGCTCTTGAAGCCCCGAAGGGCTTAGGCGGCCTAGAGAGCAAGGGGCGCGGGGCTTCGGTCCCGCGCCTGCGGAAACTGTCAGCCGCACCCTGTTGAGCGAGCCGAAGCGGGATATCCCGTCGCGGACATGTGACCGGGGTTAGCGGCGGTTTCATTTGGAAATGTCGCTGCATCGCCGGACTATGAGTCGGGCCCTCGGAATGCCCCCCACTTCGCTAGGGCCCCGCGACCCCGCCGCACAGTCCCATAACTCCCACGGCGGGGCCGCGCAGCAATCACACCTTCACGCCCGGGGGCGCCCCGGCGGCCGGATTCGTTTTCAGGATTTGCGCTACGATATTTCCATCAAGTTATTGATTTTATTGGTCGGGGCAGCTGGATTCGAACACGTTTCTATTTCTTACGATATTGCAGCAAGTTACTCAACATCTCTGATTATTTG
>Ga0210403_10000072_pt1 | contig 109177 bp, 98 predicted proteins | sample IncBWC19MmetaG_FD_150863 | JGI IMG/M metagenome (GOLD analysis project Ga0210403, IMG submission 150863) | Forest soil microbial communities from Barre Woods Harvard Forest LTER site, Petersham, Massachusetts, United States - Inc-BW-C-19-M | ecosystem: Environmental > Terrestrial > Soil >... | reverse complement strand
GAATACCTGGTGACCGGAGAATCACTCGAAAACCTGGCTCATCCACGATGATTCAAGGCGATGATTCGCGGCTTGCCTGTTTCCGAGAGCGTACTAGTACAAAGCCATCGAAAGTTAACCCCCGTACCTTCTTGTTTATGAAACGCCGTCCGGGGCATACTCATCACCTAGCCATGGCGTAAGTGCCTTCACGAACTTTTACGGAGGAGACGAGAATGAAAAAGAGGTTTAGTCATAGAAGCAAGGTCTTGAGCGCCGCCGCTGCGGTGTTTGGAGCGTTGTTTCTTTTCGCGCCGCGCGTGCGCGCCGACATCTTCAAAATCGAGGGTCCTGGCGATTGTCCCGGAAATATCGGTGCTGGGCTGTGCAATGGTAATGATCCATTCAGCTTGGTTTCCTTTCTCAGCGGAGCCATCACTTTTCAGCCTAACAACGGCACATCCGAGTGGGTGCTGATCAACGATACTGGTCACCTGGTTACGAGCTTCTCCTTTGCGTTTAATGGATTTAATGGCAACAACGCCGTGGCCAACAACGCCACGTGTCAAATCGCCAACAGCCATGCAGTGACTGTCATGAATGACTGGCTGAACGGGTGCTCTATCGTCGACAGTCTCGGTCAAACAACACATCTGGGTGGCGCCCAAATCAATAACATGACGCCGCCTGCGACGATTACTTTTACCGGGCCGGGAATACCAATCGGTGCGAGGTTTAACCTGGACTTCGTCTCGATGCAGGGGCAAGGTATCGCATCAACTGTGCCTGAGCCCTCAACCGTAACCCTGTTGGGGATAGGACTGGCCCTTGTGGGTTTATCGGTTCGGAAGCGGCGTTCGGCTTAACTCGTCGAATCTTGCTGGACTCGCTGAGTTGGAGTGCAGACTCGGCTTCTTTCCGATTGCCCTCGAGAACCCGACGCTTCGCACGTGTCTCTCGTTGGCCTCCCGCCAGCATCGGAGACACGCTCGCGAGGCTCGCCTCTCGCTTTGCCTGGTTTCGGTGCTGTGCTTCTCCCGACGTACCACCCTCTTAGTGCAATTCCACAATCCGGGAGATCCGCTCTCCAGCCGATGGGTGCTTCAGAGGGAATAAGCCTATGTTGACAATCCGCATGACCATAGCCGCCGTCGCGCTCGCGGCCGCATTGGCCTCCGCGCAGTCGACCTGTAATCCAGACGCGTCAAACGCTTCTAATTTCAATGGAACGCCGATCAAAAGCGGAAACTACATCTGGTTTAACGCCAACTTCACCGCCAGCGGCGTCCCAAGTTCCGGTGCGACCATCTTCTTGGCGAGCTCGACCATCACTTTCACCGCTGACCAAGCCTATACCGTGCCCGTGCCTAACGCGCAAATCACGTTCTCGCCTGGCGCGGTCTGTTCGTCTACGACCTTCGATACCGCAACCAACACCTGGATCACCACCGTCCCGGTTTCGGGCAACGACGAGATTTTTCTTTCGGGCGTCGCATTTCCAGTTCCTGCGAGCTTTGACAATACCGGCGGGCGCGTCCAAGGTCCGGTGGTATGGAGCGGCGCGTTTACGTCGGACACCTCGGGCATCACCGTCGGGTGGAAATGGGGAGCCGCGGTCTACACAGTCTTCACCACCGACTACAATGCGCTGGGCGTGAAACCGACCCATACGGCAACCTGCCTTTATAGCAATTCAGATCACGCCGGGACCCCTCAGGGCGTCGACTCGAGTAGCGGGAAGCCATTCAAAGCTTTCGTAGTGGGTGGAGCTCGCGGCGGCGGAGGCTCGAACTGGACCGGCTCATGGAGCGGCACTCAAGGCGTCAGCGTGTGCCTCAAAGCGTCCGGCGTTCCTGGACCGTGAGCACTCGCGTTCATTCGTTGCGAATGAAGAAGCTGGATTTGTCGACTTTCGCGTCGACGGCCACGTCGAAAAATCCGATCATCATTTCTTCCCAGCTCTGCTGGCCGTAGCGAACTTCGGCCGACGGGTCCGGATTGCGTGGATTATTCGCGGAGTTATCGAACCACGCGACCCATTCCAGCCGCGTCCCCTTCTTGAGCGCGAGAGGCGCGGTTAGATGGTAGGCGAGCTGCCAGTAGAAATCGTAGCGGCTCACGCGCAGCATCACTTCAGGTTGGCCGTCGTCGCGAATGCGGTCGAACTCGAAAGCTTTTCCGCGAAGATGCATGTGCGGAAAGAACCCCAGCAGCACAGCGTCGTTCGGCAGCGTTCCCCAAACCGAGACGCGATAGTTTCGATCCTCGGGTGGAATCACAAAACGTTCATTGGACATTTGCAGACTCAGAACGCGCTTGGCCGGGGGCGATTTCGCGTATGCAATCGCAACACTGGTCCGGTCCGTCGCAGGCTTGCCGTTGGGCGTGTAGTGAATCTCGAATACCAGATCGGAACGCGCGGGGATTAGCTTCGCCATGCCTTCCGGCCAGGTTTCAGCGCCAGTTCCGGGCGCCCAGACCTGCAGGATATCGGACTTGGTCGGACCGTGAGTCCAAGTCGAACCAGGTTCTCGAATATAGACGACAACGTGGTGAACCGCGCCACGACTACCAGGGCGCACCTCGACTCCCTGAACCCAGCGGTCCTCTTTGAATCCGGTGGCGACGGCGAAGTATTGATACTCGATGGCTCCCTTCGCAGGGACCGCAAATGGCGCGATCGTAAACACGGCGTCGTGGGCCGGGAGATTCCAGCCATCCGGCCATTCCCGTGGCGCAGGAGCATTCCCCGGATCTCCTTTCATTGCTCCAGCTTCGACCCACTTTGCCAGAGTCTCGATCTGGTCGGCGCTCAGGGATCTGTCGTTCGAAAAATGGCCACAGCAAGGATCGGCAAACCAGGGGGGCATCTTGCGGCTGGCGACCACATCACGAATCGCCTTGGCCCACGGTCGGACCTGTTCGTAGGTCACCAGGGGCATGGGACCGGATTGGTTTGGCCGATGGCACTCCTGGCAGTGGTTTTGAAGAATCGGAACGACGTCGCGATAGAAGGTCGGCGTGCCCTGGCCGAAAGACCAGGGAGTCACAAGCGCGATAATCCAGACACGTCCCACATTTTCAATATTATAGAAACATTCTTCTGTTGACTACCGTCGAAGAAAGTAGCAAGATTAGATTGAACCAGGAGGTCGGCATTCATGCTTGGCAGAGCTCCACTCGCTGTGGCGGTCCTTGCGGCTACGTCCGCGTGGGGACAATCGGTGATTTCGGCGCATTCCGGCGTCATCCATCTGGCGGAAGGCCAGGTGACGGTGGACGGTAAGGAAGTGCGCCAGAAGTTCGGAGAATTCGGCGACGTCAAAACGGGCCAAGTACTGGCTACGCAGGACGGCCGAGCCGAAGTGCTGCTGACGCCGGGTGTGTTTCTGCGAGTGAACGAAAACAGTTCGTTCCGCATGGTGCAGAATAAGCTCGACGACACCAAGATCGAAGCCGTATCGGGCAGCGCGATGGTGCAAGTGAGTGAATTGCTCGAGGACAACGCCATCACCCTGATGTTCCACGACGCGAGTATCGCGCTTCAGAAAAAGGGCCTGTATCGGATCGACGCGGACCTGGGCCGGTTACGCGTCTACGAGGGCGAGGCGGCGATCACGTCGACCGCGAAGAATTTCACAGCGAAAAAAGGCCGTGAAGTTGAGCTCGACCAGGAACTCACTGCGAAGAGTTTTGACACCAAAGACACCGACGCATTCTATCGCTGGAATGAGCGCCGCGACGAATATATCTCCGAGGCCAACGTTTATGCCGCGAAGTCGGCTCGCGATTCGGGTTTCGGGTACAACGGTTCGGGTTCTGGCAGCGGCTACGGCTACGGCTCGGGAATGGGGAGTTGGGCCTGGAATCCCTGGTTCGGGATGTTCACCTACATGCCCTATAGCGGCATGTACTACAGCCCATTCGGATTCGGATACTACAGCCCGTATGCGGTTGGTTACCTCTACATGCCCGGATCGCCTTACTATCTCGGCAGCGGGGGCGGTGGCAGCCGATCCAGCCTGGTCTCGACTGGTTCCAGCACCGGAATCGGCTCAATTTCGCGCAACGGTTCGACCCTGACTGCGGGCGGCAGCGGGCTCGGTGCCGGCAGAGGCACGGGTACTGGAACGACCGGCGGGATCGGGGTCGGCGGCGCTCACGGTAGCGGTCCATCAATCGGTGGCGGCGGAGCAAGCAGCGGTGGCCACAGCGGCGGTGGTGGTGGCGGGCACTCCAGCGGCGGCGCGCATCGCTAAATCAAACGCAAGATCCTCAGTCTGATTCTGTTTGGGATTGCCTTCGGATACCTCGAGGCTTCCGTGGTTGTGTATCTCCGGGCGCTCAGCGAACCGCTTCGGTTGGCTGCGGGCTTCTCCCCCACCGAACTGTTCCCGCTGATTCCCCTTGGCCAGATTGGACCCCTGTTCCAACTGGTGAAGATCGAAATCGCGCGTGAAGCCGCAACTATCATCATGCTTGGAGCCATTGCAGCCGCAGCAGGAACGCGATGGCTTCCCGCCTTTGCACTCGTGTTCGGTGTGTGGGACCTCACCTTCTACGCCGCGCTCAAGATTCTGATCGATTGGCCGGCGTCTCTGTTCACCTGGGACCTGTTGTTCCTGCTGCCCGTGCCGTGGGTGGGACCGGTGCTCGCTCCGTCCATTGTGGCGACGTCACTGGTGATCGGAGGGATCGTAGGAATCGTGCGTCCCCTGAAGCGAAGCGCGTTCAACACGGTCCTGTTGACGGTGGGGGCGATGATCATCATCCTCGGGTTCACTTGGGACTGGCGGTACGTCGTCAACGGCGGCCTGCCACGCAGTTTCCCATGGACCATCTTCTGGCTGGGTGAGGCGCTGGGGATCATCAGCCTCTTGCGCGCTCTCCGCGTTTCCCGTTAGCTGCCGTTGCGTGACACGTCGATATCGACCGCTTCCTCTGGTCGCGGCTCATGGCGCTGCAAGCTGAAGAGACTGCGGAAAAACTCAAATCATGTAGACTCTCGCGGCTATGGGAGGCGGACCCCCTGGTCCGCGGCCGATCCCCCGATCGGCCTTTGCGCGTGTCCTTCGGCCTGATTTTATTGTCGAGACAGCGCGATCAGAGGATCGCGCGCGGACCAGGGGGTCCGCCCCCCAAGCTGCGAAAATTCACTTTCGAGTTTTTTCCGCTCTCACGCAGAATTATTCCGGTCCTCTGAATGGCCCGCGTGCTGATTCCAATCGCGTCCCGATCTCCAGCAGCAACTCTTCTTCCCACGGCCGGCCGACCAGTTGCACTCCCACTGGCAGGCCTTCCTCACTCATTCCGAACGGCACCACCAATCCCGGCAGACCGAGCAGATTAAACGTCGTCACGGTCATCATCGCTTGAAATAAACCGATCGGCTTGGTTTCGGTCTGGAAGCGCCGTTCGCGATGATGAAATGCCACGATGCTCGCGACCGGCAGCAGGATGACCGGAACGCGGCGCATCTGTTCCAGCAGCCGGCGACGCATGGCATCGCGAGCCCCCATCGATTCGACGACCTGCCATGCCGACGCCGGCGGACGATCGAGCTGCCGGTCGAGTCCTTCAAGATAGGTCCAGTGCGCTTCCGCTTCCCTGCCCGCGATCCGCTCCTTCATGCTGCGCGCAGGTAGCTCGCCGAAGAAGAAATTCCACAAATTGGGCGCACGATCGATGCCTTCGGGCCGAAATTCGTCGACAGGAAACCCAAGATCGCCGAGCGCGTTGGCTGCATCGCGGACCGCCTTGCGTACAGAGGCCTGCACCGGGACGTCATAGAACTGTTCCATCACGCCGATGCGAACGCCGTCGGTTTTCAATGCGCGAGGGAGCACCGGAGCGGTCAGCGGAGCGCGATCGTCATATCCCGCCAGCACGTCGAACAGCAGCCGGACATCGTCGACGGAGCGAGCCATCGGGCCGGCAACGCTGATCCCGGGAACACCCTCGCTGGGGCGATGCCCGTAAAGAGAAATCCTTCCAGGAGTCGGCTTCAGACCTGCAATTCCGCAAAAATGAGCGGGTACGCGCACCGAACCACCGCCGTCGCTGCCCACGCCGCCTGGGGAACAGAAGCCCGCAATCGCCGCAGCTTCCCCACCGCTCGACCCGCCGGGAGTGCGCTCCACATCCCACGGATTATTGGTACGGCCGGTGATGAAATTATCGGACTCGTAACTGACCAGAAATTCCGGCGTATTGGTCTTGCCCAGCAGGATCGCCCCCGCGCGTCGCAGAAGCGAAACTACAGCCGCGTCCTCTAGCGCCGGCGTTTCCGGAGCGAAATAACTCCCCAGACGTGTAGGAAAACCGGCAACGTCGAAACTGTCTTTCACGGTCACAGGAACACCGTGGAGCAGCCCTGTTTTGAGCCCCTGATCCGCGCGCCGCGCCGATTCGCGAGCCTGATCCGCCATCAGTATGGTGAATGCATTCAAATGCGGATTCTTGCGCTCGATTTGATCGAGATGCGCGTTCACCAGCTCGAGCGACGAAATGATCCCCGAGCGAACCAACGAAACCATCTCAACCAGCGGCAGTCGATGGAGCATAAAATGCTAAGTGTAGCCTGATATGGTTCAACATTATTGGGGGTATTGCACGTCTAATCTGGAAGAATCGGAGACCGCAAATGAGATTCCCAATGCTGATTGCGATTTTCAGCGCCGCTGTTGCGCTGCACGCACAGGTGGCGCAGACCGGAGCCACCCCGCCCGCAGTTCCCAACCCGAAAGGCCGCCTGGAAGGACGCGTCCTCAGTTCCGCTACCGGCGAGCCGGTACGCAAGGCGACGCTGCGGCTGCGTATGGTCGGTACCGTCGGCATCGCCACCGGCCCCGCTGATAACTCCACGATGGTCGGCACCAGTGATGCAGAAGGAAAATTTGTATTCGAAGAGGTCGACGCGGGTCGCTACTCGCTTTCCGCAGAGCGGTCCGGATTCGTGCAGCAGACCTACAACGCGCGATCCGGCCGCGGCGCCACGCCGCTGACCTTCGATGCCGGTCAGCAGATCAAAGACATCGTATTCAAGCTGGTTCCGCAGGCGGTCATCTCCGGAAAAGTGGTGGATGAAGACGGCGACCCCATCCAGCGCGTTCAGATTCAGGCGCTGCGGTATGTCTACAATCTCGGTAAACGCCAGTTGATGCCGACCGGAGGAGTCTCGAGCAATCCCGATGGAACGTTCATGATCGGCAATCTGGCCGCCGGGCGCTACTATCTTGCGGCAACGGAAATGCGAGCCGCCATGATGGGCGAGCGCACCACGGCTAAGGGTCCCGTGGAGGGGTACGTCATGACGTACTTCCCCAGCGCAATCGATGCTTCCGCTGCCGCGCCCGTCGATATCATCGCGGGTCAGGAACTGCGCGGCATGGATATCCGCATGCGAAAGCAGCCTGTATATTCCATCCGCGGAACCATCTCTGCGCCCGCGCCCGCGAAGAACGTCATGCTGATGCTGGTCCCGACCGCGAACCAGGCGACGTTCATGATGGGCCGCAACAACGCCATGGTGCGCGAAAAAGACGGTGGCTTCGAGTTCAGCAACGTTGCGCCGGGCACGTACCTGATTCAGAGCCAGAACGTTCGCATCAATGGCGAGAATTCCGCGCCGCTGGTGGCGCGCCACGAAGTCACCGTGGGCGATCACAACATCGAGGACCTGGTGGTTGCACTCTCGCCGATGCTGGAACTCAGCGGCACCATCAAGATCGAAGGCGGTGATTGGAATGCCGGCGTCCAGCAGGCGCAGCAGCGTAGCGCCGCGGCCAATGGCACTGCCGCTCCCGGCACCCCGGGCTCATCGCGTCCACAGCCGACCGTTCAACTGATGGTCAGCCAGGGCGGCATCGCCTTCAACGGGGCTCCGAACGCGCGCGCGGCCGATGACGGGACATTTCAAGTCAAGAATGTCGCTCCGGAGAAATACCGCGTCAGTGTCTTCGGAATTCCCGACGGCACCTATGTCAAATCGATCCGCTTCGGCGGGCAGGACGTGGCTCGATCGGATCTCGATCTGACCTCAGGATCGGGCGGCCAAATTGAGGTGCTGATATCGCCCAACGCCGCCGATCTGTCGGGCGTGGTTCGCGACTCGAACGGCGCCAGTATGGCAGGCGTCATGATCACCATGTGGAATCCGGCCAACGAATTCGAGCCGCCGAAGGGCGCGGGCGCCGACCAGAACGGCGCGTTCAAGATCCGCAACGTCGCTCCGGGAGATTACAAGCTCATTGCCTGGGAAGATCTGGAACCGGGCCTGGCTCAAAACCCCGACTTCCGAAAAAGATTCGACACCCAGGCCATTTCGGTATCTCTCAAAGACAATTCCCACGAATCGGTGGAAGTAAAGGTGACGCCGAAAGACGTGATCGACGTGGAAGTGGCCAAGGTCAAGTAAAAGTGTCTGGGGCCGGCAGTCCTGCCGGCGAGCCGGTCTCCCGACCAGCGCCTTCTCGAGCGAAGATAAGCCGGCATGAAAGCCGGCTCGCCGCTAGGACTAGCGGCCCCACGTGACTCGGTCAATCATCGATCAGTCGAGTGTCTTGTGCGGCCGCAGCTAAGGGAAAGCGCAGAAACGCAGCATATCGCATCCCGCCTCCGCGTGAACCAGCGCGCCGGGTGCGATCCTGCCGCTGGTGATCATTGCTGCCAAGGGTTGGGTCAGGTGCCGCACGATGGTCCGCTTCAATTCGCGGGCTCCGTATTCTACGCTGGTTCCCTTCTTCAACAGAAACTCGCGAGCGTCCTGGGCGACCTCCAGATGGAACGCCCGCTCCGCCAGACGGTTCCCGATGTGCCTCTCCAGTTCCGTGATTTGCTGATCCAAAATCGTCGCGAGCGAAGCGTCATCCAGCGGACGATAGGTGATCACTGCGTCCACGCGGTTCAGAAATTCGGGCGAAAATCTGCGCCGGACGGCGTGCATACCGATCGCATCGAGCTTTTTGCCGGCTTCGCGCCGCACTGGCCCATTCATCGCCTCGAATCCGAAGCCGGGATGAAGCGCTTTGTGCATTTCACGCGCGCCCAGGTTGCTGGTCAGGAAAATCAGCGTCCGCTCAAAATTCACGCTGGTGTTGTCGCCCAACCGCAGCACGGCTTTATCCAGCACGCCGAGCAGCAGCCGCGTCAGGCTCGGCGCGGCTTTTTCGATCTCATCGAAAAGCACTAAAGCCAGGCTGTTCGCTTCACTGGTGCACGCCGACAGCTTATTTTGCGTGAGCAGCGGCGTGGTTTCGCGATGTCCCAGATAACCTGGTGGAGCGCCGATCAGCTTGGCGATCTCATGTTCCATCTGAAATTCGCCGCAGTCGATCCGCACCAGGTTTTTCGGGTTGCCGTGCAGAACCTCGGCCAGCGCCTCCACCGTTCGCGTCTTCCCGGTGCCAGTCGGCCCGAGCAGCAGAAATACACCCGCCGGCCTTCCTTCGGGCGCGAGACCCGCTTGATACATTTCGACATAGGGCACAATCTGCGTCATGGCCTGTGGCTGGCCGATCACACGATCGCTCAATTGCTCGAGAATGCCCTCGGAGGGTTGCCGTCGCGGTCTCTGCTGTAGTGCGGGTCGCATAACCGATTTGATCGTAGAGGCGAACCTCGGGCGCCGCGCTGCATGGATGCGCTAAGCTCGCGTATCTTCAGGTGCGAATCGAGGCGGGATTACTTGTGACGGTAGGTGATGCGGCCCTTGCTCAGGTCGTATGGCGAAAGCTCCAGCGTGACTCGGTCGCCCGCCAGAACGCGGATACGATTGCGGCGGAGCTTGCCCGCCAGGTGCGCAAGCACTGTGCGCTCCTGATCGAGCTGCACGCTGAACAGGCCGCTGGGAAATTTTTCAACTACGGTTCCGGTGACTTCAATACTGTCTTCTTTACTCATTGTCCTCCCATTGGAGATTATAGCCGATCCGCATTTGCCGTCATGGCTTTGCGATCATGGCGATGCGGAATGCCGGCCGGTACGATCGCGCGCGTGGATGCTGCAATCCCGCCCTCGCCGCCAGTGCTTCCAACTCACGCGGATGAAATGCCGCTTCCACTGAAATCGCCGCATCGTTCACGGTTACCGGATCCCATCCGAAAATCCATTGCGTCCACGGCACGAAATAGTAGGCGATTGGATTTCGCTCGAGGTCGATGACCAGCACTGCGGTGCGCGCCACCGCTCCGAAACCGGCGAGCAGCCGCACGATCTCGGTGTCAGTAAAATGATGCAGGAATAATGAGCAGAACACAAAATCGAAGCTTTTTTCGCGAAACGGGAGCGCAAATGCATCGCCCGCGACGCGCGGCGGGGGCGATGCTGCAAGATGAAATGCGATTCGATCCAGCGACGTGACGCGCGCTTTCGGATACCATTGCCGCACGCAATTTCCCATGTCGCCGGAGGCAGCCCCGACATCCAGCAGCGAAAACTCTGGAGCGTGAACGGCATCACGCAGCAGGCGGCGCAAGGTGCTGTGTCCGCCCCATCGCCGATTGAGCCGCGTCAGATCGGCCAGGCTCGCGCGCGCCTGATCGTAGGAAAGTGTATCGAGAATTTCTGGCTTCAGAACCCGGCCGCCGAGGCAGTGCACTAAAGTTCAGGATAGCTGGTCGCGACCCACTCGCTATCGCTCATGGTTCTGTGCGGCTTGGTTGCACCGAACCGCCAACGCAATGAGCGGGTGCTGCTATTGCCGGTGCAGCCGCCGCAGTAACTCCACGGCAGCGCGGATGTCTGCAATCCTCTGAGTTCGATCCTCGATCTCGCGTTCGACGTTGACGGTCCCGTCGTATGCAATGCGCTTTAACGTCTCGACGAATCGTTTGATCCCGACCGAACCCTCGCCTAGCCGGCGCTCCGTCCCGAGCGACCCAGCCACGCCGCGCGGCGGCCAGTCACCATCTTTCGCATGCACCGAAACCACATGCGGCGCGAGCATTTCCAGCGCTGCGATGGGATCGCCGGTGCCGTACAGGATCATATTGGCAGGATCGAAATTAATCTTCAGGTTTCCACGTCCCGTATCGTCCAGGAATCGCAGCAGCACATCGGCGGCCTCCTGCCCCGTTTCGAGCGCGAAGGTCTGCCCGTTCGATGCGGCATGATCGCAAATGCGCCGGACCATATCTCGAACAGCCAGGTAATCGCCGTCGGAGCGGTCATCCGGGACGAACCCGATATGACATCCGATCCCCGGCACGCCAAGCGCAGCCGCGAAATCGCTGACTTCGCGCGTCCGCTGCTCGCGCTCCGCGCGCGTCGACGCAGGAATGAAACCGACCGTGCGCTGAACCGTGGGAATATCGGCGTAGCTTTCACCTGTATACGCACACACCACCGTCGCTAGCCGAAACTGCTCGCGCTCCAGTGCGCTTTTCCACTCCGCAAGGAACGCGGGCGTGAGCGTCACACCGCCGCCGATTCCTAACTGCCCGCAAGCCACGCCGAGCGCCTTGATCTCCGTCAATTGGTCGCGTCCGGCCCAGAACATTACGCCGATTTCCATGGAATCCTTTCGCCATTTCGTTTTCGAGCCGCGGCGATCGCCAGGGCGAGCCGGACCGCATCGGCCGATTCCTCGGGTCGGCACCGCACCAGCGCTTCCCCGCTCCGGACGCATCGCGCGAAGTAGGCGATCTCCTCGGCATATCCGTTGCGGTCTTCAAAGGGCAATGTTGCCTGGACGCCGGCGCGGCAGATGCGCGGCGGATAGCGGTTGAAATCGTATTCGATCGAACCATCCGCGCCGATCGCTCTGTATTTCATGGTCAGTGGAAATTTGCCGGGATGCCATCCGCCCACGATCTGGACGGTGAATCGCGCGCCGTAAAGCAAATCCGCTGAGACGATATCGATGTCGCGCTCCTCCCGGCCGGTTGCTGTGATTGCGTCCGGAGGACCGAACAGCAGCAGCGCCATATCGATGTCGTGGATCAACAAATCCAGCACGGCGCCGCCGCTGCGCCGCGGATCGCTTTGCCAATCCGCCCATTCCGGACGCGCACACCGCCGCCGCAATGTGGCCGAGCGAATCGCACCCAACGTCGGAACGGCATCGATCAGCGCACGATATGCCGGAAAGAATCGCAACACCTGCGCCACCATAAATACACGGTTCGCGTTTCGCGCTTCATCCAGAATGCGTTCGCAGGCGGCCGTGGTTGGCGCCATGGGCTTTTCAAGCAGTACGTGTTTTCCCGCACGCAGCGACTGAATCGCGGCTTGCTCATGCAGATCCGTCGGAAGGCAAATGTCGATCGCATCGATTTCGGGATCGGCCAGTGCGGATTCCAGGTTGCGATATTTGCGAACTCCACTGAAATCGAACCGTTCCCCGCTGCCGGCAACATTTCCGCCGGCGTGGCTAAGATCACCCGCAAGCTTCGATTCGTCGCGGCTCACCAGGGCGGCCAGCGTCACTTCGGGCACGGAGCGGATCGCCTTCAAGTGAACGCTCCCCATGAACCCCAGACCGGCGACCGCGAGACGCATCAGCTTGCATGATATCGCGACGCGTCAACATCGAACGATGCTGAGTCCCAATTCCGCTTACCGTAAGCTATTCGCTGCATCGATTCTTCCTGTACAATCGATTATGCAGACGCTCGAATCCGCGATTGACGAATTTCGAACGCTTCTGGACCGCGCTCCTCTTGCCCACCTCACCGAATCCGATGCCGCGGTTCAGGGTTCTCAGACCGGCGCTCGATGGACCCGCAAACAGATCCTCGGCCACCTGATCGATTCAGCCACAAACAATCATCACCGTTTTGTTCGGGCGCAAATCGAGTCCGATTTTTCCATGCCCGGCTATGCCCAGGAAGGCTGGGTGGACACGCAACATTATCAGAATCGTCCGTGGCAGGAGTTACTTTCTTTCTGGACTGCTTACAATCGTCACCTGCTTTTCCTGATGGAACAGACCCCGGAAAAGCACCACAAAATCCTCTGCCGCGTCGGCGACGATGAGCCGGTAACATTAGCATTCCTAATGGTTGACTACGTTCGGCATCTGAAACATCACCTGGCTGAGATTGTAAAGCAATGAGGTCCGAAAACGGCAAAAGTTTGTCGAGCCTTCATCGCTCTTCGCGCGTCCAATTCAACATGACCCCGGAGTCGATCCGTGCGCAGACGCGCAAGATCATCGCCAGCCGCACCTTGGTGAGATCCGAACGCCTGGCGCGTTTCCTCGAATTCACCGTTTCCGAGAGTCTGGCGGGAAACACCGATCAGTTGAAAGAATTCGTCATTGGTGTCGAGGTGTTCGACCGCAAACAGGATTACGATCCGCGTCTGGACCCGATTGTGCGCGTGGAAGCCCGCCGCCTGCGCATGAAGCTCAAGAAGTATTATGAGACCGAAGGGCGCAGCGACGCCTTACGAATCGAATACCCCAAAGGATCGTATGCGCCTGCCATCCGCATCACCGATCACGCGGAGCGAACCGACACTTCAAAATCGCGGCGGGGGATCGCCGTGCTGCCCTTCTCGCATTCCGCGAATGAAGAGTGCGAATACTTCACCGACGGTTTAACCGAGGAAATGATCGCCTCATTGACCAAAGTGAATGGACTGCGCGTGGTGGCGTGGAATTCATCGCTACGCTTGAAAGGCACGCCACGGGACTACGCCCGGGTCGGCGAGCAGTTGCAAGTCGACGTGGTGCTCGAAGGGAGCGTGCGTCTGGCAGGTCCCAACACACTGCGGATCGCCGTGCAGCTCGTGTGGGTGAGCGACGGAAGCTACCTGTGGACCGAAACATTTGAGCGTCCGCTGCAAGAAGTGTTTTCGGTCCGCGACGCCATCGCTGCCGAGGTCGCGCGGACACTGCACGTCAACCTGGGGCCGCCGCGGCCGCAGACGCGCAGCCGCGAAGCCTACCAGTTCTACTTGAAGGGCCGCTTCCATTGGAACAAGCGCACCGATGAATCTGTCGCGCGTGGCGCGGAGTATCTGGAGAACGCAATCGCCGCCGATCCAGAGTACGCTCTGGCATACGCCGGCCTGGCGGATTGCCACATCGTGCTGGCGAAGTTTGGGGCAGCACCACCGCGAGAAGCGATGCCGAAAGCCCGCGCAGCCGCACGACGCGCCCTGACTTTGGATCCGACGCTGGCCGAAGCGCATGTATCGCTGGGGTCTATTGCGGGGCTGTTCGATTGGGATTGGGTTGCCGCGGAACAACACATGCGTCGCGGCTTGGAAATGAATCCGCTGTATGCGACTGGTCACCAGTGGTACGCGCACGACGTACTGGCCGCCGTCGGGCGGTTGGAACAGGCCGAAGCCGCGCTAGCCCGCGCCCGCGATTGCGATCCGCTGTCGGTGGTGGTGATGGCGAGCTCGGCCGAAAATCTGATCATGCAGCGCCGTCCTGAGGAAGCGCTGGATCTGTACGGCAAGACGCTGGAACTGGATCCCTATTTCCCGCGTGCACATTTCGGCAAGGCTCGCGCGGCGTTGTCGCTGGGACGGGAGGAGCAAGCTCGCGAGGCGGTCCGCGCCGGATGGGCGCTCAATCCGTCCTCTCCGCTGGCGATAGCGCTGGTCACCTATATCTACGCCGCGATCGGACGCGTCGCGGATGCGCGCCGCAGTTTGCAGGAACTGGAAGAAGCCGGGCGCAAGACCCAGATTTCGCCGTATTTGTTCATGCGCGCCTGGATGGCCATGGATCCGCGCCGCGCGTGCGATTACCTGGAGCAAGCCTGCGAAGATCGCGATCCGCGCCTGGCGCACGCCGCCGTTTCCCCCATCTACGACGATCTTCGGGGCCATCCGCGTTTCGACGCAGTACTCCGAAGAATGGGGTTGACACTTGAACCGGTGGACGCAATGACGGTCGAACAAATCTAGGCATGGCGCGGCAGGTCCCCGACCTGCTGTTTTGTGGCTGAAACGAGTTTTCACCAGCCCACTCGCGATAAAATTGTTATAGATGAAACGCGTTGTCCTTTTCTCATCCCTTGCCTTGCTGCTGCCCGCCGCGGAACTTGAAAAAGCTCGCGACGGACAGGATCGCGCCGCGCTCGACCGTCTGGCGATCCAAGCATCTGTAGCGGCCCAAAAGCAACCTGCTGACGCTGCCGCGCAATATAAAGCCGCCGTCGCCCAATCATACGTCGCCGAAGTCGCCATCGAGCAGCACGACAAGAACCAGGCGCACGCTGCGGCCGAGGCGGGAATCGACGCCGCTAAGCGTGCGATTGCGCTGAAGAACAATTCCGCGGAATACCATCGCATCTACGGAACGCTGTGCGGCCAGGCCATCTCGGCGAACGTCATGCAAGGTTTGAAGTACGGCCGCTGCGCTAAGGAAGAAGTGGAAAAAGCCGTACAGCTCGATCCGAAATCGGCCATCAACTACGTGAGCCGCGGAGTCGGCTATTATTATCTGCCGCCAACCCTAGGAGGCGGAAACGAGTTGGCGATCAAGGATTTCGAGAAGGCCATCGAGCTCGACGCGAAATCTCCCGACGCGCATTTATGGCTCGGCCTGGCACTGCGCAAAGCGAATCGCAATGCGGATGCTCGCAAGGAATTTCAGAAGGCGATCGAGCTGAACCCGTCGCGTGCGTGGGCGAAACAGCAGCTCGATAAGACGCCGGCGGGCGGTTAGTTGAAGCTGTCTGAGTCCGCCGCGCTGCTCGTCATCGACGTGCAGAAAGCCATCGACCATCCGAGCTGGGGTCAGCGCAACAATCCCAACGTCGAAAAGAACATTGCCGCGTTGCTTGCGGCTTGGCGCGCTACCGGCCGTCCGGTTTATCACATCCGCCACGATTCGACCGAGCCTGCTTCGCACTATCGTCCCGGACAGCCGCTGAACGAATTCAAACCCGAAGCCCAACCCATGGAAGGTGAGGTGATCATTGCGAAGCGCACCAACAGCGCCTTCATCGGTACCGACCTCGAATCGAGATTACGCAATGCAGGTCACACCACGCTGGTCGTCACCGGTGTGATCACCAACAATTCCGTGGAAGCGACCGTGCGTATGGCCGGGAATCTCGGTTTCGATACATTTTTGGTCGAGGATGCCGTTTTCACGTTCGGCCGAAAGGACTGGAGCGGCGTATTCCGGACCGCAGCCGAAGTGCACGCGATGAGCCTGGCCAATCTGGATCAGGAATACTGCTCGGTGGTGGGCACGGAAGACGTGTTGAACGCGCCGACATTGTAAGCCTGTGGCGCACGCACTCGTGCGTGTCGCGTCGAGACTCGCTCGACGCCACGACGCGTGCAAGGGAACCGGGCGTCGAGAAAGTCTCGACGCGACACGCACGAGTGCGCGCGCCACATGAGGCTGCCCTATTTCGCGTCGCGCCAGTTTTCGCCGACGCCTACCTCTACTAGCAGCGGCACTTCAAGCTTTCGCACCGATTCCATTTCCGACTTGGCCAGCTTACGAACCGTGTCGACTTCCTCTGGAGGAGCCTCGAAAATCAGTTCGTCGTGGACCTGTAACACCATGTGCGATTGCATCCCGCGAAGTTTCTCGTCGATCCGGATCATGGCCACTTTGATCAGGTCGGCCGCGGTTCCCTGCAGTGGAGTATTCACGGCGGTCCGCTCAGCGAAATTGCGGGCGTTGGGATTGCGGCTTTGCATGTCCGGAATCGGCCTGCGCCGTCCGAACATGTTGATCGAAACGCCGGTTCGCCGCACCTCGGCAATGGTCAGGTCCAGCCAGCGCCGCACGCCGGAGTAGCGTTCGAAATACGCCCGGATGTACAACTCGGCTTCCTTGCGATCGATGCCGAGCGATGTCGCCAATCCGAAGGGCGTCTGCCCATAGACGATCCCGAAGTTCACGGCCTTGGCCTTGCGCCGTTCGTCGGGACCGATCATCAGTGGAGGGATGCCGAAAACCTCGGCAGCGGTCCGCGTATGGATATCTTCCCCGTTGCGGAAGGCGTCGACCAGCACGCGGTCCTTGGACATGTGGGCGAGCAGCCTCAACTCGATTTGCGAATAGTCGGCGACGATCAGTTTCCATCCCGGCCGCGGAACGAAGGCCGCCCGAATCTCGCGGCCCAGTTCGGTGCGAACCGGGATGTTCTGCAGATTTGGATTGGATGACGATAGCCTACCTGTCGCAGCCCCGGTCTGATTGAAGGTCGTGTGCAGCCGCTGGGTCGCTTGGTCGATCAGCGTTGGAAGCGCATCTACATATGTTCCCTTGAGTTTGGCAAGCTGTCTATAATCTAAGACCTTATGGGCAATCTCATGTTCTTCTGCAAGTGTTTCCAGTACATCGGCGGCTGTGGAGAACACTTTTCCCTTGCCGTATTTCACGGGCGGAGGCAGGTTGAGATCCTCAAACAAAACTTTGCCTAATTGTTGTGGTGAGTTGATATTAAACGTCTTGCCCGCCAGGTCGAAAATCTGACCGGACAAGCGCCCGATTTCTTCCTCCATCCGGCCGCTGAGGACATGCAGTTGATCCGGATCGACTCGGACACCGCATTCCTCCATGCGCGCGAGTACGCGGACCAGGGGCAAGTCGACGGTGTCGTAGAGTTCTGTTAAGCCTGCGGATTCGATCTCCGGCTTTAGTTTCTGATAGATCGAAAAAACGGCGTCGGCCTGGCCGGCGGGATCGGTTTCTACGGCGTGATCGAGATACCGCTCGGATAGCGATTCCAGATCGCAGCGTGCAGGATCGGCGGAAATGAGAAAACCGTACAACATCACGTCCTGCTGCAGGTTGGGGGAGTCGCCGAACCTGCGGACCAGGGACTTGATGTCGTGCGCGATGTTCGCCCGTTCGTGGACCCGGTTCAACGCGACCGTTCGGGCGATTCCAGGCTGGGCGCAGAAACCGAAGACGGTTTCAGACATCATCTCGCCGGTCGCGACCGCTACTGGTCCATGGATTCCCGACAACCAGGCATGCAGAGCCTGCTCGTCATCGAGCGCCTGATAGTCACATTCGGCCGCCGGAAGCGCGGCGGGGCCAACTTCACGCAGAAGGCTCGAAAACTCGAGTGTTTTGTACAGCTCCCGGAGTGCGGCGAGATCGGGCTCCTGGATCGCCAGCGATTCCGGAGAGAACTCGACGGGAACGTCGCAATGGATGGTCGCGAGCCTCTTGCTCAACAGGATCTGGTCGCGATGGTTCTGCAGACTTTCACGATACGTCCGCTTCTCCACCTCGGCCGCATGCTCGATCGCATTCTCCACTGATCCGAAGCGCTGGATCAGCATGGTGGCGCCCTTATCGCCAATCCCTGGAGCGCCAGGAATATTGTCGATGGTGTCTCCTTTGAGAGCCAGCAAGTCCGCCACTTGCTCAGGTTTAACGCCCATAAATTCTTCTGTCGCTTTAGAATCGAACCACATGTCGTCTTTCATGGGATTCAGCATCTGGACGCGATCGTTAACCAGCTGCAGCATGTCCTTGTCGCTCGAAACCACGACCACTTCGAGGCCCTGCTCCGCAGCGCGGCGCGCTAACGTGCCGATGACGTCATCGGCTTCGAACTTGGGATATTCGAGCATCGGAATGCGCATAGCTTCGAGCGTCTTGCGAATCCAGGGGATCTGCTGGAGCAAGTCAGGCGGGGTCTCGGTCCGGTTCGCTTTATAGGATGCGAATGCCTCGTCTCTAAAAGTTGGACCTTCACTTTCAAAAATCGCCGCAAGATACTCCGGCGAAAAGGTATTTTTAACTCGACGGACCATGTTGTGGAAGATGTAGACGGCCTCGGTTTGGATTCCCGACGCGGTTCGCATGGGGGGAGCGCTCGATCGAGCGCGGGCATGGTAGGCGCGGAAGATGAATCCAAAGGAGTCAATCAGGAAGAGACGACGCACTTTCCTATACTACACACTTTTCTATACTGCACAGTATTGCGAAATCACCACAGTGGAATCGCTTAGTGTGTCCATTTTACAACACACAAAACTTTGCAAGTCTTTTTTAATCAGAAACCTAGGATTGAGCGAGTGACATCGTTACAATGTGGGTTGGGTAGAATTCATGTCTGGGGAGACTGCTTTTGAGATTTGAAACGACGGTGCAACGGCCGGTGGAAGCCTCGGGTGTAGGGCTTCATAGCGGCGTCCCGGTTACGATTCGCATTCTTCCTGCTCCGCCCTCGACTGGCATTGTTTTCATCCGAACCGATCTGGATGGCTTCAGCATTCCCGCAAGCTGGCGCTACGTCCAAAAAGTCAGTTACGCCACCAGCCTGATGCGCCAAGGCGTGCTCATCTCTACAACAGAACACCTGTTGAGTGTTTTTTACAGCATGAGCGTGGATAACGCGTTTGTGGAGATTGACAACCTGGAAGTCCCGATTCTGGACGGCAGCGGCGAGCCGTTCGTAGATCTGATCCGCGCGGCAGGAATTAAGCATTTCCGGCGGCGGCGGCGGTTCCTGCGCATCCGGCGGCCAGTGTCGGTGGAGGCGGGCGGCAAGCGCATCAGTATTCTTCCCTCAGACCGGTTTCTGTTGACCTGCGACACGTTCTTCGATCATCCGCTGGTGGGACGCCAGGTGCTCGAAATGGAAGTCACGCCGGAGCGGTATGCGGCCGAGCTTGCGCCGGCACGTACCTTCGGATTCGAATACGAGCTTGACCAAATGCGCAACATGGGACTGATTCGCGGCGCGTCGCTCGAAAACGCGGTGTGCTTCGACCGGACCAAAATTCTCAATCCGGGCGGGCTGCGTTTCCAAGACGAATGTTGCCGGCACAAGGCGCTCGATCTGATCGGCGATCTGGCGCTCATCGGGAAACCGGTGCTGGGCCACGTCATCGCGGAACGTGCGGGGCACGCGATGCATTATGCGCTGGTGAACCGGATCATGTCGGACCCGACGTTGTATGAAATCCTGAGTTTCGACCAGTTGGCGACGCGGGTCGCGCATGCACTGGTGTCTTAAGGACATCAAAGCAACGCGCTCCATGACTGTCGCGCCTCAAAGCCGTCAGTCGACAGCGATGGAGGTTCCGCGGCTACGGTTTTGGTAGCTTGAACTCGACGTGGCGGTCGTCGTTGAGTTTCTTAGAGAATTCCCGATCTAACAGCGACATCGACACACGATTCTGATCGCCTTCCGGGGTGATGTAAGTCAGCGTGTCTCCCTCCACCCAATACGCGATGGTCGCAAGAATCGTGTGATTCTGAAGTGCGATCAAGTAAATGGTCGGCGGGGCGTCGGGCTGGACCGGTGCAGCATCCGGGTTTGAGAAATCTCGCGTCATCATCTGCTGCGGATCGGGTCTGAAACCTTGGTTGAGGATCACCACCGGAGCCTGCGCCGATGGCGCCGCATACGCGTTCGGGTCGTCATAGTAGGAAGGCGCGGGTTGCTGTGCGTAGCCGGTGGATGGATCGCCATAGTATCCGCCATAGAACACCGGGTACGGAACGATGATGGCTCGCCCGTGTTGCGGATGCGCCGGCGGCGGGGGAATGATATGGCGGGGAGCCACGCCACGTCCCGGAGGTCCACCGGTCCCTGGATAGAGAACGCTTCCGAATCCGCCGTTAGGAACACGGGCCGGCGGCGGACCGCCTGTACCGGGATACAGAACACTGCCAAATCCGCCGGGGTTGGGGTTCGGCCGCTGCGCGAACGCGGCGGAGCCAGCCACTAACAGCGCCATCGCGATGAGCCTCATGGCGACCTCCTGAGACTATTCTAGACGCAATCCAGTCCCGAAGCGTTGCCCGGGAACACGACGAAAAGCATTCAGCCACGAATGCACGCGAATAAACACGAATCAGAACCCTTAGAACTGATACAGCATCAGATACACGACGACTCCGGTGATGTTGACGTACAGCCAGATGGGAAGGGTCCACCGCGCGATGGCCCGATGACGGGCGAAATTCCCTTTCAACGCTCGCCGCAGCGTGATGATCGCCAGCACGGGAACCGTTGCGGCCAGGACCGTGTGGGTGAAAAGAATCGTCAAATATACGATTCGCATCGGACCGGGGTGCGGATACGATACGGAACCTACCTGCGCGTGATAGATCAGATAAGAAATCAAAAACGCAATGGACACACAAAACGCTGTGATCATCACTCGCTTGTGCTGGTCTTTGCGCCCGCCGCGGATCAGCGTGTAGCCGTAGACCAGCAGCACGGCGGAAGTGCCGTTCAGAATCGCATTGAGCGCGGGCAGGTCGTGGACGCCGATCAGAACCGCTCCCGGGAAAGCTTCTTGGCGTCTTCGATCAGTCGCGGAATCGCATCGGCCTCCGAAGTAAGATAGTAGCCCCGCACCCGCGATTCCCGGTCGATCAGGACGAACCGCGTGGAATGCTCCAGGTTTCCGCCGATATCGCCGAGCATGAATACGTCGCGGCTCAGGTGTTGCAACTTGTCCTCGGCACCTGTCAGAAAAAACCAGCGACCCGGTTCGGCATTGAAGTGCGACGCGTACTCTTTCAATACCGGAGGTGTGTCGGTCTTTGGGTCTATAGTGAACGAAACCAGCCGGACATTTTCGATCGAGGCGAGCGCGGTCTGCACCTGGTGCATCTGGGACGACATCCGAGGGCAGGGTCCGGGGCAAGACGTGTAAATGAAATCCGCGACCCAGATGTTCTTATTCAGCTTCGTGGCGCTTTCAAACGCCGCGCCGGTCTGATCGGTCAAAGTGAAGTCGGGTACGACGGCATAGGAAGGCAGCCCAGCGTGCGCGGCGCAACCCGCCAGCGCAACCAGACTAGAGCCCAGGACGATCGAAGACCAGGAGACCATACAACAAAGGTAAGTAGACCACGCTTGCCAGCAGCACCTGCCGCGCACGGGGACGCGTCCGGTCGAAGGCGATCCTCACGCCGGCGTACAAAAACAGCAGGCCTAGCGCGAGTGCTCCGAAGAGATAAACATTTCCAGCCATGTCCGTGAACTTGGGTAGCAGGCTGATGGGGATGAGCGCCAGGGAGAAAATCCAGATGCGCCGCGCGGTAGATTCGCCATTCGGCTCGACCACCGGTAGCATGCAGATGCCGGCGCGTTCGTAATCCTCCCGATACATCCACGCGATCGCGTAGAAATGCGGGAATTGCCAGAGAAACAGAATTGCGTACAGGATCCACGCCTGACTGGTCAAAGTACCGGCGGCCGCAGCGAAGCCGATCAGCGGGGGCATCGCGCCCGGAATCGCGCCAATAGTAGTCGAGTGCGGGGATTTCTGCTTCAAAGGCGTGTATACGAACAGGTAACTTGCCAGTGTGAACAGCCCGAGCAGCGCCGTCAAGCGATTCGCGCCGAGCCACAATTCAACGAATCCGACAATCGACAACGCCACCGCGAACCAGAAGGCGCGCGCAGCCGTGACGCGGCCCGACGGAATCGGCCGCGCTTTGGTGCGATTCATCTTCGCGTCGGCATCGCGCTCATACCATTGGTTGAGGGCAGCGGTGCCGCTCGCGATCAATCCGGTTCCAATCAAGGTGTGCAGCAGAGTCAGAAAGCTCCACGCGCCGCCCGCGTGAGCCCCACACAGAAACCCGATCGCCGTGCTCATCAGGATGAACACAGTGATACGTGGTTTGGTGAGTTCGAGGTACGAACTCATGGATTCACCGGGGGCCACATTTGAAAGGATACTACTTTCGCGAATATTGTATCATGAGAATTTTTCCGGCCTAACGAGAAATTCGGGCACAGATCAGTGTATGCTCATTGCGCAGGTATATACGTCCGTCGGAGAGGGCCGGATAGGCTCGAACAACTCCTTTAATTATAGGCACTTGCGGTGAGGATTGATACGCTTTTGGAGACGCCGGGGCGACCACCATTTGACCGTTTTCCCGGACGATCAGCAGGCGGTCGCCGATCAGGGTGACGGTTCCGGCGCCAAATCCGTCGACATCCCACATCACCTTGCCGGTTTTCAGCTCGATTGAGCGGAGCGACTGGCCGTATTCCTGGCGGCCGTGGAACCCGTACAGGAATCCGTCCCGAAACACGCAGGTGGAATAATGATTCGACATGGAATCGTCGTTAGCCCAGAGTTTTTTAAATTGGGACCCGCTGACTTCGAGCAGTGCTGCTCCGGTGTTATAGCTGGCCGAGACGAAGACCAGATTGCCGATCACCAGCGGAGTGGCTGCATTCACCGATGCGTTGTTGCGCGAGCGGAACGGCATCGAGAATCGAACCTGGCCGGTCGCGGGATTCAGATCCACCACGCCGGCGCGAGTCAGAAAGATGGCATGACGCTCGCCTCCGATGGTCGCGACGGTGCCGGAAGAATAGCTGGCTTCATCGTTGGTGGCTTTCCATGCCAGCGCGCCCGTCGCCGTATCGAACGCGACGATCCCGGCATTCTGCCCGCCCAGGTTCACGATCACGCGGCCGCCCTCGACCAGCGGCGATCCGGCGGCTCCGAACCAGCCTTTCTTCACTCCATACTTCTGCATCGCGGCGATCATCCATTTCTTTTTGCCGGTCGCGAGATCGACGGCGGACAACATTCCCTCCGCGCCGAACGCATAAACCACGCCATCGGCCACTACGGGCGCGGATCGAGGTCCTTCATCGAATCCGAAGTCGTCGCGATAAGTAGTTGGATATTCATACGACCAAACGTTTTTTCCGGTGGCCGCGTCCAACGCTTCAATGAGTTCGCGGCCCGAAACACGGTGGAACAGGATCACCTTCCCGGACGCCACCACGGGGGATGCGAAGCCTTCGCCGACGTCTTTTTTCCAGATGATGGGCGGGCCGGAAGCAGGAAAGGTCGCGGCGATGTCGTTGCTGCTGTACACGCCATCGCGGGTAGGGCCTAAGAACTGCGGCCAATCGCCGGCTACGAACGTCGATAGTAGAAACGCGGCGGCGAAGGTCATCACGCTATAGTATAAAAATCGTCAAACTCGCATTGAGGATCTTGTGAATCTCAAATTTCTAGTTGCAGCTCTCGCGCTGATCGGAGCCTTGCAGGCGCAGACGGTAAGCGGCGTCATTGATGGCGTCGTGCTTGATCCGGCGCGCGCTCCTGTTAACGGCGCCACGGTTACTTTGTCCAACGACGACACTGGCTCGGAGCGTAGTCTAACGGGCAACTCGCGTGGCGAATTCACCTTCGCGATGGTTCCGCCTGGTCACTACCACATTAAAGCCGACAAGAAGGGATTTCGAACCTTAGCGCAGGGTCTTGTTCTAGAAGTAAATCAAGAAATCCGCGTCGAAGTACCTTTGCTGATCGGCAACCCACTCACAATCGAGGTTTCGGGACAAACAGTTCTGATCCGGACGGAAAGCTCCACGATGGGCGGTGTGATCGACGAGCGCCAGATTGTGGGCCTGCCGCTCGACGGACGCAATTTCTATCAGCTCAGCCTGCTTCTTCCTGGCACCGTTCCCGCAGCACAGGGTTCTGCCGGGTCCGTCCGCGGCGATTTTGCGATCAGCGTGAACGGCGCGCGCGAGGACTCCAACAATTTTCTGCTTGACGGCGCCTACAATGGCGATCCGAAACTGAACGGTGTCGCGCTGACTTCGCCCGTAGACGCAATTCGCGAATTCGAAGTCGCAGCGTCCACCTATGATGCGAGCTTCGGACGCAACGGCGGGGCGCAAATCAACGTCGTCACGCGATCCGGCAGCAATGCGCTGCACGGCACCGCCTACGAATTCTTCCGCAACGGCGCACTGGACGACCGCAACTATTTCGCTCCCCAGAACGAGGCGGCTCCGAAATACCAGCGCAATCAGTTTGGTGGGACGCTGGGTGGACCGATCCGCAAGAACCGGACGTTCTTCTTCATCGACTACGAAGGCACGCGGCTCAACGCCGGGCAGACGCTGGTGACCAACGTCCCCACATTGCTCGAACGAACCGGCGATTTTTCGAAGAGCCCGGGCCTGTACGCGATCGACCCGACTACAGGGGCTCCCTTCTCCGACAACAAGCTTCCCAGCTTTTTCCAGAACTCCATCGGCCAGAAAATCGCCGCGCTGTTCCCTGCCCCGAACCGTTCGACGCCGGGCGCAAATTTCGTATCGTCGCCTGAGGAACGCCAGACCGACAATCATTTCGACACGCGCGTCGACCAGGTTTTTAGCGCCAAGGACGATCTTACAGCGCGCTACAGCTTTGTCGATACGACGTTCTTCTCTCCGTTCAATGGATTCTCTTCGCTGCCCGGTTACGGCCTGAACATCCCGCGACGGGCCCAGAATGCGGCATTAAGTGAAACGCACATTTTTACGCCGGCGCTGCTGAACGAAGCTCGTGTCGCGTTCAATCGCGTGTCGAACAACACCATTCAACAGGGCGCGGGAGTGAGCGCTAACAAGACGGTCGGGCTGCCCGAGCTCTCGACGAACCCGCGGGATTGGGGTCTCAGCGAAATCAGCGTGAACGGTTATTCCCCGCTGGGGAATGAAAACACCAGCCCGCAGCGCGGCACCACCAATACGTATCAGATCAGCGACAACGCAACGTGGACGCACGGCCGTCACCTGGTGAAATTCGGATTCGACCAGCGCATCCTGCAGCAGAATGCCTTCCGCGACGTGGAAGCGCGCGGGTTCCTCAACTTCACCGGACTGGTACTGGGAAATCCGCTGGAAGAATTGCTGCTCGGCGTGCCTACGGAAACCGGCGGCGCAACCATGGATAATCCGCAGCACCTGCGGACCCACTCCACGGATTTCTTTGTGCAGGACACCTGGCGCGTGCGGCCGAATCTGGTGGTGAATCTAGGCTTGCGGTACGAGTACAACGCGCCCGGTCACGACGCGTTGGGCCGCGCCAATGCTTTCGATCCGACCCAGGGAAAAGTGGTCGCGCTGGGGACGAAAGGCGCATACAACTCCGACTTCAACAACTTTGCTCCGCAGATCGGAGTGGCGTGGTCGCACAACACCACGTCGAACAAGGCCACGGTTTTCCGCGCGGCCTACGGCATCCACTACGATCTGTCGTCGCTGGCAATCAATGAAGGACTGTACTTCAGCCCGCCGTATTTCAATCTGCGCGTCGCGTTCCAGTATCCGGGAATTCCGCCGGTGACGCTCGCCGATCCGTTCCCGGCGAATTTCCCGATCCCGATTCCACCGTCCGCCACGGCCTTCCAGCGCGATCTGCGGACGCCGTACATCCAGCAGTGGAACGCGGGAATCCAGCAGCAATTGGGCGCGTCGCGAGTGCTGGAGGTCGCCTATGTCGCGTCGAAAGGTACCCGCTTGATCGATTCGCGCGACATCAATCAGCCCCATCCGTCGCCTGTGCCCACGCTTCGGCCGAATCCGTTTTACAGCGACGTGGATATTATCGAGTCGCAGGCGAACTCCGTATACCACAGCTTGCAAGCGCGCTTCCAGCAGCGGTTATGGAATGGACTTTCCCTGCTTGCGTCGTATACTTTCGCGAAATCGATCGACGATGCCTCAGGCTTCTTCTCGTCTACCGGCGATTCGAATTTTCCGCAGAACAGCTACAACCTTAGCGGCGAGCGCGGGCTGTCGAATTTCGATATTCGCCATCGATTCACCTTGAGCTACGCCTACGATCTACCGTTCGCCAAGGGGCATCGCTGGATTGGAGGATGGCAAAGCTTCGGCGTGCTGACCTTCCAGAGCGGGCGGCCGTTCACGGTTCTGCTGCTGCGCGATTTCGACAATTCAAACACGGGCCAGACTACGATTCTGGGCGGTAGTAACGACCGTCCCAACGTGGTGACGAATCCGGCTCTGTCGAATCAGACTCCGCAGCAATGGTTCAACACGGCCGCCTTCGTGATCCCGCCACGCGGCAACTTCGGCAATGCCGGACGGAACATTTTGGAAGGACCGGGACTGCAGACGGTCAACTTCTCGATCGTCAAGAACACCGCGGTCACGGAGCGGTTGAACATGCAGTTTCGCACCGAGTTTTTCAATCTTTTGAACCACGACAATTTCGATTTGCCGGATAACTTCGTCGGTTCGCCGACATTCGGGAAGATCGTATCGGCCGAGGATCCACGGCGGATTCAGTTCGCTCTGAAGTTCTTGTTTTAGGATCAGGACCCGGTCGCTGTCGCTCGCGGCTCGGCGTAACGACGAAGCTACGTCCGCGACGCGCTGAGCGCCATGGCGGGCGGGACGTCAGCAGCGCCACCCGGCGCTCGCGAAATTTGCGTCACGATCTCGATATCCAACGTTTCGCCATGCCGCTGCATCGTGATCGTGCCGGTTGCCTGGAGTTCCACCAGATATCGTTCCAGTTCCTCTTTGGATTTCCCCAATTTGAGCTGGATATCGGTGACACCCACCGGTACTCGGCCGTTAGATGCCTCCGGGCGCAGGCACAACACTGCCAGCAGCTTGAAAGCTCCGTCGGACAGCCGCGGGATGGACCAAGTCAAGGTATCGAGAGTCGACAATTCCCGTGCACTGAGCCGTTCGGGATGCGCGGATCGTGGGGGAGCCGCGCGCGCCAGGCGCACCGCCGACTCGATGTCCAGGTAGTTGATCCGCGACATTCCCAGCATGATCGCGGAGACCAGGCACGTAGCGGCTACCAGCAATTCCAGTGCGTCATCGAGCGTGCTGTTCATCGTGATCGATACGAATCCGGAATTTTTGAGCAGCTTCAGGGCTTCGTAGATGGTCAGCAGGCCTAAAAACGCGATCAGAAAGCGATCCCCTTTTTGTTGCGGCCGCCGCCGGTTGAGCCGGAACAGGGCGATAATCGCGCCCATACAAATCAGAAGCGCCAATGCGGCCATCGGCTTCAACGCGAAAATGTGGCGGATGTACACTGTGTGCCTACCTGATGGATCGGCTTCCTGTGTTTCCATCGTCTGGGTAACGCCTACGGTTCTTCCCTTAGAAGCGCGCGCAAATTCACCGTAGCCCTCCTTACGCATCCGCGTGTTATGATTCGCGTTTATGCCGTTTTCACTGAAGGGAAAGACTGCGTTGGTCACCGGCTCGGGGCGCGGGATCGGACGTGCCATCGCATTGCAGCTCGCCGAAGCGGGCGCCGCGGTCATGTTGAACGACATCGACCGTGAACCTCTGCTTGAAACCGGCGGTTTGATTGACGCCGCAGGCGGAGCCGCTAAAGCGCTTCCCGGCGATATCACCGCACCCGACTTCCCTCAGAAGCTGGTCGATTTCACGGTGAACGGCTTCGGGTCGATCGACATCATCGTCAACAACGCCGGATATACCTGGGATAACGTGATCCAGAAGATGACCGATGAACAGTTCCAGGCGATGCTGGATATCCATATGATTGCTCCGTTCCGGATCATGCGGGCGGCGTCGGGATACATACGCGAGGCAGCCAAGAAGGAAATCGCCGAAGGCCGGCGCGTGATGCGCAAAGTGGTGAACATTACTTCGGTTTCGGGCGTCGATGGAATCGCCGGTCAGGCCGGCTACGGTGCGGGCAAAGCCGGAATCAACGGGCTGACGAAAGTAATGGCGAAAGAATGGGGCCGCTACAACGTCAACGTCAATTCGGTCGGCTTCGGATTCATTGAAACGCGGCTGGTGCAATCGCTGGATCAGAACGCGACCATCGACATCAAAGGCCGGCAAATCCGCGTCGGCATCCAACCCGCGGCTCGCGAGGCGGTGAAGACGCATTGTCCGCTGGGCCGCGCCGGCACTCCGGAAGAAGCCGCTGGAGCGGTGCTGTTCTTCTGTTCGCCACTCTCGGACTATGTGAGTGGAGAGATCCTGATCGTCAGCGGCGGAGCAAGATCTTGAAAAGCATGATGTCAGGCAAAGACGCAAAGATCGCCAAGTTATCGTTCGCGTCGTGCGCGTTGGCGGTGGCCCTTTCGGTGCATGCTCAGAGCGCGCTTCCCGAGGGCGAGAACAAGAAGCTGGTCGAGAAGCTCTGTCTCGATTGTCACGGCCCTGAAAACTTCGTCAAGCTCCGTCTGGACAAGGCCGGCTGGGAAAAAGTCATCGGCGAGATGATCGAAAAGGGGGCCACGGGTAGTGACGAGGAGTTCGATAAAGTCGTCGCCTACCTGGTGAAGAACTTCGGCAAAGACAAGTCCCGCTAGGCTCTTATCGCGGACCCAATTCAATCCAATGAGGCCGCGGCCCGCCTTGCGCGTAATTCGGAATTGGAAAGAATGCACTGTCACTCAAACGGTAAACCCACCAACATCCGTAGGGAACGTGAGAGCCTTTGCCCTCGTGCAGCAATAAGTATTTGCCATCGGGCGACCACTCGATTGGCGAGAGTACCTGTTTACCAGGGTCAAGCCGCCTCGATTCGCCGGTTGCCAGGTTCTGCAGAACGGCATCATAGCTCGCGGTCAAATACGTGATCCATGTCCCCATCGGCGAGGCTTGGGCCGCCCCCGCATTCAAGATCTCGCGAAATCCGCCCGTCTTGGAATCGATGACCAGGACACGGCCACCGCGCGACAACAGGAGGTTCTCACCGTCCGCCATCCAGTCCAGAAATTCTCTTGTCGTAGTGTTGAGGTCATATCGAGAAGCCAAAGGTAAATCGAGGCTCTTCTGAACGCTCGCCCCGTGGAACTTCGCGAGATACAGCCCGCGTGCTTCGAGATTCGCGCCGCGAGGCATGCCGCTAAACGCAATGGATTCTCCGTTGGGAGAGAGCGCGATCGCCGAAGCGTCGACACAAACCTCCGAGCGTGCACGAACCGACGCGTTCATGTCAAGCTCCACAATCTGACCGCAGTATGTTGCGAGCGCCGCTAGATAGGCCTCAGTGTCGTGTAGCGCCAGCGGAACCGGGTTGGGAGGCATTGAGGCAAAAACGATTCGATTCCGGGATATCGTATTCGCGGCCAGTACACCAGAAACATCTCGTAACGAGCGCGTTTGATGCGTCTCGTCAAAGAATCGAATATCCAGTGCGAGATCACCTTCGCGAATCTGTGCAAGCGCGAGGCCTGATTTCGAGCGTTCGACGAGTTCGCGCGCCAAGCTCCGATCAGTTCTATGATCGAGCCATGTGCACGACGACACACCGAAAGCTAGAAGGATCACCGCAAGCCGCATTCGAAACTCTCAGCTAAGCGTTCACGTCGACCACCACTCGTCCGCGAATCTTGCCCGTCAGGATCTGCTCGCCCAGCGCGAACACTTTTTCAAGCGGCGCTTCGACGATCATGTTGTCCAGCAGGTTCATGGGCAGGTCGCGCATCAGGCGCGACCAGATTTCGCGGCGCTTGGCGTTGGGGACGCGCGTCGAATCGATGCCCAGGATCGCGACGCCGCGCAGGATAAACGGGAATACCGTGGTGCTGAGCGTCGGTCCGCCGGCGAGTCCGCACACCGCCACCGCGCCGCCGATCGCCATGGAACGCAGAACGCCTGCCAGCGCATCGCCGCCCACGCTATCGATCGCCGCAGCCCAGCGCGCCGTTTCCATGGGACGCTTGGACGGCGCGGCCACGGTCGCGCGATCCAGAATCTCGGCTGCGCCAAGCGATTTCAAATAATCGTGAAACTGCGGCCTTCCCGTCGAAGCGACGACCCTATAACCGAGCTTCGCCAGAATCGCCACCGCGACACTTCCCACGCCGCCCGCTGCGCCTGTCACGAGCACTTCCCCGCCTTCAGACTTCAGCCCATGGTGCTCAAGCGCGAGCACCGATTGCATCGCCGTGAATCCTGCGGTCCCGATTCCCATGGATTGCTTCAGCGTCATGCCCTTGGGCAAAGGAACGATGAATTCGGCGTCCAGCCGTGCGTATTGCGCGTAGCCGCCCCAATAAACTTCGGAGGTCCCGCAGCCGGTGACCACCACTTCATCGCCGGGATGGAAGGCGGCGGACGTCGATTCCACCACCGTGCCGGCAAAATCGACGCCAGGCACCATGGGGAACTTCCGGATCACTCCCGGTTTTCCGGTCACAGCCAAACCGTCTTTGTAGTTCAGACTCGAATACACGACGCGCACCAGCACTTCGCCGAACGGCAGCGCAGATTGATCGATTTCCTGGATAGATGCGGTGAACTGGGAATCTTTCTGATCCGCGATGAGAGCTTTGAATTTCGACATTGGGCCTATGATAGCGAACCAGCGCTCAATCCCTCACGCGCGCCGGTACGATTCGCAGGCCGCTCACCGACTGCTCCCCTGCACCGCCCGCTTCGTGATACTCGGCGTCCTGGTTGACCTGCCATACGTCGTAGTGCGCCTCGCCCGCGATGATGTTCCTCGCTGTCAGCATCGCCGTCATCATAGCGTGATCCTGGTTGTTGTACTTGTGCATCCCGTTGCGCCCCACCAGGTGCAAATTGGGATACCGCAGATCGATCTCCGCCCGCACCGCGGCAACGTGAGTGGCGTATTCATCGTCGTAAACGGGGTAGGCCTTGACTTGCCGGATCACGCACCCGTCGAGGATGTCCTCCACTCGCGCCAAACCGATCTGTTGAAGCTCTCGTTTCGCGAGTTCAATCAAGCCGGCGTCCTGCATGTTCCAAGTGCCGTCGCCTTCGAAGCAAAAGTATTCGAGCCCATAACAGCAGTGTTCGGAGTCGGGAACCATTTCAGGGGACCACGATTTGTAGTTCTGAATTCTTCCCACTCTCACCCTGGGATCGTGGATGTAGATCCAGTTGTCGGCGAAGGCTTGCCGATCCTTCAGGATGAGTCCAACGGTCAGGAAATCGCGATACTTCAAGGACTCTGCAGCGCGCATCGCCGGGGCAGAAAACTGCGGCTCGATCGCACGCGCCAAGCCTTGGATAGGCATCGACGAAATGACGTGTTCACCCGAAAATGTTTCACCGCCCTGTGTAGTCACGGTCCAGGTTCGCGATGGGGCGTCGTAGCGGCATCCGGTCACGCGCTGTCCTAACAGGACCTTGCCACCCATTCGGCGGATCTCCTCCGTGCAGCTCTCCCACATCATCCCGGGACCCTTGCGTGGATACCGGAACGTATCGATGAGCGTCTTGATTACCTGCGAGCGGTCCTTGGGCTCCTTCCGCGGCAACAGCGCGTTTTTGATCGCGCTGGCGAGCGACAGTCCTTTGATGCGTTGCGCTGCCCAGTCCGCGGAGATATCTCTGCAGCTCATCCCCCACACTTTTTCGGTGTACGTTTTGAAGAAGATGGTGAAGAGGCGTTTTCCGAAACGGTTGCTCACCCAGTCCTCGAAGGATTTCTCATTCGGGTTGGGATGCACGCGAGCCCACGCGTAAGAAGCCACGCAGCGCGCCGATTCGATGATTCCCAACTTGCTAAGCGCCTCAAACGCTTTCAACGGGTAGCTAAAGAATTTGCCGTTGTAGTAGATTCGCGAGGATCGCGGCCGTTCCAGCAGGTCGTCAGCCAGAATCTCTGTCCAAAAATCCTCAACTTCCTTCGACTTGGAAAAAAAGCGGTGCCCGCCGATGTCGAAGTGGAAGCCCTTGTAGTGGACCGTGCGTGAAATGCCTCCGACGTACGCGGCATCAGCCTCGAGGACGGTCACCGGGTGTCCTGCTTTCGAGAGCAGGTAAGCTGCCGTGAGTCCCGCTGGTCCGGCCCCAATGACGACTGCCTTGTTGCGAGCTTCCATCGGCGAGACTATTGTCATCTTAACAGCGTTCCCGAAGACGCCAGTTCACGGAACATGAATTATAATTGGATTTAGACCGTTTTTTCTCCGCAGCTCCGGCGTCCATCTCTCCGGCACTCGCATCTAAATGAACACTGTGTTGAATCGGCTCAATCTGAAATGGGGTTTCTCGTTCGATGACCTGTACCAACGCGACGGCCTGGTGCGTCTGGACACCGTTTTCACGGAGTATCTAAATTCCGCCGACGTGGCCCTGTTCAATCGCTTGATGGAGGCCCGCTCCAGTGAGCTGACGCGCAAGCAGAGCTCGGATCTCATGGTTGACCTGGCGCCGCACGTCGAGGATTTCATCGGAGAGCTATTCGGTATCACCGCCGCGGTGCGCTCTCTACAGGCCAAGCACAACGCGCTGGAGCCGATCTACGCGGTCAAGCGCAAATTCGTCCAGAAGAAAGCCATCAGTGGCGTCACGGAGAGTCAGGCCAGCGCGATCAACGGTGCGGGGCTCGCGGCGGAACTGGAATCGCTGTTCAACGCGCCGCTTACCGAAGAGACCTTTGTCGAACACGTCTCGCGGTGGCTCGAAGACGAGCCTGCGCACACCACACAGCTGGCGATCGCGCAGCAGTACGCGGCCTGGGCCGCCCTGTCGCCCGCGGGAAAAGCGAAACATCATCACGACGTTTTGTTCCGAGTGCCGCACAAGCTCGATCCCATGCACTTGGTTCCCGTCGAGACCGTCCACATCGATGGCATCGCCCGGCTCGCGTTTCCGGAAAATCATCTGCGCCATCGCGAAGGATTCAAGCTGACCGATGCGGGAATGGGCCTCGCCGCGGCGCTCGATCAGGCGCACTATTGCATCAAGTGCCACAACCAGGGCAAGGATTCCTGTTCCACCGGCCTTCAGGAAAAAGACGGCGCTTTCAAGAAGAGCGTGTTCAATATCACGCTCGCGGGTTGTCCGCTGGAAGAAAAAATATCGGAGATGAACGTGGTCAAGCAGCGCGGAAATTCCATCGGCGCACTGGCCATTGTCACCATCGACAATCCGATGTGCGCGGGAACCGGCCATCGCATTTGCAATGACTGCATGAAGTCCTGCATCTTCCAGAAGCAGGAACCGGTGGATATCCCGCAGGTGGAGACACGAACACTCAAGGATGTTCTGGAGCTCCCCTGGGGATTCGAGATTTACAGTCTGCTGACGCGCTGGAATCCGCTGGACTTCAAGCGTCCCGTGCCCCAGCCGGATTCGGGATACAAAGTGCTGATCGTCGGCCTGGGACCCGCGGGATTCACACTGTCGCATCACCTGATGAATGACGGCCACACGGTGGTCGCCATCGACGGATTAAAAATCGAGCCGCTGGACCAATGCGTTTCCGGCGTCACGCCGCTGGGGGAACGTGTTCCGTTCCACCCGATTCGCGATGTGAACGAGCTGTATGAATCGCTGGACGATCGCGTGATGGCAGGATTCGGTGGTGTTGCCGAGTACGGCATCACCGTCCGCTGGAACAAGAATTTCCTGAAAATTATCCGCCTGCTGCTGGAGCGGCGCGCGCAATTCAACATGTTCGGCGGCGTGCGCTTCGGCGGCACATTGACCGTGGACAGCGCCTTCGACCTGGGCTTCGATCATGTGGCGCTGTGCGCAGGCGCCGGCCGTCCCACCGTGATTCCGATGAAAAACGGCCTGGCGCGAGGTGTCCGGCAAGCCTCCGATTTTTTGATGGCGCTCCAGTTAACTGGCGCGGCCAAAGCCAACTCTGTGGCGAATCTCCAACTGCGTATGCCCATCGTGGTGATCGGCGGCGGACTGACCGCGATCGATACGGCGACGGAATCGCTCGCCTATTATGTGGTGCAGGTCGAACGGTTCCTGGAGCGCTACGATGCCCTGACTGCCGATGGCGTCGACGTTCCAAAGCACTGGACGGCTGAAGATAAAGCCATCGCGGATGAATTTCTAGCCCATGCGCGCGCGATCCGCGCCGAGCGCGCCGCCGCTGCCTGCGCGGGGCGGGCCCCGAATCTAGTGCGTCTGCTCGATTCGTGGGGCGGCGTGACCATCGCCTATCGCCGTCGCATGATCGATTCGCCCAGCTATACGCTGAATCACGAAGAGGTTGCCAAGGCGCTGGAGGAAGGCATCCGGTTCGGCGAAAACCTCACACCGCAAGCGGTCGAGCTCGATTCGTACGATCACGCGGTTGCGCTTCAACTGAAAAACGCTGCCGGGGAATTGGTCCGAATGCCGGCTAAAGCGATCCTAGTCGCTGCTGGTACGCAGCCGAACACTGTGCTGGGCCGTGAAGATCCACTCAACCTTTGTCTGCATGGCAAGTGGTTCCAGGCGGTGGACGACGACGGGCGTCCCGTGAAACCGGAACGCGTCGCCAAGCCGTCGGCGTCGCGTGTGCTGATGTCTGTTCGCGCCGACGGGCGGGCCATCAGCTTCTTCGGCGATCTGCATCCGTCTTATGCCGGCAACGTCGTGAAAGCCATGGCCAGCGCGAAACAGGGTTATCCGGTGGTGTCGCGGGCGCTGGCGCGTGTCGCTCCGCATACGTCGGACTTGGTCGAAAAGCTCCATCGCGAGCTGCGCGCTGTGGTGCATGACGTGATTCGCCTCACGCCCACCATCGTCGAAGTGGTGGTCAAGGCGCCGATGGCGGCACGCGCGTTCCGGCCCGGACAATTCTATCGGCTTCAAAACTTCGAAACCTTGGCGCCACGCTCGCAGGGAACGACGCTCGCCATGGAAGGCCTCGCGCTGACCGGCGCTTCAGTGGACCGCCAGGAAGGCTTGCTATCCACCATCGTGCTCGAAATGGGCGGATCGTCGGATTTGTGCGCGCTGCTTAAACCGGGCGAGCCGGTGGTCCTGATGGGCCCCACGGGAACACCGACCGAGACTCCCGCGCGGGAAACCGTACTGCTGGTGGGCGGCGGACTGGGTAACGCGGTGCTGTTTTCTATCGGCCAGGAACTTCGCGCCAGCGGGTCGCACACCATCTATTTCGCTGGATACAAGAAGATCATCGATCGCTACAAGGTGGAAGAGATCGAAAAGGCCGCCGATGTCGTGGTGTGGTGCTGCGACGAAGCCCCTGGATTCACCCCCGGCCGCGTGCAGGACAAGGCGTTTGTCGGGAACATCGTCGAGGCGATGATCGCCTACGGCCGCGGGGATTTGGACGATCCTGAAATTCCACTCAACTCGGTCGACCGCCTGGTCGCGATCGGCTCCGACGCGATGATGGCCGCGGTCGCGGCGGCGCGGCATACGTCGCTTGCGCCGTATCTCAATCCGAACCACAAAGCGATCGGCAGCATTAATTCGCCGATGCAGTGCATGATGAAAGAGATCTGCGCGCAGTGCTTGCAGCTTCACAAAGACCCGCAGACTGGCGAAGAGACCGTGGTCTTCTCGTGCTTCAATCAGGACCAGTCGCTCGATCAGGTGGATTGGTCGAACCTGCGGACCCGTCTTACCCAAAATGGCGTTCAGGAAAAGCTGACCAAGCAGTGGATCGACCGGTGCTTGCGGCAGCTCGGGGCTCGGGAAGAGCTGGTAGCGCACTAAAGCTATTTCACGCAAAGACGCAAAGTTCGCAAAGTCATTTCTTGGCGCCTTTGCGTCTTTGCGTGAGATTCTCATATCCCGCGCCCGTGACGATTACTCACACGATATAATTTCTTCATGATCAAAGCCACCGAAAAGATCTGGCACAACGGAAGGCTCATCGCCTGGAACGACGCCAAGATTCACGTGCTTTCGCATGTGACCAGCTACGGGAGTTCGGTTTTTGAAGGTGTTCGCTGCTATGCGACCCAACAGGGTCCGGCCATCTTCCGCGCCAAGGAGCACATGCGCCGGCTGCACGATTCGGCCAAGATCTATCGCATGGATATTCCCTACTCGATCGACACTCTGTGCGCGGCGATGATCGAGGTGGTGCAGGCCAACAAGATGGACTCGTGCTACCTGCGCCCGCTGGTGCTGCGCGGATACGGCAACGTTAGCGTGATGCCCACCAAGGACAATCCCATCGAGTGTTACGTGGCTTGCTGGGAATGGGGCAAGTACCTGGGCACTGAGGCGATCGAGCAGGGCGTCGACGTGTGCGTTTCCAGTTGGACGCGCATGGCTCCGAACACCCTGCCCGCGCTCTCCAAGGCCGGCGCGAATTACATGAACTCGCAGTTGATCCGCATGGAAGCCGCGGTGAACGGCTACGCCGAAGGGATCGCTCTGGATTCGAGCGGCTACGTCAGCGAAGGCTCGGGCGAGAATCTGTTCGTGGTGCGCGACGGAAAGCTGATCACGCCTCCGCTCGGCGCGAGTGTTCTGCCCGGAATCACGCGCGACACGATCATGCAGATCGCTCGCTCGCTCGATATTCCGGTGGTCGAAGGACTGATCCCGCGTGAAATGCTGTACATCGCCGATGAAGTGTTCTTCGTCGGAACAGCAGCGGAGGTCACGCCGATCCGGTCCGTGGATCGCATCACGATCGGCGCGGGCAAACGCGGCCCGATCACGGAAAAGCTCCAAACGCAGTTCTTCGCGATCGTGGAAGGCCGCACGCCCGATAAGTTCGGATGGTTATCGCCGGTCGCGCAGCCGGTAGGCGCCGCAAAATAGACGCGAGCCCATGAGCCAGCACGGGTGGGAGGCGGATCACCGAAGATTCGAACAGGAAATCCGTAGCAGGCAACGCAATATTGTTTTTCCGGATACGGTCCGCAATGACCGGCTCGTGAACGTTTTTCTATGGAGGGGCTCTCCGAATCCACCACTGGTTCAGCGCATCGCGGCCTGGTTGTTCGGCTTGATCTTCATGGTCTCTGGCCTGGTGTCCCTGAATGTTGCCGTTGACGAGAGAACGGGCGGAGTGCCCCTGTTCATCATTACGGTTGCCTACTTCACCCTCGGAGTAAAGATTTTCTGGAACGGGTTTCCGCGAAAACAGCGGTGAGACGAACTGAGCCCAGCCGCGAGGAGTGGACTGCCGGAGGTAGCAATTCCCGCTCCGCGCGCTGTGCTCGGAGAGAATATCGAATCATAGGTTTCCGCGGGAACCAGACCAGTGGCCACCTCCCCCGAGACTGACTCACAAGCCCGGCTCCTCGCAGAAATCTTCATCAGTTGTAGCAGGAGCCCGGCGAAGATACTACGGGGTTGCTACTATTTTCAACAGGTCTTTCCCGTGCCGTTGGAGCCAGATACGGGCGGCGCATTGTGACAAAGCTGTGCAAAAACCAGGAGCGCCATGAAATGTAGCGGCCGCAACGTCTCGACTGGCGAACCGATCGAGATCCAGTTCGAATCCGTTATCGGCCATGTCGATCCTCTGCTGGCTTCCGATGAAGGCACATGGATCGCGCCGGGTTTTATCGATCTTCAAGTCAACGGATTCGCCGGCGTCGACTACAATTCGCCGGTCGCGCCGCACGAAGAGATCGCGCGTTCCATTCGCGCGATTTTCTCCACCGGCGTTACGCGCTTCTTCCCCACGGTGATCACGGGCGCTCCCGATCAGATGATCGGCATACTGCGGAACCTGGCGGCTGCCCGCGAATCGCTTCCCGACGGCGCCGCGATGGAAGCATTCCATGTTGAAGGTCCATACATTTCGCCCGACGACGGACCTCGCGGCGCGCATCCCGCCCAATGGGTACGGCCGCCGTCGATTGAGGAGTTTCGTCGCTGGCAAGATGCCGCGCGCGGTCATGTCCGCTTGGTCACACTATCGCCGGAATGGCCTGAGGCGACTCGCTACATCGAACATCTTTCGAGCGAAGGAGTTGTTTCCAGCATCGGCCACACTCGCGCGACGTCGCAGCAAATCCGCGACGCCGTGAGCGCCGGCGCGACGTTGTCGACCCACCTGGGTAACGGCGGCCATGCCACCCTTCCGAAATTCCCCAACTATATCTGGGATCAGCTCGCCCAAGACCGCCTTGCGGCGAGTTTCATTGTCGACGGCATTCATCTCGATGACGCCTTCCTCAAGACGGCACTCCGTTCCAAAGGAATCGAGCGAAGCATCCTCGTCACGGACGCCGTAATGCCGGCGATGTGCCAGCCTGGAATTTATAAACTCGGTGAGGTTGAAGTGGAGTTGAACGAAGCGGGCCGCGTCCAACTGCGCGGCGGAACGCGGCTGGCCGGATCGAGCCTCCGCATGGACCATGCCATCGGCAACGTGATGCGGATCGCAGGTTTGAGCCTAACGGAAGCCATCACTATGGCGACCGTCAATCCAGCGCGGGTTGGCCGAGTCTCTTCGCGACAGCGCGGTCTGACACCGGGCGAGCGCGGCGACATCGTGAGATTCCGCGTGGAAGACGGTCTCGTTCGGATCGTCGAGATGTTCATGAGTGGCCGCCGCGTCTTCCCGGAATCAACTTCTTAGCGATCTTGTGAAGTCTTGAGAATCACGTCAATCAACCCAGCCGTCGTATGCGGATTTGCCTCGACCGCGACCGTCAGTTCGTGCTCACGCGCAGTCTCCGAGGTGATCGGCCCTATGGAAGCGATCTTCACTCCGTCCAGCGCTTCCCTGCCCGCCGCGGCGACGAAATTGGTCACCGTCGACGAGCTGGTGAACGTAATCCAGTCCGGCTTTCGAGCCAGCGCTTCGCGCGTGCGATCAGCCGCGTCCTCGGGGACCACCGTACGATACGCCTCGACCACGTCGACGTGAGCGCCGCGCCGTTGCAATTCCATCGGCACCAGATCGCGCGCCACCGCCGCACGCGGCAGCAGGAGTCTGCGCCAGTTCAAGTCCTCCGACGCGAATGCCTTCACCAGACTCTCTGCCACGTACTCCTCCGGCATCTTGTCCACTTTCAGATGCAGCGCCTCCACTGCCGCGCGTGTCGCCGGCCCGATCGCGCAGATCTTGGCTTTGAGCGACCGCAAATCGACGGCTGAGCGATCTAAGCGATCAATGAAATACCGGACGCCATTCACGCTCGTAAAAATCAGCCAGTCGTAGGATTCGAGTTGGGCGATCGCCGCATCCAGTGGTCCAGGATCCGCAGGCTCTCGTATCTCGATCGTGGGAACCAGCAGAACTTCCGCCCCGAGCGCTTCCAACGGATCTGCCAGTTCAGCCGCCTGCCGCCGGTCCCGCGTGACGACGATCCGCTTTCCGAACAGCGGCAGCCGCTCAAACCAGTTGAATTTTTCGCGCAGCGCGACTACTTCTCCGATCACGATGGTCGCCGGTGGCTTCATGACTGACAGCTTTTCGGAAAGATCGCCCAGTGTTCCAACGATGGTCTGCTGATCCGGGCGCGTAGCCCAACGGACCGCCATCGCCGGCGTTTCGGCCGACCTTCCGTGAGCGATCAGCTCCCGCGCGATGGCCGGAAAATTCACCAGTCCCATGAACAGCACGATAGTTTCCGCCGCGCCGATCTTGGACCAGTCGATGGCCTCGACATTGTGGCCGGTCACGAATGTCACAGCCGAGGTATGTTCGCGATGGGTCAGCGGAACGCCAGTGTACGCGGCGACTCCTAGGGGCGTAGTTACGCCGGGCACGATTTCGAACGGGATGCCGGCCGCAGCGAGCGTGTCGATCTCTTCCCCGCCCCGCCCGAAGATGAATGGATCGCCGCCTTTTAGCCGCACCACGGTCCACCCGCGCCGTGCCCGCTCCACCAGCATTTGCGAAATTTCTTCTTGAGTAAACTCGCGAGCCGAGCGCTTCTTGCCCACGTACACGCGCTCCGCGCTCGCAGGCGCCAGATCGAGCAGGCGGTCGTTGGCCAGGTGATCGTACAGGATGGAGTCCGCGCGCTCCAGAACTTTCTTGCCTTTGATGGTCAGCAGGCTCGGATCGCCCGGTCCCGCGCCGACCAGGTAGACCTTCATGCAGCGTAGACTTCTTTCAGAATCTCGCGCGCGCCTTTTTCCAGAAGCTGCTGGCCGAGCGTGCTACCGATCTGTATGGCGTCACTGCCCGTCACTTCACCCCGAATAATTCGCGATCCATCGGGTGAGGCCACGATCGCGCGCAGATGAATCGACGAACCGTGCACGACGGCATGTCCACCCACCGGAACCTGGCATCCGCCGCCCAGCGTCGCCAGCAACGCGCGTTCGGCCGTGACGGCCGAGCGTGTTTCAGGATCATCCAGCTTGCAGACCAACTGCCACGCCGGGCCGCCATCGCCGCGAGTTTCGATCGCGAGCGCGCCTTGACCGACGGCGGGGCACATGATCTCCACTGGAAGCATTTCTTGAATCCGATCCGCCCATCCCAGCCGCCGCAATCCCGCCGCCGCGAGTACGATCGCGTCGTATTGTCCTTCATCCAGCTTGCGCAACCGCGTGTCTACATTGCCGCGCAGAGTTTCGGTCACGAATCCACGGCCCAATGCGTGTAGCTGTGCGGACCGCCGCAGCGAACTCGTGCCGATCTTGGCGCCAGAGCCCAGCGCGCTCAGCGGACGCCCTACCAGCGCGTCGCGCGGATCTTCGCGCTCCGGAAACGCCGCCAGCGTCAGGCCCTCCGGAATCTCCGCGGGAACATCCTTCAAACTGTGCACAGCCAGATCGATGGCGCGGGCCGACAGCGCTTCTTCGATCTCTTTCGTAAACAGTCCCTTGCCGCCCACCTTCGCCAGCGGCACGTCGAGAATCTTGTCCCCGGTGGTCTTGATGATCTCCAGACGCGTCTCCGCGCCCAATTCGGCGAGCTTCGCCGCAATGTGCCGAGCCTGCCATAGCGCGAGTTGTGAACCACGTGAGCCGATGACGATCATGTCAGTGTTCGCCGTTACTAACGTTCATTCACGTTCATTAACGGCCAATTTCATCCTTCCCCCAGCCGGAACAACTTTCGGATCGTACTCACCAGATGAATCCCGCTCGGCTCCGCGGCCTGCTTGCGCAGCTCCGTGATCGGCCCGTGCGCGATTTTGTTGATGATTCCGCGCGTGATCGCCTGGATCGCTTCTTCCTGCTGCGGCGTCAGCATCCCGAGCTTCCCCCTCATTCGATCGATCTCCGCGGAGCGTACCACCTCTAGTTGCTCCTGCAAGCTGACGATGGTCGGCGTCACTTCGCGCGTCTTCAGGCGCAGCACCATCCGTTCGACTTCCTCGCGGATGATGTCTTCGGCCTCCCCGGCGACCTCGACGCGCCCCTTCAAGTTTGTATCGACCACTTTTTGCAAATCGTCGATGTCGTAAAGGAACACGCTTTCCAGTTCATTCACCTGCGGCTCGATGTTGCGCGGCACTGCGATGTCGATCAAAAACATCGGGTGATTGCGCCGCCGCCCGATCACACCCTTCATCTGTTCCTTGGTGATGATGAAGTGCGGTGCGCCGCTGGACGCGATCACGATGTCGACATCCGCCACTGCGGTTGCGAACTTCTCGTAGTCGACCACGCGGCCCTGGATTTCCTCCGCCATTGCTTCGGCGCGCGCCCGGGTGCGATTCGTAACCAGAATTTCAGAGACGCCCGCCCGACGCAGGTGTCGCGCGGCAGACTCCGCCATTTTTCCCGCGCCGACTAGCAGCACGCGTTTGCTGCCAAGGGAGCCGAAGATCTCCTTAGCCAGCTCCACTGCGGCGTAACTCACGGAGACCGCACTCTGGCCGATGTCCGTCTCGGAACGAACCCGCTTGGCTACGTTGAACGCGCGCGTCAGCAGCAAGTCCAGAAATCCGCTGATTGAGCCGCATTCCTTCGCCAGCGTGTACGCGTCCTTGAGCTGTCCCAGGATCTGTGGTTCACCGACCACCATTGAATCCAGGCTCGACGCGACGCGGAACAAGTGCCGAATCGCGTCCGGCCCGTCGTGCCGGTACAGGTAGGGAGAAACCCAGTCGCGTTCCACCGCGCGCGATTCAGCCAGGAAGACTTCTACTACGGCCTCGGCATCCGACTGCTCGTCCGCAGTCACCATGATCTCCACGCGATTGCAGGTCGAAAGAATCATTCCTTCCAGCAGACCTGGCCGCCCTTTCAGGATTCCGAGAGCTGCCGGAAGCGCCTGCTCTTCAAACGCCAGGCGCTCGCGCACTTCCACTGGAGCCGTGCGGTGGTTCATGCCTGTGATGAAGAGCTTCATCGTTCCAACGTCGGCCTCAACCCCACGTGCGCTGCCCAGGTCAGCGCCGCGCATCCCAGAACCGCCAGCGCCATCACCGCCGCTTTGCGCCCGCGCCACCCCGCCGACGTTCGCAGGAAGATCATCACCAGACACAGTGCCCAGGTTCCCAGCGACAACTGGATGCGAGGCTGCGTCACCCACGCGGTTCCGCTTTCGATGGACGCCCAGGTCACGCCGAAAATCAGCCCCAACGTGAGCAGCACGAATCCCAGCCCCATCGACACGCTGATCAAATTGTCCAGCGTGGCGAGTGGCGGCAATTTCTCCAGAAACCTGCCGGTCCGCTTGGTCTTCAGCCGGCGCTCCTGCATCAGATAAAACACCGATGCGACCGCGGTCAGGAGCAGTGCGGCGAATCCCGCCAGCACCAATACGATGTGCACCACCAGCCAGGCATCCTTCAGGCCAACGTTGGGCCACGTCGCTACCGGCTGTTGCAGCGAGGACGCCAGCGTCATCAGGAACACTAAAGGAAACAGCGCGACTCCAGTGCTGGGAAAGTGGTAGCGGAAGTCGACGATTAAGAACACCAGCGCGATCAGAAATGCGCCCAAACTTAGCGTCGAAAAGAAGCTGTCGAGTGGAAGTCGCCCGTACGCCATCGCCAGTTCGACGATCGCCACGCCATGCAGCACTACGGCGACGCGAAACGCCGCCAGGGCCGCGGGATACAGCCTCTGGTCCCGCCGCAACAGGGCGAGCATCGAATGCACCAAGCCCAGCGCATAGAGGAAAGCCGCCGTGCGTAGCCACAGAATGCTCGATTCAATCACTATGCTTTGATTCTACGCTGCCCACGGACGGAGGGACAAAATGTCGAGGACAAGATGTCCCTCGACACGAAATTCATTGAAGATCTGGCATCGGATTTCGCGTAGCTCTGATCCCCGCAATCGCGGGTTGCATCTACGGCTTCCGTCTAAGCTGGAAGCATGGAAGACCTCACAGGTAAAGTTTCTCTGGTCACAGGCGCGACGCGTGGTATCGGGCGCGCCATCGCCGCGATGTTGTTAAAGGAAGGGAGTTCCGTAGTCATATGCGGCCGCCGCCAGGACCCCGTAGACGCGGCTGTCGCGTCGCTTGCGGCGGAGACCGGCGGTAAAGTCAAGGGCAAAGCCGCCGATGTTAGGAAGAATGATGAGGTCGCCGAGCTGTTCCAGTTCGTCGACAAGGAGTTCGGTGGTTTGGATGTGCTGGTAAACAATGCAGGCGTCGGAGTGTTTCGATCCATTTCAGAATTGTCCGTACAGGATTGGCTGTATGTGATCGAGACGAATCTCCACGGCGTCTTCTATTGCACGCGTGAAGCTTTGTTCAGATTCGGAACCCGAGCGGGTGGGTACATCGTCAATATAAGTAGCCTCGCTGGAAAGAACCCGTTTGCAGGTGGTGCCGCTTACAACGCTTCCAAATTCGCGCTGACTGGCTTCAGTGAGGCTGTAATGTTGGACAAAAGGAACGATATGGTTCGAGTGAGCTACGTGATGCCGGGAAGCGTTGCAACCGAGTTCGGTGGTACTGGGGATGGTGCAGATTGGAAAATCTGGCCCGAGGACATTGCCGAAATAGTACGAATGCTGCTTCGGATGCCCGAAAGAACGTTAATCAGCCGGGTAGAAGTTCGTCCATCCCGGCCGAAAAGATAGATACGGCTGGAGAATCCGGCAGCGATAAGGAGCATCTAAAAAAGTGGCAATCGGGTTGCCTGAGAGTTTGTGGAAGGGAGCTGATAGGCAGTCGGCTCCCAGGGTAGTTAGAAAGGCGGTAGATAAAATGGTACGGCTGAATATTCCGTTGGACCCCGGAAAGACCGGGCGGGACGCGATGTCCCTCGAATCCAACCTCCGGCGTATGATCATCGGGCAGGATGAGGCAATTGAGCAGATCGTCAACATCTATCAAATGAACCTCACCGGGATGAGCGCTCCGGGCCGCCCCATCGGGAATTTCCTGTTCCTGGGTCCCACTGGTTCCGGCAAGACCCGGATCGTGGAGGCCACCGCCGAAGCGCTGCTCAAGAATCCGCGCGCGGTCATCAAAATCGATTGCGCCGAGTTCCAGCACAGTCATGAGATCGCGAAGCTGATCGGCTCGCCTCCCGGATACCTCGGACATCGCGAAACGCATCCGCTGCTGTCGCAGGAAGTGCTGAATCAGTATCACACTGAAACCATCAAGCTGAGTTTCGTCCTGTTCGACGAAATCGAGAAAGCCTCGGACTCGCTGTGGAACTTGCTGCTCGGCATTCTGGACAAAGCTACCTTGACGCTGGGCGACAATCGCAAGGTCGATTTTTCGCGCGCGATGATTTTCATGACCAGCAATCTGGGCGCGGCCGAGATGAGCAACATCATGGCGCCGAAGCTTGGATTCAACGTCCGCGAAGGCCGCGAGAATTCGGCCAACGGCGTGGTCGATGAAAAAACTACCGGTAAACTTGCCCGCACGGGAGTAGAAGCCGCCCGGAAGAAATTCACACCGGAGTTCATGAACCGGCTGGATAAGATCGTCACCTTCCATCCACTCGGCAGCGAGCAGTTAAGGAAGATTCTCGATATCGAATTGAACCTGGTTCAACAGCGCATTTTCAACACGGCCACCGATCGCGCGTTCGTATTCACACTGAGCGATTCGAGCAAGGGTTTTCTGCTCGAAGAAGGCACCGACATGAAGTACGGCGCCCGCCATCTGAAACGCGCCATCGAACGGCTCCTGGTCCAGCCGATGTCGAATCTGATCGCCACCGATCAGGTCCGCGGCGGCGATTGGATCCGTGTCGATTTCGACACGAGTGCCAAGTCCTTGTCTTTTGCCAAGGAAGCCGAAGGGCTGCCTATCCAGGACATGGCCCGCCTGGTCGACAATTCCGTGACGCTCCCAGCGATGGCAGCGGCCAGCGGAGCCTCGGCCGAGCCGGTAAGAACAGTATCCGCCCGAAGCTCAAAGAGAAGCTAGCAAGCAGGAGTCAGGAGACACAATTCCTGACTCCTATTTTTTTGATGTGGGGCAAGCTTTCAGCTTGCGCTCCAGTCGCGCGAACGTCTTTCCCTCTCACCTTGGTGGAGTAAGTTCAGGCGGTCAAGCCGCGCATTCGCCACGGCCCAGTTCCAGCGAATACGCGACGTCGTCACCCCAGTCGAGATACATCTCCGGAGCCAGGTCGGCCGGCTTCACCAGATCCGCAGTGAGTTTGCGGAACGTTTCCACCTTGTGCCGCAGCACATAGGAACGGAACGTCTCGCCCTCTTGCCGGTTCGTCTTGAAGTGCGTAAGCACCCGGTCGACCGCCACCGGCACCAGCCGCGCCGGCAGGCTTTGGATCGCGACACCGAACTCGTTCTGCGTTCCGCCGAGCAGCATCAGGTAGTACGGGACTTCCTTGCCCTCGATCTTGCGCGCGTTGCCGTAGAACCCGATGTCTCCAATCCAGTGCTGCCCGCACGAATTGGGGCAACCGCTCGAGTTGATCTTCAGCCGCCGCACCAACGGATCGGTTTCCTTGGCCAGGAGCGGCGACAACGCGGCACCCAGCCCCATGGTCTTGGTCAGCCCCAGATTGCAGCTATACGCGCCCGGACACGTGATCACGTCGCTGATCTCGTCAGCTCCCGATTCAGCCAGCCCCAACGCTTTCAGCGCCCCATAGACACGATTCACTGCACCCACCGGAACATACGCCAGTACGACGTTCTGATTCATGGTGAAACGCAGCGCGCCGTCGCCGGCCTGATCGGCCAGATCGGCGAGCCCGTACATCTGTTGGCCGGTCAGATTGCCTTGCGGAACCTTCACCGTGACGATGGTGTATCCCGTCTGCTTTTGCTTCTGCGTGTTGGTTTCGCGCCAGGCTTGAATATCGGATGAAGCTTCGTACATCGGGAGCAATTCACCCGATCCAGGCGGTGGTGGATGCGGCTGAAAACCACCGAAGCCGTCGGGGACCTCTTCGGGCATCGGGATTCCGCCGTTCTGCAGAATATCGCGGTATTCTTCCTCGATCGTGTCGCGCAGCCAGTCAAACCCGCGTTCCCGCATCACGAACTTCAAGCGGGCTTTGTTCTTGTTGTTGCGGTTCCCGTGGCGATTGAAAACCCGGATCACGGCTTCCACTCGCTTGACGATGTCCTCGGCCGGGACGAACTCATCCAGCAACCGCGCCTCGACCGGCAACGGTCCCAAACCTCCGGCTACCGTCATCCGGAACCCGCGCTCACCGTTCCGGATCACCGCCCGCAGCCCGACGTCGTTGATCGCCGTCGCCATGCAGTCGTCCGGGCAACCCGAAAACGCGACCTTGAATTTTCGCGGCAGGCTGTCGGTTAATTCCCGATGCAGGAACGCAAACGCCAAACGCCGGGCATACGGCTGCACATCGAACGGCTCTTCCGGATGCAATCCTGCCAGCGGGCACGCCGTCACGTTTCGCACCGTGTTGTAGCACGCCTCGCGTGTCGTCAGGCGGACATCGGCCAGCGCATGCAATAGATCCGGAACCTGCTTCAGCGGGACAAAATGATACTGCATGTTCTGCCGTGTCGTCAGGTGTCCCTTGCCGCCGCCGAAATCGTCGGCAATCCGCGCCATCGCCCGCATCTGGCGTGTTGTCAACAACCCACCGGGAACCTTGGTCCGGATCATCTGGACGCCGGCTTGACGTTGCGAATAGATTCCTCGCCGCAGCCGGTGTGGACGGAATTGATCGTCGTTGATCTGGCCGGCTAGGAAAGCCTCGGCCTGACTGCGGAACAGCTCGATGTCTTCTCGGACCGTACTATCATATTGTTCTGCAATGACTTGCAGGTCCGTAGGCGATTCCGCGACTGACATAGTCTACTTGTCTATAGAGATTACCATAAACCCATTTTCGATTCAAGAATATACCCGTAGAGATCCAATCCGCGGTTCAGCCCCATGCGTCAGCTTGGGGCTATCGCTATGCCCAGGCTGGCTCCAGGCTGACGCATGGGGCTGTGCGTGTGGCGCTTACAAGGCGGCAGTGGGACGTTGAGCGGCACATGAATGAAAAGCGCGCATCTGGGAAGCTGAGACTACCAGCCTGAGCCGTCTTATCGACAGCTCGCCGTCATAGCGCTTTTCGAAGTTGATGCGCTACTGAACCAGCGCGGTCCACTCCGTCTTCCATGCTGGAGTCTCCGCGGGTTGAGTCCGGTGCGCGCGCTTCTGTTTGTACATCCGGCGATCAGCTTCCGCCAGCAACTCTTCGGCGTCTGAGCCATCACCGGGGAAGTTCGCCACACCGATGCTGACCGTCAGCAGGTTGCCATGGAACATTTGCTGTCCGATCTCTCGCACCACATCGCGGAGGTCCGCCATTTTCACCGCGGCATCGTCCGGTTCGACGCCCGGCAGCAGGACCACGAATTCGTCGCCTCCCATACGAGCGACGTAGTCGTACTCACGGCACGCGGCCTTCAGGGCGGTCCCCACAATGTGAAGAACCTTGTTGCCTTCCATATGCCCGAACCGGTCATTGACCGCTTTGAACCCGTCCAGATCGAGCACCATCACTGCCATGGGCACATGATTGCGGCGTCCGCGCGAAAGCTCCGAGTCCAGCTGCAGGAACAGCGAGCGGGCGTTGGGCAGCTTGGTCAAGAAGTCCGTGGTTGCAGACGACTCCGCCTGCCGGAAGCGGATCGCGTTCTCGATTGACATGCCGATCTTGCCGCTGATCGCCAGAAGGATGCGCACATGGTCCTTGGTGAACGAATCCCGCTCGGCGTGATACAGCGTCAGGACTCCGACGACTCCGTTTACGCCCTCCAAAGGAACAGCTACCGCCGCCCGTAATGTCGAAAACTTGGAGGGATCGTTCAAGTACCCGGGCTCCACCGACGGATTGCCGTTCAGGATCGGCTTGCGATTCTCGGCCACCCAGCCCGAAAGACCTTGTCCCACCGGAATCTCCAGCGCCGAAAACAGCCGGAAATCGTCGCCGCTCACGTAATCCGGAAAAAGCGCATTGCCGCGCCGTACCCAAATGGCGAGCGAATGATGCGGGATGATTTTTCGCAGCCGTACCGCCAGAACCGAAAGCGTCTCATCCAGACTGAGCGAATTTCCCAGGTCCTGTGAGATTTCGAACAGCGCCTGAACTTCCTGGCGCGCGGCGGCGATCGAGGTGAGGAAATCCACCGAGGACGATTTCCCCGGTTCACGCGCGGCGCCCGCCGATTCGAATCCAGCCGCGGGTGCCAGCCCGTTCATGACCTTCACTTCGGTGGAAAGCTTTTCCGGCATGCGAATCGCTTGCGCTTTCTGTTCCAGCTCCACATAGCGGCGGCTCAGAACGTCTACGACGCGCGGATCGAACGCCTTGCCGACCTCCGATTGGACGATCTTCATCGCTTCTTCCAGCGGAAGCGCCCGCCGGTATTGACGATCGGTAGCCAGCGCGTCCAGGCAATCCACCACCGACAGAATGCGTGCCCCAATCGGAATATCCTCACCGGCAATTCCGTATGGATACCCCGAGCCGTCCCATTTTTCGTGGTGCGCACGCACAATCGGGACCACCGGGTAGGGGAACTGCACGCGCTCCAGGATCTCTGCCCCGACAATCGGATGGATTTTCATCTTTTCGAACTCTTCCGGCGTCAGGCGGCCGGGTTTGGAAATGATGTGCTCGGGGACCGCAAGCTTGCCGATGTCGTGCAGGATCGCGGCGGCGCGCAGCGCGGATTGCTCGGATTCATTCAACTCCAGCTCGCGCGCGATTTCCATCGCGTAGATGCGGACGCGTTGAAGATGGGCGTGGGTGGTCTGGTCCTTGGCATCGATCGCCAGAGCCAGCGCTTCAATGGTCCGCAGGTGGAGGTTGGAAACCTCCTCCGCGTGCTTCTTCTGGTTGTCCAGCCGCTCCAGGTACAGCTTATAGGAACGATAGATCAGGTACACGATGGGGCCAGTCAACAGCACTGTCTGCCATCCGGCAAAACGGTTCAGCAGGCTGGCGCATTCCGCCACCACAGCTCCGCCGAGATAATACGGCAGCGACCAGAAATAGCAAGTGCGCCAGGTTTCGAGCAGCGGGCGGCGTTCCGCCAGCGTCATCATTAACGCGACTGGAGCGGTGTTCAGGAAAAACAGCGCGCACGTGGCGGAGGCCATTCGAATGGCCGGCTCAATGCGGCTCCCCATGGCGTCCGACGCATGAAAGATATGCGCGGTGACCCATACCGCCAGGGTCATCGAGGCGACGTTGAAAATGACTTTCGCCGGACGGGGACGCTCCGGCTGGTTCCAATAACATTGCACCAGCGTGACCGCCGCGCCGAGCATTACGGTCTCTGGCGCAGTCAATGCCGTGATTCCGAAAAGTACAAATAGAAACGTGAGCGAGAGCGTCCCGGTAATCCCGGGCACCGTGATACGCATCCCGGACGAGCAGATCGCTACCACCAAAAAGCCGCCGTATTCGAGCAGGTCGGGGGACTCCCAATTCGCAACCGTGGTTGCGAGGACACACATCGCCAGGGCAGCAGTCAGACCAATGTATATGCGCGCCTGAAGAGGCAAACGCTTCGGCTCTGGGCTCATGTCCACCGGGCTGAATGCACCCCGGTTTCCACTACGAATTATGAGTCACTTGCAGCCATCTGGCGCGACAGATTGGCACTTTCTTTCGAATAGTATTGCGACAAACTGTCTCAGCGCCGCGGTAAGTTTCGCGAGGGTACTAAGGTGTTCTGCGGAGGGCTTAACGGACTACTCCCTGGCGAAATAGAGATGTACGATGCACGAGCCTCACCATCCCGACAATGCGCAATCCGTTTTTCTTGGGATGCCCGCTATCATCGCCAGCGAGCCGATGCGCCGTCTGATGGCCATGGTGGAGCGCGTCGCGCGATCCTCCGCCATTGTGCTGATCACCGGCGAAAGCGGATCGGGCAAAGAACTGATCGCACGCGCGGTGCATCATCACTCCATGCGATCGCACCGGCCCTGGGTCGACCTGAGTTGTGCCGCGCTGCCCGAGCACCTGCTCGAAAGCGAGTTGTTCGGCTACGACAAAGGCGCATTCAGCGGAGCGGACACACACAAACCTGGATTGTTCGAGCTGGCCCACCAGGGCACCATCTTTCTGGACGAAATCGGCGACCTCGATCCGCGCATGCAGGTCAAACTGCTGCGCGTGCTCGACGGCGTTCCGTACTATCGCCTGGGTGGCGTCAAGAAGGTTTCAGTGGACGTGCGCGTGGTGGCCGCGACGAACCTGGAACTGGAGGTCGCAGTGGCCGAAGGGCGCTTTCGGAGCGATCTTTATCACCGGCTCAGCCAGATCACGCTGCGGGTTCCCCCGCTGCGCCACCGGACCGACGATATCGCCCCGATCGCCCATTACTTCCTGGCACAACATGACGCGGCGCTGAGTTTTTCCCAGGCGGCGCTGGACGTCCTGGTGACGCATCCCTGGCCCGGAAATATCCGCGAATTGCGCAACGTCGTAACCAAAGCCGCGGTGCTGGCGCAAGGCGATATCATTCTTCCTTCCGACCTCCCCATCTCCCCTGACCAGCCCCGGGTCAATGAGCGCGCTATGCCCCTGGACCCGGGGTCGAATAGTATAGAGGGAATGGAACGCCGCATGATCATGGAGGCGCTCGCGGCCACGGGCGGACATCAGCAGAAGGCCGCTGCGCGGCTCGGTATTTCGCGGCGAACCCTCAGCCGCAAGTTGAAGCTGTACGATTCGGAAGGCGTGCGCGCCGCGTTATGAGCTCCGACCAACGCCGCGAGCCCCGCCGCGAAGTCAACGGCGTCGTTCACGTACGCTTTGCCGATCCGCACAGCATCGAAATCGAAGGACGCTTGATCGACACCAGCCCCGGCGGTTTTCGAATGTCCCACGATTTCGCTTCGCTGACCGCCGGCCAGATCGTGGAATTCTCGCACGTGGAAGCCAGAGGCAAGGCACGTGTGAGCGGCAATCGGATCCTGGCCGAGCGCGTCGAGACGGGATTCCTGATCGTGGGCAGAAAATCCTAGCGATCGCTGCCGAAAGCCCCCATAGTCCCCTTCATGTGATCTCTGGGCATTTGGGGGGCGGACCCCCCGGTCCCCGCGCGATCCCCTGATCGCGCTTTCGATCAATACAATCAGGCGTGCGAAGGCGTCAGCAGGCTGATCAGAGAATCGGCCGCGGACCCGGGGGTCCGCCCCCTTTATAGTCAGACGCGATTGGATTCGAACCTGAAGAATCGCCATGGACGTCCGTTGACCATACGCTCTTCCTCAGCGTGCGAGTCATCGGAGTAGCTCGAAATCGCGCTTCGCCAGAACGCGACGGCCGGTGCATTTAATTCGAGGACTCTGACCAGCCATTCACCGGGATGTTCATCCCAAAGGAGCGTTGCCATTCTCTGTCCAATCCCGTTTCTGCGAAATCTCCGGATCACAAAGAACTCCTGGACGTCATGGGCGCCAATGTCGCCCAGCCACTCCACCGCCGATCCCACCACAGCAAAGCCTGCGATCGAATTGCCAACCTTCGCCAAATACGCGTCGCAGCTGCCGCTCTTCCAAACCAGGGATGTGTCGTACGAATAGCTTCCGTCAGCCTTCGTGTCGATTTCAAACCACTCTGCCAGGTCGTGAATGTAGTGCTCGAACAAATTCCGAAGCAGTACGTCCGACTCGGGCCCAATCTTCGTGACCAGGAGATTCGACGGCGCCATGCGGAAGGGTTGCCGAATTCATCGTAATCTAAACCCATGCCCTCAGCCGGACCGGAACAAACCAAGCGCATTGTTGTAATCGTCTGGGCAGCCCTGCTCGCGTCCGTCGGCCTGCACTTCATGTTGACGCGTGTTCTCCCTCCGCCCGCGCTGGTTCCGGATTCACAGCTCCCGGCGCCGCTTCTCGTTCTCGCCATCGCAGCAGCCTTGGGGAGCTTTTATTTCAAAGCGCGTTTTGGCGTTCGTGGCGACCAGCTTCGCCCGCTGGCAATGGTGCGAGCCGCCTACATCACGGCGCTGGTTTTCAGCGAAATTCCGTCTCTCCTGGGACTGGTTCTCTTTTTCACGGTGAACTGGCCTCGCACCTGGCTCTTCTTCGGGATCAGCGCCCTGGCGTTCGCCATCAATTTTCCGTCCAGCGATGATTTCGCTTCGCTCAAGAACTGACTTGATCGCGAGCCGCCTGCGTCGCCAGCTCGTCGCAGCGATTGTTGTCCTCGTGATCGGCATGCCCCTTGGTCCAGGTCCACTGGACATCATGCTGACTCGCAAGCTCATCCAACTCTTCCCACAGATCCTGATTGACCACCGGCTTCTTCGCGCTGGTCTTCCAGCCATTGCGCTTCCACCCGTGGATCCACTGCGTGATGCCGTTTTTCACATATTCCGAATCGGTCACGACTTCCACTTGGCAGCGCTCCTTCAGGGATCGCAGCCCTTCAATCGCCGCGGTCAGTTCCATTCGATTGTTGGTGGTCTGCGGCGACGATCCATACATTTCGCGCGTATGGCCGTTATAGCGGAGAATGGTGGCCCAGCCGCCGCGCCCCGGGTTTCCCAGGCATGCGCCGTCAGTGATCAATTGCACTCTTTTCATCATTCACTATCATAGAAAGAGTGGCCGAAGCTTCCAACGAACCGCGTGCTCCGCTGGTTTTGATTCCTGTCACGGCCGAAGACGACGCACGCCGAAAGCGCCGCATCGGGATCTTTATCGGAACAGGTGTGGTGATTGTGTTAGCGGCGACGGGTTTGATCTATAAGCGATCAGTCGACCCGATCCATGCGCGGGAGTCTTACGATTCCGGAGTGCGCCTGTTCAAAATCGCGCGCTATGATCAGGCCATTCTTTCGTTCGACCGCGCCACCGAGTTGAAGCCGGATCTGGCCGACGGCTACTTGATGCGCGGAAGAGCCTATGTCGCCGTCGCGAAGACCGAAAACGCCATTCAGGATTTCACGCGCGTCACGGACCTCCGGCCGTCGGACGGTCATGCGTTCGTGGAGCGCGGTTTCGCTTACTTGGAACTGAAGGACCACCCGTCCGCGCTCGCCGACGCGAACCATGCGCTCACCGTGGATTCCAGGCTCGCCTCAGCCTATAGTCTGCGAGGACAAATCGTTCGAGCCATGGGCGATCCTGCGAAGGCCATAGAGGACCTTACCCGTGCCGTTGCGTTGGATCCGAATCAGGATAACTACTATCAGCGCGGCGCGACGTATCAGACGCTGGGTCAGCATCGGAGCGCCATAGCCGATTTCGACCAGGTGATCGCGTTCGACCCCGGCTCGCCAGTAGGGTACTTTGCGCGAGCCGAATCCCGTCGCGCCCTGGGCGATCTGGCTGGTGCCAAAGCCGATCACCTGCTAGGGCGCACCATCGACGGTCAATAAACACAAAGCGCACGCTGGAGGATGCAGAAAAACTCAAATCGGCTAGGATTTCGCGGCTATGGGGGGGCGGACCCCCTGGTCCGCGCGCGATCCCCTGATCGCGCTTTCTCTGCCATAAAATCAGGTCGACAGACACGCGGAAAGGCCGATCGGGGGATCGGCCGCGGACCAGGGGGTCCGCCCCCCTCTTGCGCCGAACCCGGCCGGAAATTGAGTTTTTCCGCAATCTCACTTGGCGTGCCGTGTTCGCACTCATGCGAACACCTGCCTTTTCTTTAGACGACCGCCAGCTCGCGCTCGAAAAACGCGTCCACCAGATCCACAATCTGCGGCGCTTCGAAAGCGTGATAGATCTCCGCCCGCAACTTCGATCCGTTGCGCACGCCGTGCGTAAAGTACGTCGCGAACTGTTTCATCTTGCCGACCGCGTCCGCCGCGCCGTGCTCCTGGAGCATTGAGTAATAACGCCGCATCATGTCGTACCGCGCGCTGTCGGACGGTACTTCGTAGTGGCCGGTCTGGACGTAATCCTGAATCTGCCGGAAGATCCACGGATTCGAAGAAGCCGCGCGCCCCACCATCACGGCGTCGCATCCGGTTTCGCGGACCATTCGCACGGCTTCCTCCGGCGTCGTGATATCGCCGTTGCCGATCACCGGAATCTTGACCGCGGCCTTCACTTCCGCGATGCGCGACCAATCCGCATGGCCGCTGTAGCCCTGCTCCCGCGTTCGGGGATGCAGCGCGATCGCTTGCAGCCCGCAATCCTCGGCAAGCTTCGCCATCCTGATCGCCACCAGCTCGCGATCGTTCCAGCCCGCCCGGAACTTCATGGTCAGCGGGATCGAGATTGCGCCGCGGACCGCCCTCAGGATTCGCTCGACCAACGGAAGATCGCGCAACAATCCCGAGCCGCCGTTGCAGCTCACCACTTTCTTCACGGGACAACCGAAGTTGATGTCGAGGATGTCGAAGCCCAGGTCCTGGCAGTACCTGGCTGCCTCAGCCATCACCCCCGGGTCGGAACCGAATAGCTGCGCGGAAATCGGGTGCTCGTCGGCCGCGAAATACAAATACCGGAACGTGCGCGTAGGCTTGGTCGCCCGTGCCGAGGCCACCACGCCATGGCTGCTGGTGAACTCCGTCATGATCAGGCCGCAGCCGCCCTGCGCGCGAATCATGCGCCGGAATACCGTATCCGTCACGCCGGCCATGGGCGCGAGCACGGTAGCAGGCGCGATCCGCACACCTCCGACGCTGTATTCGCTGGGGAACATTCGATTAATTTCCATTTTAACGTGAGTGATTGAGGAAACGCACTTCGCGCGCGGCGCGTTCTTAATCTTATGACGCCGCTATGAGTGCAAAAATCGTGCTCGGCTTCTTGGCGGGCGCGCTCTCCGCGACCACGGGAGCGTACTTCGCGGTCCGCCGCATCGTCACCGCACCCGCTCCGGTCATCAACATCGTGATCAAGCCGCCTGCACCGCCCCTCTTGACGATCCCGGCAGCGCTGGCTGTTCCCACACCAGTAAAAACGATCGCACTGCGCAAGCCCGAGCCCGAGTCTCGTCCGGTTTTCTATCTGGATCCGCGGCCGCCCGCATCGGAGCCGGAACCTGAGCCGCCTGCCCTACCGGTCCTGTCAGATCCAGACGCGCCCATTCCGGCAATCGCGCTCACCGTAAACTTCAAGCTTTCGCCGCCTGGGCCGCATGTCGTCACGATCCCTGAAGGATCTGTGATCGCGGTTCGTCTCGGCGAGCCTCTTTCGACCAAGAATCGACGTCAGGGCGAGTCATTCGCGGCCACCCTCGACCAGCGTCTCGTGATCGACGGGTTTATCATCGCCGAACATGGCGCACGCGTCGAGGGCCGGATCGCTGAAGCGGATGAGGCTGGCCGCGTCAAAGGGCTCGCGCGACTGGCGCTGGAACTGACCAAGATCAATACTGCGGACGGCCAGACGATCCTCATACGGACCACACATTTCGTGAAGTCGGGTCCCGAATCGAAGGTCGAAGACGGCGCCAAGATCGCGACCGGTGCAGCCTTGGGAGCCGCGATCGGCGCTGCCAGCGCGCAAGGGAAAGGTGCCGCGATTGGTGCGGCCGCGGGCGCTGCAGCCGGCGTCGCTGCGGTCGCCATGACGCGCGGCAAGCCCGCCGAACTCGCCGTCGAGGCGCGGCTGAGTTTTAAGTTGCAGGATCCGGTCACGATCACCGAACGCCTAAATTAACGCACCTATTGAGTTGCGATTTTCACCTCTGGTCCTGGAATCCAGGCCGCAGTGACCTGCAGGCTTGCCATGCCCGGCGCGATGCCAGAGGGGAGGCGAAAGTTCACCTGGTAAGAATCAGTCGTCCCTGGGTAGCCGCCGGCGTAAAGGACGTCGGCCGCCGCTCCGTTGATGTTCACGTCCACCGGCGAATTCACCACCTGGAGGGGATCGGCCGTGAAGGGCTGGCCGGGATCAACGCCGGGCGCGGTTGGACCAAGGCCGGTAGCGAAAAGCGTGAGGATCTCTCCAGCTTTCGCCGGCTTGGCTGGAGTGACCAATGTGAAGTCGCTGGCATGGACGATTGCCGGGCCGTTGGCGGTCGCCACGACTTCCGGCCGCGACATAGGAATCACGAAATAGAGGAGTGTTTCCTTCCCTCCTCCAAGCGAACGCCGATTCGCGGGATCTTCGATGATCGAAGTGCGGCGTGGTCCGTCGGTGGCGGCTCCCGGTTTCGCCCCCGACTGCCCGCGAGCGCCTAAAAATGCCCCAGTGCCGCCGATGATCGTACCGCTACCCGCCAACCCGAGAGCGGAGAGAGATCCCACAAGAGTGCCGTCGGCCTTGAGGATTACGACTTGATACTCGATGTAACCTTCACCGGTGATGTCAGCAACGGCTTGCCCGGGGTTGGGGTTGACCTTTATGTGGGCTATGAGCTCCCGAGCCATTAGCAAGCCCTTGACCGGTTGCCCATTCACCGCGACGATATCGGCAACGCCAGTGCCCGATCCGAAGGTCGGCCCCGGTACCGGAAGCGAAGTTGCCTTATTGGGGTTGGTTCCAAACTTGGTCCAGTCTGGTGTGTCATTGTCATACCGCACCAGGTTTTCTACATTGATCGTAAGCAACACCGGCGGCATGGATTGTGCGCTCTGCGCCGCGCCGTTTTGCACGAATAAGGCTGCGAACAAAACTGGTATGACGAACTGCCATTTCTGAATCATTTTGACCTCCCTTTCGCGTTCGGCCAATATTGCAGCGAGCCCGCCGCGGGAATCAATGCCCTGATGATGCCCGAAAGATCCCCGCGCAAATACCTCAGAAAACAAGGAATTAATGAACTTTCTTCGCTCCACTGCCGCAACATTTCTGTGATACGCTCTTGAACTGAGCTGGGCAAAATGGGCATTCGCAACGGTGGCGCTCGCTTGGACAAGGCCCGTTTCGGGAACTTCGTAGTCGACAGATCTGCGGGCGAATTGCGCAAGAACGGAATTCGCGTCAAGCTTCGGGATCAGGCCTTTGAAGTCCTCACCATACTGTTGGAGCGGGCCGGCGAAGTTGTCACTCGCGAGGAACTGCAACAGAAGTTGTGGCCCGCCGATTCCCTGGTCGACTTCGACCATGGGCTGAACAAAACGATCAACCGGATTCGCGAGGCGTTAAGTGATTCGGCGCTAACGCCACGGTTCCTGGAGACGTTGCCGCGGCGCGGATACCGCTTCATCGCCCCGGTTGAAGAGGTCGTGCGCTCGGCCGCTCCTCCAGAGCCGCCGGTGAACACGCCTCTCCCGCCCACTCCGGATGCCGTTCGGGTTCCGCTCAGGCGGAGATATTGGCTTTGGGCATCCTGCGCGGCTCTGGTAGCGCTGGCTGCCGCCGCCGTCACAGCCGCGACGCTGCTCCGGCCCAAACCGCCTCTTCCGCGCCCCACGCTGGCCGTGCTTCCCTTTGCCAATCTCAGCCCCGAGCCGGATAGCGACTACTTCAGCGACGGTCTTACCGAGGAATTGATTTACACGCTCGGCAGGACTCCGGGTCTGCGGGTGATCTCGCACACTTCGTCGTTCGCGCTGAAAGGAAAAGGTCTCGACCTCCGCGAGACCGCCAACAGGCTTGGAGCGACCGTCGCGCTGGAGGGAAGCGTGACGAAATCCGCTGGCCGTGTGAAGGTGAGGGCGCAACTCCTCGAAGTCGCCGGCGAACGCAAGCTGTGGTCGCAAACATACGAGCGCAACATCAGAGATATTCTCGCGATTCAAGATAACATCGCGTCCGCTGTGGCCGGTCATCTTATCGATCCCATGAACGCGCCCCATAAAGCGGGGACGGGCACCGCCAACGCCGCCGCCCACGATGCCTACTGGATGGGAACGCACTTTCTTAACAGATTGTCGCGTGACGCGGCCCCCCGGGCCAAGGATTATTTTGAACAAGCCCTTCGTCTCGATCCGCAGTACGCCGATGCGCATGCTGGCCTGTCCAGATATTACGAACAGGCGCGTTGGCTTCGCTTGATGCCGTCCAAGGAAGCGATCCTTCTCCAAGCGGCCGCGGCTCAGCGATCCGTCGAATTGAACGACGAACTGCCCGAGGCCCATGTGGCGCTCGGTGAGGCGAAGAACCTTTCGGACCAGGATTGGAATGCGGGCGAGCGCGAGTTCCGCCGGGCGATTTCCCTGAACCCGAGCTACGTGCCGGCCCGTCAGTTTCTGATGTTTCAACTGACGCACCTGGGACGAAAGGAGGAAGCGCTCCAAGAGGCAGCTCACGCGCTCGAGTTGGATCCCCTCTCGGTGCCATTGAACGAATTCGTTGCAGAGACCTTGTTCGTGTTCCGCGAATACGATCGCGCGTTTAAACAAGCCAAGAAGGGCGTCGAGATGGACCCTAGCTTCGCGCGGGGCTATCATTCACTCGCACGTTGTTACCTGAAGCAGGGCGCTTTTGACAAAGCCATCGAAGCTTTCGGGAAAGAAGAGGAGCTGGGCTACGGCTTCCGGCCGGCCCTCCTGGGCTATGCCTACGCGCTAGCAGGCCGGCGGGCCGATGCCTTGAAATACATTAGGGAAGAGGAGACGATTCGCCGCGACGAAAACATTCACGCGCTGGCCATAGCACAAACGTATGTCGGCCTTGGCGACAAGAACAGCGCGCTCAATTGGCTGGAGAAAGCTTACCAGGAAGACCCGAATTGGTTGGGCGATCTTGCCGTCCGCCCGGAACTCGACTCACTTCGCCAGGAACCACGCTTCCAACGCCTGTTGAAGAGGCTCGGCCTTCCCGGTAATTGAAGACCGCCACACCGACCCGTTCACCGGTCATTAACTCCTCAGGATAGGCTCCTGACCAATCGATGTTGGCGAACTGAACTGACCACACCGGGCTTTGGCTGCCGAGATCCCTCACGGTACACTGAAATCGCATGCACCTTGTCCCTACCCATGATGAAGTCGTCGATCTGCTCCGTCGCACCGGCGGCCTGCGCGAAGGACATTTTGAGTACTCCAATGGCCTGCACGCCAACGAATATCTCCAAGTGGCGCTCACTATGCGCTACTACGAAGCGGCCAAAATCCTGAGCGTCGGATTGAGCCGCAAGCTGCGGGCGAACTCCGAAATCCGCGCGATGATTCCGGAGCTTTCCATCGTCGCTCCCGCCACCGGCGGCCTACCCGTCGCCTACGGTGTGTGCGAAGCGCTTCGCGCCCACCAGGTCTATTGGGCCGAACGCCAGAATGAAAACGAGCCGCAGCGGTTTCGCCAATACTTGGAGCTGAAAAAAGGCGAGAAAGTTCTGCTGGTCGACGATATTCTGCGCACCGGCAAGAAAATCGCCGAGTTGAAAAAACTAGTGGAGGACAGCGGCGGCGAAGTCGTCGGACTCGCCGTAGTCATTTACCAACCCAACCCGACCACGCCCAGCTTCGATCCACTGCCGTTCTATTATCTGGCCAAGCTCGACGCCACCTACTACAAGGACTCCGCATCGTGCGACCTGTGCAAACACGGCGTGCCGATCGATAAAGTCTGGATCTGAGCTGCGGTTAGTTGAGCCTGCTCAGGCGCGCGCCGCTTCCAGGAAACTGCGCAAGTCCGCCTCGTCCACGCCCGGCTCGCCCGGCGCGACGCTGTTCAATTTGCCATCCTTCATCCATTGTTCGAGCTTGCCCACCAGCTCGAACAAATGATCGAAGGACTCGACGATAAACAATAGCGGCTGGTAATGATGAATCTCGAAACCCTGATTGATGGCCCATTCGAGCTGGATCGGAAAACGCTGAACGTTCGGTGACTCCACCGCGTGCTGGATCTCGCCATACGAACTGAGCAGCCCGCTTCCATAGACTCGAAGACCATCGCGCGACTGCATCAATCCAAACTCGATGGTGAACCAGAAAAATCGAGCCATCGCCTTGATGATGCTGGTGAGCGTCCGCACCTGCTCGGATTTGTCGCGAATCGCGCCCACGATCTCCGCCGCCGTGTGCGCGCATTCGCCGAAACGGACCAGCGTATCGGCGAAGTGCCGGTCGGTGTGCATAGGCACGTGCCCTGCGATGTCGTGGAAAATGTCAGGTTCCGGCAAATAATCGAGTTTGTCCGACCGCCGAATGGTGATCGTCGTAGGGAATTCGCGGTTCCGCAGGCAATCGAAAAACAAAAATGACGGGACGTACCCGCTGACAGCTTTCGCCTTAAACCCGGTCAGAGGACTCAGGAACTGGTTTACGTCTTCCAGGCGCGGAACCCGGTCGGCGCTCAGGCACAGCGATTCAATACCCTTCAGGAAATGCGGGTTGGCATACCGCTCCCAACGCGGCAGCATACGCGTATACAGCTTGTGCCAGGCCTGGTGGTTTTCCCCGGAATACAGCTCGTAAGGCTGCTGGATGTATAGCTCGCCATGGCTGCGGGCTTCCTCGATAAACGACGCTTCGGTCGTGGTCAATCCGGCGGATAAAGAGGTGGGCATTTTGGCGAGTGATCCTCTCCAGTCCGATGATACTCCAAAACCGACCCACGGAATAGTGGTGCTGAGGCAAAATTCCTAAGCAACGTAGGGGTTTCTTCGCGTATGCTTCTGCAACATCAGATGTTACTCTATCCCTGGGAGTACTGTATATGCGTTCGACGATTCTGGTCATAATGCTTAGTTCAGTCGGCTGGAGCCAGGCGCTGGTGGAACACGCAGCGGCTGCCGCCGGCGGATCCGTTGGAGGCGTGGCCGGAAAGAAAGTCAGCGACGGGCTCACCTCGATTTTTGGAAAAATCGACAAGCAGACCAGCAAAGCCGCGAAGGGTGCCGCCCCCAGCGCCGCCGCCAGCAACGCTCCGTTGCTCGAAGTTGGTCCTGGAGTTCCCAAACCGAATACGCGTGCGTCAACCGCGCCAACCGCGCCAACCGCAACTGTGGCTGGCTATCCGCCCCCTCCTCCACCGGTCCGGTCTGCGACGGTTCACAAAGCGCCGGCGGCTCGTGTGGCCCGCGTGCTCCCTCCTGCGATTCCGCGCATCGAGCCTCCAGAGTCGACTCCGGTCACGCGCGATGAACTTCGCCTGGTGACCATGGGCATGCAACGTCCCGATGTGCTCAGGCTCGGCATCCCCGCGGCGAAAATCACCATGTATGACGATGGCCACCTGGTCGAGATCTACCGGTATCTCTCCAACGACACCGCGATCGGCGCCGTTCGCTTGACCGACGGCGCGGTCTCGAGCGTCGTCGTCCAATAGACAAAATAGGGTTTAACAATAGAGAGATGCAGGTCCGCATTCTCTCTGAATCCGACGCTATCGCTTTCCGCCGTTTACGCCGCGAGCGGCTGGAGCAGGACCCGCATGCGTTTGCCGAATCCATCGCCGAAGCTGACGCGCTTTCGCTAGAGACAATTCGCACCCGGCTTCGCAATGCCTCCGGCGAGAACTTCGTCATGGGCGCGTTTTCCTCCAGCGGCGACCTGATCGGCATGGGCGGATTCGCTCGCAGCCCGCGTCTTAAAAGCCGTCACAAAGGCAACATCTGGGGCGTCTACGTTCGTCCTGAAGCCCGCAAACACGGGGCCGGGCGTTCGATTCTCGCGGCCTTGATCGACCGCGCCCGCCAGGAACCGGGGCTGGAGCAGATTCAACTGAGCGTCTCCACCGGCCAGACCGCGGCCAAGCGTCTGTACGAATCGCTGGGCTTCGAAGTCTTCGGCTGCGAACGCCACGCGCTTAAAATCGACGGCGTCTACGTCGACGAAGATCACCTGGTTCTGTGGCTCTAAAGCCCGGTCTTCAATTGCGTTTTGCGGAAGCGTTTCGCGCCGGCCCAATACAGGCTGATTTCGTGCCCATCGGGATCGTCCAGATAAGCGTGCGTCCAACCCCATGGCATCAGCTGCGGCGGCTTCTTGATCGTCACCCCGGCGGCTTCCAATTGCTTACAGAACTTGCTGAGTTCCTTTACTTCGAAGTACAGCCGGACGCCATCGGACGGCGGGACGGCCTGCCCTGGCTCGGGATGATGCAAAGCCAGAGTGCCGCTTCCCTTGGAAGCTTTCAGTCGCGCATACACCGGTCGTTTCTGCCACTCGAACGTGTCGACCACTTTGAATCCGAGCAGGCCGGAGTAGAACTTCAGCGATGCAGCCACATCGCGCGTATACAGCATCGCGTGATTGAAATCGAGACCGGAGATGGCGGGTTTCGGCATGATCTATTGAGCCTAGCGCAGTTCCGACGATAAGATGAAGGCTATGCGGTGGGCCGCGCCATTGGTTCTGCTGTGCTGCGGGATTGTGTTCACCTCCATCGCTGGATATCGCGAGTACCGCAACCTTCCGGTAGCACGATGGCTGCAACTGATGGCACGGCTTCGCGGCTCATTCATCATCCTGGCCTACATCTGGCTGATGAGCGGGGACCGGGTTACGGCACGAACCCCCTATCTGGTGGCATTGAGCGCCCTATACGCCGCAGCAGTTCTGCTCGGAATCTCGGAAGTGATCCTGCTCGACCGGCCGGAGCGGAAGGAATCCGCTCGCCAACTCCGAACAGCGAGTTTGGTGGTCGCTGGGATTGCTGCCGTCGGGATTATCTTGGTGCGTGACCTGCCGCTGGGGCACTAGCGGCCGTTTTTGCCTCCCGAACTCTACAGGGCAGCGCTTTTGCCGCCGATATTCAATAGGTTCCAACCCTGGGAGGTTTCCATGAACAGCTACTCACGAGCCTGGGAATTGATCAGCCAAAGCTTTCAAGTGATTCGGCAAGACAAGAAGCTGATTCTATTCCCGGTATTGAGCGCGATTTCCACCCTAGCCGTGGCTGCGGCATACGTCGTGCCTTTATTCCGCCTGAAGATCGTCGACCAATACGTCGGTGGCGAGGGCGTGGAACCCACCACATACGCTTGGCTATTTCTTTGGTACGTCACCAACTATTTTGTGATGATCTTCTTCAATTGCGCCCTCGCCTCATGTGCGGAGACGCGTTTCTCAGGCGGCGAGCCGACCCTTTCCGGAGGCCTCGGACGAGCCCTGGACCACCTTGGCCGCATCCTGATGTGGGCCGTCGTCTCCGCTACGGTCGGCGTGATCCTGCGCCTGATCGCGGAGCGTTCGCAATGGCTCGGAAAAATCGTTAGCGCGCTGATCGGCATGGCGTGGGCGTTGGCGACCTACCTCATGATTCCCGTGCTCATCTTGGAAGACAACGACGTGTTCAGCTCCATTCAGCGCTCGGGCGAATTGCTGAAGAAAACCTGGGGCGAGCGGGTCTCCGCCGGGATCGGCCTCGGCCTGCCTTCGATGCTCCTGGGAATCCCGGGATTCCTGCTGCTGTTCTTCGGCGCGCGCATCCATCCCGCGGCAATCGCCCTCGGAGTGCTGTATCTGTTGCTGCTCGCGGCGGTGATGAGCGCCGTAAAAGGTGTTTTCACCGTGGCTCTGTATCGCTACGCGACCAAAGGCGAAGCACCGGCCGGCTTCTCGACGGTGGTTCTCAACGGCACGTTCGTGAATCTGCAGAAGTAGGCTTCAGGGACGCAAGTCAGAACAGCCCGCGGACACCTTTGGACTCGAAGAAATAAATAACTGACTCACTCGTTTTTCGCCGGATTAGGATCGGGAGGACAAGCTGGTTTTTCGCTACTTCCGGTAGACGGAGTCAGGGCAAGCACCACTACCCTTATAGGCCCAGAGGTAATCTCTGCTCGTCGTGATGACACCTTCAAACCTTACCGCTTTGCACCTCGTTATACCCAGCGGAATGTGGTACAGAACGGGAATGGAAATGACGATGTTACTGAAGGTCGCATTTCCACCAATATTACACGTGGCTGTAGTTTTGGCTCTGCGTTCCAGAATGGCAACGCTCTGACTGGTATCTTCTGTCTGTATCCCCTTGTACGAGTTTCGGCTAATATCCGACGCCTTCTCAATAAGACACAGTGGCTGAACATCATAAATGCTGTAGTAGTTCGTATTCTCCACGCTGAACAATTGAGCAAAGGGGGAATGCTGATCGCGTGACGCATAAGGTTCAACTGAAACGTCAGGCCAAAACTGAAACAGAGTGGCAAGCAGCGCAACACAGGCCAACGCCGCACCCCCTACTTTCTTCAGTGCTTTCCATTGGCTTGGGAGTTGGATTGGCGCGCCTATTTTTTCTTGTTGCCTACCTGATTGCAGTTCTTCTCTTTTAGGAAATGAGATTCCCAACTTACGAGCGACATGTGCAAGCTTCGCGTACTGACGACTATTCATTACTCGCGGGACACGTCCTCCTCATCGGCGGTGCTTTGATGACCTTTTTAAGAACCTTTCGGAACTTTCGGCATTCCGGTGTTGTCTTAATGTCGCGCTGGCTTTCTTCCTCGACCTTTCTCTTTTGATTTTGGGTCTGACGTCACCCCACCTCCTGACTGGTCAGGTTATTCCAAGTCAATCGCTTCCGGCGACCAATCCGAGAACTTTATGGAAGCTCTGCGTCCGTATCGTGGCGCTCATTGTAGCGGAATGATTGTTCGTCAAGGTATCTGAATAAGTGGAACGGCCCAACACTCACATACGTGCCCTTGATGGATCGCTTCAAAGGACTCCAGAAGTTTCCATCCGGTTCGCGTGAACGTTGCTCGCGTGGTTAATCACCTTGTGTGCGTTTTCCTGCATGAAGGTGCTGCTCTATCTCGGCGCCCGCGGCCCTGGTCCCCGCGCGAAGCTCGACATCGGTGGAGGCGGTGGAAGTTCCGGCTCTGGCGCCGGCTTCTTGGGACGCGAATCGAGCCGCGTCAGAATCATCTCTTCCTTGGCCCGTGCGAATTTCGGCGTTCCCGCGGCGACGCCCGTGGCGGTCACCATCTCATCGGTGATCTCCAGGGACGCCGGCAGGTACTTCGCGAAATAATTGCGAATCCGGTCCTGCACCAGCCGCTGCTCGGAATACACCAGCAGATACAAAATCTGCTCCCCGGGCGATTTCGACAGCAGTTGATACAACTGCGACGCCTTCTGCAACTTCGGACTCTTCAGCTCGCGCTCCAGTTTCTTGGCCGCGGCCTCCAGTTTTTCCGACCCGCTCACTTCCGCTCTGGTCAGATCGGCATTCTTGATCAGCGTGGCGCTTTCTTTGGCGTTGAGCTTTTCCAGCAGTATGCCCAGGAACAGAGGCATGCTGTGCAGACGGAAATCGCTCGGCACCAGTTGCCGAGCCTTCTGGAGTTTCGCGAACGTGGGGACATTCAGTTTGGCCCCTTGTAGCCCCGGCAAATACAGCTCGATCAATTTTTCCTCTTCGAGCGCGCGCAGCAAATCGCCAATCAGCGGCTCGCCCGCCATATGCCGAAGCTCCGCGCCCAGAGCCTCCGGAGTGATGCGCGCAAGCATCTCGGCTTCGCGTGCGTTCTCATACTGAAGCTTGGTGCGCTCATCGATGGCGTAACCCAGGCGCACCTTGAACCGGATCAGCCGGATCATCCGCGAGGGATCGTCGTAGAAGGAATAATTGTGGATTGCCCGCAGCTCTTTGCGCTCGATGTCACCGACCCCGTTGGTCGGATCGATAGGAAGCCCGAGCGATGCCTTGTTGATCGACAACGCTACCGCGTTCACGGTGAAATCGCGTGAACGCAGATCTTCGTGGATGGTCGCCGGAGTGACCTGCGGCTTGCCACCGGATTTGGGAAACTTTTCGGTTCGCGCCATGGCGAGCTCGGCGGTAACGTGGCCCGGAAACCGCAATTCGGCGGACTTACGCAGATCGTCGGTCGAGACCACGGTAGCTCCCGCCTTTTCGACCGCTTTCAGCAATTTCAGCGCGTTGGTTTCGACCGTGAAATCGAGATCGCGAACCGGAAAGCCGCCCAGCATGTCGCGCAATGCGCCGCCGGTGAGAAACAGATTGACTCCGGCGGCATGCGCGATCTTCTGCATCTCGCCCACCACGCGGAACTGTTCTGCGCTCAGGTGGCTTTCCACCATGAACATGTAATCGCTCATTCGAACCCGTCCTCTGCCGCCAGCCCGCTCCCCTCTAAAGAGCTAAGCCCGCGGATGATGTTGGTCCACCGTTTCACGAAGCCGGCGCCTGGCTACGTGCGTGTATACCTGCGTGGTGGAAATGTCGGCATGGCCCAGCATGATCTGCACGCTACGCAGATCGGCTCCGCCTTCCACCAGATGCGTCGCAAAACTGTGCCGGACCACGTGCGGCGTTAGATTGCGAAAGATCCCCACCTTCCGTCCATAGCCGCCGATGAGTCTCCAGAAGGTCTGCCGCGTCATCGCGGAACCGCGTGCGGTAACAAACAGGAAGCGGCTCGCGCGGCCCTTCAGCAACCGTGGACGTCCGTCGCCCAGATAGCGATCGACCGCCTCGCGCGCCGGCACCCCGAACGGCACCAGCCGCTGCTTGTTTCCCTTGCCGGTCACGCGGAGAACGCCGAGATCCCGCTCTACCGCCGAAAGCTCCAGCCGGCACAGTTCGGTCACGCGCAACCCCGCTGCGTACAAGAGTTCGAGCATGGCCTTGTCGCGAATCCCGGTCGGCTTGTCATCCGGAGGAGCTGAGAGCAACCGCTCGACCTCCTCCCGATTGAGGTACTTCGGCAATGTGGTCCATTGGCGCGGCAAAGCCAGGAATTCGGTTGGGTCGCGGTCGATGTCACCCTCCCGTGCCAGGAAGCTATAAAAATTGCGCAGGGTCGTGATGTGGCGCGCGATCGACCGGGCCGACAATCCTGCGCGGTACAAGGACTCGACATAGCGCCCGAGGTCCTCAGGACCAGCTTTCTGAGGCGCCGGGATTTCGGAGCTAAGTCTTTGTAAGTCAAACCGATAAGAATGAAGCGAGTTCGGCGCAAGCCCCTTTTCCACCCGACAGAAGTCCAGGAACGACTTCACCGGTGCCGGATCGGCGGCGGACGCCTTCATTTAGCCAATGATACAATACTTGCGAAATTGTTTGAAAGGAAATCCTAGAGAAAGGGCCGCTAAGTGGCTGTTTCCAGCAACAAAAAGGTCCTCATCGCCCGTTTCGACCGCGAAACGCTGAGGGGATTCGTCCAGACCCCCGCCGGTTTTGAAGCCGACACGGTGGAGATGCTGACGCCCGAAGGGACCATCCAGCGAGTGCCCTACTCCGAAACGAAACTCATTTGTTTTGTTAGGGATCTTGATACCGGAGAAACCTGGCGCGAGCATCGGTCCTTTGCCGCCCGCCCCAAGTCGCCGGGGCTTTGGGTTCGTTTGGTATTTCGAGATGGCGACGCGATGGAAGGAATGATCGCCAACAACCTCATGCTGATGGAACCGGCCGGTTTCAGCATCATCCCGCCCGACCCGACGTTCCAGAACCAACGGATCTTCGTACCTCGGGTGGCGCTAGCGGAGGTTCAGGTGCTTGGAGTGATTGGAAGTCCCTTGAAGCGACGTCGCGTGGTGAAGTCCCCGAAGGAAGATCAACAGATGGAGATGTTCGGGGAGAAGTGAATGGCATCGTTCCCGTCCAGGTGGGGAACGATGGGCATTCGTTTTGATCGGTTTAAAGCGCGCCCTTGCGGCGTAACGCAAGGCCAAGCAGTCCGATCGCTCCAATCCCGACCAGAGCAATCGAGGAAGGTTCCGGGACGCCGCTTAGAGTCGCTTGGAATCTGGTATCGCTAGAACCGTTGGCGAACACCAGAACGCCACCGCTTGTGTTCACTGCCGACGACGACCACTGAAGCAGTGAACCCACGCCGCTGATTGGACCGATCCCCGAGAGCATGTCCCATGTGGCAAACGCAGCATTGGTGGGACCGTTAAACAAATCCGCTCCTAAGTTTCCCGCCCTGGAGAATCCGACCGTGTCGTTTGACTGATTCACAAATGTACGCGTGCCAGTAGTAAACATGAAAGTTCCCACGCCCGTGATGGCGATCGACGCCGAGAGGTCGTCAATGAAAAAGCCACCTGTGAAGGACTGGCGGGCTGCCGTGTCTGCCAGATCGGTAATTGTGAAGCTGGCGTTCGTGAATGTCGTAGTTCCTATGGTTCCGGAACCCACGCCGGTATGGGTGATGGAAAGAATGCCCGCCTGCGAGCATGAGGCAATCAGTACGACCATGCCTGCCAACTGCAATACACGATTTGAATTGGTCCCCAACGTCATCATTCGAATTCGTCCTCCTCGAATTTCAAAACCGGCTTTTCCGCACGGTGTCTGTTTATTGTAGGGCCAAATAAGGGTAACAATATATTTGACAACTCCACGTCAGAGCGGCTATCGTATTTCTCATGCACACCGACTGGATAACGGATGTTCTCCTACTTGCGGCACTCGGCTTGGGCGCTTACGCTCTTGAAAGGTCTGCTGAAGATCTTCGCGAGAGTCGTTTTCAACTACAGAAAATTCGCAAGCTGCTAGAGGAGCGATTACCGATCACAGAGAAGCACTAAGCTATCTGCCGCGCTTCTTTTCTTGCGCCCGCTTCCACTTCGCCTCTTCCTTGTCGATCGCCGTTTTCGGCACAGAGATGACATTGCGGAACATGCGGTCGAACTTCTCGAACTGATCGGGGCCGTCGCAGCGGGCGGCTAGATCGTCAGGGATCGCGATGGGCTTCGGGTTCGGTTCTCGCTTCATCGCTCTCATCATACGCCCAAGCGTGGCGCATTCCAAGAGCCGTTTGCGGTGCGGTATGGCGTTGGCGTATGCTTGGGCACGCCAATCCAACAGGAGGATTTCAACCATGTACCGCACTGCTCAGGCCGCGCTGTTCTGCCTATGCTTCGTTTCCGTTTTGTCCGCTCAGGACAAAACATCTATCGAGGAATCGCGCGGAATAAGGTCCGTTTCGCCGCAATTGCTAAAGTATGCGGCGTCCGCTCAAGAACGAAACGCCATAAAACTGAAGCCTGCTGATGCCACAACAATCTTGGCATTGAGCGTATTCGATGCGATCACCCTCACTGGCGCACTTCAACCGGGCCAGGGCCTGACCCTGCCGAGTATTCAGGATTGGACTGGCACCGATCATATCGCCGTCGCGATTCAATGTCCGCAAGCGTCTTCTGTTCAGAATCTTCAAATCGGAGTGCAATGGATCGTACCAGTGTCCATAGCAACCCTCTACACGCTCACAGACGTAATCCTTGGAAGCAATTTCCCGTTGTCCAACCAAGGAGGGGCCGTCGTCCCGACCTATGGCAATCAACTGCAACTCATCCTGTTCAATGCGGGATCTACGCCGATATCATGTAGCCAAGTGACCATCGCCGCAAAGGTGCATTGATGATATGCTCTGGCGATGGATCAAGAACTGAAGAGAATTCTCATTGATTTGCTCCAGAGCATGAAACTTAGGACGGGTGCTGTGTTTGAACTTTCGGCGGATGTTGAGGGGTTGAAGGCTGTTGTTTCATTTGGGGACCGTCCAATATTCGCCGATACCAGTCAGCGCGTTCGGGGTGAAGCGCGGATAGCATTTGAAGGTGAAATTCATTCGCTTGATGAAGCAATCGAGCAACTTCGGCGTATGCCTTAGATTCTTGTGGTTCCACGGCGCAATTCTCCTGTACAATCGAATTGCAGCGGCAGTGATGCGGGCGCTTCGGGCGTCCGTGAAGACCGAAAATCGCCTACTTTCAAGCTAAGTGGTGGTAGGACACCGCGTTAGCCTTTCCAGTGTGGCCGTAGGGATAGTGTACCCTACGCATCCCAGAAAGGCAAGACGTGCTGCATAAAACGCAGAACGCGTTACCTCGCGGACGGATATGGATCAAGCGTGCGGACGGAGACAGCGTGCGGATCAACGATACGATTCTTGGTTGTGTCGGATTCTTGGCTGAATATCTAACAGCGGATGAATCGCAGGACGCCGTTGATCTAAAGGGGAGCGCGTTCGCTGTTTGCGTACCGGGAGTCGCCCTTCCGAACGAAGTGTTTTTTTATTTCGTTACAGCCCGCCATATTCTCAAGAACCTCAGCCTAGATCGCATCCGCATCCTTGTGAACAAGCATGACGGTGGCCGCGATGCGATTAAGCCAGAAGAATGGTACTTCCATCCCGATCCCACCGTTGACGTGGCAATAGCTCGCTATAATATTCCTCCGTGGGTTCATATTCGCCATATTCAACTTCAGATGTTTCTGACTTCAGAGATCGTGATAAAGCGTAATATCGGACTGGGAGACAATGTTTTTTTCCCCGGTCTTTTTGAGATCATTCCCGGCGAGAAGCGCAATGCTCCCCTTCTTCGACACGGAGCGATAGCAATGATTCCAGAGCATCCGATACAGGTAGGCAGTGGATTCTCCGAAATGCTATTGATTGAAGCGCGATCCGTTAGCGGTATAAGTGGGTCACCTGTTTTTGTTCGTGGCACTGCGTGGATAAGAGAAGGCTATGCGTCCGTAGATGATAAGACTCCCGCTCCGATCATTGTGCAATCCACGGATGTGTATTTATTGGGTATGATCTGGGGGCATTGGGATGAGGATGAGCGCGGCGTCAATACGGGGATTGCCGCAGTCACCCCCGTAGATAAAATCCGTGAAACGCTGTATCGCCCGGAGGCAGTTGAGAAGCGTGCTGCAATCGAAGCCACTAGGATGCGGTCAGATTCTCCTGTTTAAGAATAGTAGGAAACAAGAGCCTATCATGTTTTCCGCTTAGGGCCGCGCTGCAAGGTTCCTGTTCTAGTTCAATCTCTCCTGTCCGTCCTTGCCAGTCAGTTCATCGTAAGTGAGTCGCTTGCCGACAACCTGCGAGACAGCGAGACTAAAGCGGTCACCATCATTCATATCTTCGCGGTTGTTGAAGCGGTAAGCCTGCTCGTCCAAGTAGCGAAACAGGTGGAACGGTTCTACGCTGACATAGGTTCCGCTGATGGAGCGTTTGAGTAGGCTCCAGAAGTTTTCCAGCGAGTTGGTGTGTACGTTGCCGTCCACGTACTGTACGGCGTGGTCCACGACTTGATGCGCGTACTTGCCTTCGAGTCCCTCGTACGACAACAGGAAATCGGTGTAGAGTGCGGAACCGGCTTCCACGTGCTTGTGGACTTCCGCCTGAAGAGTTTTCTTCTTGCGGTTCTCAATCACGGTCGTCCGTACTTTGCTCGCCTTGCCGTCTTTCCCGCGCTCCAAGATGCCCATCACAGCAGTCTTGTCTTTGGTGCCTGTGCCGGTGATGCGACGGCGGCGCTGCGCGACATGCATATTGCGAGCCTTCCCGCCGATGAAGGTTTCGTCCGCTTCCACGTGGCCCGACAGCTTCTCAAACGATCCAGCATGGAGCGCCATGCGAATCCGGTGATTCAGGAACCACGCCGTTTTCTGGGTCACGCCGATAGCGCGATGGACTTCGTAGCTGGACACGCCGTTCTTGCAGTTCACAATGAGCCACATCGCCATCAACCACTTGTCTAGTCCGATGGGAGACTCCTCAAAAATGGTTCCAGTCTTGACGGTGAACTGGCGCTTGGCGTGGTGCGAGTTGCACTGCCAGCGGTTATGCTTCTCGGAGAAGCGCACCTTGTCACTTCCGCACGTCGGACAGACAACACCATTCGTCCAGCGCCGCGCTACAACGTATTCGCGGCAGTTGATTGGATCGGCGAAGTAGAGAATCGCTTCTTGGAGTGTCTTAGGATCGCTGGCCATGGATCAACTATACCCTAAGTGAGTGGAGTTGTCAAATATATTGTTACCCAAATAAGAGCAAGTCTATACCGGAATTCAAAGATCGCAATCATTTGAAACTTCTAGTACTCGAAGTAGACGATTCGTCCCAAAAGAATCGACCTACAGTCGTTTCCTGCGGATGCTCGAGTTCGCCATTCTTGCAATCGTGCCGGTCAGATTCGGTTTGACTCTGGGCGGGGAGCGGCCCCATAATGATGTAGGACCGGTCCAGTCCCATTTTCATCAGGAAATGCTAAAGCTAACTAAGAAAGCGGATTACGGACTCATCGCGCTGCGCCACTTGGCGGAAATCCGGCGACCGGCGAGCGCCAAGGATATCGCCCAGAGCTACGGGATCCCTCTTTCGTTACTGGCGAAGATCCTGCAAAAACTGGCCCGGAAAGGCCTGTTGCTTTCCGAGCAAGGGACGCACGGGGGCTACCGGCTGGCCCGCGATCCGCACGAAATTACGGCACTCGAAGTGATCCGCTCAATCGATGGGCCGATCATTCTGACGCATTGCTTCACCGAACACGCCGAGTGCGATCAAAGCGATCGCTGCCCGGTCCGCGAGCCACTCCGCAAAGTTCATGAAGGTATCCTGAGGCTGCTTTCGAGCATCACGATTTCGGATCTTTCGCAGGACGAAATGCCGGTGCCCACGATCCTGACGCTGTCGACGATTCAAACGGGGATGAAGACATGAAATTGCCGATTTACATGGACAATCATGCCACCACGCCGCTCGATCCGCGCGTGTTCGAGGCAATGAAGCCATACTTCTGCGAAATCTTCGGGAACCCCGCCAGCCGCAACCACAGCTTCGGATGGCAAGCAGCGGACGCCGTCGAAAAAGCGCGCAAGCAAGTGGCCGAGTTGATCGGCGCGAGCGGGAAAGAGATCGTATTCACCAGCGGTGCGACGGAATCGAACAACCTGGCGCTGAAGGGCGTCGCACAGATGTATGCCGAGAAAGGCAACCACATCATCACCGCGGCGACGGAACACAAAGCGGTTCTCGATACCTGCAAGCGCCTGGAAAAAGACGGCGTGCGCGTGACGTATCTGCCGGTGGAGCCGAACGGCCTGGTCGATCTGGAAAAACTCAGCGCCGCGATCACGGACGCGACCATCCTGGTCAGCATCATGCACGCCCACAACGAAATTGGCGTGGTGCAGAACATTCGCGAGATTGGCCGGATCGGCAAAGAACGCGGCGTGCTGGTGCACACCGACGCCGCGCAGTCGGCTGGTAAGATTCCGGTGGACGTCGCGAAAGATAACATCGACCTGCTGTCGCTCAGCGCGCATAAAATCTACGGGCCCAAAGGGATCGGCGCGTTGTATGTTCGGGGTCGCGATCCACGGGTCCAAATTACGGCGCAAATGGACGGTGGCGGTCACGAGCGCGGCATGCGCAGCGGGACGCTGAATGTTCCGGGAATCGTCGGGCTGGGCGCAGCGTGCGCGATTGCCAAGGCCGAAATGCCCGAGGAATCGAAGCGCATGGCGCATGTTCGCGACAAGCTTAGGGATCGGTTGCTGGCGGGGCTCGACGAGGTTTATGTAAACGGCACGTTGGATTCGCGGTTGCCCAATAATTTGAACCTCAGTTTCGCTTACGTCGAAAGCGAATCGCTGATGATGGGCATCAACGATGTCGCGGTGTCGAGCGGATCTGCTTGTACCTCCGCAACGCTCGAACCGAGTTATGTTTTGAAGGCGCTGGGCGTGGGCGACGAGCGGGCGCACTCCTCCATTCGTTTCGGGCTGGGCCGGTTCAACACGGAAGAAGAAGTCGACTACGTCGCGGCGAAGGTGATCGACGTGGTGAAGAAGCTTCGCGAGCTGTCGCCGCTGTACGAGATGCATCGTGAGGGTATCGACTCGCCCAACGTCCAATGGCCGGCTCATTGAAAGAAATCCGGACTGGGCGTACGTTCGGGCTGCTGTTTGCGGTCGCGCTGTGCTCATTTGCCGCAGGCGACGACGCCAAAATCTCCGCCGATTCATTGCGCGGGCATCTTTCCTTCATCGCTTCGGATCTGCTGGAGGGTCGAAATACGCCATCGCGGGGGCTCGATCTGGCCGCGGAGTACATTGCCGCGCAATTTCGTCGCGCGGGACTTGAACCGATAGGCGACGACGGATATTTTCAAACGGCCACGATGTCGGTTCGCGAACAGAATCCACAAGGCTTCGAGATGTCGGTCACTGCCGGCGGCAAGACCCTGCGCATCGAGCCGGATCAGGCGGCGATCCTCACCGAAAAGCGGATTGAGATGGACAATGTCCCGATCGCGATCGAGCCGAAAGATCCGGCAGGCAAAGTCGTCCTGGTCACGGGTCGCCCGCGCGCGGATGTGACCGGCGCGGCGTTGGTGCTGTATCTTGCGGTGAACGGCACGCGGCCCTATGTATTCGATCCCTTGACCGCACGGCGTCCGCCGTTGGCAGCCGTGGTATCGTCCCCGGACCTCGCGGACTTTTTGAAAGGCGCGGACGATGCACGCATTACGCTGCATGTCGAGCCTTTCGTCGAAAGGCAAGTGAAGGTGCGCAACGTCGCGGGCGTGCTGCGAGGGTCGGATCCGGCGCTGCGGGATACCTATGTCCTGCTGACCGCGCATTACGATCACGTGGGGATGCGGGCAACGGGCGACGACAAGATATTCAACGGCGCGAACGACGACGGCAGCGGAACGGTTTCCGTGATCGAGATCGCGTCCGCGATCGCCGCGATGAATCCCCGGCCGCAACGCAGCATTGTATTCATGACTTTTTTCGGCGAGGAACTTGGCATGGTGGGATCCCGCTACTATGCGCGCCATCCGTTGGTTCCGCTCGAAAAGACGGTGGCCCATCTCAATCTGGAGCAACTCGGACGCACGGATGATAGCGAAGGTCCTCAAGTGGGGGAGGCCGTGGTCACGGGGTTCGATTTTTCGAGCATGCCGCAGATACTGGTCGACGCCGGGAAGCAGGTGGGAGTGAATATTCACAACCGGCCGCACAGCGATCAATATTTTTCGCAAAGCGACAATCTCCCGCTGGCCGAGGCCGGCGTGCCCGCGCACACTTTGGGCGTGTCCTTTGAGTTCCCCGATTATCACGGCGTGGGCGATGAGTGGCAGAAGATCGATTACGCGAACATGGCGAAGATCGACCGGGCAGTCGCGCTGGGGTTGCTGCATCTGGCGTCAGAGGCCACGCCGCCGAAGTGGGACGACTCGGTCGAGGCGGCGAAGAAGTACGTAGAGGCGGGGAAGAAACTTACTGGCCGTTAATGAACGTGAGTGAACGTGAATTCACTCAAACTTTCTTCGCAAAGCAGTACAGCGCCGTTTGAGTGCGCACGAAGATTTGATTGTCGGCGATGGCGGGCGTCGCCCAGCATTCGCCGTCTTCAATCTTGTTGACCGCCAGTACTTCCCATTCACCAGCCGCTTTGAGGACGCCTAGCTTGCAGCTCTGGCTTAGCGTGAAGACCTTTCCATCGGCGGCGATAGGTGATGCGAAGTAGGGATCAAGCGCGTCCTTAATCCTCGCCTGTTTGATGATTTCTCCGGTCGCCGGATTGAGAGTGGTGAGAATGCCGCCCTCTTTGAGCACGTACAGAACGTTCTCGTACAGCAGCGGCGAAGGGATATTCGGAAGCGACTTGTTGTAGCGCCACAACACGTTGGTCTTGGTCAAATCGCCATGAAGATTCCCGTCGAGTTTGATGGCGTAAACGCCGTTCAGCGCGGTGTTGCGCGCGAGCATCGCGTCCCATTCCGCCCGATCGATGAAACCGTCGCGATTCAAGTCGAACAGGAAAAACAGAGGCTTCATTTCCTTATATGGAATCTCGTCGGGGACCAGTTTGCCGTCGTGGTCCTTGTCGTTGGTCTTGAGCACATCGTCGAACGAATCGAGCTTGGAGGGAAGACCGATTCCGGCCATGTCTGCCATCCATGAATGGATGTACAGCGTGTCATCGTGAATCACGGGGAGGCTTTTCGCCTGCCACGCCATGCCGCCGACCCACCACAGTTTCTCTCCCGTATCGACCGAATACGAAACGACGTTGTAGGAACCCGAGACGATCGCCTGCACGGGACCATTTTTCGGCGTGTACAAAATCGGAGTGGAGAATCCGTGCGTCACATCAGGACGCGGAGTCTTCCAAAGCTGCTTGCCATCCTTGATGGAAACCGCGAGCAGGTACGAATCCGTATCGTTGTCGGAGAGCCACAGGAGCTTGTCGCCGGCGAGAATCGGAGACGAGCCGATCCCGTAAGGATTGATAAACGGGCCGAGCGGTACGCGCCAGCGCTCGTCGCCATCGGGTCCATAAGAAACGAGGCCGACTCCTTCGAAGAACAGGTACACATTCTTGCCGTCCGATACGGGCGTGGGGGAAACGGGAGTGTTCACGCCGCGATTGGGGATCGGCCAGTTCTTGGTGGACTCGCGGCGCCATAGAACTTTTCCTGTCTTGCGATCGAGCGCCATCGCGTACAGCGCGTCCTTGTCATAAGCGGTGACGAAAACTTTGTCGCCAGCGAGAATCGGCGACGAATATCCGGCGGGCAGCGCAATCTTCCAGACAAGGTTCTTGTCGCCATATTCGGCGGGCATGTCTTTGGATTCTGACGAGACGCCAGAGCCGTTGGGACCACGGAATCGCGTCCAATCCGATCCAGCCAGGAGCAGGGGAATAAAAGCGGTTATGAGAAGGTTCATTTCGATCCGAAACAATACAGCGCGGAAACGGTACGGAGGTAGATGCGTCCGTCGGCAATAGCGGGAGTCGCGAAGATGTCTTCGTCGAATTTGTTGGCCGCAATCAGTTCCTGGTCGCCGCCGGCCTTCAGAACGGAAACAACGCCGCTATTGCCGCCGATAAATATCTTGCCATCGGCCGCCACTAGCGATGCGTAGTATTTATCGGAGACATTGCGCAGGCGCGCCTGTTTGAAAACTTCTCCGGTTTCGGCGTTAAGGGTGGTGAGTACTCCAGAGTCGTTGATCATGTAGACCACGCCGCGATACACGACCACTGACGGGCACTGCGGAATCGAGCGGTGAAATTTCCACTTGATGTTCTTGCCGGTCATGTCGCCGGTCCCATCGGCATTGATCGCCATCAGCGAATTCTCGGCGGCCATGGTAGCTGCGTAGGTTTGCCATTCGTGCGCATCCATGGCGCCGTCGCCGTCGAGATCGATGTACTTGAACAGCGCTTTGGTCCGTTGGTCGGGCACTTCGTCGATAGAGATCTTGCCGTCGTGATTCGCGTCGTTCTTTTTCAAGACTTCTTCGAACGGAGCGATCGCGACCTGTTTGCCCGGATCATTTTCAGGTGTGTTGTAGCCGCTGATATAGATGGTGCCGCCCTCGATAATCGGAACGCTCTTCATTTCCGACGCGAGACCGTGCATGAACCAGACGATGTCGCCCGTGTCCGCCGAGTAAACATCCATGCGAAAGGAGGCGGGCGCGACGATCACGGATTTTCCGTGCAGGCGCATGACGCCGGGTGTGGACGCTCCACTGAGCGCTTCCGGCCGGTCTTTTTTCCATTTCAGCTTTCCGTCATTCTGTCCCCAAGCGGCGATGTAGGATCCGGTGGATTGATCGATCGCGAGAACGATCTTGTCATCGACGAGCACGGGCGAGACGCCAATCCCATACACGTTGTTGAAGGGGCCAAGCGGGACGCGCCAGCGCTCGTTTCCGTCGAGTCCGTAGGAGACCAGGCCAAAATCGTTAAAGAACACGAACACATTCTTGCCGTCGGAAACAGGCGAGGGCGAAGCGGGGCTGTTGCGGGCGTCGACCTTGATGATGCGGTCGCGCGGCGCTTCGCGACGCCACTCGATTTTCCCCGTGGTGCGATCCAGACAAAACGTCAGCAGTTTATCTGCGTCATATGCAGTAACAAAGATGCGATCGCCCACCAGAATCGGCGAGGAATGCCCGGGCGGCAGCGGCGTGCGCCACAATACGTTTTTGTCGGGTCCGAACTCCGCCGGAAGCCCGCTGGTTTCGTTGATACCGGAGCCGTTGGGACCGCGGAATCGCGGCCAGTCCGACGCACATGCAAGCGACGCGAAGATCGTCGCGAAAACCGTTAGAATATTCCTCATACCGTGATTTCTACTATACAAGCAACGCAAACCAAGCCTTCGCTCGATGCGCTGAATGCCTGGACTCGCGAAGTGGTCCAATGGCATTTCGATCCGGCGACCGGAACTCCTTTCTGGCTGGAGCGCGCAAAGACCCTGAACTTCGACCCCCGTCGGGATATTAAGACGTATGACGATCTGGATCGTTTTGGATTTTTCCAGGACGAATGGCTGCGCGGCGGCCCGGTCCGCCGCTGGGTGCCGAAGGCGTATGCCGATCAGCCCATCTGTACATTTGAAACCGGCGGATCGACCGGAGTGCCCAAATCGCGCATCAACGTTCGCGACTTTCGGATCGACTATGAGCAGTTTTCGGACACTCTGCCGGATGAATTTTTCCCGCGCGGGGCGGACTGGATCATGGTCGGGCCGAGCGGACCACGGCGGTTGCGGCTCGCTGTGGAGCACCTGTCGCAACATCGCGGCGGGATCTGTTTCGGGCTGGATTTAGATCCGCGCTGGGTGATCAAGCTACTGAAGCGCGGCGATGTCCAGGAAGCCGAGCGATACAAACAGCACGTGGTGGAACAGGCGCTGACGCTGCTCAAGGCGCACGAAATCAAATGCATGTTCACCACGCCGAAGCTGCTGGAGGCCATCTGCGAAAAGATCAACTTGAAAAAAGCCGGTATTCGCGGGATCTTCTGCGGCGGAACCGAGATGACGCCTCAGTTCCACCGGTTCGCTCGCGAAGAACTGCTGGGCCCCGACATCTACTTCGCTCCGACGTATGGCAACACGCTGATGGGCCTGGCGACGCACAAGCCGTTCGATATCGCGGATAACTACGCGGTCATCTATTATCCGCCGAGCCCGCGGGCGATGATCGAAGTAGTGGATCCAGAGGAACCGTCCCGGCTGGTGGAGTATGGCGCGACGGGCCGCGTCAGGTTAAGTACCTTGACCAAAGAATTCTTCATGCCACGGTTTCTGGAACGCGACGAGTGCGAGCGGGAAGCTCCTTGCGAGCGGTATCCGTGGGACGGGGTGCGCAATGTGCGACCGTTCCAGAAGTTCTCGACAACTGTCGTCGAGGGTGTGTATTGATTTGGCCGCGAATCCACGCGAATGAACACGAATAAGACTGCCGTGCTGTTTTTGATCGCTCTGTTCCCGGCTCTCGCGGCCGATCGGCTTCAGGACGAAATCGCCAGGCTCGCGAAGATTTCGGATGGCGTTGTGGGGATGAGCGCGGTCCACGTCGAATCGGACCGCCGTGTTTCCTTCCACGGTACAGACCACTTTCCGATGGCGAGTTCATTCAAGGTTCCCATCGCCGTGCAGTTGCTTTCGCGAGTCGACAAAGGCGAAGTGAAGCTGGATCAGATGGTGACGGTGGAGCCGCACGATCTGCATCCCGGAAGCGGCACGCTTAGCAATCTGTTCAGCAAACCCGGAGTCGCGCTGAGCGTTCGAAATCTGCTTGAACTGATGCTGCTGATTAGCGACAACAGCGCCACCGACATGGTCCTGCGGATCGCCGGTGGACCGGAAGTCGTGACGGCGAAGATGCGCTCGCTTGGGATCCCTGGGATCAATGTCGATCGTCCCACGGTCGGGCTGATTTCAGACTGGATGGGCGCGACGCTGCCACCTGAAAAAGATTGGACACCTGAACTGTTTCGGAAACTGTACGCCGACGTGACCCCGGACCAAAGGCGAATCGCCAACGACCGCTTCAACCACGACGAGCGGGACACGGCCCAACCCGATGCGATGGCTTCGCTGCTCGAAAAGATTTACGCGCGAAAACTACACAAGCCCGAAACCGCCGATCTGCTGCTCGACATCATGCGCCGCTGCCAGACGGGCGACGCGCGTATTAAAGGGATGCTGCCACCCGATACGATCGTCGCGCATAAGACCGGCTCGATCGGTGGAACCGTCAACGACGTCGGTATCCTGACGCTTCCAGGCGACGCGGGACACGTGGTGCTCGCGATGTTCGTCAAGCAGGGATCGAAACCCGAAGTGAGCGAGCGCACCATCGCCCAGATCTCGCGCGCCGTTTACGATTATTTCCTGTTCACCAGCAAGAACTGAAACTACGCCGTGCGATTCACGTCCGACTTGTCACCGGTAATCGCCGCCTGCGCCGCGGCCAGTCTGGCAATTGGGACGCGATACGGGGAGCACGAAACGTAATTCATTCCGACGCGATAACAGAACTCGACCGAGCTGGGATCTCCGCCGTGTTCGCCGCAAATGCCGATGTCGAGGTCGGGGCGCGTTTGACGACCCAGCTTGATCGCCATCTTGATCAACGCGCCCACACCTTCCTGATCGATCGACGCGAACGGATCGGCGTTGAAGATCTTCAAGTCCTCATATTGTTTAGAGAACTTCGTGTAGTCGTCGCGTGAGAGTCCCATGGTGGTCTGTGTCAGATCGTTGGTGCCGAAGCTGAAGAACTCGGCCTGTTCGGCAATTTTGTCGGCGGTGATCGCGGCGCGCGGGATTTCGATCATGGTGCCGACCAGGTAATGCAGCTTTTCCATTCCTGCTTTAGACAGGACCTCTTTTGCGATTCGCACGATGATGTTCTTCTGATGCTCGACTTCCTTGACGCTGCCGGCTAGCGGGATCATGACTTCCGGAATAACGTTCTTACCTTTTTTCGCGACGAGCACGGCGGCTTCGAAAATCGCGCGCGCTTGCATTTCGGTAATCTCGGGATAAGTGATGCCCAGACGGCAGCCGCGATGGCCCAGCATCGGGTTGAACTCGTGCAATTCTTCAACGCGATGCAGCAGCTCCGGCAGACGCTTTTTCAGCTCGCCCACCGGGATGTTGTACTTCGCCGACATTTCTTTCTTGATCTTCGAATCGGCGTAGGGGAACCGCGCGAGGTCGACCATCAGGTCCTCGCGCTTGGGCAGGAATTCGTGGAGCGGTGGATCGAGTGTGCGAATGATTACCGGTAGCCCGTCCATCGCTTCGAACAAACCCGCAAAGTCTTTGCGCTGCATCGGTAGCAGTTTATCCAGGGCCTTCCTGCGAGACTTTTCGTCGCGGGCGAGAATCATCGCCTGCATATAAGGGATGCGATCCTCGGCGAAGAACATGTGCTCCGTGCGGCACAGGCCGATTCCTTCGGCTCCATACATCCGGGCGACTTTGGCATCGCGAGGAATATCGGCATTCGCGCGCACACCGAAATTCCCGCGAAATTCGTCGGCCCAGGTCATGAGCTTCGCGAAGTAGCCGGATTTCGGATCAGGCAAAGTCATATTCGCCTGGCCCAGGAATACCTGCGCGGTGGTACCGTCCATCGAAATCCAGTCGCCTTCCTTGACGGTGACCGTTTTGCCGCCGACCGCAACCGTGAATTGCTTTCCCTTCTCGTGGATGCTGATGGAGCCGGCGCCGACAATGCAGGGGCGTCCCATCCCGCGCGCGACGACGGCCGCATGGCTCGACTTTCCGCCAACCGCGGTCAGAATTCCCTTGGCGACGTCCATGCCGTGGATGTCATCGGGCGTGGTCTCTTTGCGAACCAGAATCACCGGTCCCGATTTTCCGAGCTCGACTGCGTCGTCCGCGGTGAACACCGCGCGACCGACCGCCGCGCCGGGCGACGCATCGATCCCAGTCGCCAGCAGCTTCAGTTCCTTGAGCGACTTCGTGTCGAACACCGGATGCAGCAACTGGTCGAGCTGTTGGGGCTGCACACGCAACACGGCCTCGCGCTTGTCGATCATCCCTTCTTCGACCATCTCGACCGCGACGCGCACGGCAGCCGGGCCGGTGCGCTTGCCGTTACGCGTTTGGAGCATGTACAACTTGTTTTCTTCGATGGTGAACTCGAAATCCTGCATGTCCCGATAGTGTTGTTCGAGCTTCGTGGTGATCTCGCGAAGCTGCTTATACGCCGCGGGCATGGCTTTCTCCAGCTCCGAAATCGGTTGCGGCGTGCGGATTCCGGCGACCACGTCTTCACCTTGCGCGTTGATCAGAAATTCGCCGTAGAACGTTTTCGCTCCCGTCGCGGGATCGCGCGTAAAGCCGACGCCGGTGGCCGACGTATCGCCCAGGTTTCCGAACACCATGGCCTGAACGCTCGCGGCCGTGCCAATGTCGTCGGGGATTTTTTCCATTTTGCGGTAATACGCGGCCTTGGGGTTCCACCACGACCGAAACACCGCATCGCGCGACATGGCAAGCTGCTCGTGCGCGTCTTGTGGGAACGGACACTTCGTCTCCTTCTGAACCAGCTTCTTGTATTGAATGATGATGGCCTGCAGATCGGCGGCCGTGAGATCCGTGTCGAGCTTCGCCTTCGCTTTGTGCTTGCGCTCGTCGAAAATGTGATCGAACTTCTCCATGTCGATGTTCAGCGCCACTTCGCCGAACATCTGAATAAAGCGGCGATAGGAATCGTAGGCGAAGCGCGGATTGTTGGTGCGCTTGACGAGGCCTTCGACCGTTGCGTCATTCAGGCCGAGATTGAGAATCGTGTTCATCATGCCGGGCATGGAAAACTTCGCACCGGAACGGACGCTGACCAGCAACGGATTCGCTGGATCACCCAGCTTCTTTCCGATCTGCGATTCCAGTTTTTCGAGACCCCGCAAAACCTGCTGATTGATGTCGTCGGGAACCTGGTTGCCGTTCTGGAAATAAATATTGCAAACTTCGGTGGAGATCGTGAATCCCGGCGGCACGGGAACTCCGGCGCGGGACATTTCAGCGAGCCCGGCACCTTTGCCGCCCAAGACGTCTTTCATCTTTCCGTCGCCATCGGCGGCGCCGTTTCCAAAGCTATAAACGTATTTTTTCATTTCTGTTCTCCTGCGGTGACGATTTCTGAGAAGTCGGCGAATGTAGTCAGATCAATCAAGAACCGGGCGAGGAATGATAATCGGTTGCTCCGAATCTTCGGATCGGGGACATTCACCAGAACTTTATCGAAAAAGGCGTCGATCTGAGGTCTTAGCGATGCGATGCCTTCGAGGATTACGCGGTACGACTTGCCCTGTAGATTCCGCTGTGCAGCCAAATATGCCTCGTACAGGTCACTTTCGGGACCTGATTCCAATAGGGACGCGTCAAAGGCATGGGAGAAGCCTTGGGCCTGTTTAACAATGTTTCTAATGCGCTTGAAGCTTGCCGCCACCGCTTCGAAATCCGGTGTAGATCTAATTTCTGCCAGCGCTTGGAGTCGCAGTTCAGCGTCGTGCAGCGTTCGAATAGGCGTCATCATTGACGCCAAGACTGCGTTCACCTCGTCGTACTTAAAGTCACGCGTCTCGATAAAGTAATGACGAACACGGTCCATTAGGAAGTTAAGGAGCTCGTCTTGGGCAATCTTGCCGAGAAGAAGTTCCCAGCGACCTTCGATTAGAATTCGCACCACTCCCAGCGCCGCGCGACGTAACGCTAGTGGGTCCTTCGATCCCGACGGTATCAGGCCGATCCTGAAGCATTCGCGTAGCGAATCCAATTTGTCGGCCAGCGACAATAGCTGTCCAACCCTCGTAGATGGAATGGAGTCGTCGGCTGACGTAGGCTTGTAATGCTCGTACACCGCCTGGGCTACAGCGTCAGGTTCGCCTTGAGCGCGGGCATATAGTCCACCGATCACTCCTTGCAAATCGGTAAACTCCTTGACCATCTCCGTTGTAAGGTCACTCTTGCAGATCGCTGCGGCTGCAAATGCATGGTGAGCGTCTTCAAACGGAAATTCCAACTCTTCTGGAAACTGCGATGCAAGTTCCTGGACGATTCCAGCTACTCTCCGGGCCTTCTCATCGTAATTGCCGAGTTTGGCGTGAAACGTAAGAGAGAGCAGCATTATGTGTCTATCACGCAGGGGTCGCTTTTGGTCGACGTCCCAAAAGAATCGGGCGTCGTTGAAGCGAGCCCTAAGCACCTTTTCGTTGCCCTGCTTGACGAGCCCCTCAGGATCGCCGCTCGTGTTCATCACGGCGACGAAACTGGGCGCGAGCACTCCGGGCGCGCTCTCCACCGAAAAATACTTCTGATGGTGCCGCATGACCGTTGTCAGCACTTCGGCGGGCAATTCCAGAAACTTCGGGTCGAACTCGCCGCGAATAGCCGTCGGATATTCGGTAATGAAGGTCAGCGTTTCGAGCAGATCAGCGTCGATCTTCGCTCCCAATTTTGATGCCTCTGTTTCGATCTTGTGCCGACGCTCGTGGGAGGACAGGATCACGAAGTTCTTGCGCAGCGCCTCGTTATAGCTTTCGATGGTCACTGGAATCGCGGCCGCGCCGAGCTGCCGATGCCCACGCGTCACTTTGCCACTGCGGACTCCGGCAATCTCGAACGGAATCACCTGGTCATCTGACAGCGCGACGATCCAGCGAATTGGACGAATGAAACGAGGACCATTTTTCGCAGTCCAGTACATCGTCTTGGGCCACTGGAGGCCAATGATCGCGGCCGGAAGATAATCGGCGAGAATATCGATGGCGCGCCTTCCTGGAACCGTCTTACGCAGCTCGTAGTAATCGCCGACCTTGGTCATCGCCGACAATTCCACGCCCTGCTTTTTCGCGAATCCTGCCGCGGCTTTGTCTCCAGCCGACAAAGGCGGGCCTTTGACGATCTGTTCCTGATCCGGAGTTCGCTCCGGAACGCCTCCAGCCTTCACTACGAGTCTTCGCGGAGTCGCATCCACCAGCGGAACGGCTCCCAGCAAATCCAACTTTGAAAGCTGATCCAGCGCCCCCGGAATCATCCAGTGCGGAATTTCTTCGCTCCCAATCTCCAGAAGAAAATTCATGACTGTTGATCCGCCCAGGTTTGCGCTGTCGAAACCGCCAGGTCGCGCACGCGTTTGATCATGCCGACTCGTTCCGTCACCGAAATCGCACCACGCGCGTCGAGCAAGTTAAAGAGATGCGAGCATTTCAGCACCTGCTCGTAGGCGGGAATCACCGGGAACCGAGCCTTCGCCTCCGATTTCGGATCGTACAGTTTCAACAAGCGCTTGTTCTCTGCTTCGTATTCATCGAACAAGCGCCGCAACCTGTCTACATCGGCCATCTCGAAGTTGTAGACCGACGATTGCAGCTCGTCAAGGAAACGCACGTCGCGGTATTTCACTCCCGGCGCCCATTCCATGTCGTACACGCTGTCGACGCCTTGCAGGAACGCGCTGATGCGCTCCAGTCCATAGGTCAGCTCGGCGGGAACCAGGTCCAGATCGAAACCGCCGCACTGCTGGAAATAGGTGAACTGCGAAATCTCCAGACCATCGAGCATCACCTGCCAGCCGATGCCCCAGGCTCCCAACGTCGGCGCTTCCCAGTTGTCTTCTTCGAACTTGATGTCGTGCTTCTTCAGATCGATTCCGATGGCCTCGATCGATCCGAGATACAGATCAATCACGTCGTCCGGCGACGGCTTCAAGATCACTTGCAGCTGCTGGTGCTTGTAGAGACGGTTCGGATTTTCGCCATAGCGGCCATCCGCCGGACGCCGGCTGGGCTGCACGTAGGCGACGCGATACGGCTTCGGCCCGAGCACGCGCAGAAACGTTTCGGGACACATGGTGCCGGCGCCGACTTCCATGTCGTACGGCTCCTGGATGATCGCGCCGCGGTCGGCCCAATATCGCTTGAGTTTGAAAACTGTGTCTTGAAACGTATCCAATCTACAAAGCCTCCAGAAGAGGTACCGTCAGAAATTTTCGTTCGACGTGCTGTTCCATGGTGCGAACCAACGCACGACGCAGATCGCTCGCCGTCGTCTTCGACCACTCGCGCGCCGTCAACCCCGTTAGCGGTCTTTCGAGCATCTCATTGGCGATCTCCGCGGATTCCTGTTTCACGCGCAGTTCCGGCAGCACGCCCGACAATCGAACGGCCCACAAGCTGAAATACAGCGTCGCGGCCCAAACATTGCCCTCCGAGCGCAAATACGCCAGTACCGCAATCATTAATCGAAAAAACTTTTCGTTCGGTTCATGCGCAGGCAACAAGTGCTCGGCGGTTTCGGTGAAGAAATCGAGCGCGACGCCGCGGCCGTAATCCGATCCCAACGCGAATTGGGATTCGATCATCTCGCATCCGCTGAGGTTCACCAATTCCGCGTTCTCGCGCTCGAAGTAAGCCATGTTGACGTGGGAAAGCCGTTCCAGACCCGCACCGAATGGACTCTTCGGCTTACGTGCCCGCCGGGCCACGCCACGCAATTTCCCCGCCTCACGAGTGAAGAAACTCACGATCAAGTCCGCTTCCCGGAAGGGGTAAGTGCGCAGGACGAAAGTCTCGCTCACCCGCGCGGGCATAGTCTCGGCGCAAAAGAATAGGTTAACACGTGGTAAGTTTACCCGCGATCACTTGGAAGGATCGCCGAGGCCCACCTTTGCGAGGACCGCGCGCAACGCGGCTTCCCCTAACGCGCCCGCCTCGTAGGACGCGACGTTGCCGTCCCGGTCAATCAGCACCAGCGTGGGAAACGCATTCACCGAAAGGGCCGTGATCAGATCCGAAGAATCGGAAATCGGCACGATCGGAAAACTCAGCGGCGTGGTCTTGAGAAATTTGTCGAGCGCTAATCGCTCTTCGCCGACATCGATTCCGACCACAGCGAGCCCCCGGTCGCGAAATTCAGTCTGAAGTTTTTCGAGAACCGGCAAGTCGCGGCGGCACGGGACGCACCAACTGGCCCAGAAATCCAGAAGAACGATCTTGCCGTTCAGCGCACTCAAGTCCACGGTGCTTCCGTCGAGCGCCTGGCCGGCGAAAGTGGGTGCGGGTTTCGCTTCCAGGTCAGGTTTGGCGATCCCGGGCAGCGTCCAGTCCGCGGTCTCCTTGGTGCCGACCGGCGGCGTGAAGACAAATACCGAATCCGGCAATTTGGGATTCAGACGCAGCGCGGTGGTGCGCGTCGATTGCGTCATGATTACCGGTTCGGAGACTCCGGCCATGTCCACTTCACCGCTGAAGGTGTTTTGCAGGCTCAATTTTTCCGCCCGGCTGATCCAGGTGGTCTGCACGGCGTTGCGGATCACCAGGTGCTGTTCCGGCAACAGAATCTGCCCGAAGGTCGTTTCGACCATCCAGCACGGGATCTTGGTCCCGGCGACATCGATCGTATCTTCGCCAGTAATCCGGGTCGATTTCACCGCCTGCGCGACGTCCGGGAGCCCCTTGGGCAGCAGCCCGGAGTTGCTCACGGCAGCCTCAGGGAGACCAACCGCGTTGCGCTTGACGTATTTCTTCACGGCCGAAAGATAAAACCAGGTGTGCTCACCGTCGCTAGCGATGGTCATGGTCCCGGCCTGGCTCTTGGAATAGATCCGCATTCTATCGGGCCGGCGCACGGAAATCGAAGACGGCATTTCGAGGCGCGTATCCAAGTGCCCGCCCCGCATATCCACGGTGACCACCGATTCCAGTTGGTAGCTCTGATATTTCTTGGTGGCGACCGCGGATTGAGCGATCAGCGTGCGAGCGTCCGGCTGGTCCAGCGGTGGACCTTGCGCGGCCAAGAACGCGGCGACTAAGAACAGCCCGAAGCGCATGCTTTAATGTTAGCCCGGTCGCATAGTTCACGCCTGTGACTCGCGAGCACGCCCCGGCCCTTGTCCGAAGTGTAATTGGACCAGTCTTTGACGGCAGGCAACGTGCTACGCACAGGTATAATCAAATATATGCGCCACTGGCTTGTGCTCCTGGGTGTAACGGGATTGATGATCGGCGCCGATGTCGCCGTGGTCGAAGAGATCGTCTGCAAAGTGAACAGCGATATCATCACGCGCAGCGAGCTCGAAAAGGACCGACGCGACGCGGAGGCCGAGTTCCGCCGCGAGAACCTTACCGGCCGCGCCCTTCAGGATGCCGTCACCACGACGACGCGCAACCTGCTTCGCGACCGCATCGACCACCTGCTTCTGGTCCAAAAGGGCAAGGAGCTGGATCTCAAGGTCGACACGGAAGTGGCCAAACAACTGGCTGACATTCAGCGCCGATCTGGCCTTTCCGATCCCGAAAAATTCCAGCAATATGTGCACGAGCAGACCGGAATGCTGTACGAAGACTATAAGAGCGAGACCAAGAATCGGATTTTGGTCGATCGTGTGATCCGCCAGGAAGTCTCCGGCAACATCAAGTTCAAGCGCGAGGATCTGGAAAAGTATTACGAAGAGCACAAAGATCAGTTCCAGCGCCAGGAACGCATCTTTCTGCAAGATATTTTCGTCTCCACGGACGGCAAGGATGCCGTCGGATTGGCAGCCGCTGACCGTAAGGCCAAGGATCTTTCAGCGCGCGCCAAGAAGGGCGAGAAGTTCTCGGAACTGGCCCAAACGGGCTCGGATGACGCCAATGCGTCCGCTGGCGGCGAGTATCCGGCGATGCAAAAGGGTGAACTCGATCCACGCATCGAGGAAGCCGTTTGGGAACATCCCCGCGGATACGTTACCGAACCTATCAAAGTAGAAAAGGGATATTTCATCTTCAAAGTGCTGGAGCATCAAAAGGCCGGCCTGGCGGGATTCGAAGAAGTGCAGAACGAAGTGGAAAACAGGCTGTATCAGCCCAAGATGGAACCGGCCATCCGCGAATATCTCACCAAGCTCCGCGTAAACGCGTTCCTCGAAATCAAACCTGGTTACGAGGATTCCGGCGCCGCACCGGGCAAAAACACTGCCTGGAGCGATCCGGCGCAGTTGGTTCCGCAGACCACCACGAAGGAAGAAGTCGCCGCCAAGACCCGTCACAAGAAGTTGCTCTGGGCGATTCCGATCCCCGGAACCACGACGAAATCGACAGGCACGTCTTCTTCGAAGTAAGATCGTCGAAGCAGAGTGAAGTCACCATACATCCGCGAACTCGAACCGAATCAGGTGATCACCGGCCTGTTCCTGGTCCAGCACAAAGACGTGCGCCAGAAGAAATCCGGTGAACCATATCTATCGATGATGCTCGCCGATCGCACGGGCGAGCTGGATGCGAAGATGTGGGACAACGCAGCGGAAGCGCTCGATGCGTTCGAGCGCGACGACTTCGTGCGCGTCAAGGGTCTGTACCAGATCTTTCAAAACCGGCCGCAGCTCACCGTCCACAAAATCGCCGCCGTCGCCGATTCAGAGGTCGATTTCGCGGATTACTTCCCTGCATCGGCGCGGGATCGCGATGAGATGTTCGCCGAATTGCGAACCTGGATCGAATCCATCGCCAATCCGCACCTGCGCGCGCTGCTCGAAACGATTTTCGCCGATGACGAAATCGCGCTCGCCTATCGCACCGCGCCCGCGGCGAAATCTGTGCATCACGCCTGGCTCGGCGGCTTGATCGAGCATGTGCTCTCGCTGTGCCATCTCGCGAAATTCACCGCGGCGCATTATAAGGATATTGACGTCGATCTGCTGCTCGCCGGGGTGATCCTGCACGATATTGGAAAAATCCGCGAACTCAGTTACGCCCGTGGGTTCAGCTACAGCACCGAAGGCCAACTCCTCGGACATATCGTCATCGGCATGCAGATGATCCACGAAAAACTGCGCCAAGTGCCTGACTTCCCCGCTCCGCTGCGCGACCTGCTGATACACATGATCCTGAGCCATCACGGCGAAATGGAATTTGGCTCTCCCAAGGTGCCGATGTTTGCCGAAGCGATGTTGCTGCATCATCTCGACAATCTGGATTCGAAAATGGAATGCGTGCGCGGACTGATCGAGCGCGACCGGCTAGTGGAAGGCGTGTGGACCGGCTACAGCTCCGCGTTAGATCGAACGCTGCTCAAGAAGCGCCGCTATCTCGAGCCGGGATCGCCTAAACCCGTCGAGCCTGCCCAGACGAAGCCACCTCAAGCTAAGCCCGCAACCGAACCACCGTCGTCGTCACCGTTTGCCGCAAAACTTCAGACGGCGCTAACGCGCGACAAATGATGCCGCGGCTATCATAAAGCGTGAGCCCGCTCCGAGCGCTGCTGGAGAATCTGATCGACTACGCCGGACTCTTCCCTCCGAGCGCTCTGCCCATGGCGCGAGCCGTCGAAAACTATCAGCGTTATCGCGAGTCGCCGGAAAGCTGGATGCTGGGCCGCTTCGTCGTACCGGTTGCGCGTCTGGATGAGTTTGAAGCGACGCTTTCCGGACAGGTGCCGCCAGTTAGCGCGCTGATCGGCGCCGATCTTGAAAGCGATCTCGACCGCATCGAACGCTCGCCGGTTCCGATCGAGGTCATCGAAATGAAAGCGTCCGACGCGCAGCACATCGAATCCGCCATGCGGCGAATTTCTCGCCATATTACGCTGTATTTCGAGATCAGCGATGTGGCGCTGATCCCCGCGATCCGCTCGACTGGCGCTCGGGCGAAAATCCGCACAGGAGGAGTCACGCCTGAAGCGTTTCCGCCGGCCGCTCACATCGCCCAATTTTTGGAAGTATGCGCGGCCTCAGAAACGCCCTTCAAGGCGACAGCGGGATTGCATCACCCCCTGCGCTCCTATCGTCCCCTGACGTATTCCGCCGACGGCCCTTCCGGTTGGATGTTCGGATTCTTGAACGTCTTCATCGCAGCAATACTGGCGCGTAAAGGGGTTTCGATTGAACCCGTTCTCATCGAGGAATCGGTCAGCGCGTTTCGCTTCACCGGCCACGCGATCGAGTGGTCCGGCCATACCATCAGCACGGAAGAAATCGCGTCGGCTCGCCGTGAATTCGCGATCTCGTTCGGTTCGTGCTCGTTCGAAGAACCGGTTGCGGATCTCCGCGCCCTCAAATTGTTATGACCCGAAATCGCCAACTGCGTCTACCCGGTCGCCTCATGGAACTATGAACCTCAACGAAACTCATGACCCGGCTCTGACGAGCTGGGTTGCATCGGCCAACGATCCTGCTTGCGACTTTCCGATTCAGAATCTCCCCTTCTGCACCTTTCGTCACAAGCATGGCGCGCCGAGAGTGGGCGTCGGAATCGGCGATTCGATCCTCGACGTCCCGGACTATCAATCCATGAACGCACTCATGGAAGGGGGTCGCGCCGCCGCGTCCGAACTAAGGCTTAAGCTGAGCCGCGCCCTGCGGGCCGATAATCCGTATCCGCCCAAAGGCCTGCTGCATCCGATCTCCGAATGCACGCTGCAGGTTCCCGCGCAGATTGGCGACTACACGGATTTCTACGCGTCCATCTTTCACGCGACCAATGTTGGGAGCATGTTCCGTCCCGATAATCCGCTGCTCCCGAACTACAAATATGTCCCCATCGGCTACCACGGTCGTGCATCATCGATCATCGCCAGCGGAACGCGGGTTCGCCGACCGTCAGGCCAGATCCAATCGGGCGATGCCCCGCCCGTTTTTGGCCCATCGCGCCAGCTCGATTACGAATGCGAACTCGGCTGCTTCGTCGGCCGCGGCAACGACCTCGGCCATCCCATCCCCATCGCGCAAGCCGACGATCATCTGTTCGGAGTGTGCCTGCTGAACGACTGGTCCGCGCGCGACATTCAGCGCTGGGAATATCAACCGCTCGGTCCATTTCTTGCGAAGAGTTTCGCGACCAGCGTTTCGCCGTGGGTGGTCACCTTCGACGCGCTGGAGCCGTTTCGTGTCCGGCCGCATCAGCGCCCCGCCGGGGATCCGGCGCCGCTCGACTATCTCAACTCCGCCGGCGATCGCGGTATTGCGATCACGCTCGAAGTCTGGTTCAGCACCGCGAAAATGGACGCTCCGATCCGTCTCAGCCATGCCCGTTTCGATCAGATGTATTGGACACTTGGCCAGATGCTCGCGCATCATTCGAGCAACGGATGCAATCTTCGCCCCGGCGATCTGCTCGGGAGCGGCACCGTTTCCGGCCCTGGAAAAGACGAACGTGGCAGCCTGCTCGAACTGACCTGGCGTGGCACCGAGCCACTCCAGTTGCCGACCGGCGAATCGCGGAAATTCCTGGAAGACGGCGACGAAGTGATCCTGGGCGGCCATGCCGAACGCGAAGGTTTCCGCCGCATCGGCCTGGGAGAGTGCCGCGGTACACTAATAAGTAACGAGCTGTTTGTAAATGTCGACACAGAGCCGCGACCATAGGGAGCGGTTTGAAATTGAATTCCAAGGAATAACCCGTGCTTATCGTGATGAGCGCTCAGGCCACGCCGGCCGATATCGAGCGCGTTTGTAAGAAGATCGAGGCTCTTGGCTTCCGTCCTCACGCCATGCCGGGGGCGCAGAAAACCGCCATCGGCGTTACCGGAAATCCCGGTCCTATCGATCCAGCCGAGTTCGAAGATCTCCCCGGTGTCGCGGATGCGATTCGAGTTTCGAAACCGTACAAGCTGGTCAGCCGCGAGGTCAAGTCCGAAAATTCCATTGTCCGAATCAAAGACGTCCCCGTCGGGGGAACCGAACTGGTCTTCTGCGGCGGCCCATGTTCGGTAGAGAGCCGTGAGCAGATTCTTGAATCCGCACACGCCGTCAAAAGAGCCGGCGCGCAACTGCTCCGCGGCGGAGCCTATAAGCCCCGAACATCTCCCTACGCCTTTCAGGGTCTGGCGGAAGAAGGACTAAAGCTCCTCGCCGAAGCGCGCGAGGTGACCGGACTCGGAATCGTGACGGAAGCGATCGACGTCGAGACGTTCGATCTGGTCGAAGACTACGCCGATTGCGTACAAATCGGGGCACGGAACATGCAGAATTTTTCGCTGCTGCGCCGCGCCGGCCGCTCGAAGCGCCCGATACTTCTTAAACGCGGCATGTCTTCGACACTCGAAGAGTTTCTGATGGCCGCCGAGTACATTCTTTCCGAAGGCAATTACCAAGTGATCCTGTGCGAGCGCGGGGTCCGTACTTTTACGGATCATAGCCGTAACACGCTCGATCTGAGCGTGGTTCCCGCGGTTCAGAAACTCAGCCATCTGCCGATCATCGTCGACCCGAGCCACGGCACCGGGAAACGCGATCGCGTGCATCCGATGTCGCTGGCTTCGGTCGCCGCCGGCGCCGCCGGATTGATAGTGGAAGTACACCCGTCGCCCGACCGCGCTCTGTCGGATGGCGCCCAGTCGCTGTATCCCGAACAGTTCACCGAAGTGGTCCGCGACTGCCGCGCGATCGCGGCATTGCTCGCGCATCGCCGCGAACTCGCCCACGCGTAATCGTCAGAAGCCGATTTGCGCGATTTCGGCGCAAGAATCGGATGGATATTCGAGCCTCGACAAAGTAAGTTGGAATTCAAATGACAATTCCAACAGACGGCCTTTGGCAGCGCGGCTACAGCCGCCTGGGAAAGTTACTCAAATCCGAAGATGCCGAAAAGATCCGCTCGCTGTACGCATCCCCCGAAATATTTCGCAGCCATATCGACATGGCCCGCTATCGCTTCGGACGCGGCGAATACCAATACTTCGCGTATCCTCTGCCCGAGCGCATCGATCAAATTCGCCATGATCTGTACAGGCAGCTCGCGCCTGTCGCTCGCGAATGGATGTCAGCGCTCTCGCGTGACACCGAGTATCCCGACGATCTAGATGCGTTTCTCGAGTCCTGCCACACCGCCGGTCAGACTCGTCCGACTCCGTTGCTGCTCCGCTACCGTGAAAGCGACTTTAACTGCCTTCATCAGGATCTCTATGGGGACGTCGTGTTCCCGTTTCAGGTCGTCATCGGATTGAGCCGGCCTGGAGACGAATACTCCGGTGGTGAACTATTGCTGGTCGAACAGCAGCCGCGCGCGCAGTCGGTCGGCCACGCGATTCGTTTGGAACAAGGCGAAGCTGTGGTCATCACCACGCGCTACCGTCCGGTAAAGGGCTCGCGCGGCTATTACAGAACCAACATGCGTCACGGCGTCAGCCCCCTGACCAGCGGCGAGCGCTACACGTTGGGCATCATTTTTCACGATGCGAAATGATTCTCCTTGACATGCTGGAGAGGATTCCTAGAATGTCTAGGAGGACAACCGTGCAGTAATCAGCCAGTGACCGCTCGCCAGCATAACTGTCCGCCAAGCGACACCAGCCATAGTGAAAGCGCCACACGGAATGGACGCGCAGGCAGGATGGTGAGTAGATTCGCCCCGACGAACGCTCCCACGACGCCGCCGATGCTCATCTTCAACGCGAGTGCCGCGTGATAATTCCCGGTCGCGAAACTGATTCCACCCCCGGCGAGCGATAATCCCAATCCGAACAGGACGTCGGTGCCGACCACCTGCCCGGTGGTGATGGTCGTCATCGCCATCAGCGCTAGCGACCCCAGTGCTCCCGCTCCAGCCGATGAGAACCCGACCTCTGCCCCGATCGGCAATGCGATCAGGGGCAGCCATCGCGATCGGTCTTTTTCCGCGACCACAGCCGGAGTCCTCAACAGCCGGTACAGATTCAAGGCCGCCATCGCAATGATGCTCGTACCCAACACGGCGACAATGGGGCCTTTGCGATTCGCGGCGTTCAACTGCCCCAGCGCATAGGATCCCGCGATCACCCCTGGCAATCCGCCGGTGAGCAGTAGTCCAAGTACGCGAAGATTCACCTGCCGCCGGATCAGATATAAGGGCGCGGCCACAGCTTTCACCACGGCCGTGAATACCAGCGCCGTCCCCACAGCCGCAGCCGGTGGGACACCAAGGAACAGCGTCAACACTGGAGCGGTGATCACGCCGCCGCCGACGCCCGTCAGCCCGATCAGCACAGCAATCCCGAATCCGAGCAGAAATTCCATGACTCAACCTTGCAAGTGAATCCCGCACTCTAATTTGCGGCCCGCCCAGCGCCCCGACCGCGCGTCATTGGCATCCAGCGGTGGCGTCGTGCAGGGCTCGCATCCGATGCTGGTGTAGCCTTCGTCGTACAAAGGCAGCATCGGAATGCTGTGCTCCTGCATGTATTGCCAAACATCGCGCGTCGACCAGTCCGCCAGGGGGCTGATCTTTCGCAGCGTTTTTCCCGACGGCAATTTGAAATCGGCGGCTGGTTCCAGCGCCGCCCGCGATTTGGATTGTTCGCGACGCAGTCCGGTGAACCATGTCCCGTAGTTCTCCAACGCGCCGAACAACGGCTCCACTTTGCGCATCCCGCAGCAGCGGTCCGGGGCCGATTCGTACAGGATGCCGAATTGCGATTCCTGCTGCTGGACAGTCAGTTTGGGTAGAAGATTTATGAGGTTGAGATTCCAGCGGGCGGCGATTTCGTCGCGATAGGTGTATGTCTGTTCAAAGTGATACCCGGTGTCGAGAAACAACACCGGAATTTTCGGCCGGCGAGCGATCAGCATGTGGACCAGCGCGACACACTCCGCTTGAAAGCTCGACGTGACGCATTCAACGCCGTCCGCCATTGCCAGTGCTTCGTCGATTAATGCCCCCGCTTGAACCGTTCTCATATTCCTCCACCCTGCGTCAGCCGATCCACTGGGCGCAATACATCATTCAACTCCAGCGATCGGACAATCTTCGCCGCGTCGGTTTCGGCAGCCGCGCGATCGATCACAATCGCCAGCATTCCTGCACTCTCCAATGCGTGTGCGGCGTCGTCGCTCTCGACAAAGGCAGCCGCGCAACCGCGGTCGAACAATCTCCGCTCCACGCCTTGGGCCAGCACCCGATCTCTGACGCGCACGATTCCTCCGCGATGCCCCCACCGTGCCATGCGATCCGCCGCCGTCACTGGACCCGACCGTTTCGCATCGATGACCGGCCGAAGCAGCATCCCCGCTCCGCTGGTCGCATTGGTTTCCGGATCGATCACGATAAACGCGCCTGTCGCTCGGTTGGTGCTGTACGGATCGAAGAAAATCGGTTTGGCTGTCGCCATCTCAACCACACCGATCGCATTCATCTCCAACCGGTCGGCTGGTTCCTCGGCCAGAGTGTGAATATCAACCCGATGCCGGATGGCTGTAAACTCCGCCGCCACGCTGCGCGTTGTATGTTTGATCGCGTAGCGCTTTCGCGGGTCGAGCGGACGCGCATCCATCCACACGATCTGCGCTTCGAATCTCTGCGTCGCGTGCGGCTTCGCCGTGCCCGAATACAACAGATCGCCGCGGCTGATATCTAGCTGATCCGCAAGCACGACCGTCACCGCCTGCCCCACGCGGGCTTCGTCGAGATCGCCATCGAACGTCGCGATGCGTTCCACCCGCGACCGCAATCCGGATGGCAACACCGTCACCGCATCGCCGGTACGAAGCGTGCCTGACGCCACTTCTCCCGCATAGCCGCGAAAATCGTGATCCGGCCGCACAACACGCTGAACAGCCATGCGGAATCCGGCGGCGGCCTCACGTGCGGTGTCCACGGTTTCGAGATGCTCCAGCAGGCTTGCCCCCTGGAACCACGGCATGCGACTGCTGCCCCGCACTACGTTGTCGCCCGCCAGCGCGCTCATCGGGAGAAAATACGCGTCGCGCACGCCGACGCTGTCCAGAAATTCGGAAAACTCGATTTGGATTCGATCGAACACCGCACGATCGAAATCCACCAGGTCCATTTTGTTTACGGCCACCACATATCGCGGAATCCCCAGCAGCGAACAGATATAGGCGTGCCGCCGCGACTGATCGAGCACGCCTTGGCGCGCGTCAATGAGAAGAATGGCGAGATCGGCTGTAGAAGCTCCCGTCGCCATGTTGCGCGTATACTGCTCATGCCCCGGCGTATCGGCAATGATGAACTTCCGCCGCGCGGTTGCAAAGTAGCGATACGCGACGTCGATCGTGATGCCCTGCTCCCGTTCCGCCCGCAAGCCATCCGTAAGAAGCGAGAGGTCCAATGAACCAGCCGAACGGTTCCGCGACGCTTTCGCGGCCGCTTGCACCTGGTCTTCGAAAACGTTGCGCGAATCGTACAGCAGCCGTCCGATCAGCGTGCTTTTGCCGTCGTCCACGCTGCCACAGGTCAGCAGGCGCAGCAGGTCCTTTTCCTGCTCTGCGGCCAGGAACTGGTCGAATCCCGAGATCGTTTCCACCGCCGCGGCCATCAGAAATATCCCTCGCGCTTTTTCATCTCCATGGACCCGTCCTGGTCGTGATCGATCACGCGATTCTCGCGCTCCGAACGCCGTGCCGCGATCAGCTCCTCGATAATCTTGGGGACCGTGTCCGCATCAGACCGGATCGCGCCGGTGCACGGACTGCACCCCAGTGACCGCATCCGGCAGCGCACCATCCGCGGCTGTTCCCCGGGAAGCATGGGAATGAACGGCTGCTCGACTGGAATCAGCGACTCGCCGCGCACCAGCATGGGGCGCTCCTTGGCGAAATACAGCGGCACGATCGGGATGCTTTCCACGTGGATGTAATGCCACACGTCGATCTCGGTCCAGTTCGAAAGCGGAAACACGCGGATGCTTTCCCCTGGCTCGATGCGGCCGTTGAACAGGTTCCATAGCTCGGGACGCTGATTCTTCGGGTCCCACTGGCCGAGCTTGTCACGGAAGGAATAGATCCGTTCCTTGGCCCTGGACCGCTCCTCGTCGCGGCGCGCGCCTCCGATGGCAGCATCGAACCCACCCTCGCCTAGGGCGTCCAGCAGCGCCTGAGTCTTCAGTAGGCCACAGCAGCGCTGCGTTCCCAACACGAACGGCTGGGCGCCTTCGTCCAGCGCTTTGCGATTGGAGTGTACGATCAGCCGGGCCCCGATCCGCCGCGTATACTCATCGCGAAAATCGATCATTTCCTTAAACTTGTAGCTTGTATCTATATGTAACAAAGGAAATGGAATAGGCTCGGGATAGAACGCCTTTTGAGCCAGCCGGAGCAGGACCGATGAGTCCTTGCCGATCGAATACAGCATGACTGGCCGCTGGAATTCGGCAGCCACCTCGCGGAAGATGTGGATGCTTTCGGCTTCCAGCGTCCGCAAGTGACTCATGGATCGAGTATATATCATATTGTCTATCGACAATAAGGTCATTTCCTTGGATGCTCCCGTCTGATAACGCGATGCGGCTAAAATCGAAAGAGCATGGAAAACCGGGCCATCGCACGGCTGCTCTACGAAACTGCTGACTTGATGGAGATCGCGGGCGAAGATTCGTTCCGGATCCGCTCGTATCGCAACGCAGCGGCCGCCATCGAGTCCTATCCCGAACAGATCTCCGCGATCCTGAAAGACCCGGAACGCAAGGTCACCGACATCCCCGGCATCGGCAAGGGCATCGCCGCAGTATTGGGGGAAATCGAGCAGCGCGGGAGTTTCGAGCGGCGCGATGAGATGCTCGAAAAATACCCGGCAGGCGCACTGGAACTGCTGAAGATCCAGGGACTCGGACCGAAAAGCATCCGCCTGCTTTTTGAGACCTATCGCTGCGCCACCATCGACGATCTGGAGCGCTTATGCCGCGAACAGAAACTGCGCGAGCTTCCCCGCATGGGCGCGAAGCTCGAAGAGAAAGTACTGCGGTCCATTGCGAACTATCGCCAGCGCGCGGGACGATTTCTACTTAGCTTCGCGGAAGGTGTCGCCGACGAACTGAGCACATATCTAGCGGGCGATGGCGTCGAAAAAATCACTCCGGCCGGAAGTTTGCGCCGGGGACGCGAAACCGTCGGCGATCTGGATCTTCTCGTCACCGGTCCGGGCGCGATTGGCGCGCTTGAAAAATTCGTCAAGCATCCCAAGGCGCAGGAAGTGCTCGGACGCGGGGAAAACAAGGCCAGCATCAACTTTGGCCACGAAGCCATCCAGGTGGACCTGCGCGCGCTCCCGGCGGAAAGCTATGGAGCGGCGCTGCAATACTTCACCGGCAGCAAGGATCACAACGTGGCTCTTCGCCAACGAGCGCTCAAGATGGGCTTCACGTTGAGCGAGTACGCGCTTTCCAAGGTCGACACCAACGAGCGTGTCGCCGGCGCGACTGAGGAAGAAATCTACGCTGCTCTCGGCCTCCCCTGGATTCCGCCAGAGCTTCGCGAAAACTGGGGCGAGATCGAAGCTGCCCTCGAAGGACGACTGCCCAAGTTGGTGGAGCTATCGCAGATTCGTGGCGATCTGCACATGCACACTACCGAAACCGACGGCCGTGCAACCCTCGAAGAAATGGCCGCTGCGTGCCGGGAGCGCGGCTACCAGTACATCGCCATCACGGATCATTCCAAGGCGTTGGCAATGGCGAACGGCCTCGACGAAAAACGCGCGGTCGCGTTCGCGCATCAGGTCCGTGATATGGGCGACCTGGGGATCCGCATTTTTTCCGGGATCGAATGCGATATCCGCCGCGACGGCGTGATGGATCTGGAAAACGACGCGCTGGCCGAACTTGATTTCGTGATCGGAAGCGTCCACAGCTACATGAATCTCGAGGCCAACGAGATGACCGATCGCCTGATGCGAGCTCTGGAGTGTCCGCATCTGCGCATGCTCGGCCATCCTACAGGCCGCATTCTGATGCACCGGGAGCCATTCCCGTTCGATTTCGACCTGATCGCATCGGAAGCCGCGAAGCGCAACGTGTATCTCGAAATCAATTCAAGCCCGGAAAGGCTCGATCTGGGTCCAGCCATGGTGCGCGCTGCAAAAGCGAAGGGCTGCAAATTCGTGATCAATACGGACGCGCATCATCCCAAGCACTTGGCCAATATGGCCTATGGAATCCGCATGGCGCGGCGCGGATGGCTGGAGCCGGCTGATATTCTGAACACGCTGCCTCTCGCCCAATTCGCGAAAGCCATCCACGCAAAATGAAACTCATCTCTTCAACGGAAATTACCCGGACGCCAATCTTCCATATCACGCTGGACCGCGCCATCGATCCCGACGGGTTCGAGATCAAGCGTGCCATCGTGCAGCACGGTGGATCGGCGGTGATGATGCCGGTCGACAACCGCGGCCGGATTCTTCTCGTCCGGCAATATCGCCTGCCGGCGCGCCAATATCTGTGGGAACTGCCCGCTGGCCGAGTGGACGAAGGCGAGTCCGTGCTCAAAGCAGCCAAACGCGAATTGGTCGAGGAGACCGGATATCGTGCGAAAAGTTGGAAGAAGCTCGCCGAGTTTTATCCGAGCCCCGGATTTCTCGCGGAGAAGATGACCATTTTCCTGGCGACGGGCCTGATCGAGGGCGAATCGAAGCCCATGGAAGACGAGCGTATCCAAACCCGTTGGTTCTCGCGACGCGAGTTAGGCGAATGGATCAAGGCTAGCAAGATCCGTGATGCCAAGACCATGATCGGGTTCTGCAGATACCGATCGACGCATGCGCCAAGCCGATCATAAGCCTGTACTTGGTTGACACCGCGTCCGATAGTTAGTTAGGCTCACAAGAACGGGTGTGGGTGAAAAGAGATGATCAATCGTTTTAAGTTATTGATGCTGGGCGGCTTGTCCGCCTTGCTAGTACTCACAGTCGCGTGCAATTCCGGCGACTTCAACTACGGTAAAGTCGGGAACCTCATCCAGGGGGCGCCCATGCACCTGGATGCCGAGTACGTCATGCTGACGGGTCAGCAGGTCGATTGTGGAGTCCAGAACGATCTTTGGGATCAGCCTTCTGCGGCCAGTGGCCGCTCCACCGCCCGGCTAAGCGGTAAGGGCCGCGACCTGAAGTTCGCCGACGACGTTTCCATTGGGGATATGAAGCTGCCCTACGCTCAGGTCCGGGGCGATTTTACCCTGGTAGTTCTGGACGTGCAGTCCGACCGCGATGGACCCGAGAAGGAAACTAAATTGGTCGACGTGAAACTCGCTGTGCCCATCACTCACAGCTGCTTTCCGCAGCCGTTACCGATGCTCGGCGTCCGCAAAGGCAACTTTACGCAGGACTATCCTCCGGTCATTTTTTTCCGCTACAACAACGGCTGGTACATCGACAAGATTGTCCACTGATTCAGGATAGAGCCATGGTGCGGATTGGCATCGTCGGCGATTTCGACCCGCGGCACCATACCCACGTCGCGATAAACACGGCACTCGAGCATACCTCTGAAGCGCTGGGCGAGCTGCTACAGGTGGACTGGCTGCCTACTCCTGAAGTTTCGGATCGTGCACTCGCGGGCTACAACGCAATCTGGGCGGCTCCAGCAAGTCCCTATCGGAGCATGGACGGGATGCTGCGCGGCATCCAATTTGCGCGAACCCGCAACGTTCCCTTCACAGGCACTTGAGGCGGTTTCCAATATGCTCTGGTAGAGCATGCGCGCAACGTATTGGGAATCGAAGACGCGGACACAGCCGAAAATTCCAGCGGGTCCGGGAACTGCGTGATCGCGCCAGTCTTCTGCGCCTTGCCTCGTCACCTAGACGATCCGCCCACGCTGCACGGCATCGGAACGATCCGGCTTGTCACTGGATCGCGGCTGCATTCGATTTACGGAGTGGACTTGGCCGAGGAAGGATATTTTTGCAGCTACCACGTGAATCCGGACTTTGTGCCGAGGTTTGAAGCGGCCGGGATATGCATCGCCGCGGTCACCGCGTCGGGCGAAGTGCGTGCAGTGGAGCTGCCTGGCCATCGCTTCTTCATCGCGACGCTGTTTCAGCCGCAGCTCGGTTCCAGGCCAGGAAAGCCGCATCCGTTTGTGCAGGCGTTCGTTGAGGCAGCGCGGGCTTAGGCCGGCAAGGGAGGCCAGTTGTAGTCAGCCATTTTCTGATGTAAACCGCGAATTGTGGAGCAAGCTTGAGAGATTGCGGAAAACTCAGTATCGACCGCTTCCTTCGGTCGCGGCTCATGGCGCAGCTGGGATGACAAGCGCCGCCACCGCAGTCGCAACCGCGCTAACCCGGCAGCCGGAACGCGATCAATTCGCCGGAATACCCCGCTCCGCTCACCGCCACCACGATGTATTGCTTACCGTCATGCATATACGTCATTGGCGATCCGCTTTGCGGTGCCGGAATATAGACAGCGCCCACTTCTTTTCCCGAAGCTTTCTCGTAAGCCCGCAGCATCGCGCCGCGTTGGCCGTTAGGAGTAGTGAAGAAACCCGCTTCGCCCGCGACCACCAGCGTCTTGGTGGTCAACACGCCGATGATCCCGGGACGTCCGGTGCGTGCGATGGTCACGCCTTTCAACGCTGGATGATTGCGAATATTGTCCGGCGTTTCACCATGCGCGATCTGCCACGCGATGTCGCCCTTATCGAGATCGATCGCGGTAATGCGGCCGTAGGGCGGCTTCCACAAAGGTAGCCCCTGAACGTTGAGTCCTCCTCCACCACCACCGCCGCGACCCGCTGGTGCGCCGGTTGCGCCCGTTGCTCCGGTGGCTGCCGTGGTCCCCGCGGCCGGAGCCGGGGGCCGCGCGATGCCCTGAATGAAATTCATATCCGAGATTTTGGGATCGTTGATCAGCCCGTACACGCCCACGCCACCCTGCGAAAAAACGTACAGCATGTGCGTTTCAGGATCGAAAGAGCCTCCCGGCCAATTCGCTCCGCCCAGCGGGCCGGGCGCATACAGCGTCGCCAGCGGACCGTCGACTTTGCTGACCACCGGCGGAGTGAACAGCGGCCCGAGCTTGTATCGCGAAACCAGCTTCACGGCTTCCGCATGCAATTCCGGCGTGAAGTCGATCAACTCATCAATGGAAGTCCCCTGGCGATCGTACGCCGGCGGCTTGGAGACGAACGGCTGGGTGGCGCTGGTCTTTTCGCCGGGCACATCCGACTGCGGCACCGGTTTCTCGTCCATCGGCCAAACCGGTTTCCCGGTCACGCGATCGAATACGTACAACCATGCCTGCTTGGTCGGCTGTGCGACCGCCTTCACCAGCTTGCCGTCCACGTTGATGTCGACCAGGATCGGCGCGCAGGGAATATCCATGTCCCACAAGCCGTGATGGACCAGTTGGTAGTGCCATTTGCGCTTGCCGGTTTCGAGATCGACGGCAAGCAAAGTTTCCCCGAAGAGTCCGTTCCCGGGTCGATGACCGCCATAGTAATCGCCGGTGGGCAATTCGACCGGGAGATACACCGTGTTGAGCTGTTCGTCGACAGAAATCTGCGCCCACACGCCGGTGTTGCCGGTATAGGACCACGAATCGTTTTCCCATGAGTCGATTCCGAACTCGCCTGGCTTGGGGATCGTGTGGAAAATCCACAGCCGCTTTCCAGTGCGAGCGTCGAACCCGCGAACATATCCCTTGACGTGCTTGTAGCTTTCCGGCCGGCCGCCTTCCTTGTGCGCCGCTCCCACGATCACGACGTTCTTAGCGACCACCGGCGTCGAATGCAAACCGACTTCGGCCGTCTCCAGGTCCATCTCCTGATCGTCGTCGAGCTTCAGATCGACGATCCCGTTCTTCCCGAATCCCGCAGCCGGGATGCCTGTCTTCGCGTCCAGGGCAACCAGGCGATAACCTGGCGTGGTGTAGAGGATCCGTTCCTCTTTGCCGTCGGTCCAATACGCGACGCCGTGACCGGACAGTTTGCGCGGAGCGTTTTCAGCGCGCTTGCCTTCGTTCTCGGAGTGCATCCAGATCATTTCCCCAGTGGCGGCGTCCAGGGCAACCACGGCGCGCCGCGATCCGGCGGTGACGAACACAACGCCGTGCACCATCAGGGGCGTGCCTTCGTATTGAAACTCCGGCCGCGGCCCCAGCGAATCGGTCTTGAAGCGCCACGCTACTTCGAGCTTGCCGAAATTTCCAGCGTTGATCTGATCGAGCGGCGCATACCGCGTAGACCCCAGGTCGCCTCCGTAATTGCGCCACTCACCGTTCTTCGCACCGGTCTGGGCGAGCACGAGCATGGCTGTGAATACAAAGAGGTTGGCGAATCGCATAAGGACTATCGTAAGGCGTTTGCCGCCTACTAGCAAACTTCCATCCCACGGGGCCTTAGTACCATCGCCCTTAGTGGAAATGTTACCTTAGCGCCATTTTCGTTCTCGCAGTACCGGTTCATACTCACAGTACAAGTTATGCGAACGATCCTGATTTGCCCCGATCCAGCTCTTAGAGAGCAATTTGAAAAGGCCGCTGCCGAGCAGCCGACGATCGAGATTTCCAAAGCCCTCAACTACTTTCCGCCGGTGGATGAACTCCGGCGGCTGATGCGTGTCTGGTCCCCCGACGCCGTACTCCTCAGTATGGAGGACATGACCGCGGTGGAAGCGCTGGGCCGTCAACTTGAAGCCGAGTTTCCCTTCATTCAGCGGATCGCCATCACTAAGGACGAACAACCGGCCACTCTGCGCGCCGCACTTCGTCTGCGAATGGCGGAACTGCTGGCTCCGCCCTTCGACGCCACCGTTCTGGAGAGCCTGACGGAAGAAGTCAAGCGTCAGCAAGCGTTACGTCCCGAGGGAGAATCGATCCGCCACCACTTCTGCGCATTTCTGCCTGCCAAAGGCGGCGTCGGCGCGTCAACCGTGGCGTCCACTGTAGCGTCCTCGCTCGGGACCTTGCCGGACGCCAGCGTGCTGCTTGCGGATTTCGACTTTTTCTCCGGCGTCACCGGATTCCTGTTCAACATTCAACACGAATTCGGGATGTGCGATGCCGCGAACGTCAGTAAGAGCCTGGACGACGAGACTTGGCAGCGCCTGATCCGGAAGAGCGGAAATTTGGATCTGCTCCTCTCCGGAGCTCCGTCCACAAGTTTCGATAACAAGGTCAAGGAAGTACATCTGACGCCGATTCTGGAGTTCGCGCACCGTAACTATTCGGTGGTCTGCGCCGACCTTCCGGATGCGTTCGACGAACTTTCGCTGGCCGTGATGCGCGAGGCGAGCCGCCTATTTGTGGTCACGACACCCGATCTGGCATCCCTGCGCATGGCGCGGTTGAAAGCGAATCTGCTGCAAAGGCTGGACTGGACGGACAAGGCCTGCCTGGTGGTAAACCGGGTCACTAAGTCGATGGAATTGTCGGTTGCCGAGATGGAAAAAACCGTGGGGTTACCGCTGTACGCAACCTTCCCCAACGAATACGTGGACGTCACACGAGCGGCGCGTGAAGGCAACCCGTCGCCCAAGCTGGCCGGAGCCGCCCGCGAGTTTGCGGAAAAACTACTGAAAAAGAAGTTCGAGGAAAAGCGCGCTCGTTTCATTGAACGTTTCGCGGTGGTCCCGGCCCGTTACTCTTTCAAATAAACGAAGCTGTCAGGGCCGGTTGAGATACTTTTCGTACAGCCGCGTCTGCTTGTTGGTCAGATCGATCTCCTGACCCTTGATGTACAGGTGCTTGATCTGCGTAGGCGTTTCCAGCGGATCGCCGTTGGTCACCATCAGGTCCGCCCACTTGCCTTTTTCGACCGAGCCGATCTTATCCGAGACGCCCCAGATTTCGGCCGCGTTGATGGTCACGGCCTTGAGCGCTTCGTCGTAAGGCAATCCGAACGCTACGGCGCGAGCGGCATTATACGGCAAGTTGCGCACGAATTCGTTATTGAAAGTCGCGAAAGCGAACTTTACGCCCGACTTATAAATTTCGCCGGGAAGTGACTCGGCCTGATCGTAAGGCGCGTCTTCATTTTCGGGAAGCGCTTCGGTGCGGCCCAGGATCACAGGAATATTCTTGGCTTTCAGGTCCGCAGCTACTTTCGCCAGCTCGCGCGTCTGTAGCAGGATGATCCTGATGTGCTGCTTTTCCGCGAACGCCATCGCATCGCGGATGGAGCGTTCGCGTTGCGCGGTTACGGCGACGGGCACTTTACGCTCGAGCACTGGTTGCATCGCTTCCATCTTCAGATCGCGCTTAAAGCCCGGAGCGTTGCTCGTCCTCTCTTTCTGATACTGGCGCGCGGAGTCGAAGAAATCGTTCAGCTTCTGGATCTGCTGGTCGTATTGGCGCTTTCGCTCGGTAAAGGTCTGCGGCGTTCCTGCGCCGAACAGCGCCGCGAGTTCGTCGGGGAAATCGGCCGCGAGCCCACCGCGTCCGCCTCCACCAAGACTAGGAAAGATGATGTGAAGTGCCGCGCTGCGGTTGATCTCCATGTCTTCCCAGGTCCAACCCGCGAGATGAATCAGCGCGGCTTGGCCGGAAATCATCTGCGGGCTGCCGCCTCCGCGCCCACCGCGTCCTCCCGATGCTGGAAACGTCATGGCGCTGGTGATTCCGTTGACGCGCGTCACGGGAAGATGCTCGCTTTCCGGATTCACCGCGATCAAGGCCCGAAGCTGCGGCATGAATTCACCGAGTTCGCCGGTATCGACGGTGACGCGCTCACCCGAAACTTCGGAGAGTCCGAGCTCGGTGGCCGAATCGATCATCCCGGGATAAACGCGGAGCCCTTTTCCTTCGACGATCTTGATGCCCTTGGGAGGAACGATCTTTCCGCCAATGTCGGCGATCTTGCCATCCTGCACCAGCACCGAAACGTTTTCCATCTTCGCGCCGATGACCGGATAAACGTCGGCATTGCGAATCAAGAAGGTATCGTTCGCGCCCGCAAATGTAGCGGCGGCCAATGTGAAAAAAAGAGTCGTCTTCATTGCTGCGGCCTCCGGGTAGGTGCGCCTTTCTTCTGCGCGTTCTGCTGATCCTGTTTCTCTTGCTCGATCAGCTTCTGCTTCTCAGCTTCCTTCATCGGCCGTCCGCTGACTTCGTTGTCGCGATCGAAATACTTGTTGCCGTCGATCATGACTCTCTGAACCTTCGCGACAGGCGAGAGTGGATCTTTATCGAAAATCACGATGTCGGCATCTTTGCCGGCCTCGATGGACCCCACGCGATTCTCGACGCCGAGCTGTTTCGCCGGGTTGATAGTCACCATGGCCAGGGCATCTTCGCGCGAGATTCCGCCGTACTTCATGGCCTTGGCGGCTTCCGTGTTCAGGCGGCGCATCAGCTCGGCGTCGTCGCTATTCAGGCTGACCACAACGCCTTTCTTAGTCATGATCGCGGCATTGTAGGGGATCGCGTCGATGGCCTCCATCTTGTATCCCCACCAGTCGCTGAACGTAGAGGCTCCGGCGCCGTGCGCGGCGATTTCCTTCGCCACCTTGTAGCCTTCGAGCACGTGCTGGAAGGTCCGGATCTTGAATCCGTAATCGTCGGCGACGCGAATCAGCATCAGGATTTCGTCGGAACGGTAACAATGCGCGTGCACGAAGCGCTTGCCCTCGAGCACTTCCTTCAGCGCTTCGAGCTTCAGATCCTTGCGCGGTGGAATGGGATGCTGCCCGCCGGCGACGGCTCTTTCGTAAGCGTCCCATTCAGCTTTATACTGAACGGCTTCGTTGAAGGCTTCGCGGATGGTATCCTCGACGCCCATGCGGGTCGCGGGATAGCGCGCATTTACTGCGGGCGCGCCGCGGCCGCCCTGGGGATTGCCGGCGCGCTTGGGATTTTCGCCCAGCGCGAATTTGATCCCCGGCTTAGCGCCTTCAAAAATCATGCCATCTGCATCTTTGCCCCAGCGCATCTTAAGGACGATGGTCTGACCGCCGATCGAGTTCGCCGATCCGTGCAGGATATTCGCCGTGGTAATGCCGCCGGCCAGCGCCCGATAGATGGCGATGTCTTCGGGGTTGATGATGTCCTTGATGTTCACCATCGACGACACGGAGACACTGCCTTCATTGATGTTTCCATCGCCCGCGATGTGCGAGTGGCAATCGATAATTCCCGGCGTGACCCACTGGCCCGCAGCGTCGATCACCGTCGCGCCGGCTGGAACCATGACATTCTCGCCCACCTCGGCGATCTTTCCATCTCGCACGACGATCGAGCCTTTGATGGTGCCCTTGGACGATTCGGTCATGATGGTCGCGTTTTTGATGACCGTGACTTGCGCGGTCATTACTTGAGAAAGTGGCGCCAGCGCAATGAGCCCGGCAATGAATAATTTGGTCATATTATCGGTTCTCCGTCGGCGCTCCGCCGCGCCCGCCGGCATCGGGAGCCGGTATGTGTTTCACGCCATCGATGAAAATCATTTCGACCCGCGTGCGATCGTCAAAAATCTCGCCGCGCGTCACGACTAGGTTTGCGATCTTGCCTTTCTCAACGCTTCCCAGACGGTCCGCAAGACCGTAGATTTCAGCCGGTGAAAGCGTCAGCGCCCGAACCGCGTCCTCGCGCGATAGTCCGCCGTCGATGGCCTTCTTAACCGCTCGCTGGATATCGCGCGGCTGATCGACACCGTCGGTGTAAAACGCGAACTTCACGCCCGCCTGCTTCAACGCCTGCGGAGACGTGGGAGCTTTTTCGCGAACTTCCAGAGTGCGGAAAGACTCGACGTCGTCCGGATCGGAGTCGGTAGCTTTCACCGGCCATTTCAAGCTGACCAGCACTGGCGTGGTCTTCAAATAATCGGTGGCGCGTTTATCGAAGCCCTCACGCATGCCGTAAAGAATCGCGGGCTGCATCAGTTCGGCCGCGAACTTCACCATGCGCTCGACTTCAACCCATCGATTCGCAGGCAGCAGAATGCGTTTCGATTCGAGCACGCCTTCGAGCGCGCGATCATATTCGGGACGCTTCATGCCGCGCGGATTCTTTTCATACGCGTCCTTGACCAGCTTGTAGTGCTCGGCGTCAAGATAGATTTGGCGCACATACGCGATGTAGCCCATCAGGGCGCTGGGGAATCCGCCGCCGCCGCGGGCCGTCAAGGAAATGTACTGCCCAATGGACGGTGCCAGCACCATGTCTTCGCTTTTGGCTCCCGCGAGATTCACCGCCGAGCCTTGCCCTGCAAAAATCCCGCGCGTCGGAAACACAAAAGCGGTTGTGAACCCGGCGCTACGTGCCATCTCCAAGCGGCGGTCATTCGCCTGAATCTCGTCAGCAGCTCTGATCCAACTGGTGGTCTGCGGACGGTCTTCCGGTCCTCGTGAAGGCGGCGGCGCGGGCGTTGTCGGAGCCGCCGGAGTTGTTCCCCGTCCGGCTCCGCCGCGTCCGTTTGCCGTAGGGACCGCGCCCGGCATCCCCCAAGTGCTCAGTGCATCGACCAGGCCGGGGTAGACCGTCATCCCTTCACCGTCGATCACCAGCGCGTCGGCCGGCGGCAGGACGTTATCGCCCACCGCTTCGATCAACCCGTTTCGCAGCACCACGGCCGTGGTG